>Ga0315289_10001692_pt1 | contig 34212 bp, 28 predicted proteins | sample YL17G11_40_MG_FD_203452 | JGI IMG/M metagenome (GOLD analysis project Ga0315289, IMG submission 203452) | Sediment microbial communities from Yellowstone Lake, YNP, Wyoming, USA - YL17G11_40 | ecosystem: Environmental > Aquatic > Freshwater > Lake > Sediment | place: USA: Wyoming | collected...
ACGACGCGACGGCAAGATGTTCAACTCGTCGCGAACACCTCCCGCCGACGGGTGCATGGTCCCAATCAGCGTTCCAGCAGCAACGCGGATCGGAACAGGGGCGTCATTGAGGATGATCAACGTAGCCTCGGCCTCGTCCGCCGTACGGCGGACGCCATAGTCCTGTAGCAGGAAGCACGCCACGGCGTCCCTCAGCCGCTCAAACCGCCCATAGGTGGGACACAGGCACGTAATCGCCGGCCAGTTGCCAGTTGATAGTTGAGAGTTATTAGGCATGGAGCAAGTTCTCCCACTCAGGTTTTCCAGAGCGCTCCCACGCCCAAGCGGTAGAGCGCGTCGCCGCCGCCGGAGATACGATGCGGACGCAACGCCGCACCGCCTGGTCGCTGCGTTCGGCCCGCCGGGCATCCGCGTCTGCGGTTGCCTCTTCACCGAATCCGTGATACCCTACTCATGTGTTGCTCCATTCCGGCGAGGAGTCGCGCGGTGATCCCCATCATCGAAGTCCAGAGACGCTCGGCCGTCCTCAACCATCCCTCCCTTCCGTGCCTCGGCGAACACTACACGATCAACCTCACCGCCGGGTGCCCTCATCAGTGTCGTTACTGCTACGCCCAGAGCCTCGCCCACCATCCCGGCTGGGGACAGGTTTTGTGGTACTCGAACTCCCTTGACCTCCTCAGCACCGAACTCAGGCGAAGGCGCAAGCCGCCCCGCCTCGTCTTCTTCAGCACCGCTTGCGAGCCGTTCGTGCCCGATGAGTGCGTCCTCTCGATGCTGTACAGCGCAATGGAACTTCTGCTTGAACACTCCGTTTTCCTGCTCATCTCGACCAAGGGCCGAATACCGGATGACTTCCTGCGTCTCCTCGCCCGCCACAGTGGCCTGGTCCACGTCCAGGTGGGGATCACGACGCTGGACGACTCCGTCTGCGCCGCGTTCGAGCCCAACGCGCCAAGCGTTGAAGAACGCCTTTCGAACCTCCGCTCCCTCCTTGGCTCCGGCATCAACGCCGAGGCCCGCATGGACCCGCTGATTCCCGAACTAACCGACGAGGATGGTTCGTTCCGCGCCCTCTGCCGCCGGCTCGCCGAATCCGGATGCCGGCGCGTAGTCGCCTCTCACCTCTTCCTGCGACAGGCCAACCTCCACATGCTCAACATCCGCCTGGGCGGTTGGTCGTTTCGCCAGATGGCGCGCCGCCTCTACACCCACGAGTTCGACGACTTCTGCGGCCATGGCACCATCTACCTCCCGTCCACCGACTATCGCCGCGACAAGCTTTCCCAACTCAAGGCGGTCGCTGCCGATTGCGGCGTGGCGCTTAGGCTCTGTCGGTGCACAAACCCTGACGTCACGTCCGAGTGCTGCCACCCCGCGCCGCCCGATGCTGACGCTCCTCCCGCGCAGTCGTTCCTCTTCGAGCCTTGACTGCTGCGTTGCCTTTGTGCGCGGGTCATACTTTCCAGAACACTCCCACGCCCAGGCGGTAGAGCGCGTCGCCGCCGCCGGAGACGCGGACCGGCGGGCCGATGATCTCCACCCACCGCTCCTGGCTCGTCTTGATCTGATCCCATCCCGCGCGCGCGCCCGGTTCGGGTTCAAAGGCGATGTCGTGGAATGCCACCAGGCCGCCCGGCCGAACCAGAGGGCCGTACATCCGCCAGTCCGCCAAGGCGCCCGCCTCGCGGTGGTCGCCGTCCACGTGCAAGAAGTCAACGGGGCGGCCGCCCAGCAGGTCGCGGACCTGCTCAACCGTCTCCGGCGCATGCGAGTCGCCCCTGATCCAATGGGCACTGAAGCCTTCCGCCTTCAGCCATTCGATGGATCGGCCGAGCTGCTCGGCGTAGGAGCGGTTCAGGCCGGTGTCCAGCGAGATGATCGTCGCCCCCGGGGCACAGGCGCCGGCGTAGATCACCAGCGTCCCGCCGTGGGCGCTCCCGATCTCCAGGAAGACGCGCGGCCGGACCGCCTCCACAAGGCGGTAGATGACCTCGACCTCGGCCGGGTTCTGGAGTATCTCTCCGCCGATCACATTCAGGAATGTCTTCCACCGGTCGTCAGGTCCCATCGGTTTTCCCTGCGATCTCTGCCAGAGCGTTCTGCAGAATGCCCTGCATGCGGCCGAGGTCCTGTTCCATGATCCAGCGGCCACCATCGGCGCTGGCAAACTCGCGCGGGTTCTGGCCCCAGACTCCTCGCAGCGGGCAGGCAGCCCCCTCGATCAGCACCTCTTCAGCAATCAAGTCCGGCCGCAGGGCCATCATCAGGCTCGTCTCATTCGCCGCGCCATGATCGGTGAGCAGGCCCGGCCCCTCGGCCTCGGGCCGGTCGCAGGTGAATAGCCGCAGGCCGAAGTGCTTCTCCCACTCCGGCGCTAACTTCGCAAACATCCGCCTCGACGGCGCATGTCCATGCGCCACGACGATCTTGAACCCCACGCGTTGCAGCCCCTTCAACACGTCGCAGACCTGTCTCTGGAAATGCGCGTCGAGCTGCCAGTAGCAGTTTCCATCGAGCTTGCCCCACGACTCCTTCGGCAGCCGCCAGTAGCACTCCATCCCGTAGAGCGGCCCTTCGATGGACTCCCTTCGGGTCTGAGCCTCAGGGTCGAAGACAGGGCCGCGCTGAGCCTGTCGAACGCGCAGCTCCTGGCCCTGCCAATCGGCGTAGGTTTTGTCTGGTCCCATGAACAGCATCGGCAAGACGATCCCGCCAACCCGGCGTGCGAGCTGGACGAAGAACTCGCGCGGCACGATGCCGTCCACGCCGAACGGCAGATGCTCGCCGTGGTACTCGAGCGTGCCGAGCGGCAGGAAGGCGATGGGCGTCCGCCTGAGGCGGAGCCGAAACTCCGCCGGCGTCAGCTCCTCGTAGAGAACCTTTTCAGTTTCCAACTTTCACCTCCCATGAAATCTTCACCGCCGAGCACGCGGAGGACGCCGAGAACGGCAACAAAACGACAGGGCGTTATGAACCGCAGAAAAAACCGGTCGTGTCTGTTCTCTGCGTTCTCCGCGCGCTCGGCGGTAAATGATGTTGTTGGCGTTCATCGCTTGCCTCCCATGTCGCGCCAGCAGCTCTGCCGGCCGATGTGCCAGAACACCGGGTCCTGTAGCCATGCCGTCAGAAAGTCCATGCGGCCGCTCCGCGCGAAGGACTCCTTCTCATCCCTCGCGCCACGCGTGAGCTTGACTGCCAGATCGAGTCGCGTCACCGCCGGCGGATGCGCCCAGTAAGCGCGGCCGAACTTTACCTGCTCGCCGGAAATCATCGCAGGAGTCCAAATGATCGGCGGGTTGCCATGCAGACCCTCGTGGCGAGTCCCCACAGGGCGGATCGGCTGGCCTTTCTCATCCCGCTCACGGAAGCGGCCGTACAACCAAACGGAACCAATCTCACCTGCGGAGGCGTCCGCCCCACGGCGGACGTCGCCCACACCGCGGAGAAACTCAGGGGAAAGAACGCCAAAGAGTTCCCGAATCGTGCCGATCGGGATCGGCCTTACGCATTCCCAATCATCCTGGAGGAGAAGCACGAGGTCGTCCTCCGTACGGCGGACGCGCTGAGAGACGGCCCAGATCAGGTGATCGGTGAGCCGCGCCGCGCCGACATTCTCACGCTCGATCACGACCGGCTCGAAGCCGTAGGCGGCGAAGAGCTCCAGCATTTGCCCGGCCTGGTGGGCCTCCTGTCCGCCGTCGAGCCCGAACCATAGTTTGAAGTCGTGGATGCGGTTGTGACGCCAGAAGCTTTCGAGCGTGATCCTGGCGCACTCGCAACGTATCCAGGCCGTCACGGCCACATGGATTGTGGCCTCGCTCACGTATTTCTCCTCCCGATCAGGCAGATCCGTTCGCGGGAGCGCCGACTACGGTGGGCGCACTTGCGTGTCCCCTCGCTCGTCACTTTGCCTCCGGCGGTCCATCAGAGGCGGACGCTTTGCGCGCTTCTTTGGCCGCGCGCTTGGCCGTCTTCCCTGCGTGCTTCGCGGCGCGCTCCTCAGGAGCCATCTCCCCGTCCTGCTCTGCCTCCCACTTCGCCTTCTGGTGAGGCAGACAGAGGACCATGCAAATCAGCCAACCTGCTGGCGCGCCGACAATCAGTCCGACCCAGAACATCTCTCTCCTCCCTTCGTTCCTGCCGGGCCTGGCTCGGTCGGGGCCGGCTCGTCGCGCGGCACCGACTCGCCTGTCATCGGGTTCAGCCACCAATCCCGCAGGAACTCGTCCCAGTCCAGCGCGCGGCAAGCGGCGGCGCCGGTCGCACAGCCCAATGCCAACACGAAGCTGCATGTCGCGGGCCTCATCTCAGTTCTTGCCTATCTCCCCTGAGGCGAAGGGCGATGGCACTGGCGGGAGCACGCAGACGGTCTGGTGATCCGCGTAGCGGAGACAGGATAGTTTGATCGTGCGCCCTTCCCGCGTTTTCTTCATGGCTTCTCCGCAGCGGGGGGTCCGCCGTACGGCGGATGCCCCGCAGGTCGCCAACTACTCGCCCGCGAAACCATTCTCTGATGGACGACACGAGCCACAGGCTCTTTCTCCCTTCAGTCACCCACTCTTTTGTAGAGAGCCTCGATCAGTTCCTTGTGGTTCCGGTCCATCTTCCGCGACAGCGCATCCAGCAGGCCCGCCTGTGGCGTACCGTCCGTCACCTTGGCCGGATCGCCGCCGATGAAGTCCTTGATGCCGAGGAAGACCCGGAACAGCGCCTCGCCTGTACTTTTGGCTTTCACAGTGGCCGAGAGCGCCCAGCCAATCGCCCCGAGGAGGGATAGCGCCAGGCCGCCGATCGTGCCCCAGACGAGGTAAGGCGACGAGATCCACCAGCGCGACACGGAAGGCTCTCGCGAGGCGGCCTCTTGGCGCGCGCGGTACTTGTCCTCGAGGGCGCGCTGCCTGGCGAGCAGCTCCTCGCCCTCTGCCCGCGAGGTGTTCGCCTTGGCGCTCACGGCCATCGCCTCGGCCTTGACCTCCAGCGGAATCTTGTGCTCAGGCGGGCCGAAGGTGGAGAGGGCGAAGTCGAGCCCATCGCCGGCCTGCCTGACAACCGCGTTCCCGGCGGCCACGCCTCGTCCGCAAATAAACGAGAGCACGTCCGAGGCATAGGCGATCTGTTCCTGGGCCTTCTCCCGCAGCTCGGGATTGAGCGTCGGCGGCGGCTCGACTTTCGAGGCACCTTCGTGGCCGATGCTGACGAGCGTCCCGGCGCGCTCAATCAGCCCGCACCCGCACAGGCAAAAGGCGAGGGCGCTGAGGATCAGCAATGCGAGGGGTAATATCGCCCGTAAAGCCCTTTTAGTCATCCGCCACTTCCTTTCCATGCGCGCCCTCACCGGAACCGCAGTTTTGCTATGATGACCATCAGCACCACCAAGATGATGGCGACGATCAGCCAGAAGTCCTCTCGCTCGATCTTCACAGATCATCGCTCCAGGCTTGAGGCTTGAGACATGAGGGTGGAGGTACGGCCTTGCCTCACGGCTCATGCCTTCGTTTTGCCTCACGCCCGCGTTGCCTTGGCAACGCGCCGCCCGGCCGCTCCGTGTCGCGCATGAGCTGGCCGTGATCGAAGATTCTCGTGTCAAAACGCATTGCCAACCTCCTGGAGAACTCGCTGTTCTCCGTGGCATTCGCCAACGGCGAATGCACCTCCGCGTCTCCGTGGTGAATCCTGTAACCACGCGCGGATCCGGCGGATGTATTCATCGCGCCGTTCGTAGTGGCCGGGCTCGGCTGCGGCGGCCACGCCGTGGCTGGGCAGCTCCCGCCATCTGCGCTGGAGCCGGGCCGGGATCACATGGAAATCCGGCTTCCCGCCGCTCACACAGAGGCTCACGTAGATGTCATCCTCTCGATGAGAGAGGCCGGAGATTCCGGCCAGGGCCGAGATCTCGAGGGGCACCCGCTCAAGTACGGCGCGTTTCATGAGCATGAACCGCCCCTTCACGACGTCCACACGGGCGCTCGGAGCGCCTGCCGGGATGCCGCTGACGTGCATTCCTCGCATGTAGTTGAGGTCTGGCGGTGGCCCCGCCACCCAACCGAAGAAACCGACGATGCCCTCCGGGCATTCTTCGCGGCAGGCCGCGATGGCGTCCGCGAGGACGGCGTTATCTGCGAAGGCCAGATCATCATCCAGCGAGCAGACGAACTCCGTGTCGGCCAGGGCGGCGAGCGCCCAGCGCGGGAAGCAACCGACGTTTTCCGAGGATTGGATGTAGAGTTTGACGAGCGGATGCTCGGCTATCGGCCGCATGGGGCCTTCGCCCGCGCGGAACTCGAACGGCGCGCCGTTGTTCCAGAGGTAGACCTGGAGGGGCACGGTTTGCGCGCGGAGGTTATCGAGAACTGGGCCGATGTTGTCCGGCCGCTGCCAGTTCAACAGGCAGACCGTCACCAACGACTTCTTCACCGCGGAGATCGCAGAGACCGCCGAGGACAACGACAGCTCAGGGGGAGCAACTGACGGTGACGTAACATCGGGTTTGGTTTCTTCCGTTCTCGGCGTGCTCTGCGTGCTCTGCGGTAAAGGCTGTTGTTGTGCCTTACTTGCGGCGGGTTCTTCCTTCCGGCGCTCTTCGTCTATAATCTGCAGCCGCTCCGCGCCGGGGTTCATGAGGATAATCCCGCCCCCTTCGACCCCGCTCTCTTCGAGCCTGAGCCTCAGAGCCGAAGGCAGGGCGAGCGGGGCGAGCAGCCCCTCTGCAACGGCCCTGCACTCCGCCTGCATCTCGCCGCCGATCAGTATCAAATCAAATCCTTCGGCTCTGATTTGATCCGCCGAAGCCGGCGCCCCTTCTGGGGCGGGCTTCGACGCGCTCCGACGCAATTGCAGAGGCAGATTGGCATAAGCGTCTCCGAGTTCGGGTTGATCCAGGTGCACTCCATGCGCCTGACACCAGCCGGCCCAGTTTGAAGCGCGATGCCCCGGCGCCTCGAAACAGACGATCTCGGCGCTCGGCAAGAGCCGGCGCACGAGAACGGTTGCCTCGCCCGGCCGCCACTGCAGAACTTTAACAACATTAACCTGCCGAGGCGCCTGCCGTACGGCAGGCGACGCGGAGGCCGCGGAGAACGGCTTGGACAGACGGTTACAAGCTTCGGCGACCTGCGAGAGCCATGCTTGGTCCGGGTGCGGCTCGGTCACCGTCGCGCGCTTGCCGCACAGGTGCGTAAAGACCTTCTCTGTGTTTTGATCCCAGCTCGTTTCCGTTCTCCGCGTGCTCTGCGATCTCTGCGGTGAAACGTTGTTCGTGATTTCCTCCACCTGCCGCTGGCCGAGGTGCTTGATGCATGCGTCTTTGAATCGCTCCTCCCATGTCTCACGGTCGAAGAGCAGGAACGTCGAGCGGCAGATGTTCCGCCACTTCTCCGTTCCGGCGTGCGCCACAGGGTTCGTCCCGCGGTAAATGTGACGGAAGATCACGTCCCGGCTGAAATAGACCGGGATGTCGAGCAGGAACGCCTTGATTGAGAGCGCCTCTTCACTAAAGCCCCAGCGCCCCGCCACATCTTCCCACAGGGCGCCAGTGGCGCCAGACAGTCTTTCAGCCGTCGCCCTTGACAGCACATAACCTGCGCCCATCATGCAGGGCGAGCGGAGCCATTCATCCGGCGGCACGTCGCTGGCAATGTGCCGCCACTTCGCCTCCAGTCCGCTTTGGAAGTTGTGGAAGAGGTCGCAACCCCAGTACCGGCAGCCGTGCGGCGTATCCTTCCCGTCAATCACCTTCAGGCCCGCGCTGCCTGCACAGATCACCGCACCGCCGCCCGCCGAAGCCTCGCGCGAAGGTGGGTCAGACTGGAGCGCCTTCATGGCAAGGTACTCGAGCCCGCCGATCGCGGGTAGCTGTGGATCGGGAATAAGCCCTGCGCCAGCTTCGCGTCCAGGGTTCGCGAAGATGGCGCCGACAGCTTCGCGTCCAGGGTTCGCGAAGATGGCGCCGAATCGCATGTGGGCATCGTGGAAGCTGAGAACATCCCCGGTCGCGGCCCTTCGATCTTCCTCAGGGCCGCCCTGAGGCCCTCGAAGGGCGGCGGCATAGCCGGCGTTCCGGGAGCGGCCGACGCCCTGCGGCGTCTCGTGACGAACAACAACGATTTCACCGCGGAGATCGCGGAGACCGCCGAGAAAGACAGAGTCGCGGGCGAAGGCACAAGAGTCATCCGCTGAACCATCGTCAACTAGGACGATCTGGAGATCCGTGGTGTCCTTCTCGATGCTGGCTGCCAGGGACTCGACGGTCTTCCGCACCTCATCGCCCTCGTTGCAGGCCGTGATGACCGCGCTGATGCGCAGCCGCTCCATATGCTCGGGACATTGCGTGCATTCCTCCGGCCTGGTGACGCGCGGTCCGCCTAAGGCGGACCGCCAGCACTCGACTTTGGAGCCGCAGCACTTCGCCTTCCGCGCAAAAAGACACGGCTTTTTACCGCCGAGATCGCCGAGATCGCTGAGAACGGCAACGGAAGGCCCTGGCACAACGGCACGGAAGACCTCAACATGGCTGTTTTCCGTTCGCCCAGCTTGGACGTTTTTCTCGGCGTTCTCCGCGCTCTCGGCGGTGAAAGATTGTTGTGGCTGTTCCCACTTGCCGGCGGGGCAATTCGCCTCCAGCCCTTCCATGAACGCGTCGTCCATGTGCGCGCCGCCGTTCGATAGGCTCACGGCCCTGAGCACAGTCGAAGGGAGGCCGTCGTAGCAGCATCGCGGCCAAGGCCAGCCGCGCTCGGCATGCCGGTGTTGGCACCTTGCGCACCCCCTGATCCTGGCTAACTTCGTTGCGTTCAACTCACTGCCTCCGACAAAACGGACGTTTCACCGCGGAGATCGCCGAGACCGCTGAGAACGGCAACGGAAGGGCAGGGGTTAACGGACACTGCCAGAATTTTGTCATTTTTATACCCCTGGTCTTTTCTTTTCTCTGCGTTCTCTGCGCGCTCTGCGGTGAAAGGCGTTTTTCGTCATGCGTAAACCGTGATCGTCTCCGGGCAGTCCGAGCAACTGCCCTCGTAGAAGTGGTAAAGGCCCTCCGGGCAATCCGGCGCCGGCGGTGCACCAGTGGTGCCCCCGGCGCTCGTAGTGCCGCCAGACGTCGTAGTTCCGGCGCCCGTCGTGGTCGGATAGCTCGCCGCCGCCTTGTGGTAGATGCACGTCTCCCCGCTGTCATGCGTCACCGTGAGAATCCACACGCCGTTCGAGCAGTAGATCGAGCCGTAGCCGCCGACGCCGTCCGGCGGGTCGAACGGGTCACCGCCCGGGAACCATTCGCAGATGGACGAGTACTCCGGCTCTCTATGCATCCCGTGCGTGCCGTGCATCTCGACGAAATCATCGCACCAGATGTCAATGTCGAAATAGTAGTATTCCTCACACTCGATGCAGGTCTCCGGGCAGTCCGGCGCCTGCGTCGTCGTCGGACCACCCGTCGTCGTCGGAGCACCCGTGGTGCTCGCCGGACTTGTGGTCGAGGTTGCCGCGACCGTTGTAGTAGGTGCCTCGGTAGTCGTCCCTTCACCAGTCGTAGTCACGCCGGCCGTCGTCGTCGGGGCACCAGTGGTGCCCCCCGAACTCGTCGTGGAGGTCGCCTCGGCCGTTGTCGTAGGCGCCTCGGATGTGGTGGCAGGTGCCGCGGTTGTCGGCCCGCCCGTAGTGGTCGGCCCTTCCGTGGTGGGCCCACCGCCCGGCGTAGTGGTGATCGGGTCGAGCGTGCTCGTGTTCTGGTCGTCCGGCGGTTGCACCTGGCAGTCGTAAATCCACTCCGAGAGGTTCAGGTTCCGCTGCGTGAACAGGTTCTCCTCGAGCCGCCGCTTCAGCTCGCTATATTCCTCGAGCATCCAGAAGGTGTTCGCCACGGTGATCTGCGTCTCGTCCCGCTCGAAGTCGTAGAGCACGTCCACGGCGTTGATCTTCAGGCTCTGCCAGAGCATCGGATCGCCGTAGCCGCCCATCAACGTGGTCGTCGGCTCGGGACTCGTAGTCCCCCCCGGACCTGGTCCGCCTAAGGCGGAGGCCCCTAAGTTCTGGACGTTGTAGCGCTGGCCGAGCGTGAACGCCGTGAAGTCCACCTGGTCACACGTGAGCACGCCCTGGCGCCGCACGTCCTTGAACATCCTCAAGAGCCGATCGGCGAGGATGCCCATCGCCGTGAGATCATCCTCGGTGCCCGGCTGCGGCCAGCCCGAGGTGCTTCGGAACGCCGCGTCGTAGACCGTCCGCGTGCGCTGATAGCCGTACCAGTGGTAGGCGTCGCCATCCGGCCCGGCCGTCGCGGTGAAGGGCACGTAGGCCCAGTACCAGCCCCAGAGCTTCTCGCCCGGCCCCGGACTCGGCACTTCCAGGAAGCCGATGATGCCGTAGGGCAGGAGCCACCATGGCCAGTAGCCCGACGTCGGCCGGTAATCCGTCTTCGCCCCGAGGGCCGTGCCCTGGTAGATGCGCGGCTGATGCGCCCAGCTCGAGTACGGCGGCGGGTACTGGTCGGCCTGATCAATCTCCTTGTTCGAGGGGAAGCGGTACGGCTGGCAGAGCGCGCGGTAGGCCGCCGGCCATCCGCCCGCGCCCTTCCACGGCGCCGCCACAAACTCGAGCTCGCCTCCACCGTTCAGCGGCAAGTTGCCACTTCCGTGGATGTTCCTCGGCCTCACCTCGACTGTCTTGTCCGTCCCCTGGATCACGATGGTCGAGCAGACGCCGTCCAGGCTCCATTCAATCTGGTTGCCGAGGAGCTCATAATCCTTGCCGCCCTCGTCCTGCCAGTGTCCGAGCTCGCCCGCGTGGAGTGATGTCTGGGGAAGCGTGTCCAAGTTCGAGACAATCAGGTTCCCCGTCTCGGGATCGAGATACCAGCCGTAGAAGCCGCCGTTCAGCGCGAGCAGGAGGCCGATGGCCTGGGCGACCGGTGTGTTGTCCACGCTGAACTCGCCGGTCACGCTGTCCAGCGCCAGGATCGAGGCGGCGTCGTACCCTGCGATGTCGGATGAGGTGAGGTAGGCTCCGGTGACACAGCAGGCATCGCCGTGGTGGCCGCCGATGTCCGAGCCGCCAGGCGGGAGGCCGAGGGCGTGCTCTAAGATGTCAATGATGATCTCGCCCGTGGTCCACTTGCCGCCGTCTTTGCCGGGAGAATCCTCTCCTCCCCATCCCTCGCGGCAAACAAAGCCACGGCGGTTCCACACGTAGAAGCCGCGATTGTTGATGCGAACAGGCTCGTTCTCAAGTCGGAACCGCTTGTCCGAAGCGCGGTAGACGACGCCTTCCTCGCCGACGCCGCCGGGCTGGACGCTCGTGACATTGCCGCGAAAGAGGACATTCGCGGATCCGCCTGAGGCGGACTCGATGCGGACCTCATCCCAGGGGCTCACGTCGGGCGGAGCGTCGTGTCGGCCGGGCCAGTACAGTTCGGCCTCCCAAGGGCGGACGTACGAGGCCCGGATCCGGCGGACGGCCAAGTCGGTGTTCAGCACGCCGTTCACGTAGAGCACGACGCCGCTGGGTGGCAGGGGAGCCGCGGTTGTAGTTGACACACCCGTTGTGGTCGGCGGGGGCGCTGTCGTCGGACGCGCCGTCGTAGTAGGTGCGGCCGTGGTGGTAGGTGCCGGCACTGTTGTAGTGGTGATCGGCGCCTGGGTGGTCGTCGTGGTAGTCGGCGCTTGCGTCGTGGTCGTCGTGGTCGGCCCGGCCGTCGAGGAAGGCTCCGCTGTTGTTGTCGGAGCCGGGCTCGTCGTCTGCTCGGCAGACGTCGTCGGCTCCGCTGTTGTCGTTGGAGCCGCTGTAGTCGAGGGCTCGGCGGTTGTAGTCGGCGCCTCCATTGTAGTCGTCGGCGCTTCGGTCGTTGTGGTAGGCGCTTGCGTGGTGGTTGTAGGAGCCTCTGTAGTTGTAGTCGGCGCCTCCGTCGTGGTCGGCGCGGCAGTCGTCGTGGGCGGCGTCAGGTCCGTCGCCGACCAAACGTCAGCGTATATCCCGCTGCCCGCGTTTGCCCACTGCAGGCCTAAACCCGCCCGCACGTTGCCCTCGACGGCCGAGTTCGTAAACTGCTGCACGTTATTGATGTAGAACGTCAACGTCCCGCCGTTCAGTTGCAGCTTCATCACATCGTTGGCTGCCCACCCGTAGTCGGTCGTGTTGATGACGGTCTGCGTCCCGGCAACCATGCGCCAGACGCGGAATGCCTTCACGCCGGGGGTTGCCACACGCTGGCCCAGTCCAGCCGCATAGCAGCTATGGGCATCAGACGCGAACCGGCCCGCTGGCCCGACAAAGCAGTCTTTGCCATTGTCAACGTTGTGAGAGAGGAGCGTAAGTTCGATGCTCTGGTCGTCGCTCGACAGGTCTGCTTCGACCCGCGCACTGGCCAGGCAAGTTGTACTGCATGCGTTCTTGAGCCTGTTGGTGACCGTTTGAAACCCGTCCGTCCCGGCCGTCCAGTACTCGGTCCAGGTCTGAGTCGGTCCAAGTGTGGTGCTGTCCGCCTGGTTGAAGCTTTCGGTGAGCGTCGTGCTCGGAGGCAGCGGTTCCTCTACAGGCAGGTCTTTGGGAATCAACAGGCGCGGCTCGACGTTGCACTTCGCGGCCCATGTGCCAAGGAGGACTCGATATAGGTCGGCCGACTTGCCCACGATCTGAGAGTCGGCCGATAGGCACTGCTCGCGGACGGCCCGGTAGTTCTCTTGCAGTCGCTTCTGGACGTTCGGCCAGGCCGGATCGCTCTTGCCCTCAAATGGCCTGGCGGCGATGGTCTCGTTCGGTGCCGTCAGGACGAGCATCCCCTCGCGCGTGGGGAGGACCGGCGGGCGGCGGTCAACGTCGAGGGGGTCGGCGTGAGTCGTGAGGAGCGCGACAAGCAGCTCCCGGACGGTTACAGCGTGGGCTGGCTCGACGCCCTGCTCTGCGAAGCCCGCTACGCAGGGCGGAGCAGAGATCTTCAGGGCGGCGCAAACGGCGTCCAGCGGCTTCGGGTCCAGTTCAGCGTCCAGGCCTTCGCCGAGGAGTACATAGGGCTCTTTCAGCGTTTCTTTGCTTGGGAAGATGCCCCAATTCTGCTCATGCCGCTCTCGGGCTGCGCATGCCGCCGTGGGCCGCAGGTCAATCCCGGACTCGCAGCCATCGGGCGGGCGCCAGAATCCCTGATCAGGAAGGGGCTGCCCCAAGTCGTCCAGCGGCACTTCCCATGCCCACGGCCCGAAATAGTATCCGCCTATCGCCATGTTCCGCCTCAATTCATAATTATGAATTCCCGCCTTCGCGGGGCGCCATAGTTCGCCGTACGGCGAACGCCGGCGGCATAATTCATAATTGTTTCAGAAACTCCGCCTCGAACGTCGTCGCCCGAAAATCCGTGTGCTTCGGCTTCAACGACTCCAACACCACGTCCTCATACGTGTTCCCGTTGCCGGTCAGGTCCACGGGGCGTCCGCCTCCGGCGGACCGCGCCAAGTCCTCAAGGTAGCGGGCCAGGTGGATGCCGGAGGCCACCGCATGGGAGGAGACGGTGAGCCTGATGACGGCACCGCGTGACGGGCCGCGGCTGCGCGCGCCCCTGGCCCGCGGTATCTCACGCAAGGGATACTGCCTCGCCATTTCGATCCTCATGCCGGAGGGATGTGTGCCCAGGGCAATGCCCCCCGCGCCGTCAGCTCCGCTGACGCTGTAGTCGAGCAACGTGCTCGTGCCGGGATACGTGCCCGGCGCAGCCGGGATCGCCCCCCAGGCCGGCTCTGCTTGTTTCTCAGGGCTCAACACCTCAAGCCTCAAGTCCGCAAATTTGAACGCCTGCACTTCTCCTGAACCGGCGATGCAGACGGCCTGCGAGAATGCTGCACGATGGCCGAGCTGATCCTCGCAGCCGAGCACCCCGGGGGTGCTCCCAGCCAGGCTTACGAGCAAATCGTAGATATACTTCTCGGCGTCGCCTAAGTTTGCGCGGAGGCGCTGGCCGGTCACCTGGAGCGTCAGCATCCCGCCTCCGTCATCGAGGACCGTGGATGGGCGCCCGGCGACATCGAGGGATCGGCTGCGGCGACTCGCCGCCGGCGTGGCAAAGGCATGCTCGCCGATCTCCACGTTCACCGTCCCGTCGTTGAAATACCCGCCCATGCGTTGACTCCAGTGGGTTCCTTATTCCCCGTGATTCCCTTCACAGACGGGACCAAGCAGGTCATGTCCTCGCCACAATCATTCGTTTAAGCTGTTGCTTGAGCTGTTCCAGGTCTCTTCGCATGACCTGAAGCATCTCCAGGCTCTGCCGATGGAGCGCGAGGTTGTTTTCCGAGAGCTCGATCATGAGCGCACCGATTGCCCCGAGCGCTTCCTGTTCTCGCCGCATCTCCTCGGCCGCTTGTGCATACGCCTGTCGCGCCCGCTCCAGTCCGCCGTCGTTTCGTGACCTGACCTGCCTCACTTTCATCTCTCCTGCCGGGGTCAACCATTCAGATGCAGTGCATACGTGATGTCCTGGCCTGCGGCGTCGGTGCCGGCTTCCATGCGGACCAGGCTCCGCGCAAGTGCGCCTGGCTCCGCCTCCTCCGGACTCGTCTGGGGGTGGAGGGCTGGCAGCGACGTCGTCAGCGTATGCCCCTCCGGGTGCGTCATCGTCGCCACGAAGCTCATGGTCCCGTTGCTGCGGATCGCCTCGTTGATCGCGTCAGCGTCGTCGAGCATTGTCAGCTCGATGCTGGCTGCGCGGCGGCCGGCGATCAGGAACCCGATGGCGCCCCCCTGGTTCGGGCCCTCCGCCAGGTTGTTCCGCACGCGGAGCGAGAATGCTTCGACGTCTGACAGAGGAGTCCCGGTCATGCTGACGCCCGCGCGCTCGAACGTGAGAGGCACCGGGCTCAGGTCGCTGTAATCGAAGTCGCCCTCCACCAGCCCGGAGTTTGCCTCTTCGGTTCTTGCCTTCAGCTCGAAGCGGAACACCATGTCCCAGCGCGGCGGTTGGGTGCTTATCTCAAGCTGCTCAACCATAACGCCGGCGTACCGCCGAGGGTCCGCGGGGGTGTAGTAATCTATGCAGTAACTGTGCAGATCGGCTGCGTCGCGCTCCAATGCCATTTGCAGAAGGAGGCCCAGGGCTTGCGGCCAAGCCAGGGTGACGAATGCCCCCGTCACCTGACGCATATGGCTGAGCTGGACCGTGCGCCGGTAACCGCCGAACTCGCTGTCCGGAGAAAAGTGCGTATCGGCCGCCTTGAGCTTGAAGCCGTCGCCGAAGACCGGGACGGTCCGCCAGGCGGGTCGCTCCGGGCATTCGCCCCAGACCTCCTCGCGACAGATGCGCAGGTGACGACGTTGTGTGTAATGCCAGTTCCCAGCTGGTCCGGTCATTGCGCTCCCTCCATTGCATGGCCCTCCTGGCCGCGATGTGATTCAGAGCCGATGTGCTTCGCCTCTCCGCCGTCCTTCGTGTCTTGTGCGCCGTCTCCACGGCGAGCAAGTCTCGCGGTCCGTTCGCCTCGCCTCAAACCCGGCGCCAGAGCAGTTCGACCTCGATGGCGGCGGTCCAGACGAGGCGCGCGCCGTCTTCCCGCGGCACGGGGGCCCACCTGATCGCGCGCACGCGCAGGCCCGTAAGCCCTTCAGGCGCCAGTCCGAGGCACGTCTCATTGCACGCCTCAACGCATGCAAGGACGCGGCCGGCCAACTCCTCGCACGGCTGCACGTCCTGGCTGTCGGTGGCTACCTCGACCTGCAGCACCTGCGTGCTCTCACGCTCCACGTTGGCGACGTAGCCTTCGGTGCTTTGGGCCGGTGCGACACTCAGCGAGGGGCAGGCCGCAGGTTCGAGGCTTCGGCGGCGCGTCAGGCCGGACCCGAAGTCGAACCAAGTCTTCACACGACTCGCTATCTCCCCGTCGGCTTTCAGCGCGGCCGTCAGCGCCAGCCGTCCGTCCGTGAAGAAATTGCTCATCGTTGCTCCTGCTCAAGGGGCAAGTCTCCAGTCACCAGTTGTGAGGCGCGGCGCCGCCGATGGCGTGCCGCGGCTTCACAGGGGCTCAGCGCGGCCGAAGAGCCGCGGCTGGCTTTCATAGCGAGCTCCGGGTGCTCCCGAGCCTTCCGCCGGCGAGGGCTCCACGCCAAGAGAGACTGAGCCGGCAACGACCTCCTTGAGCCATGCCATGTCGTCCTCATACTGGACTCGCGCGTCTTCGGTGACGCTGTCGCGGCCCAGGCGAAGGAAGTAGATCGCCAGGTTCACGGCGCGCGTGGTCAGCGCTTCGGGGCATGTGCCCTCGGGCAACGCGACGGGCACCGCGAACCTGACGCCCAGGTAGCTGTCTATGAGGGAGCTTGCGCTGCGCACGGCCCGCTCGACCACGGGCTCGTCAGCCGTCCCGTCGTCGTCGTAGTCGGCCAGCGCCGCCAGATCCTGGGTGCCGATCCTGAGTTCGATGTCTTCGTAAGTGCAATAAGTCATGTTGTTTTGCCTTCGTCTCCGGTTTCGGTTTGCGGGGGCTGGTAGGGGCACAGCGCGCCCCGCCTTCGGCCGTACGGTCCGCCTGAGGCGGCGCGGGCAGGCGTGCCCCTACTTGCAGCGACCCAGGGCGCCCGGCCCTCACGCCTGGGCTATCCCCCGTTGCTCGCCTGGATCAGCCACGGCCCCAGGATCGCCACGGCGCAGCGGCGCCTGGCCTTGTAGGCGTACTGCTCGCGGTAGAACGCCTGGTCATCGTCCGGGCTGTCCTTCGCAGTGAACTCCGGCCCCTCGCGGTCCTGAAGGACGAGGGGCTTGCCCGGGTCGGTATCCACGACCAGCCATGCATGGCTCGAGCCGAACCGGCCCAACACGAGGAGGTCGCAGCGCTGGTAGTTGCGGTTGGACTGCCCGCCCTCCAGGTACTGGACCTCCAAGATGCTTTCGGCTGCGGTCCTGTTCGCGGGGCCGCAGATAAGCAGGTCGGGCTGGAGCCCGAGAGGCGCGCCGTCCGGCCCGGTGCGTGTTTCCAGTGCGCTCAGAGCCGCATCGAAGTTGTCAGCGTTGAGCGCAGCATCACTCCGGTTGGACCAGGGGCGCCCGCCCACCCATTGGTGGTCAGTGGCAAAGACGGTCGTCCCGTCTATCCACTCGTCGGCGAAGCCGGCCAGGAGCACGTCTGCCGCCAAGCGCAGCGGATAGAGCGCCGCGCGCCGGCCGAGCTGCCGCACGCCGGGCCTGTAGACGCCGATGTTGTCATCGGCGATGTCGTCCCGCTTGACCTCGACGATCCGCGCAAACGTGCGGTTCGGGACGCTCTGCACCCAGGCGCCGATGCTTGTGATGGTGACTTCGTCGAGCACTTCCTCCAGGTCGCCGAGCAGCGTCGCCGTCGGGTACTCCTCCGTGCCGGACGTGCTCGGCACGACCTCCATGAGCCGGCTGATCTGTTCGTTCTCGGTGGACTGGACAGCTTCGTTGAAAACCGCCTGCAGGCCGGTGAAGACCGCCTCCAGGTTTCCCTGCGTGATTTCCATCGTTCAGACCTCCATCAAGAGTGCAATTGTTCCAAACGTTGTCCGCCCGCTCCGCCCCCGGCGGATCAGGCGGCCGTTGTGGTCGTGGTGGCCCCGGCCGTGGTCGTCGTCACGCTCCAGGCCTTGCCGGTGAGCACGGCTGCGTCTATGGAGATCCAGCATTCATCGGCGCTTTCGACCCTGTCTATGACGCCCACGCCGACGCTGTGGGCAACATCGCCCGCGACGCCCACGGTGTGATCGTCCACGGCATAGACCTGTGCGCTGAGGGCCGACTGGTCGAGGGACGAGATGCAGTCCAGGCGGTAACGCCCCCGCCGCCTTACGACCACTCGCACGTCACCTGCGGCCCCGTTCCGGTTGTCGGCCTGCGCCGTCGCCACGCCCTCGAAGACGAGCCCCGCAGAGTCCGCAGCGCGGACCGCGTAGCCGGCAGCATTGCTGCAGACCAGGGCGCCGGCAAAAATACGCGACCCTGCGGCGACCGGCATGGACAGCAGGTCGCCCAGGCTGTACTCCGTGTTCCTGTCCGACGTTAAGGCTGTCATTCACGCACCTCCTTCAGTCAGCGAGTCCGCCTCAGGCGGACCGGCTGAGTTGATGAATGCCTCCGCCGAGAGGCCCAACTGACGGCAGACGGCTGCCTCGCCGTCGCTGAGCGCGCGGCGCTCCGCGCGACGGAACCGATCTCCGAGACGCTGGGTGTGGCGGCCGGAGCGGCTGAAGCTTTGCGCCACGAGCACGGGCAGGGAGTTGACAACGAGCCGCGCGGCCGCGATGTCATCCAGAGCTGCCTGGAGGTAGAAGTCGCGGTGCGCCGGCGGGATCTTGCCTGCCTGCACCGCCTCGTCCACCAACTCCTCCGCGTCGTTCTTCCGCCTGGCAGCCTGGAGCGCCCCGATGGTGCTGAGCAGCGCCCCATCATCTGCCGCGTCCGGCAGGCCAAGCTTGGCCCGCACGGCGGCTAATCCCGCGCTCGGGGCGCGGAGCTTGAGCAGCGCCGCCTTCACCGTCGTCTCGTCCGACCCGGCTGCCACCCCGATGGTGTTACAGATGTAGTCTGGGATCACAGCCGGGGGTCCGTCTGAGGCGGATGCCACACGTGCCTCCAGTTCCGCGACGCGGGCCGGCAACGCCATGACGGCGTTCGCTACGGCCGCATCTTCGGTGTCCTTCAACCCGAGCTTGGAGGCGATCTCCTCGGGCTTCAGGCCCAACGCCTTGCACAACAGATCCATCAGCGTCATCTGTTCACCTCCGTTCTCGGACGCTGTGGGGATGGAGGCGCCCGATGCGCCCACCTGGTTAAGCGCCTGAAGCTCCGTCAGGAACGGCGTGTTCGTCAGGGCCACGCTGTGGACCTGCAGCGGGACCGGCTCGCCCGTGACTCGGTCCGGCGCGCCGAAGCGGAGCACAGGGCTCAAGTAGCGGTACTCACGACGCGCGATTGCATTTGCCGCTTCCGTGGTCCACATGACCTGGCCCCAGAGCTCTGCGCCGTCGCGGCGCAGTTCCATGGTGCGGATCCACCCGGCGGCGGGAGCGCGCGTGCCATCGAGCGGGGCGACGATGCTCGCATGGTGATAATCAATGACCAAGTCCGCGCCGTGCGCGGCGTAGTGGCCCTTGAAGTAGTCGAGCGCGCTCTGCAGGTGCGCCGCTGTTACGAGTTCGGTCCCCATGCCAGGATGGCCGCGCCAGAGGCCGGCCCGCGCGACCATGACCCAGTCGGGCACGCCTGCGGCTTCGGCCGGCTCGCCCGGCGGGGGATCGTTTGCGGCCGAAAGGATGGGCAGCGCGCTGAGGGGCGCCTCCACGTCTGCTTGCGTTCTTGTGCTCATTTTGCACCTCCGTGTGGACGGCCGAGGACGGCCTCGTTGCCCGACGGCTTCGGGATGCCGAACCTTGCGTAGGCCCAGTTGGCAGGGATAGCAAGCCCCGCCTCGCCCAACGTCTTGACGGTGGAAGCGAGGGAACTAAGGTCTTCCGGTTGCTGCACATCGAACCGCCACTCAGGCACCGGCCATCCTGGGCCGAGGTTGAGCTGCACGATCGGCTTCAGGAGCTGGTCCGTCAGCGTTCGGGCGAGGGCGAGGGCGTCGGCCTCGATCAGGTCCCAGCGGACCTGGTTGTGCACCTGGCCGAGGGCGTAGGAACCGCCCTTCTCACCGCCGCTGGTCAGGAGTTGGCCGAGGATGGCGAGCGTCAGCTCTTTGCCCGCGCGGTCGAGGATGCGCTCGAAGACTGCGCCGGAGCCGGCGGAGCGCGTGTCGAGGATGTCTATTCGGTTCCCCTGGCGGACCACGGCCGCCGCGTCCATGCCGAGCGCGCGGACGGCCTGCCAGAGCTCGCGCGCTTCATCGGAATCCCAGGGGACCTCTTCGCGCAGCCAGCCGATGCGCGGCGGCATGCCGTAGACCTCGGCGAAGGCCAGCCAGTCTTTCCAGGCGAAGTGGCGCGCTATGAACGCTCGCACGCAGGAGCGGAGCAGGCCGGTGCGGGCACTGAACCCGCTGCGCGCCTTAACCCGATGGATGATGAAGTTCAGCGGGTTGAGCTCGACATCCGCGCCTCGGCCTCCCCGCGTGCCTTCGTCCCGCAGAACAAGCTCGCCGGCCGGGGAGTCGGCATCCGCCGCCTTGCCCGCCTCCGCCGCCCTGAACCAGCGCTGCGGCCGGTAGATGAGGCGGGCGGCCTCCCACCGCAGGCGCCCCGTCCGCCACGCAATCTCCTGGACGGCGAAGCCCTTCGGTATCGCGTCGAGCAGGTCGAAGATCGCCTGGGGCAGGTCCGGGATGTCCGCTATCACCTCGCGGCACAGGTCGGCCGCCTCCTGTGCGCGGGCGGAGTCCGGTTGGGACGGGCGCGGCTTGATCTGGAAGGCGAGCCGCGCCACGCCGGCCTTCCGGGTGCGCAGGTAGGCGTCCAGTTCGCCGTCCTTCTCCTCCATGCGCTCGAAGAGTTCGGCCTGGGCCGAAAGGTCGCCGGACTCGGCCGCCAGCAGCAGGCGCTTGACCGCGCGTGGCGTCAGCGTGTCCATGTCCAGGTGAGAGACGACGGTTCGGGCCCCGAAGGGGGTCGGCTCGGCGATGGGCTTCCTGCTTGGTTCAGTCCTCATTGCGCTCGTCCTCCGGCCTTTCTGGTTTTGGTGCTCTTTCTCATACTCGTGCTCGTGCTCGCTCCGTCCGGGCCGGCAGGGCCGTTGCGAGCACGGGCAGGAGTAGGAGTAATAGCGAGCAAAAGTTGCATGTGCATGTCTCTGGTCATAGCGAACTGAAATCCACGCGTTTCCGCAGGCTCATGTAAGCGGCGCCGCGTTCGGGCCCGCCGAAGGCCGCGGGGAGCAGCTCATCGCAGCCTGCGGCGGCATCCGGGCCGTCCACGTAGCCGTCGGGGTAGGCGAGGAACTGCTCCTGGAGCGTCTTGATTCCTGCGCTCGGGTTCTGGGGGAAGGACCAGCGCCCACTCTCGAACTGCGAGCAGAGCATCTCAATGCGGAGGTCCTTCGGGCGGCTGTGGTTCACATACCGCACCGGCAGGCGCTCGCCGCGGCTCGCCTCGTGCATGGCCAGGAGCGGACGGATGAGGGCGTAGCCGCCGTTGGACTCGATGCCCATGACGCGCGGGCGGAAGCGGCGGTTGAACTCGAAAAGCTTGTCCAGCATCTCCATCGGCGTGCCGCGCTCAATCCAGGCGTCCAGCACGTAGCGGACGCCGCTGGCGCGGTCGGCGCCGATTGCCACGAGGGCGCGCGGACAGCCCGCCGCGCCTTGGCTGACGGCCGGGTCGAGGAACGCCACCACGTCGAGCGCGCCGAGCCTGACGTCGCCCGGCCGGTACGCGGCCATCCACCGCGCCTGGAACGGCTTGGTCGGGTCCTCGGGCTCAAGGGCGTAGTTGCGAAGCCAGTTGCGCAGGCCGATCGTGGCGCGGACGCGCGAAAGCGTTTCGTCCGGAAAGCGCTCCGGCCAGACGCTGTGCCCGTCCTCGCAGACCTTCTGGATGAAGATGCGGGCGAGCGCGCGGCCTGAAGCGTCGGCCTTCTCTGCAAGGCGCGCTGCGCGCTGCATCATGCAGTCGGGTCCGAACATCGTGCCAAGGACGGTGAAGACGAAGCGGCCCGGCTCCATCGCGGGCACTACCTCGTCCAGGAGCCAGTCCCAGAGGTTCTGCTCGCGCTCGGGGTTGCGGGCAAGCTCGGCGTCTTCGAGGTCGTCGCCGACGAATTCGAGCGGGCGGTGCTCGCCGTGCCGGCGCCCGCGCGGGCTCATGCCGATGCCGAAGGCTTCGAACTTCACTGAGCAGCCCAGCAGGGCGAGGCCCAGCGTCCATTCCGTCTCCGGGCCGCTGACCTCCAGTTCACCGTAATCGCCCGCGACGCGCTGGTTGTGTTCGACCTCGAGCCGCACGTAGTCCATGTTCTGGGCCGCGAGTTTCTGCACCTGACTGCCGTAGATGAAGTAGGGCACTTCGCCACGCAGGGCGCGATAGAGCGGACGGGCAAGGGCAAGGAGCACGCTCTTGCCCGAGCCCCGGAACGAGGCCACAAAGGCGGGCATGCCGGGCTCGCCGGCGCCGGTCGAGGGATCCACCATGCGGCGATGGAACCGGGCGAAGTCGCGGTCGAAGTAATGCGGCAGGTATGTCCGGCACCAGGGGAGGAACTCCTGGCCGGCGCGTTGCCGGCGGGCGGCGGCGCTGGTATCCGAGAACGGCGTGGCCCACCGCTCAATCATGCTGAGCGTCCTGAGCCGCTGCTGCTCATGCTGTCTGGACCACTTTGTCATAGTTCGCCAAGGCAGTTGGTAGTCGATAGTTGGCAGTTGTCAGTTAAGTCGCTCTGGGGGCCTTCGCTTTGCTCACATGAGCAGGGCGCGGAGGTCCCGCGCAAAGTGTCCGAGCACCTTCATCCTTTGGATGGAGTCGCCGAAGGTGTCGGCCGCGGCCCGGAGTTGGTCCGGGTCGAGGTCGGCCAGGGGCGTCAGGCCGCTGGCCAGGCGCGCTAATCTTTCAGCAGCCTGTCCGGCCTCGGCTTCGGCTTCTTCGCGGCGCCGCCGCAGGTCCGCCAGCAACTTCTCCACCTCTTCACGCGTGAGCATCTTGGTGCCTCCTGTCACATTCCTCGTGGGAGACGAATTGTTTCCTGTCCTGCCTGAGCTCGAACTTGATGGCCCGGAGCTCTTCGATCACGATGTCCAGGCGCGCCTTCAGCACGGGCACGCTGCCGACGTGCTCGTCGCCCTTGGCCAGGCGGTCCTCGGCAACGCGCAATCGGTCCTCAATCTCCTGCCGCCAACTGCCGAGCCGGAAAGCAACTACGCAGCCGCCGACGAACCCCCCGCAGACGGCCGACGCTGCCGAGACAGCGGTCTGGATCCACATCAGGAGTGCTCCCTCTTGAGGTCATCCAGGAAAAGCCGGATCGCTTTGCGCACGGGCGTCATCTCGTCTTCGGAGAGAGTCCGGATGCAGAAACCGGCGAACCGCTTCATGGCCGCCAGCTGCGCGTCCAGGTCGTCCTCGCCGGCCCGGAGGTACTCGAGCACCTTGCAGACCTTCAGCATGCGGTCCTCGAGTTTCGGATCGTTGGGGGAAGCCTCGCTCTTCTCGACAAGGACGGCCAGGCGCTCTTCGAGCCTGCGGGCGAGCCGGGCAGATGCGTCGGGCGTGCGGGCATGCCGCGGGCCCGCTCCACGAGCTGGCGGGAGCGGCAGGGCCGCGACTGGCGACGGCGCAACGGGGGCTCCGACCGCGCGTGGAGCGGGGCCCGTTGCGGGGCAGGTGTTGGTAGCGGCGTCCGCCGTCCGGCGGACCGGGCCGACCGGAGGAACTGTGCCTGGGTAGTTGGTCGGTTTTGTGCCCGCCACGGCGGGTAAAGCCGGGACGGCGCCGCGGCTCTCGCGCACCCAGCGGCGCAAAGTTGCTTCGTGGACGCCTATGCTCTTAGCCGCTACTTGCTTCTTTACGCCCTCGGCGATCAAGGCCAGCGCCTGGGGCAGGAGTTTGCTCTTCAGCGATTCAGCCACGATGGTTCCTCCACTTTGACATCATGCGCAGCTTGGCGAAAGCTTCTCCGCGGCAACGCCACAGTTGCTATGCACAGCCCGCAGTGTGCGCTGCACCACGGAGACTACTAAGGGCGGATTATAGGCGTCTTTGAAAAAGCGTGTGTCCGTTTTGGGCGCGTTTGGCCCTAAAAGACCTTAGATTCCGAATATTCCTTTTTGGACGCCCAGGCGGATGGCGGAGGCCAGCGCCCCTCCGCCACCGCACGGCAAATGCGCGCGTGGCAGGGAGTTACGACAACCGAGCGGGGCGAGGAGGCTTGGAGCGGCGCCGGCATGCCTTCTGCAACGTAAGGGGCGGCGCAGAGAGGACTTACGCCCAATTGTGGCGGGTTCTCGCTGGGAGGACGTTTTCAGCCGTAACGACGGCAAAAATTGCAATGCACCATCGGAATACTAAAGATTACGCAACAAATGTTGTCACAAGAGAGAGGTGGGGCCATTTCTCCGCCAGGAGGGCCGGTCAGCAAGGCCGGCCGCAGAAGGCACAGCCCGCGCCATAAAACAGATGCGATATTTACCATGTGGTCGGCCGGGCCTTGGCACGCGGGGCGTTTCGGGCTCGTAGCACGCTCAATCCGCCGTCCGGCCAATTGACCATCCCGGCCGGACAAGGACGAGCCCAGGCTGCGTTTGGGCCCGCCCACACGGGCGCCGGGGGAGAAGGAAAGGGGGCGCGTGGGGCGCGTGCGGCACAAAGGGGCGAGGAGCGGACGTTCCTTGGTTGCCTTGCGGCACACGTGCGCTATTATCAGCCGTCCCTACGGGACTGGTCTGGGTGAACGGCCGGATTCCCAGGGATGAATCCCTGGGCTAAAGTCAGCGCGTGCCATCCGGCACGCGGGAAGGGCGCAAGCGAGAAGGGGAGCAAGGAGGACGAGGGAGGGCAGGAGCACGAGGACCCTCCTTCGCCAAGGCTACGGAGGGCAAGCGAGTAAGAGCAGGAGCAGGAGAAGGGGCACAGGTTGACCGGCAGACGGGGCAGGCTTATACTGTCCCGCACTTGCGCGGGGCGCGAATACCCGTGGCACGCGCTCGGACGATCAAGCCTGGAAGCTCTGCACGCGCGCACGGCTTTCAGCCGTCCCTATGGGACGGACGCGGATGGGCGCCCGCAGCCCCAGGGATGAATCCCTGGGCTAATCCCGATGCGTGCCTGATGGCACGCGTGAAAGGCGCGAGCGAGAATGCGAGCACCCTCCTTCGTCCGCCGTACGGCGGACTACGGAGGGCAGGCGAGCAGGAGTACGAGGACCCTCCTTCGTCCGCCGTACGGCGGACTACGGAGGGCAGGCGAGTAGGAGCAAAGGCCAAGGACCGGGATAGCGAGGAGCGCAAAGGATGAAGGTCTTAGTGGTGGGCAGCGGCGGGAGGGAACACGCCCTCGTCTGGAAGATAGCGGACTCCCCCTTGGTGGACCGGATCTTCTGCGCGCCCGGCAACGCCGGGATCGCTGAGATCGCCGAGTGCGTAAATATTGCAGCGACCGACATCCTGCGGCTGCGGAAGTTCGCACGCGAGAACTCCATCGAGCTGACCGTCGTCGGCCCGGAAGCGCCTTTGGTGAAGGGGATCGTGGACGCGTTCGAGGCGGCGGGCCTGCGGGCGTTCGGGCCGAACCAGCAGGCGGCCAGGCTCGAGGGGAGCAAGGTCTTCGCCAAGCAGCTCATGCAGAGGCACAGCATCCCGACTGCGCCGTTCCGCACGTTCAACGCCCCGGAGCGGGCGAAGTCCTACCTGGACATGGTGGGGCCGCCGGTCGTCGTGAAGGCGGACGGGCTGGCGGCCGGCAAGGCGGCCATCGTCTGCAAGTCCCTGAAGCACGCGTACGAGGCGATTGACCGCATCATGATACGGAAGGAGTTCGGCGAGGCCGGCGAGCAGGTGGTGATCGAGGGCTGCCTGAGCGGGGAGGAGGCGAGCATGATCGCCTTCACCGACGGGCGGACGATTGCCGTGCTGCCTTCCACGCAGGACCACAAGGCGATCTACGACGGCGACCAGGGGCCCAATACAGGCGGGATGGGCGCCTTCAGCCCGACGCCGCTAATCACCGACGACCTGGCGGGCCAGATCGAGCGGGAGGTCTTGGTGCAGGCGGTCCACGCGATGAACCGGGAGGACAAGTCGTATCGCGGCGCGCTCTACGCTGGAATTATGGTGACCAAGGACGGTCCGCAGGTGCTCGAGTTCAACTGCCGGCTGGGCGATCCGGAGACGCAGCCGCTGTTCATGCGCATGGAGAGCGACTTGGTGCCGGTGCTGCTGGCAGCGTTGGACGGGACGTTAGAGGACATGGAGGTGCAGTGGGACCGGAGGCCGGCGCTCTGCGTGGTGATGGCCTCGGGGGGATACCCTGGCAGCCACCGGAACGGGCTCCCCATCGAGGGGCTCGAGGATGCGGCGAAGATGGAGGACGTGATGGTCTTCCACGCGGGGACGGCGACCGAGGAAGGGCGGATAGTGACCAGCGGCGGGCGCGTGCTGGGCGTGACGGCGCGGGGAAGGACGATCAAGGAGGCGAAAGACCGGGCCTACGAGGCGGTGAAGAACATACACTTCGAGCGGGCCTACTACCGCACCGACATCGGCCAGAAGGCGATAGACCGCCTGGAGGCGGGCGACGGGGAGACTGAGCTGGTGATGTGAGCGCCTGCGGCGGAGTTTGTGCAACAATTATGAATGATGCCACCGGCGTCCGCCGTACGGCGGACTATGGCGCCCCGCGAAGGCGGGAATGCAAAATGATGAATTGGAGCGACCAGTGGCTGTGAGCGGATACTATTTCGGGCCGTGGCTGTGGGATACCACGGAGGGCGGATTCTGAGTCCCAGGGATGAATCCCTGGGCTAATGCCGGCGCGTGCCGTCGGGCACGCGTGGGGGACCGGCCGCCTGCGTGAGCACGACTGAGTTTGCGATCTGCTTCGGCGGGACTGACCAGTAGAGTCTGAGCAGGCGGTCCTTCTCTTCGGGCGAGACCAGCCGGAAGCCGTGTCCCTCGTAGAACCGGATCGCCCAGGTGGCGGCTGCCCAGGTGCCGATAAGGATGGGACGGTCGGTGAGCGTGCGCAGGTGTGCCAGCAGCGTCCCACCGATGCCCTTGTTCTGCCAGGCGGGGCGCACGTAGGCATGCCGGATGAGGGTCACATCCCCAAGAGCCCCTGACAGAACCCCCCGCTGGCTTCCGCCGGCTGCAGCGCCGCCCTGCAGCGTCGGGCTGTATCGGCGATGCTGGACCTCTGCATCGCCTGCTGCGCCCTCCTTGCAGGCCGGTGCTTCGCTCGGCCTCGGGCCGACGCTTGGGGTTCTGTCAGGGGCTCTAACATGCTGGATGCCCATGAGGCCGACGAGACGGCCACCTTCTTCGTACCCCCAGAAGACGACGCCTTCTTCAATCTCACGCCTGAGCTCGACCTCCGGCATGTACGGCTCTTTCCAGCAATCGGCGGGAATGGCGCCCTTGTAAGCCTGGGCGGCATCATTGATGAGCTCGTGGACGGCCGCGAAGTCGGCGTCAGTGCACTGGCGGATCATGGTGTCCTCCCACGAACGGATTCGCGATGGCCCTGCGTGTTGATGCGGGCTGCGCTCCATTAGCGTCTGAGAGATGCTGCTCCCGGCTGGAGATCCTTCGTCCGTCCGCCGTACGGCGCGACGAACTCAGGATGACGACGAGCGCGTCAGCAGCCGGCATGGACAGGACGCAAGGAGATCTGCTCAGTAAGCTCTTCATAAGGCGAGGCAGGCCTCGGCGGCAAGCCAGAACAGGTCCTCGCGGGTCGAGTGGCGCTCATGCCAGCGTCGCGGATCCCACTGATTGCCGCTTACATCATCTCCCCCGTAGAGGATCTGCCCAAAAGCAACGCGCCGGAACTGCGCCACCGCAAAGAGGGCAGCAGCCTCCATTTCGACAGTGAGGCAGCCTTCGGATCTCCGGACTTGGACCTTGGCCGGCGTCTCCCGGTACGGGGCGTCAGTGGTCCAGGTCTTCGCGACAACGTACTCACGCCCGTGCACCCTCAGCGTCCGCTCAATGGCAGCGACAGCCTCGGCGCTCGCTTCGACTTCGCGGCCGGGAGGCAGGTAGTGGTACGAGGTGCCTTCGTCGCGGACGGCCGAGGCGGGCACGATGATGTGGCCGACGGCAACGTCCCGGTCGAGGACGCCCGCGGCGCCGCAGGCGATGAACTTCCGGCAGCCGAGGGCGATCACCTCCTCAAGCAGGGCGGCCGCCAGCGGCGCGCCGACGCCCGGGTGGAAGACGGCCAGCCGTTTTCCCTCGACGTCAGTCTCATACAGCGGATGGGGGCCGAGTTCAGAGCGCAGGTTTGTGACGAGCCGGACTCTGCCCTCTTGCTGCAACCTGCTGATGACTTCCTCGAAGAAGGAGAAGACGCAGTGTTCGGGAACGGCGACTGGCTGGATGGCCCGGTGCGGCTCGATGACCGCTTCGCGACTTTCGTCGAATTCCAGGATGGGGTAGTCGCGTTTCACTTTCGCCCGCCTCGTACCCTCGCGTTAGAGGCCCTTCGCCGGCCACGCTGATCAGACCATGACGAATTGGAGAAACACCGCGAGCATGGCGAGCAGCACAGCCACCAAGCGAGTCGAGCGGTGGCCCCACATAGCAGCGGGCACCGCAAAGGCCACAGCTACGGCCGTCGCCACAAGCCCCAGCCCGCCGAACCAGTCGGGAAGGAAATGGGCCGTGCTCCCTGTGAGTGCACAGACGATGCTGACCAGGCCCGTGAAGTGCGACCGCTCCGATTCGGGCAGCATCGTTCTTCCTCCCGAACAGGCCAACTGCGCCAGTCGCGTCCACGGGGGCCGGCCCGATCATTGCGCAGCCTCAGCTCGCTCGATCAGGTACAGGTCTGCGAAGCGGTCGGCGAAGAGGCGGTATATGTGGGCGCAGAGCGACTTGCGGTTCAGCCGGATCGCCCCGTCCTCGACGTTGACGAAGACCTCCTCGAAGAAGTCGTGGACAAGCTGCGCGAAGACGGAGCAATAGAGTTCGGCGCCTTCGACGTACTGGCCGCGCTCGAACATGTCGGCAATTGCGTCGTGATGCTGCTTGAGGACTGCCGCCAATTCCAGTTCGAGCCGCTCCTGGAGGATGTCCTCTCTGACCGGCTCGATGCGCTCGGCGTCGCGCTGGATGCGGTAGGTGCGGTCCACCAGTTCCACGAGGGCGGGCCACCAGATGCGGCCTGCACACTCCGCGAGGGCCGAGAGCCTGCTCCAGAAGTCCACCACGTCATCGTAGCCGGCGGAGAGCACGGCGCGGACGAAGTCGTGACGGAATCCTCTGTCCATGGCGGCGTGATAGAGGCGGTCGCGGAAGAACTCCTTTATCTTCGCGGCGGCCTCATCGTCGCACTCGATCCCATGGCGGCGGGCGACTTCGCGGGCCATCTCGATGAGGTCGCCGAGACGCAAACTCAGCGCCTTGCCCTCCATAATAAGGAGGATACCGAGGGCGTTGCGGCGGAGGGCATATGGGTCCTGCGAGCCGCTCGGAAGGAGGCCGAGCGAGAAGCAACCCAGTATGACGTCGAGCTTGTCAGCGAGGGCGAGGACCGTGCCTTCGAGCGTTGTGGGAAGCGCGTCGTCGGCGCCGGCGGGCAGGTAGTGCTCGGCGATGGCCTCTGCAACAGGCGCTGGCTCGCCGGTGACGCGGGCAAGCTCGCGGCCGACAACCCCCTGGAGGACCGGGAACTCCGTGACCAAGCCGGTGAGCAGATCGGCCTTGCACAGGCGGGCGGCCCGCTGGACGTGCCGGCGCGAGACCTGTGGCCCGACGGCGTCTGCGATGCGGCCCGCGAGCTCGACGAGGCGTTCAGTCCTTTGAAGGTTGTTGCCGAGCCCGCCGAGGAACACGACGCCGGCCAAGCGGGGCACGAGCTCCTCGAGGCCGCGGCGGCGGTCCTGGTCCCAGAAGAACTTGGCGTCGTCCAGGCGCGCGAGCAGCACGCGCTCGTTGCCCTGGCGTACGAGTTCGTCCTGGCGGGCTGTGCGGTTCGAGACGGTGACGAAGCGGGACATGAGCCTGCCGGCAGCGTCGCACACGGGGAAGTAGCGCTGGTGCTCCCTCATGGCAGCGCTCAGGACGGGCGAGGGCACGTCCAGGAAGTGCTCGTCGAAGGAGCCTTCCACGGCGTGCGGGTACTCGACCATGTTGGTGACTTCATCGAGGAGCGAGAGATCAGTCAACTCGCCGCCGTGCTGCTCGAGAAATGCATTGATCTCTGTGCGGATGGTGTTGCGACGCTGCTCGATGTCTGCGACGACGCATCGCTCGTTCAGGGCGGCGAGGTACGCTTCGAAGGAGGCGCCTGGGAGGTCAATGGTGCCCGGGGAGAGGAAGGGGTGGCCGAAGGTGGCGCGGCCCGCTGTGATGCCGGCGATTCGCAGCGGGAGCACCCTATCGTCGAGGAGGGCTACCAGCCAGCGGATCGGCCGCCCGAAGAGGACGCCTTCGGGCTCCCACCGCATGGACTTAGGAAAGGGGATGGCGGCCGTGACGTCCCGAAGGAGCGCAGGCAGGATGTCCAATGCCGTCTTGCCCGGCTCTTCGACGATGGCGACGACGTAAGGGCCTTTGTCCGTCTCCTCGATGCGCAGAGACTCCACGGGCACGCCTTTGCTGCGGGCAAACCCAAGGGCAGCGGGCGTCGGCGCGCCCTTGTCATCGAAGGCGACTTTGGCCGGCGGGCCGACGTGGCGCAGGCTCACGGGCGGCTGGACGTCGGGTATGCCTTCGACCGAAACCGCCATGCGGCGCGGCGTGCCGGCGGTGCGCACGCGCGCCGCAGCGAGACGCGACTCGATAAGGCGCTGCTCGATTTCGCGGGCGAGGGCGCTGAGGGCGGGCTCAAGGAAGCCCGCCGGAAGCTCTTCGGTCCCGATTTCGTAAAGGAGGTCTGGCATGATCTCGCCTTGCGCGTCTCTCTGAAAGGATGTTCGCCAACGGGTCTGCGGCCGGCTTCACATCGGCATGCCGATGATTGTGCCTTCGTAGACCATGCGGTTGCCGACGAAGCCCTGGCAGTTGAACGTAGCTTTCCGAGGGCGCAGGTCCGCCTTCTTCGCGACCAGGATGAGGCGGTCCCCCGGCACGACGGCGCCCCTGAACTTGACCTCTTCCATGCCTCCGAAGCCGAGGAACTTGTCCAACGGGAATGCCTGCCTGTAGAAGTAGCTGCAGAGCTGGGCGGCGGCCTCGCACATGAGGACGCCGGGCAAGAGGGGCCGGCCGGGGATGTGGCCCCGCACCCAGAACTCGTCCGGCCGCACGTTCTTGAAGCCCACGGCGACGCCCTCTTCCGGGCTGAAGTGGAGGATGCCGTTGAGCTGCTCCATCTCGTAACGCTGGGGGTTGCACCGCCGGATCTCCTCCGGCCCGGCCAAGACGCGTGACAGGTCCATTGTGCTCAGGTCAACGAGCGGCTTCGGTGGCATACAGTTTCCTCTGTCGGAGTCCGTGAACACGAGCCCGGAGAGGGCATGCAGCGGGATTTTAGTGCCGCAGGCGGCGGGATTCAAGCGCGTCGCCAGACAGACGCGGCGCGCCCGTGACCGGGCGCAGCGCGTCACACGAACGACGCGGCGCGCCACACAGCGGGCGCGGTGCGTCAAACGACCCGCCACGAGACCGACGGGCGGCGCGCCACGGCGGGCTTCCCGGGGCGCACGGTCAGGCGGCCACCTGAGCACGCGGCCCAGGCTGCGCCGGCAACGGATGCCTTACTGTTCGGGCTTGGGATACGGCGACCAGGCCTTGACCACGATGCCGTCGTCATTCCACTTGGTAGCCACCATCATGGTCGTCTGGTACTTGGCCAGGACGTCCGCAGGCGGCAGCTCCGGGAGTTCTGGAACCTCCTGCTTCTCAGCGCCGGGCGGGGGCTCGTACTCCTCCTGCGCCTTCTTCAGCATCTCGCGTTGTCTTTCAGCCTGGCGGGCCATCCACTGCGCGATCACGCGTCCGTCCAGCAGGAGAACCCCGTCAGGGTTTTCGATCGTCTGGCCCAGCAGCCTCTGGAATGCCGCGTCACCGGCGAGCGGGCTCGCGTCGCGCTTGTCGTTGTTGATGATGGACTTTGCGAGGTCCAGGCTGCTGGCGTAAAGGAGCTTGTCCTGGAGGATAGCCAGGCAGCCACCCGACGAAGCAGCTTCCTCAGTGGCGAAGTCCGAGGGGCCGCCGAACTGGTAGATCTTGACGCCTGCGAAGTCCACAGTCTGCATGAAGTCCTGGGGGATGTTGGCCAGGATTTGCTGGACGGCGCGCGAGAAGGCTGCTGAATTTTGCAGGTCAATGCAGAGCGCGGTTTGGATGTCGCCCGTCTTGCCACCCGAGCCTGCCGGCACGTAGAAGAACCAGCGGTCGCCGAGAGACTTGATGACGTCATTCTCCATGTCGAAGGGCTGAGCCTTGAGCCCTTGCTCAAATAATGCATAGCCCTCCGGAGACTCACGTTGTATGGCGGCTTTGAACTCCTCCCACATTATGGGGAAGCTGAAGTGCACCCCGCCGAAGACGCCGACGTTCCTCTCGATGTAGGCAGGCGGCAGGACGCTCCCGCCGCGCGAGACAAAGGCCTTCAGGAAGCCCTTCGCAGGCGCCGGCGCCAGGAGCAGGCCCTGCGCCGCAAGCCCCTCCTGCGCCAGTGTGAGGCCACAGCCGAAAGCCGCGACGTTGCCCGCACCGAGCATCTCGTTCAGCCCCGGCACCATGCCCGACATCATGGGTCCCTTTTCTTCCTGCTTTGTCATCGCGCTGAAGTCAACGAAGATAGTCGCGTCCCTGTCGGCGCCCATGTAAGAGCCCAGGCGTTTGAAGGCTTCAATGCCCCCCAGGGAGGGGATGTCGCCCCCTTCGCGGAGCACGAGATACTTCTCGAGCAGGCTTCTGTCGGGACTTGACGTGATCGCCAGGATGCCGTCGCTCAAGTTGATGAAGCCGGGGTTCTCTTTGCGCGTCTCAGGCTGGAAGCGCTCGCCGGGCATGAGTTCTTGCTCCTGTTCCTCTTCATCGCCCGGCGCGGCGGTCTGAGGCCTTAAGGCCCGTTGCTCAGGTGCGGGCTCCTCCTTCGGCTCGTTGCCTTTGGTCTCGATTGGTTCGATCACCCAGACGGTGCGGCCGCGGAAGCTGTCCTCCTTGACGGCGTACTTGCCATTGTCCTCACGAGTGAATTTCAGGATGCTTTGCAGAACGGTTTCGGCCATCTTGGGATCTTTGCTGACGTCGGCCAGGAGGAGGAAATGCGCGTCCCTGTCCCCTCGTGGCAGAACGGCCAGGGATATCTGTCCGCCCAGCATCTTCTCCAGTTCCTTCGGATCAGTGCCCAGCATGCGGGGGAGGTCCCCCGTCCGCTCCTTGAAGCTCTCGGAGAGCTTGCCGACGACCTTCTCCATCTGGGGGTCAGTGAAGAGCTTATATTGGGGGGTGGCCTTGAGCTTTGCGAGAAGGTCGGGCACGCTCTTGACGCTGACGTAGAAGATGGGGCCTTCCGGGGTAAGTCTCTCAAAGGGCTGGGTGGCAGCGAATGTGCGCCCGCACGCAAAGGCCACGACTGCGGCCGCCAACAAAGGGATCACCCGCTTAGCGCTCTTTTGGCGGTTCGACAGGCTCTCCAGCCGGCTTGACGTCCTCATTGTTCTGCGCTCCTTCTTCGCCCTTGTGAGGGGGCTCCAGGTACTGGTAACCCGCGTTCGGGTTGTCCTTGTCGTAAGCGTACGCGTCGCGGTACTTCAGAAAGTCCTTCACGTAGTTGACCGGGACGGCGAACCCCATGCCTTCGGCGAAGATGCCGAGCTTCATGTTCGTGACGCCGATGACCTCTCCGCGCATGTTCAGAAGCGGGCCGCCGCTGTTGCCAGGGTTAATGGGCGCCGTCGTCTGGATCAGGAGCATCTGCTCGGCATGGCGCGCTTTGTGGCTGACGATGCCTTCGGAGACGGACCGCTCCAGGCCGAAGGGGTTGCCGATGGCGAACACGGGCTCTCCCGTCTTCACCCTGTCCATGTCCCCGAAGTAGAGCGGCGTGATCTGCACGTCGGCAGGCTTTTTGATCTTCAGCAGGGCCAGGTCAACCGCCGGGTTCAAGGCCACTATCTCGACGTCCTTGACCTGGCGGCGCGTGAAGGACTCTCCCTGCTTGATGAACATGGTAACGGTAAGCCGCGTCTCGCCCTGGATGACATGGGAGTTCGTGATGATGTAGCCGTCCTTGTTGATGAAGAAGCCGCTGCCAATGGCCTGGGACGTCTGCACCTTGACCAAGCCCTCCCCGAAGGTGGAGACGAGCTCCCGGACAGTCTGCGGTTTGAGCGTGGCGGTCATGTAGAGCGTCTTCTCTTCGCCCGGCTCGGTGGGCGCGGCGTTCACTGCGGCGTCCTTCTCAATGGAGGCGACCTGATCCTTCGGGATTTCAATGACGGTGTAGCCGAGATCGAGGGCTACGAATTCCGCTTTGTCCGCCAGCACCTCACCAGTGATGACGTTGCCGTTCTTCAGGCGGACGGTCTCAGCGCCTGCCGGTGCTGCCAGGCTGAGAAGAAACACGACGACCCACGCAAAGGGCAAGCTGCCTCTCCCCATATGCACGGCCTCCGCGGGGCGTCCCAAGCCCCACCACACTATAGCGGCTGCGGCGGCGCGTTGCAATGACATGGGGCGCTTGCCGGAAGGA
>Ga0315289_10001693_pt1 | contig 34201 bp, 31 predicted proteins | sample YL17G11_40_MG_FD_203452 | JGI IMG/M metagenome (GOLD analysis project Ga0315289, IMG submission 203452) | Sediment microbial communities from Yellowstone Lake, YNP, Wyoming, USA - YL17G11_40 | ecosystem: Environmental > Aquatic > Freshwater > Lake > Sediment | place: USA: Wyoming | collected...
CAACTGGCAAGAATGCCTATTCTACTGAGGGTCGCGTGGTGTCCCGGTAGAATAGGCCTCCAGGCCTGTTTTGCTGGGACCGTACAACAGGCAGGAATGCCTAGTCTACTGAGGCTCGCGTGGCGTCCCGGTAGAATAGGCCTCCAGGCCTGTTTTGCTGGGACCGAACAACAGGCAAGAATGCCCAGCGGCTGGCCGCCCAACAGGATCTCGTCGGCGCGCACCGGGTCCGCGGATCAGCGCGGGAAACTCTGCTGAGCAAGCGAGCCAGTTGACGCGGACGCTGGTGTGTCATGATTCATCAGGCTGTAGTGGCATCATGACGCGATCGCTTGACGCATCTCAAGCAGGGGCGACCGGACGCAGGAAGATGACCCAGGCGCGCCAGCGCTCGCGAATCATGGCAACGGCCATCTCAAACGAGCCGGCAGGGTCACCCGTTCAACCCTGGAACCGGCGGGGTTGGGGGGCGAAAAGCGGCCATTCGGCTTGGGGCGCGCTCAGGGGAGGGCGGATACCGGGTATCATGGTGCACTAAGGGCAGTTATCGGGTTGTCATGAGTGTCAATGTGGGCCTGGACATCGGCGCGATCAGCCTGAAGCTGGCGGCGCTGGGGCGAGCAGAGGACCGCGGGGCGCTGGAGGCGCTGTGCGCGGCGAAGCCGGCGTTCCGCCTGATGGAATGGCAGACGGGCGGGCGGCGGCTGCCGCTGGCGCTCTCCGCGTACCGGCGGATGGCGGGCAGCCCGATCCAGAGCACCTTCGATCTGTTGCAGGAGTTCTACGAGGTGGTGCCCGAGACGCGGGTGGAGGGGATCCGGGTGACGGGGTCGGGCAGCCGCACCATCGCCAAGATCCTGGGGATCTACTTCGAGAACGAGTTCAAGGCCATCGCGCGGATGATGGGGCGGTTCTATCCGGAGGTGCGGACGGTTTTCGAGATCGGCGGGGAAAGCTCGAAGTACATCCGGCTGGAGCCGCAGGAGGAGACGGGGCAGGCGGCCATCGTGGATTACGACCGGAGCGGGGAGTGCGCGGCGGGGACGGGGTCGTTCCTGGACCAGCAGGCGCTGCGGATGGGGTATTCGGTCGAAGAGATCGGGGCGGTGGTCGAGGGGGCGGGCCGCGGGGCGCGGATCGCGGGGCGCTGCTCGGTGTTCGCCAAGAGCGACATGATCCACGCGCAGCAGAAGGGCTACCAGCCGGAGGAGATCCTGCGGGGGCTGTGCGACGCGGTGGCGCGGAACTTCAAGTCCAGCATCGTGAAGGGGCGTCCGGTGGAGGCGCCGGTAGCGTTCATCGGAGCGGTGTCGCAGAACCAGGGGGTGCGGGCGGCGCTGAGGGAGGTGTTCCGGCTGCGGGAGGAAGACCTGGCGGTTCCGCCGCTGTACGCCTGGTGCGGGGCCATCGGGACGGCGATCCTGGAGGCCGAGGAGCGGCGGAAGCGGTCGCTAAGGGACATTCACCGGCTGAGCCAGCACGCCTCCGAAGAGCTCGTACACGACACGCGGCCGCTCGAGATGGAGCAGGTGATCCTGCTCAGGGACCGCGTGCGGCCGTACGCAGCGCCGCCGGGCGATACGCCCATACCGGCGTACCTGGGGATCGATGTCGGGTCGGTCTCGACCAACCTGGTGGCGATCGACGAGTTCGATAACGTCATCCACGACATTTACCTGCGCACGGCGGGGCGGCCGATCGAGGCGGTCGAGCAGGGGCTGAGCGAGATCGAGGAGCGCTGGGGCCGGCGGCTCGCGATCCGGGGCGTGGGGACGACGGGCTCGGGGCGGGAGCTGATCGCGGAGCTGGTGGGGGCCGACGCGGTCAACGACGAGATCACGGCGCACAAGACGGGCGCGCTGCACATCAGCGAGACGCTGGGCGGGCAGCCGGTGGACACCATCTTCGAGATCGGGGGGCAGGACTCGAAGTTCATCTCGATCGAGGGCGGGGTGGTGGTGGACTTCGCCATGAACGAAGCCTGCGCCGCGGGCACGGGATCGTTCCTCGAGGAGCAGGCGGAGAAGCTGGGCATCAGCATCAAGGACGAATTCGCCCAGCTGGCGCTGGCGGCGGCGGCGCCCACGCGGCTGGGGGAGCGCTGCACGGTGTTCATGGAGCGCGACGTGACGGGGTGGCTGCACCAGGGCGAGTCGGTGCCGAACATCCTCGCCGGCCTGGCGTTCTCGATCGCGCTGAACTACTTGAACCGGGTGGTGCGGGGGCGGCACATCGGGAAGGTGATCTACTTCCAGGGCGGCACCGCGTACAACGACGCCGTGGCGGCGGCCTTCGCGGGTCTGCTGGGGAAGAGGATCACGGTGCCGCCGCATAACGGGGTGATGGGAGCGATCGGGATGGCGCTGATCGCGCGGCAGTGGCACGCGGCCACGCGGGGCGCGACGCGGTTCCGGGGGTACGACCTGCGGCGGCTGAAGTTGACCAGCCGTGACTTCGTGTGCCAGGCGTGCTCGAACGTCTGCGACATCAAGGAATTCACCATCGAGGGGCAGAAGAGCTACTGGGGCGACAAGTGCTCGGACCGTTTCCGGAAGCCGTCGGCCAGCGGGCGCCAGCCGGTGATCGGGGACCTGTTCGCCTACCGGGAGAAGGCGCTCGAGGAGGTGGCGGGACGGCCGCTCTTGCTGGCGGAATTCAAGCGGCAGCCGCGGAAGGTGTACGTGGGCCTGCCGCGGGCCATGAGCATCGTGGACTGGTACCCGTTCTGGCGGCGCTACTTCGGCGAGGTGGGGTTCGAGACGGTGCTCTCGCCGGTGACGGATCCGGCGATCGCGGCGCACGGCGTGGACCTGGCGCTGGCGCAGCCGTGCTACCCGATCCAGGTGGCGCACGGGCACGTTAAGGCGCTGCTGGAGGCGGGGGTGGATTACGTGCTGGCGCCCAACATTCTGGACGCGGAGACGGGTCCGGACGGGCGGCTGGCGCACTTCTGCCCGTGGAACCAGACGCTGCCGTTCGTGCTGGCCTCCGCGCCGGGTTTGGAGGAGCACCGGCAAAAGTTCCTGGCGCCGGCGCTGCATTTCCAGCTCGGGCGGGAGTACGTCGAGCGGGCGCTGGCGGAGACGATGCGGCGGCTGGGGGTGACGCGGCGGGCCAACCAGCGGGCGGTCGAGGCGGCCTACGCGGCGCAGCGGGAGTTCCAGGCGCGGCTGCTCGAGGCGGGGCGGCGGGCGCTGGAGGCGCTCGACCAGACGGGCGAGCCAGGCATCCTGCTGGTGGGGCGGGGTTACAACATTTACGACCGCAACGTTAACTGCGACGTGCCGCGCAAGCTGCGGCACCGCTACGGGGCGAACGTGATCCCGATGGATTTTCTGGTGACGGGGAAGGAGTCGATCACGGACCTGCATCCGAACATGTACTGGACCTCGGGGCAGAAGATCCTGGCGGCGGCGCGGCTGGCGAGCACGCGGCCGAACCTGCACGTGGTGTACATCTCGAACTTCAAGTGCGGGCCGGACTCCTACATCAAGCACTTCACGCGGGAGGCGGCGGGCTCGCCGGTGCTGGTGCTCCAGTTTGACGGGCACGGCAACGACGCGGGCTACATGACGCGTTGCGAGGCCTACCTGGACAGCAAGGGAATCCTGAGATGTTACAAGCCGGCGGCGATGGCCGCAGGAACCCACTAAGGGGCAAGAAGGTCTACATCCCGCCGATGGCCTACGGGAGCGGGCGCACGTTTGCGGCGGCGTTCCGGGCGGTCGGTGTCGAGGCGGACATCACGCCGCCGTCGGACCACCGGACGCAGGAGCTGGGGGCGAAGTACACCTCGGGGGACGAGTGCTACCCGGCCAAGGTGACCATCGGGGACTTCCTGCGGGTCCTGGAGGCGCCGGGGGCGGATGCGTCGCGGATCGTGCTGTTCATGCCGACGGCGGAGGGACCGTGCCGGTTCGGGCAGTACGCGACCTACCTGCGGCACGTGCTGGACACCCACGGCTACCCGCACACGCAGGTGCTGTCGCCCACTTCCGGCAACGCCTACGATGGGCTGGGCGACAGCGCGCGCGCCTTCCTGCGGACCGGCTGGCGGGCGCTGGTGGCCGCGGACATCCTGCAAAAGCGGCTGCTGCAACTGCGGCCCTACGAGCAGAACCCGGGCGAGACCGAGGCGGTGTTCGAGGAGTGCCTGAACGATGTGTGCCGGGCCATCGAGACGACGCCGATCAACCCGCCGGTCCAGCTCCAGGCGATGCACGACGCGCTGGTGCGGTGCCGCGACCGCTTCCGGCGGATTGCCGTGCGGCGGGAGCAGACCACGCCGCTGATCGGGATCGTGGGCGAGATCTTCTGCCGGCTGCACACCTTCTCGAACGAGAACCTGGTGCGGCGGCTCGAGGAGTACGAGGCGGAGGCCTGGATCTCGGACCTGACCGAGTGGGTGTGGTACACCACGGCGGAGCAGTTCCGCAAGCTGAAGCTGGCCGGACGGCTGATCTCGAAGGAAGCGCTGGCGGCGTGGCTCCGCAAGAAAGTGCAGCAGCGGGACGAGCACGTGCTGATGGAGCCGTTCCGGGAGGAGTTCGCGGGCTACGAGGAGCCGCGGATCTCCGAGGTGCTCGAGTGCGCGCGGCCGTACCTGCCGCAGGAGGGGGCCTTCGGGGAGATGGTGCTGAACGTGGGCAAGGCCATCTACCTGGCGCGCAAGGGGGCCGACGGGATCATCGACATCAGCCCCTTCACGTGCATGAACGGGATCGTCTGCGAGGCCATTTACCCGCGGCTCAGCCGCGACCTGGGCGGCATCCCCATCCGCAATTTCTACTTCGACGGCACGCAGTCGGACCTGGACCGCGACCTGGGCGTCTACCTGGAGCTGGCGCGCAGCTACCAGCGAAGGAAGAAGCACGCCCGGCCGTCGCCGCGAGCCGCGTGAAGGCGAAAGCGCGCACCGCGCTCAGTACACCGCGAAGCAGAAGACCTGGTTGGAGCCCCGGGGCGTCAGTGAGTACTCGCCGTTCTCAAGGCCCAGGTTCTCGCTCACTTCGATGCGGTAGAGCTTCTCGGCCAGCCGCGTGAACACCAGGCGCAGGGGACGCGGCCCCCGCTTCTTGTTCTCCGGGAACACCGCCTCGCGGTTGCCCCCGCGGACCTCGAAGCGAAACAGGTCCAGGCTGTCCGGGGCGAGCTTCTCCGAGCGCAGCAGGAAGATCGGTTCCGCCAGCGGCGTGCGGGCGGGCGAAGCGGCGCCCGAGACGGTGTACACGTCCTCGTTCCTGCGCTTCTGCTGGCGGGCCTCGGTGACCTCGGTCTCCACGAGGTTGTCGGCGTGGAGCAGGTAGGGCACGTCCGGCTGGGGCGGCATCGGGCCCGAGTACTCCTTCTGGGCGGCGCAGGCGGCCGCCAGCGCCAGCAACATCCAAACGCCTCTCATAGGTCCCTGCTCCCACTCTAGCAATTCCGCAATTCCGGAATTAACGCTTCCAGCTCGGGCGCCAGGAAGTCCCGGATCAGCAGGTCCGCGCCCGGCAGCTCCGCGTGCGTGGTCTGGACGCCGACGATGCGGGCTCCCGCGGCGCGGGCCGCCGCCACGCCCGAGTGGGAATCTTCGAACACGACGCATTGGGCGGGTGCCACGCCCAGCATCTGCGCCGTCCGCAAGTAGATCTCGGGATCCGGCTTGGGGCGCCGGACCTGGCTGCCGTCCAGGACGGCGCGGAAGAACTGGCGCAGCCCGGCGTGCTCGAGCACGAAGGCGACGTTGGCCGGCTCGGCGTTGCTGGCCACCGCCATCGGCCAGCCCGCGTGCCGCTCGATGAACTCCGCGACGCCCGCCACCAGCCGCTGCCTCAGCACGGGCCTGGCCCGCTCACGGTAGAGCGCCTCTTTGTCGGCCCCGTGATGCTCGATCGCGGCGTCGCTGAGGCCCGGCCCGAGCAGGTCACGCACGATCTCGCGGTTGTGACGGCCGAAGATCCTCAGCGCGAAGCCCTCCGGCAGCTCCCGCCCGAACCGCCGCAGGTACTCCCCCCAGGTCTCGGTGTGCAGAGTGTTCGAGTCGATAATGACGCCGTCCACATCGAAGACCAGGGCCAAGGCATTGCGCCAGCGGGCCATTCAGTCATTGTGCCATTGCGCCATGACCCGCTGGCTCAATCCCCCGATGACCCGATGCTATAATTCGTCTTCGCATGGATATTTTCGAGGAGCTGGTCCGCCTGCGGCGGCTGGGGCAGCGCTGTGCGCTGGCCACTATCGTCGAGGCGCAGGGCTCTGTCCCCAGCTGCGAGAGCGCCAAGCTGCTGGTGCGCGAGGACGGCTCGATGGTGGGCACCGTGGGCGGCGGCTGCATCGAGGCTGAAGTGTTCAACACCGCCCGCGAGGTGCTGCACACGGGGAAGCCCCGGCGCCTCAAGTTCGACCTCAGCCAGGACGCGGCTTACGAGAACGGCCTGATCTGCGGCGGCCAACTGGAGATCTTCGTGGAACCCATCCTCCCCCAACCCCGCGCGTTCATCTTCGGCGCCGGCCACATATCGAAGAGCCTCTCGAAGGTGGCCGCTTGGGCGGGCTTCGCCACCGTGGTGGTGGACGACCGGGAGTCGTTCGCCAACCGCGAGCGTTTTCCGGAAGCCGACGAGGTTCTGGCCGGCGAGTACGAGGCCCTCTTTCCGCGGCTGGCGGTCAACGAGTCCAGCTTCGTGGTGATCGTCACGCGCGGCCACCGCGACGACTTGCGCGTGCTGCGCTGGGCCGCCAGAACGCCCGCCCGCTACGTCGCCATGATCGGCAGCAAGCGCAAGGTTATCGCCGTCCTTCGCCAACTGGAAGAGGAAGGGACGCCCCGGGAGGCCCTCGCGCGTGTCCACGCGCCCATGGGCCTGGACATCGGCGCGGTGACGCCCGAGGAGATCGCCGTCTCCACCGTGGCGGAGATGATCGCCGTGCGCCGCAACGCCGCCTCGAACTGGCGCGAAATCTCGAAGGCGATTTCCGGCAGCGAACGGAGCCGGGCGCTCGTCTCCCCGCCCCGGGGCGCTCCCACTGGCTCGTAACGTGAAGCTCGCCGGACTGATTCTGGCCGCGGGGACCTCCAGCCGCATGGGGACGCCCAAGCCGCTGCTCGAGTGGCAGGGCGAGACCTTCCTGGACCGCCTGATCGGGCTGCTGACGCCACATTGCTCGCCGGTCATCGTGGTCCTGGGACACCAGGCCGCCGAGGTGCGCGACCGCGCGCGCCGCGCCGGCGAGGCCACCTTCGTCATCAATCCCGGGTACCGCCAGGGCCAGTTGAGCTCCCTGCAGTGCGGGTTGCGCGCGCTGCCCGCCGAGGCGGACGCCGTCCTCTTCACGCTGGTAGACCTGCCCGCCGTCGAGGCTGCGACCATCGCGCGCCTGGCGGGCCAGACGCCATCGCTCGCTCCGCCCGGGCTGCTGATTCCACGCCACCAGGGCCGGCGCGGCCATCCGGTGGGCTGCTCGCGCGAGCTCATCGCGGAATTACTGGCGCTGCCGGCGGACTCCCAGGCCAAAGTGGTCGTTCACCGCCACCTCGAGCGGGCCTGCTACGTGGACGTGGACGACCCGGGGATCCTGCGCGACGTGGACGACCCGGAGGCCTACCAGGCCCTGCTCGAAAGCTGGCCGCGATGAAACTGCGGAAAAGGACCATCTGGCGCGGGCTGGCCCTGCTGGCGCTGGTGGTGCTGGCGGCCGGCCTGGTGGCGCCGCATCTGAGCGTGAACCGTATGGAACGGCGCGTGCGCCAGAGCCTGGAGGCGGCGCTGGGACGCCAGGTCGAGCTGGGGGAAGTCCATTTGAACCTGTTCAACGGCCCCGGCTTCTCGGTGAGCCGGGTCATCATCCACGAGGATCCGAACGTCAGCCGGGAGCCGCTGGCCTACATCGAATCCCTCGAGGCCCGGGTCAGCTTCCGGAGCCTGTGGGCGGGGCGGCTGGAGTTCTCGAACCTGCGGCTGAACGAGCCGAGCATCAACCTGGCGAAGCCGGCTGCGGGCCCGTGGAACTTCGAGCCGTTGCTGAGCGGCGCCGTGGGGGCCGCGACGCGGCAGCCGGTCCGTTTTCCGAGCCTGCAGGTGCGGGGCGGGCGCATCAACTTCAGGTTCGGCGACGTCAAGTCCGAATACTACTTCACTGGTCCGGAGGTGGACATCTGGCCGCCCTCAGCGCCGGACGGCTACTGGGGCATCCGATTCTCCGGGGAGGCCGCGCGCACCGACCGCGCCGCGCGCGGCTTCGGCCGGTTCGCCGGGCGCGGGCGCTGGCGGCCGGACCCGCGAACCGGAGGCCAGGTAGACCTCTCCCTGGAACTGGAGAACAGCCCGATCGCCGAGCTGGTCACGCTGCTGCATGGGCATGACATCGGCGTGCACGGCCAGGTGAGTTCCCGCGCCACGCTGTCGGGACCGGCCTCCGCCATCCAGGTCAGCGGGCGCCTGGAGGTGCGGGACATCCACCGCTGGGACTTGCTGGCGCCGCGCGGCCAGGGCTGGCCACTGGACTACCGGGGGCGGCTGGACCTGATCGCGCAGCGCCTGGAGCTGGAATCCTTCTCGACCGGCGAGACCGCGCCGCCGCTGAAGTTCTGGCTCCGCGCCTCGGATTACCTCTCGCAGCCCCGCTGGGGGGTAATCGCCACCTTCCAGGAGCTTCCACTGGCGCCGCTGCTGGAAGTGGCCCGGCACATGGGCGTCGCACTCCCGCCGGGTCTGACCGCCGAGGGCGACCTCGCCGGCGTCATGGGCTACTCGCCCGCGGCCGGGCTCCAGGGCAAAGTCGCCTGCCCGGAGGCCACCATCAAGACGCCGGACGCGGACGGCTTGCGGCTCCAGCGCGCCGAGTTGGTGGTCGAGCAGGGCCGCATCCACCTGCTGCCCGCCACCCTGCGGACCGCCCAAAACGAGCAGGCCACTCTGGAGGGGGAATACTCGCGCTCGGCGCAAACGCTGGAGGGCCGCCTTCAGGCCTCTGCGATGCGCGTCGCCGGTCTGCGTGCGGGCCTGGCGGCCCTGGTGGGCGGCGTGCCGCTGCTGGAGAACTGCCAGGAAGGGTCCTGGCAAGGACGCCTCACCTACCGCAGCCGCGGCGGCCAGCCCGGCCAATGGTCCGGCGCCTTCGAGATCAGCGACGCGCGCATGGACCTGGCAGGGCTGGCCGAGCCGCTCCAGGTCAAGCGCGCCCGAGCCGTCCTCCGCGACGGCGGCGCGGTGATGGACCGGATCCAGGCGCAAGCGGGCCGCCTCGAGTTCCAGGGACAGTACCGCTACGCGCCCCAGGCCGCCCGGCCGCACCACGTTCAGCTCTCGATCCCCAGGCTGGAAGCCGCGGATCTCGAACGCCTGCTGGCGCCCACTCTGCGGCGCCAGGAGGGCCTGCTGGCTCGCACTCTGCGGCTGGGCCGCGCGCGGATCCCGCCCTGGCTGGCGCAACGGCATCTCGAAGGCTACCTCGAGATCGGCTCGGCGAAACTGGGTGAGCTCACTGTCGAGAGACTGCGGGCGCGCCTGCGTTGGGATGGCGCGGAGGCGGAACTCGACAGCCTCGAGGCGCATCTAGCCGACGGCTCGCTGAAAGGGCGGCTGGCGGTTGATCTGAGCCGGGCTGCGCCGCTCTACCGCCTGGCCGCCCAACTTCCCTCGCTGGCCTGGAGCGGGGGCCAGTGGGAAGCCGAAGGGGCGCTCGAAACCCAGGGGACTGGCGCCGAGCTGTGGCGCAACCTGCGCGCCCAAGGCTCTTTCGGCGGCCGCTCCGTGGATCTGGGCGCCGAAGCGGCACTGGAGTCCGTCTCGGGCTCGTTCGAGCTGCGCGTCGCGCGCGGTGCGCCGCGCTTGCGCCTGGCGGACCTCGAGGCGAACTTCGGCGAGGAGCTGCTGCGCGGCCAGGGCGCCACCCAGGAGGATGGGCGGCTGCATCTGGAGCTGTCCGACGGCCGCCGGGCAGTGCGCGCCACCGTCACGCTGGTCCCCTTGCAGCTCGTCTGGCAGCGCACGGGAAGCCCTCACTGAAAACGGTCTGCTACAATGAGCTTGTCGCCACCACCGCCCGATGGAGCCGTTTTCCGAGGCCGAATGCGTTTCCCGCCTGAGTGAGATCCTCTCCGAGCAGCGCGCCCTGGCGCACGAGCAGTTGACCTCCCGGTGGCGGGAGGAACTCGATCGCATCCTCGAGGAGCGCTTCACGGAGATTGCCCGGCAGGTGGGGGCCCAACTGGAGGCGGTGCTGGAAGGCGCACGGGCCGCCCGGGCGATAGAGACGCAGCAGACTGCGGCCGCGCCGCAGCCAACATCCACCGCGGAGGAGGGGCTCGACTTGCGGGCGCAGCGCTTCGCCCGGGTCAGGGTGGCCGGGATGAGACTCTACCAGGCCGAGGCGGTCGCGCGGGGCCGCGAGCAGCAGAGCCTTTACCGCGAACTGAAGACCGAGATCGACGCCGCCCGCGCCGCCTTCGAGCAGGAGTTCCTCTCGGCGCGCCCTTCCCTGCCGGACTACCTGCACCTGGAACTGGTTCGCACACTGGCCCATGATGACGCCGCTCGGCTCGGTCCGGACTACCCGGGCCCGCTGCTCTAAGCTCACCGCGCGCACCGTCCTGGCGCTGCTGCTGGCGGGCCTGTTTCCGTCCCTGAGCGCGCAGACCGACGCGCGCGCCGCGCTGCGTGCCGCTTATCAGGAGTTCGCCAACAGGCGTTGGGCGGAGGCGGCCAAGCGCCTGCGCCAGGCGGGGCCGGCGCTGCCCGCCATCGCCGACCACACCGCCTGGCTGCTGGCCTCCGCGGAACTCGAGCTCAAGAACTACCCCGCCGTGATCCGGGCGCTGGAGCCCGTATGGAACGCCCCGGTCGCCTCCCCGCATGTGGGGGACGCCGCGCTGGTGGCCGCTCGCGCGCACCTGGCCGCGGGCGCCCCGCAGGAGGCGCTGCGGGTCTTGCGCCAGCACCAGGCCCGCCTGCCTCAGCCCGCCGGAGACGCGTTGCTGGCCTCCGTCTACGAAGCGACCGGGGACCAGGTTGCCGCGGCGCTGCACTACCAGCAGGTCTACTACCCGCACCCCACCACCCGGGAGGCCGCACAGGCTTCCAGCGCGCTGGCGCGCCTCCGCAGCGCCCTGGGCGCGGCGTTTCCGCCGCCGCCTTCCGAGGCCATGTTTCAACGCGCCGAGCGCTGGCTGCGCGTCGGGGAGGCGCGCCGCGCGCGGGCCGAGTACGAATCCATGGCAGCCCGTGTGGGCGGCCTGGACCGCGAGCTGGCGCGCGTGCGCGTCGGAGCGGCGGACTATGCCGCGGGCCGCACGACGGCGGCGCACTCGCACCTGAAATCCCTGGAGCTCTCCTTCCCCGAGGCCGACGCCGAGCGGCTCTACTATCTGGCGGAATGCGCCCGGCGGCTGGAGAAGGACGACGAGCTGATCAGCCTGGTGGACCGCCTCGGGGCGCTCTACCCGCAGTCCCCCTGGCGGCTCAAGGCGCTGATCTCGGCGGGCAACCGGCAACTGATCCAGAACCGGCCGGAGATCTACGAGCGGTTGTACCGCGCCTGCTACGAGTCCTTCCCCGCGGAGTCGCAGGCCGCCTACTGCCAATGGAAAGTGGCCTGGAGCGCCTACCTGCGCAGGCGCCCCGAGGCCGCGGAAGCCCTCCGCACGCACCTCAGGGACTACCCGGGCTCGGAAAAGGCCGATACGGCGCTGTATTTCCTGGGCCGGCTGGCCGAAACGGCCCGGAACCTCGAGACGGCCAAAGCCTATTACACCGAAGCCGCCGACCGCCACACCAACCACTACTACGCCATGCTGGCCGAGGACCGGCTGGCGCAGCCCGAGTTGTTCCGCGTGGTGGCCTCGCGCGAGGTCACCGAGTTCCTCCACAGCGTCGTCTGGCCCGTGCGGCAGTATCCGGACAAGTTCGACCCGGCTCCCGTGACCCGGCTGCGCCTCGAGCGGGCGCGCCTGCTGTACGCGGCGGGAGTGGATGCGCTGGCGGACAAGGAACTGCGCTTCGGGGCCAGGACCGATTCCCAGGCCCACCTCGCAGCCATCGAGCTGGCGCAGGCGGCCATCCGGCGTGGCTCCTACGCGCAGGGGATTCGCATCATGAAAAGCCTGGCGCCCGGCTACCTGGCCTATCCGCTGGAGAGCGCTCCGGCGGCCTTCTGGCGGCTGCTGTTTCCCCTACCCTACCGCGCCGACCTGGAGCGCTATGCGCGGTGGCGCGGGCTGGAGCCGTTCCTGGTGGCCGGGCTGATCCGGCAGGAATCCGAGTTCGATCCGCGGGCCATCTCCGTGTCGCACGCTTACGGGCTGACCCAGATTCTTCCCGCCACCGGCCGGATGCTGGCGCGTAAGCTCGGGCAGCGCCGCTTCCGCACCAGCATGTTGTTCAGCCCGGACTTCAACCTGCGCCTCGGCACCTACTACTTGCAGACGCTCTTCGAGAAGCACGCCGCCGAGTGGGAGCCGACACTGGCCGCTTACAACGCCGGCAGCACGCGCGTCGAGAACTGGCTGACCTGGGCCAGCTTCCGCGAGCCCGCCGAGTTCATCGAAACCATCCCCTTCACCGAGACGCGCAATTACGTCCTGGCGGTGCTGCGCAACGCGCGCCTCTACCGGCGGCTCTACAGCGCCGAAAGAGGCTTGCTGGCGGCCGACGCCCCGCTGGCGCCGAAAGCCGCCCCCAAGAAAACCGGCGCCTTCCAGCGTACGCCCGTGGTGCCCAAGCAACCCAAAGCCCGCCGGTGACGGCTGGGTTCCTGCCACCGGCTGCCCTCCCAGCGCGGCGTAGAGTGAAGGCATGGCACTGGCTGCGGCGCTCAAAGGCTGAAGCAGACCTATCTGGAACTCGTTGGCTCCGTCGAGCGCGTTCTGTGAGAACCTGCCCGGCCAAGCGACTGCGAAGCGCCCTCCTCCAGATGTGCCTGCTGGAACATCGAGATGCCCGCAATCCCCGCGGCGCCGGCGGCCAGGCAGGCGGCGGCGTTCTGCCCGGTGATTCCCCCCAGCGCCAGGACCGGCATGCGCACGGCCAGGCAGGCCTCGCGCAGCCGCTCCCAACCCAGCGGCTCACCGTATGCTGCTTTCGAGGGCGTCGAGAAGACCGGACCGAAGACGGCGAAGTCCGCGCCCTCGCGCTCGGCCGCGCGCACCTCCTCGAGCGAGTGGCAGGAGACGCCGATCAGGAAGCCCGGCGGCGTGATCGCCCGCAGCCTGGCCGCCGCGATCGAATCCGCAGGCAGGTGAACGCCGTGCGCGCCGCTGGCCAGCGCCACATCGGCGCGGCTGTTGACCAGGATCTTCGTGCCGCGCGGGTTCGGCAGCGCCAGCGCGCGGCGCACCAGTTCCAGCAATGCGCGCGCGGGGAGGTCTTTCTCGCGGATCTGGATCCACTCGATGCCCGCGGCCAGGTTCTGCTCGATCACCCCGAGGAGCGGCTCGAGGCCGCCCAGCAACTGGCGCTCGGTGATGTAGTAGCGCATCACCGCGGCTCGTAGTAGGCTTCGCCGGCGCAGGCGCGGCACAGGATGCGGCCCTCGCGCTCGAGCTCGCGGCGGAACTTCACCGCCTCGCCGCACTGCGCGCAGAAGGCCGGCGGCGCCTTGTGGCCGGGCAGGTCCGCGGGTTCGAGCTTCACGCGCACCCAGTGCGCCTCGAACAGGTCCTGGTCGGGCATCTCCCGGTAAGCGAGCAGTTGCTGCTGCTTCAGATCTCGGATCTCCGGGTGCAGCTCGCGGGCGCGCTCGCGCGACCTCTCCACAGCCACCACGCGCACGGCGCGCTGGGTCTCCAGGTCGCAGAAGGTGGCGGCCACCTTGCCGAAGTCCCGGAACTTCAGGCTGCGGCGGCCCAGCCGGCAGCCGGTCACCACGCCCACGGCGTCGGTGGCGCAGCGGTCGATCTCGATGAACGTCACCAGGCGCTTGCGGTCTTTGCCTGCGGGGTCGTCGATGCCCAGCAGCCTCAGCCCGTACAGCGCCAGGCGCACCCCCAACACCTGCCCGGCGCACATGTGCCCATGCGCCTGCTCGGCCAAGGCGAGGTATTCGTCGAAGCTCTTCACAACACTTTGAGCGCGTGCGGCGGGAACTCCACCAGCCACTCTCTATTATGTTTCTGCCGTTCGTACTCGGCGCGCGACAGCTCGACCGCCAGCTCGCCCGAGAACTCCAGGCGCACCGAGTGCGGCAGCTCGACGGCGCGCAGCAATTGCGCCGGGATCTGGTTAGGGCCGGGCCGCGTGGTCCCCGGCCACGCCTGGAGCTGGTCCGGGCGCACGCACAGCCACACCCGGTCTCCGCGCAGCTTGCCGGGAAAGTACGGTCCGATCAGCGTGTGCTCCCCCAACCGCAAGCGGCTCGAGTTGCGCTGCGGGTCCAGTTCCAGGATCTCCGCGGGCAGCACGTTGAATATGCCCAGCAGCCGCGCCGCCTCGAGACTGGCCGGCCGCTCGGCCAGGCTGCGCGGCGCACCGGCCTGCAAGATGCGCCCCGCGCGGAGCACCAGCATGGCATCGCCGAGCTCGAAGCACTCCTCCAGGCGCTCGGTGGCCAGCAGCACCGGGATCTGAAGCTCGGCGCGGAGCTGCCGAAGTAGGGCGTAGAGCTCGGCGCGCAGCCCCGCCTCCAGCCCGCGGGCCGGCTCGTCCAGCAGCAGCGCCCGCGGGGAGCCGATCAGCACCCGGGCGACGGCCGCGCGCAGCCGTTCGCTCCCGGCGAGTTCGGGCGGACAGCGCGCCGCGCACTCGGTAAGCCCGAAGCGCTCCAGCGTCTCGTTCACCCGGCGGTGGCGCTCCAGCCGGGGACGGCGCCGGACGGCGAACGCCAGGCTCTGCCGCACCGTCATGTGCGGAAACAGCGCGTAACCCGGAAACACGTAGCCGCACTGGCGGGCGCGCGGCGGCAGGTTCACGCCCGCGCCGGCGTCGAACAGGATGCGGTCGTCCAGCATAATCCGGCCCTCGTCCGGCCGGAGGAAGCCGGCGATGGCGTCCAGGATCACGGTCTTTCCTGCTCCGCTCGCGCCCAGCAGCACGCTGATGCCGGCGGGCGCCTGGAAGTCGACCTCCAGCGCAAAACCGCCCCGCCCGGGCCGGAAGCTCTTGCGGATGCGCGCCTCGATCATCCCTGGACCTGCCTGGGGATCAGCCGGCCGGCCAGCGCCAGCACGACGATCACCGCCACGGAAACCAGCACTGCCACGACGCGCGCCGGTGCGCCCGCGCCGCTTTCGGCTGCCTGGCGGAGCGCCGCATCGAGCATCTCGCCGCGTCCGGGCACGAAGCCCGCCACCATGAGGGTGACGCCGAAGTCGCCCAGTGAGCGGGCGAAGGCCAGCGCGGCCGCGGCCGCGAGCGGCCCGCGCGCCAGCGGCAGGCTCACCCGCCAGAAAACGCGCCAGCCCGAAGCGCCCAGGCTCCGCGCCGCGCGCTCATAGTTGCGGTCCAGGCCCTCCAGCGCCGCGCGAGCTGAGATTGCCAGCAGCGGAATCGCCTGCACCATGGCGGCCGCCACCGCCGCTGGCCAAGTGAATCTGAGCCAGCCCTGACCCGCCAGCAGCGCCAGCGCGTAATAGCCCAGCACCGTCGGCGGCAGGGCCAGAGGCAGGGCGGCCATCACTCCCGCCGGTCCCCGGTCCCGGGTGGCCCGTTGCGCCATCAGCCAGGCCAGCGCCAGGCCCGCCGGCAGCGATAGCGCCGTGGCCAGCGCGGCCACCCTCAGGCTCAGCCACAGCGGGAACCAGTCCAGGGCCATCGAACACCAGATTACAGGAAATCTCCCTCCCCGCCACACCGGCAAGTGCTATGATCTACAGCCATGCGGATGATGGGCCGGCCCGCCGGACATTATCGCTTGGCGGTATTCGCGCTGGGCACTCTCATCCTGGCGGGCGTCTGGTTGGCCCTGCCGTACTTGCGCGGGCGCCTCCCTGCCTACACTCACCTCAGCTTCACCCAGCTCACCGACCAGCCCGGGCAGGAGCTTTTCCCCAGTCTCTCGCCGGACCGGAAAACGCTGGCCTACGCCAGCCGCGCCACCGGCCGGTGGGACATCTACCTCCAGCGCATGGGCGGTCGCAACCCGGCCAATCTCACCCGGCACTCCTCCGCCGACAACACCCAACCCGCCTTCTCGCCCGACGGCGAGCACATCGCCTTCCGCTCCGAGCGCGACGGCGGAGGCATCTTCGTGATGGGGGCTACCGGCCAATCCGTCCGGCGCCTCACCGATTTCGGCTTCAATCCGGTCTGGTCTCCCGACGGCCAGGAGATTCTCGTGGCCACCGAGAGCATCGCCCGGCCGGAAGACCGCTTCACGCCGGTCAGCCAGCTCTGGGCCGTCAACGTCTCCACCGGCGCCCGGCGCCTGGCCAGCCCCGGCGACGCCGTCCAGCCCCACTGGTCGCCGCACGGGCGCCGCATCGCCTACTGGGCTTCCATCCAGGGCCAGCGCGACATCTGGACCGTGGCGGCCGACGGAACCAACCCTGTCCCCGTCACCCAGGACACTCATATCGACTGGAACCCCGTCTGGGCGCCCGACGGCGAGTTCCTCTATTTCATCAGCAACCGCGGCGGCAGCATGAACCTCTGGCGGGTGTCCATCGACGAGGGCTCCGGCAAGGTGCTCAGCGCGCCCACCCCGGTCACCACGCCCTCCTCGGACTGTAGCCTCCTCAGCATTTCGCGCGACGGTCGCCGCATCGCCTACACGGACCAGGTCTTTACCTCGAACCTCCAGCAGGCCGCCTTCGATCCGGTCGCTGAGAAAGTGCCGGGCAGGCCCATCCCGATCACCCAGGGCTCCAAGCAGGCCACCCGCCCGGACCTGTCGCCCGACGGCCGCTGGCTGGCCTTCGGCTCCTGGGGCCGCCAGGAGGACATCTTCGTGGTCCGCACCGACGGCTCGGGCCTGCGCCAGTTGACCGACGACGTCCACCGCGACCGCGGGCCCCGCTGGTCTCCCGACGGGCAGCGCATCGCCTTCTTCTCGAACCGCAGCGGCAAGTTCGAGATCTGGACCATTCACCCCGACGGCAGCGGCCTCGAGCAGGTCACCAACACGAGCGGTCACGTGGCCTGGCCCGTCTGGGCGCCTAACAGCAATCGCCTGGTCTACACCGTCTTCGGCAAGAACCCGTTCTTGAGCAGCGCCGCCAGGCCCGGTCCTGCGCAGCCCCCGCAAGCGCTGCCCTCGCCCGGAGAATCCACCGAATCCTTCAACGCCTGGTCGTGGTCGCCGGACGGTCTCAAGCTGGCCGGATTCCTGCAACGCCAAGACGGAACCTTCTCCGGCATCGCGCTGTATTTCTTCCGGACCCGGAGCTATACCAAGCTGACGAGCTTCGGCATGGACCCCGTCTGGCTCAGCGACAGCCGCCGCCTGCTGCTCAACCATCAGGGACGCATCTACCTGGTGGACAGCCCGACCAAGCGGGTGCAGGAAGTCCTTTCCATCGCCCCGTACGAGATCGCCCGCCGCGGCTTTGCCATCTCGCGCGACGACCGCCGCATCTACTTCAGCCTGGCCACCATCGAGGCCGACATCTGGCTGGCGAGCCTGAATTAGGGAAGAATCGGGGACACTCCGGGCGGGCCCGCCGGATTCTGCGACAGGCGACGGAACGCAGGCGTGTCCCCGATTTTTTCACGGCTATCTCAGCTTCGCGTACTCCTGCCGCGGCTGAAACGCTGCCTCGTCTGGGCACAGGGCTACGCCGCCTATGCCGAGTACGACCGGGCGCTCATCCTCTTCATGGACGACATGGGCACGTCCGACAAAACCTGCCTGCCGTACGGGCACTACCGCACGCCCACCGAGGAGGAGATCCGCCGCGGGTAAGGTGGACCCCAAAGTCAAGACCATTTTTCGGCTCCAATAAGTTATGGACAACGGAGTCTGAAATCTGCTCTTGGGGGCGGCCGGAGCCGCCCCGCGCCACGTTGCAGTCGGTGCTGGGAGACGGCATCCAGGTGGAAATCGACGTTAGAGTGCGGGAGCAGTATTGAACGGCAGACAGTGGCATAGAACATAACGCATGTCAACTTGATCACCGGGCCGCCCACGGTGCCGCCCGTCATGGGGTTGATGGTCTTCAAAATGGAACTTCCCGTTGATTTCCTCGCTCCCTGGAAATTCTGGTATGCTCGGCTTCCGACAGCACGGCTGAAGGGAGACGCACCATGAACACGATGCCGAACCGCAGGGATTTCCTGCGAACCGCCGGCCTGGGGGTGGCCGGCGCCGCGGCGCCCGGCATGCCGGGGGCGGCCGCGAAGGGCAAGCGGCCGAACTTCGTCATCATCTTCCTCGACGATTCCGGCTGGGCTGATTTCCGGCCGTTCGGCCAGCCCGGCTATCCGGCACCCAATGTCGAACGCCTGGCTAGGCAAGGCTGCTCGTTTAACAACTTCCACGTGCCGCAGGCCGTCTGCTCCGCGTCCCGGTCCGCTCTTCTCAGCGGGTGCTACCCCGGCCGGACCAAGGTCTTTGGCGCCCATGGACCCCGAGCGAGGGGACTCGATCCCAGTTTCGCCACCATGGGAGAAATGCTCAAGGCCGGTGGATACCGAGCAGCTGCATTCGGGAAATGGCACATCGGCGATCACCCGGACACGCGTCCGCCGGCCAGGGGATTCGATGAATCGTGTGGGCTGATGTACTCAAACGATATGTGGGAGTTCCACCCGCAGAATCCGGAAGCCTACAGTAAGTACCCGCTCCAGTTCTGGGAGAACGGCAAAGTCACAATAGAGCGGGTGACCAAAGAACACCAGCCCATGCTGACCACGTGGTACACGGAGCATGCCGTCGATTTCATTCACCGGAACAAGAGCAATCCCTTTCTGCTGTACGTTCCTCATTCCATGCCGCATGTGCCGTTGTTCTGCAGCGAAAAGTTCAGGGGCAAATCCGGAGCGGGACTGTACGGCGACGTGATGATGGAGATCGACTGGTCAGTGGGGGAGATCGCGAAAGCGCTGAAGGCGGCGGGGGTGGAGGAGGATACGCTGGTGGTGATGTCCTCGGACAACGGCCCGTGGATTTCGTATGGAAACCACGCCGGGAAGACGCCGTACCGGGAGGCGAAGGGGACGGGGTTCGACGGCGGCACGCGCAGCGCGTGCATCATGCGGTATCCGGGGCGGATTGCGGCGGGCAGCGTTTCGAAGAGGATGTTTTGCACGGTGGACCTGCTGCCCACGCTGGCGCACCTGGCGGGGGTGGGGCTGCCGGGGAACCCGATAGACGGGAAGAACGTCTGGGACCTGGTAACCGGGAAGCCGGGGGCGGTGAACCCGCATGAGTATTATCCGTTCTCGACGGGCGCTAACTTCGAGGGCGTGATCAGCGGGGACGGGCGGTGGAAGCTGCATCTGGCTCATGACTACCGCACGCTGGTGGAGGCGGGCAGGGACGGGAAGCCGGGGAAGTACAGGCAGGAGAGGATTGAGCTGTCCCTGTTCGATATGGAGGCGGACCCGTTCGAGACGACGAATGTGATCGAGAAGTATCCGGAGGTGGCGGGGCGGATGAAGGGGTGGGCGGAGCGGCATCGGGGGGAGTTCTACAGCTAAGCGGCCAAACCACCTGCGACTACCTGAGCTTGCCGCATGAGCAATTCGCTTCTACAACAAACGGGGCACTGCGGAGCCGTGGATCAAGCCAGGCAAGCAGGCGGTGAAGATGACGCGGCTGAGCTGCCACCGGTTCCGCTCCAACGAAGTGCGGCTCCCTCTGAGGTGATCGCCGGCCACCTGGGGAACCTGTGGGCGGCCAGGCGCAACTCCTGGATGCTTCGATCTTACCCGATCCGGAACTCGAGCGCGGCCACGGACTGCCCCGGCAGGCGCAGGCGCGCGCCGGAGCCGGAGACGTTGACCGGCAGGGGCTTGGGGGCCACCTGGTCGGGCGCGGCGAAGGTGTTGGTGGCGCGCATGTCGGCGTGGGTGAGGACCGTGGCGCGGGCTTCGCGGGCGGTGGCGCCGGCGAGTTGGATGCCCAGCTCCAAGGGGCCGTCGAGCGAGGGGTTCACCAGTGTGAGGGTCACCCGGTCCTCCTTGAGGGAGGCCGAACCGGCCAGACCGAACAGCTTCTGCGCGCCCCCGGCCCCGGCGAACTCGATCTCGCGGGCCTGAACGGCCGCGGGAATCAGCCGGCCGCCCTGATGCGGCAGGTACATCTCGAAGACGTGGAACATGGGCGTGCGCACATAGCGGTCGCCTTCGGCCAGGAACAGCGAGGCGATGCAGTTGATGGTCTGCGCGATGTTGGCCATGGAGACCTTGTCGGCGTGCCGCTGGAAGATGTCCAGGGTGAGGGCCGAGTGCAGGGCGTCGCGCAGGGTGATGGTCTGGCTGAACAGGTAGCGCGGGCCGATCTCGGTGCCCGCCGGATACCAGGTGCCCCACTCATCCACCACCAGCTTGACGCGATGGTTCTTGTCGAACTCGCCCATGAGCTTCCAGTGGTCTGCGATCAGCCGCTCCATGCGGGCGCCGGCCTCGAGCACGCCGTACCACTCCTGGCGGTTGAACTCGGCGGCCTGGGTGGCGGCGCCGCGGACGTGGGTGTAGTAGTGCAGCGCCCAGCCATGCAGGGAGGCGCGCCGCCCCTCAATGAGCCCGCGCGGCATGGCCTCGAAGAACCCGCGGGTCCAGTTCAGATCGCCGCCGCTGGGCCCGGCCGCGATCAGGTACAAGTCCCCGTAGCGCGGGAGCTGGGCGACGTAGCGCCGGTACTCGGCGGCGTACTCCTGCGGCTTGAAGTGGCCGCCGCAGCCCCAGGACTCGTTGCCGATCCCCCAGAACCGGACGTTGAACGGCTCCCGGCGCCCGTGGGCTTCGCGTTCCTCGGCCTGGCGGACGGTGCCCGGCGGCGCGTTCGAGTACATCAGCCAGTCGTAGAACTCGCGCGGGGTGCCCGAGCCGACGTTGGCCGCGATGTACGGCGCCGCGCCCACGAGCTCGCACAAGCGGATGAACTCGTGCGTGCCGAAATGGTTGATCTCGGTAACGTCCACGCCGCGCGGCAAGGACGGCTGCCAGAAGTTGTAGGTGCGCGGCCGCCAGCTCACCGGCCCGATGCCATCCCGCCAGTGGTAGCCGTCGGCGAAGCAGCCGCCCGGCCAGCGCAGCACCGGCGCGCGCAGGCGCTTCATGTCGTCCACGAACTGCCGGCGTATGCCCTCGACATGGGGGATCTTCGAATCGGCGCCGACCCAGATGCCGTCGTAGATCACCCCGCCCAGGTGCTCGATGAAGTGCCCGTGCAGCATAGGGTCGATGGTGGGCCCCGGCTCGCGGGGCCGGAGCTCGATGGTGGCGTCGGCCGCCGGCGCGGCCCGCAGCACGGCCGCGGCGCCCGCGGCCTTCAGGAAATCACGGCGTTTCATAGGTCACCTCTCAAGCTGGCGGGCAAGCCGGCCGCCAGCCCGCCCAAAGGGCACCCGGGTTGCCCTACTCTTTCTTCAGCCGCAGCTTGCTGTGGAAGCGGCTGTGCGCGAAGTAGATTGCCTGCCCGATCGCCAGCCAGACCACCAGCCGCAACCAGTTGTCCGGCCCCAGCGAGTATATCATGGCGGCGCAGACCAGGATCCCCAGGATCGGCACCAGGGGCACCAGCGGCGTCTTGAAGGGGCGCGGAATGTCCGGGTGCGTGCGGCGCATGATCATGATGCCCGCGCAGACGATGACGAAGGCCAGCAGCGTCCCGATCGAGGTCATGTGCCCTACCACCGAGATGTGCGCGAAGGCCGAGAACAGGCTGACGAAGAGCATGAACAGCAGGTTCGAGCGCCAGGGGTCTTCCACTTGGGATGCACGTCGGAGAAGACGCGGGGCAGCAGGCCGTCGCGCGACATCGAGAAGAACACCCGCGACTGGCCCAGCAGCATCACCAGAATGACCGAGGTGAACCCGCAGATGACGGCCAGCTTGACCAGCGGCTTGAGCCAGTCGTAGGGGGTGCGATCGATGGCCAGGGCCACCGGGGCGGCCCCGCCCAGCTCGGTGTAGTTGACCACGCCGGTGCGCACCAGCGAGAACAGCACGTAGAGCACCGTGCAGATGGCCAGCGAGCCGATGATGCCGATGGGCATATCCTTCTGCGGATGCCGCGCCTCCTGCGCCGCGGTCGAGACCGCGTCGAAGCCGATGTAGGCGAAGAAGATCACTCCCGCGGCGCGCATGATGCCGCTCCAGCCGATCTCGCCGAGGGTTGCTGTGTTGGCCGGGATGAACCGGCTGTGGATCTTGGGACGGATGCAGGCCAAACCCGTCAGCTCGAACAGCTTGCTAGCGCCTCCAGGGGCGGTGAACTCGACATTTCTTGTGCGTCGGGCGGGGAGGTGCGAATGGGCGGCTTGACTCATCTTCGACACTTTGCGACGCAAAGTGTCGAAGATGAGCCAAAGTGCCGGTGACCCGCAGGTTCAGGTGCTTCGCCTGGCGCCTGGCCACGCCGTCGTCCAACAGGAGCAACGAGTCCGGCGACCTCAGGCCGAGGGCGATGACCTCTCGTTCACCTGCACCGAGGTCTGCTACGATCCGTAGGAGCGCGCTGTCGGCGGGCCGTTCAATCGTGATCCAGGCGAGCTCGCTGGGGTCTGGAAGGGATATACGCCCGCTTCACGTCCGGCCGCTAGTTCCTGGGCAACCGCTCCCGGAATGATGACCGCCCCGTATAGCGCCGGGAGCAGCTCCAGGAGGTCCGCCTGATACAGGTACTGAATCGGCGAGGTGTTCGAGATGGTCTCAGGCACTCTCGAGGTCCTGCTTCAGGTCCTCTTCGGTCAGACGGAATGTCGGAACACCGTAGTCTGCGAGCTTGCTGAGAAAGACCGTGCGGGGGACGCCGGCGAGTTCTGCCGCCACGCCCGAGGAGAGTCTTCCGAGCTCATAGAGCTTCACCGCCGCGGCCAGCCGCAACTCGTCACCCAAAGCGGCCGGGGCCAGCTTCAGCGCGTTGAGCGCCTCTTCGGGTACGGACAGAGTCACTTCACGCATCGGCGTCACCTCAGAATCGCCTACCTATGACGATTGTACCCGATCCGCCCCGCGGCAGGCCCTACGTCTTCTTCGCCCGCAGCTTCGAGTGGAAGCGGCTGTACGCGAAGTAGATTGCCTGCCCGATCGCCAGCCAGACGAAAAGACGCAACCAATTGCTCAAGCCCAGGCCGTACATCATGGCCAGGCACACCACGATGCCCAGGATGGGAACCAGCGGCACCAGGGGAGTCCGGAACGGCCGCGGCAGATCGGGGTGGGTCTTGCGCATGATCAGAATGCCGCCGCAAACCACCACGAAGGCGAACAGCGTGCCGATACTGGTCATGTGGCCCACCCAGGAAATCGGCGCGAAGGCCGAGAACAGGCTGACGAAGAGCATGAACAGCAGGTTCGAGCGCCAGGGGGTGCGGAACTTCGGGTGGACGTCGGAGAAGATCCGGGGCACCAGCCCGTCGCGCGACATCGAGTAAAACACGCGCGACTGGCCCAGCAGCATGACCAGGATCACCGAGGTGAGCCCGGCGATGATCGCCAGGCTGACCGCGGTCTTCAGCCAGAGGAAGGGCGTGGCGGCGATGGCCAGCGCCGCCGGCGCCGCGTGGCCACGGAACTCGGTGTAGTGCACCAGGCCGGTCATCACGTAGGCGAACAGCACGTAAAGGACGGTGCAGATGATGAGCGATCCAATGATGCCGATGGGCATGTCCTTCTGCGGCTTGCGGGCTTCCTGCGCGGCCGTGGACACGGCGTCGAATCCGATGTAGGCGAAGAAGATCGTGCCCGCGCCCTTCAGGATGCCGCTCCAGCCGAATTCCCCGAACGTGCCGGTGTTGGGCGGGATGAAGGGCACGTGGTTGGCCGGCTTGATGAAGGCCCAGCCGACGGCGATGAAGACCACCACGACAGTCACCTTGATGACCACAATCACCGCGTTGGTGCGGGCCGACTCCTGGATGCCGATCATCAGCAGCAGCGAGACGACCACCACGATGAAGACCGCGGGCAGGTTGATGAGCCCATGCACCACGGTGCCGTCCGGCAGCTTCAGAGGCTGGAAGGGCGAAGCCACAAGCTGCGCCGGCAGGTCGATGCCGTAACCGTGCAGCAGCGTCACCACGTAGCGCGACCAACTGATGGACACGGTGGCCGCGCCGACGGCGTATTCCAGGACCAGGTCCCAGCCGATGATCCAGGCCAGCAACTCGCCCATGGTCGCGTAGGCATAGGTGTAAGCGCTGCCGGCCACCGGGATCATCGAGGAGAACTCGCTGTAGCACAGCCCGGCGAAGGTGCAGCCGATGGCCGCCACCACGAACGACAGCGCGATGGCCGGCCCGGCGTTCTCCGCGGCCGCGATGCCGGTCAGCGAGAACAGTCCCGCGCCGATGATGGCTCCGATGCCGAGCGAAACCAGGTGCCAGGGACCCAGCACCCGCTTGAGCGTCTGCGCCTCGGCCTCCGCGTGCAACTCCTGGACGGTCTTCTTCGCAAGTAGTCCGCTTGCCATTCGCTTTTCACTCCTATGACCGGGCCGCGCTCCGGCGCCAGCAGAAGTAAACCGGCACACCCAGCAGCACGATGATCAGCCCCGGCCAGGTGTACCTGGGTTTGTACAGCAACAGCAAAACCTCAATCAACCCCGCCATCGCGATGTAGACGGCCGGCAGCACCGGGTATCCCAGCGCGCGATACGGTCGTTCCATGTCCGGCCGCCGGCGCCGCAGCACGAAAATCCCGGCGATCGTCAGGATGTAGAAAAGCAGAACTGCGAATATAACATAGTCCAGCAGATCGCTGTAGGTCCCCGTCAGCGTCAGCAGGCAGGCCCAGGCGCACTGCACCGCCAGCGACACCACGGGCGTCCGCCGCACCGGGTCCAGCCGCGCCGCCGGGCGGAAGAACAGCTTGTCCAGGGCCATGGCGTAGTAGACGCGCGCCCCGGCCAGAATCAACCCGTTCACGCACCCGAAGGTCGAGATCATGATGGCCGCCGCCATCACCGGCACGGCCACCGGGCCCAGGATCACCCGCGCCGCGGCCGTGGCCACCCGGTCCTCCTGGGCGCCCTGGATGGCCTCCAGCGGCAGCACGCTCAGGTAGACGAAGTTGCACGCCAGGTAGATGGCCGAGACGATGGTCACGCCCAGCGCCAGCGCCAGCGGCACGTTGCGCCGCGGGTGGCGGATCTCGCCCGCCGTGAAGGTGACGTTGTTCCAGGCGTCGGAGCTAAACAGCGCTCCCACCATGGCCACGCCCACCAGCCGCACGCTCCACCACCCCCAGTCGGCGCCCTGCCAGAACTGGCCGAAATTGCGCTCGACGGCCTGCGCGTTGCGGCCCAGCGCCAGCCCCAGGCCCACCAGGCCCAGCAGGGCGGCGGTCTTGGCGAAGGTGAAGGTGTTCTGCACCCGCGCGCCCGTGCGCACGCCGCGCGTGTTCACCCAGGTCAGCAGGACCAGCACCGCCATGGCCAGCAGTTGCTGGGTGCTGACGCCGACCGGTCCCAGCCGCAGCACGTAACGCTGCGCCGAGATCGCCGGAAAGAACACCCCGGCGAACTTGGCGAAAGCCACCGCCACGGCGGCGATGGTGCCCGTCTGGATCACCAGGAACATGGTCCAGCCGAACAGGAATCCGCTCAGCGGGCCGAAAGCCTCGCGCAGGTAGACGTACTGGCCGCCGGCCTGGGGCATGGCGGAGGCCAGCTCACCGTAGCTGAGCGCCGCCATCAGGGTGAGTGCGGCCGTGACCACCCAGGTTATAATCAGCAGCCCGGGCGAGGCCACCTGCCGGGCGATGTCGGCTGAGACGATGAAAATGCCCGAGCCGATCATCGAGCCGACCACCAGGGTGGTGGCGTCCAGCAGCCCCAGGCCCTTCACCAGGCCGGTGTCTACGCCTGGAGGAGTTGTTGCCATTCTTCCATCCGCGTGTGCAGGGTTTCCGGCGTGCAGGGGTCAGGGTAGAGGTCGTTGATGACGGCCACCGCATCGGCGCCGGCGGCCAGTACCTCGAGCGCGTTCGAGCGCGTGATGCCGCCGATGGCCGCGAGCGGCCGGTCCGTCATCCGGCGCACTCGACGCAGACCCTCCCGGCCGACTACCGGATCGGGGTTCTCCTGGGTGGCGGTCGGGAACACCGGCCCGAAGGCCAGGTAATCGACCGGCTCGGCCAGCGCCGCAGCGAACTGCGCCTGGTTGTGCGTCGAGAAGCCGATGACGCCCTCCGGTCCCAGCAGGCGCCGGGCGTCCGCCGGCGGCAGGTCGTCCTGGCCCAGGTGCAGGCCGGCGTCGAGCAGCCGGGCGATGTCGGCGCGGTCGTCCAGGATGAACATCGCGCCGGCGCGCCGGCACAACTCGGCCACCCGCTCGGCCTGCTCGAAGGCCGCCCGCGCGAACTGACCCTTGTGCCGGAACTGGAGAATGCGGGCGCCGCCCGCCAGCATGGCCTCCGCCGCCGCCGTCACCGGGCAGGCGCGCGCGACGAGCGTCTGGGTGTCCAGGATCGGGTACAGGCGCGGCAGCGTCATCAAAGGCCCTATCATAGCCCGGGCGTGTGCGGGAGCGCACCTCCGGCGGCCCGAGATTTCTGGAACAAAATCTGCCTCGCCTCGTATTCCCGGGTTGAGGTGAAACATGCGGACGCGCACATTTTTGCTGGCCGTTCTGGCGGTTCTGCCCTTCCAGTGGGGCTGCGAGCTGGAGGAGTGGGTTGATTCCGACCGCTACCGGGAAGACTTCCAGTACACCCACGCCCTGAAGCCGGGCGGGCGCCTGTCGCTCGACAACTTCAACGGTTCGGTCGAGATCCTGAGTTGGGAGAAGGACGCGGTGCAGATCTCCGGCACGAAGTATGCCAGCACCGAGAGCGACCTCAAGGAGCTGAGAATCGAGACCGTAGCGGAGGAAGGTTCCGTGCGCATCCGGACCGTGCGGCCCTCGGGCCGCCCGCGCAACATGGGCGCCAAGTACTTCATCCGCCTGCCGCGCAAGGTCGAGCTGGAGCGGATTGCCAGCTCGAACGGGTCCATTCGCGTCGAGGACCTGGAAGGCAGCGCGCGCCTGGAGACCTCGAATGGCGCCATCCGTATGCGGAAGCTGGCCGGACGGCTGGAAGCGCGGACCTCGAACGGCAGCATCGAAGGCGACGACCTGGCCTGCGAGGGCACCCTGCGCACCTCCAACGGGGCTGTCCGGCTCACGCAGGTGCGCGGCGCGCTGGAGGCCTCGACCTCCAACGGCAGTATCCACGCGCGCTTCGCCCGGCTGAGCCCGCAGCGGCCGCTGCGCTTCGACAGCTCCAACGGCAGCATCGACCTGGGGTTCGAGGCCCTGGAAGGCAACGAGCTCCGGGTCCACACTTCCAACTCCTCGATCACCGTGCGGCTACCGGCCGCGGCGAAGGCGCAACTCCGCGCGCAGACCTCGCACGGCACCATCACCAGCGATTTCGACGTCACCGTGCGGAGCGGCGCCATGGGCAAGGACCGCCTGGAGGGCGACCTCGGCGGCGGCGGCGCGCTGGTGGACCTGTCCAGCGCCAACGGCTCGATCCGCATCTTGCGGCTGTAGCCGGAGTCGCAGCGGGACAGCCCCCCCATTTTTGGCGTCAGGCGCTTGCCGGCGGCTCGCGCAGCGCCGGCCCACGAAAAATGGTGGGCGGTCCACCCCGCCGGCGCTTGACTGATAGCTGCGCGACGTGGACCGGGTCTTCCGGGACGCTAACGTTCTGTTCTCGGCGGCCTACCGTGCCGGCTGCTAAAAAGCGCCTGTCCCCGCTTCCCTAGAACATGTACAGCGGCTGGCCGGCGGGCGAGGCGCCGACGCCGACGAGCTCTTCTTCTTGGCCTTCGTGGATCTGGCGCCAGTAGATGCCGGCGTCGCCCAGGAAGACCTCGAGTTCGCCGGGCCGCGGCAGGGTCCCCTGAATCAGCGCCTCCGAGAGCGGATCCTCGATGTACTTCTGCAAAGCCCGCCTGAGCGGCCGCGCCCCGAAGCTGCGGTCGTTGCAGGTCTTCTCCAGGATGTAGCGGGTGGCGTCCGGCGCCAGGCGGATCCGGAGCTGCTTCTCGCCCAGGTTCTGGTTGATGTGTCCCACCAGCAGGCCGATGATCTGGATCAGGTCGTCGTCGCTGAGCGACTGGAACAGAATGACCTCGTCGAGCCGGTTGAGGAACTCGGGGTTGAAGGCCCGCTTGACCTCGGCCATCACCATGTCCTCGACCTTCTGCGGGATACCCTCGCTAGGGGCGGAAAAGCCCAGGGCGGAGCGCTTCTCGAGATGCCGGGCCCCCAGGTTGGAGGTCATGATGATGATGGTGTTCTTGAAGTCCACGGTGTTGCCCAGGCCGTCGGTCAACTGCCCGTCCTCGAAGACCTGGAGGAGGATGTTGTAGACGTCCGGGTGGGCCTTCTCGATCTCGTCGAGCAGGATGATGGAGTAGGGCTGCCGGTGCACGCGCTCGGTCAACTGGCCGCCCTCCTCGTAGCCCACGTAGCCGGGCGGCGAGCCGATGAGCTTCGACACCGAGTGCTTCTCCATGAACTCGCTCATGTCGAAGCGCACCAGGGCCTTCTCGCTGCCGAAGAGGAACTCGGCCAGGGCGCGCGCCACCTCGGTCTTGCCCACCCCGGTGGGTCCCAGGAACAGGAAGGAGCCGGCGGGGCGCTTGGGCGATTTCAGTCCCGCCCGCGAGCGGCGGATGGCCCGCGCCACGGCGCCGATGGCCTTGTCCTGGCTGACGATGCGCTTGTGCAGTTCCTCCTCGATGCGCATCAGCTTGGTGACTTCCTCCTCCCGGATGGCCGTCATGGGCACGCCGGTCCAGCGCGCCACCACCTCCTCGATGTCGTCCTTGCTGACCACGCCGGCCGCGGTGTCGTTCACGTTGTAGCGCTCGCGGAGCTGGCGCAGGCGCTCGCGCTCCTTGCGCTCTTCGTCCGAATAGAAGCGCGCCTTCTCGAACTCGTGGTTGGCGATGGCGTTCTCCATGCGGTGGACGATGAACTTGATGTGCTTCTGGATCTCGGCCACCTCGGGGGGCAGGGTGGTCTGGCGCAGCTTGACGCGGGCGCCGGCCTCGTCGATCAGGTCGATGGCCTTGTCGGGCAGGCAACGGTCGGGGATGAAGCGGCTGGAGGCATAGACCGCGGTCTCGACGGCCTCGGGCGCATACACCACGGCATGAAACTTCTCGTAGCGCTCCTTGATCCCGAACAGGATCTTGACGGCGTCCTGCTCGGTAGGAGGCAACACTTTGACGGCCTGGAAGCGGCGCTCGAGCGAACGGTCCTTCTCGATCGACTTGCGAAACTCGCCCGGGGTGGTGGCCCCGATGCACTGGATCTCGCCGCGGGTGAGCGCCGGCTTGAGGATGTTGGCGGCGTCCAGCGATCCCTCGGCCGAGCCCGCCCCCACCAGCGTGTGCAGCTCGTCGATGAAGATCATGGCGTTCTGGTTCTCCATCAGCTCCTTCATGATGGTCTTCAGGCGCTCTTCGAACTGCCCGCGGTACTTGGTCCCCGCCACGATGAGGGAAAGGTCCAGCGCCAGGATGCGCTTGTCGGCCAGAAACGAGGGCACGTCGCCGTCGGCGATGCGCTGCGCCAGGCCCTCGACGATGGCGGTCTTGCCCACGCCCGGCTCGCCGATCAGCACCGGGTTGTTCTTGGTGCGGCGGCACAGGATCTGGACGACGCGCTCGAGCTCGCGGTCGCGGCCGATGAGCGGATCCAGCAGGCCGTCCAGCGCGGCCTGGGTGAGGTCGCGGCTGAACTCGGCGAGCAGCGAGCTTTCCTTGGGGCGGCTCGAGGACGTGCGCTCGGAGCTCGAGCGCACCACCTCCTCGCGCACGTGCGAGAGCCGCAGGCCGCGCTCGTGCAGGATCTCAGCGGCGAAACACTTGTCCTCGCGCAGCAGGCCCAGCAGCAGGTGCTCGGTTCCGATGTGCTTGTGGTTCAGACGCTCGGCCTCTTCGGCCGCGTAGGCCAGCACCCGCTTGCACTCGTGGGAGAGCGGCAGATCGACCGAGGTGGGCACCTTCTCCCGCATGGTGGTATGGGCCTCGATCTGCTTGCGGATGGTCTCCAGCGCGGCGGCCGAGCGCAGGAAGCGCGCGGTCAGGGTCTTGTCCTCGCGCAGCAGCCCGAGCAGCAGGTGCTCGGTCTCGATGTAGGGGCTGCCGAACTGGCTGGCCTCGTAGCGGGCGAAGAAGATGACCCGTCGGGCCTTTTCCGTGTAGCGTTCAAACATATCCGTTACCACCTTCGAGGCCGCCCGCAGGCTCCTCGCCGAGCGGCCCCAGCCGCCCTGCTTCCAGTTTCAGGATTCGATCACAGCGCCGGGCGAAGGCCAGGTTGTGCGTGACGCACACCGAGGTGAGGCGGTGCGAGCGGTGCAGTTCCCCGAGCAGACCGATCACCATTTCGCCGGTCTTGAAGTCCAGGTTGCCGGTGGGCTCGTCGGCCAGCAGCACTTCCGGGTTGCCGGCCAGCGCGCGCGCCAGCGCCACCCGCTGCTGCTCGCCGCCGGAGAGCTCTCCGGCGCGGTGCGAGGCGCGGCCGGCTAGCCCCACCTCCTCGAGCCGGGCCCGCGCCGCGGCCTCCGCCTGCGGTGCGCCGCGGATCAGCAACGGCATCATGACGTTCTCCAGCGCGGTGAACTCCGGCAGCAGGTAGTGCCCCTGCCAGACGAAACCCAGCGCGCGGTTGCGGAAGCCGGCCAGCTGGCCTTCGTCCAGCGCCGTCAGCTCGCTCGCGCCGCAAAAGATCCGGCCCTCGCTGGGCCGCTCCAACCCGCCCAGCAGGTAGAGCAGCGTGGACTTGCCGGCGCCGGATTCGCCCACCAGCGCCAGTTGCTCGCCGCGCTCGACCTCCAGATCCAGGCCGGCGAACACCACCAGCTCGCTGTCTCCGGAGCGGAACCTCTTGCTGAGCCCCACGGCGCGGATGGCGATGTCGCGCTGCATACTCCCCTGTGGCAGTGGTTTAACTTCTACGCTAGCACGGATGAGCGCGGCCGGTCGCGGCGGGGGCCACGATGTCCCCCACGATCCGCCCGGTCCCTGCCAGGGCTCCCAGCCATCGCCGGGGCCGTTTCGGCAAAGGGGGCGGAGATGAGGATCTGCTCCATAAACCCTCTCGTACCATGGTCTGAGACCATGGTCAAACGGATCAACGCCTCCCCACACAGGCGGCCGGTTGAAGCCGGACCCACGGACTCACACCCCCAGCAGGGCTTGCGGTAGCGGTGGGCCACCCGGCGCGGGCGATGACCACTTGACCGGTCATCAAGGTCAGGTTACCCTAGTGATATGAAAGACCGCATCTTGCCGGTCAGCGAGTTCAAGGCCAAGTGCTTGCGGCTACTAGAGGACGTGGCCCAGCAGGGAAACGTATTGACAATCACCAAGCGGGGGCAGCCGATCGCTCGCGTGACTCCGTGCACGAGGTCAGCACGCTCCCTGGCCGGCACCTGGAAAGGCTCCGTGCGCATCCGCGGGGACATCGTGCACTTCAGCACTGCTGAAGAGTGGGAGGCCAACGCAGAATGACCGGCGCGCTGTTGGACACTCACATCCTGGTCTGGTGGCGCTCCAGTCCGCACCGGTTAGGCAAAGCCCACGCGCGCCGCCTGACTGAACTGGAACGGCGCGGGGAAGCGCTGGGCATCTCGGCGATCACACTCTGGGAGCTGGCCAAGATGGTGGAGCGCGGCCGCCTCGAAATCGACCAGCCCCTGGACCTGTGGCTGGAAGAGATCGAGAGTCATCCCCTGGTCTCTGTGCTGCCCATCACGGCACGGATCGCTGCCGAGAGCGTACGGCTGGGCGACGACTTCCACAAAGACCCGGCCGATCAAATCATTGTCGCCACGGCCCGCTGTCTGGGCTTGCGATTGATCACCGCCGACGAGCGCATTCGCCGGTGGGGCAAGGTGCTCCTGGGGTAGCGCCTTACACCACCAGCTTCCAAGGGTTGCCGCGGTGCGACGCTAGACGCCGCAGCCGGCGCCGTGTGCCGCTCAAGTTTCCGCATTTCCGGAGAAAAGTGAGGGCGCGGTGGCACTAGACTATCGTGGCGCAAGTTTCTCGTGTGCCCCCAACTGTCCTTGGTAGGTGCGCCAGACGGGCCTGGAGAGGCTCGGTGTCATTCTATCGCGCCACCTGGGCAGGGCCGGCAGGATGCGCTCTTCTTCCGGAGGTGCTGTGATGTGTTCTTGTCGCGTGCCGCGGCTGCTGATGGCCGTTCTGTGCGGCGCCGGAATCTCCAGTGCGGCCCCGATCTACTCGGTGTACCCGATCCTCACACCCCCCGGGGTCGATGTGGACGCGTTTGGCCTCAATGACGCTGGCCAGGTCACCGGCTGGGTGCGGACCGGTGGCGTCTACCAGCCGTTCATCGGGACTACGGTTGGCTACACAGTGATCCCCTTGCCGCCGGGATGGGTTGGAGCCGCGCCCATCGGCATCAACGACTCCGGCCAGGTGGCCGGGTGGGGGTGGACACCCACGGGCTCCTCGATACCTTTCATCGGAACCGCCTCCGGCCTCACGCCCGTTTCGTTGCCGCCCGGATGGTCCTCGGGGCGCGCCCATGGCATCAACGATTCCGGGCGGGTGGCCGGCTACGGTCAGACACCCACGAGCTTTCCGCTACCTTTCACCGGAACCGCCTCCGGCCTCACGCCCATCCCCTTGCCGCCCGGATGGTCCTGGGCCGAGGCGTATGGCATTAACGACTCCGGCCAGGTGGCCGGCTACGGGGGGCCCCTTATGGGCCCTCTGACACCTTTCATCGGAACCGCCTCCGGCATCACGCCCATCCCCTTCCCGCCTGGATGGTCGTCGGCTTACGCCTACGGCATCAACGACTCTGGACAGGTGGCGGGCTGGGGGTGGACCGGGGGCCACTACCAAGCGTTCATCGGGACCACGTCGGGCAGCACCGGCATCCCCCTGATCCCAGGATGGGCCGGCATGAGCGTCTGGTGGGCTCCGCTTCACCTCAACAATGCCGGGCAGATGGTCGGCGAAGGCACCGGCGGCGGCTGGATCTGGGATCCGGTCAATGGGGCGCGGCCGCTGGACGCGCTGGCCCCTGCGGGATGGCACATGTCGAACGCCATCAGTATCAACGACAGAGGCCAGATCCTGGCCTACGGCTGGACCAGCAGTTGGACCGGCCACGTCTTACTGGACCCGATTCCGGAGCCCGCTACCGGCCTCCTGCTGGCCGGCGGGCTCATGCTGCTCGCCGCCCTCGCCCGGCGCAAACGTCACGGGTAGCGGCACAGCCCCGCAAGCGCTGACTCAGGGCATCTGGTGGGATGTGGCGCAGGCCGTTGGCCTGTGCTGGCAGGCGAAACCGCCTGCCCCACGATGCTTTTGAATACGCCCCAGCAGCCACAACTTAGCGCTGCTGCCGCGCAGCCCCTGGGGCCAGTTGCCCGCCCGGCTCGATCTTCAGGAGAGGAATCAGATATGGGCATCACTCTTCTTCGGAGGCGTGGGGCAGGCGGTTTCGCCTGCCCTGGTTTGTGGGTTGGACTACCATAGAAGGCTTCCCCACTGGCATCCAAACGACGCATGCTTTTTCATCACCTGGCGCCTCTGGGGCCCCCTCCCGCGTTCCAGGACCGCCAGCCTTGGGGATCCGTCGGCGGGGCGCAGGTTTGCCGCCGCGGACCGCGAATTCGATCGCGCCGAATCTGGCGCCCTTTGGCTGCGAGACGACCGGATCGCTCGACTGGTGATGGATACTCTCCACATCGGAGAGCGGGAACGCCGGTTCTATGATCTGCCTGCCTACGTTGTCATGCCCAACCACGTCCATCTTCTCATTCGCCCTCTGGTGCCCTTGCCGGAGATCACGCGCTGGCTGAAGGGATCAACGGCGCGCCGCGCCAACCTCGTGCTGGGACGGACGGGGCAGCCGTTCTGGCAGGACGAGTCGTTTGACCAGTAGTAGCGGCTGAACCCCGGTGCCACGATTCTTGAGCCCACGTTGCTGAGATGTAGAAACTCCGGGCGGGGCAGGCGGAACCGCCTGCCCCACCGGGTTCTACACCACCAGCTTCCAAGGCTTGCGGTAGTGGAAGGCCAGCAGCCTGCGCGCTTCCTTCTGGAGCACGGTCTTAGCCTTGTCGTCCCAGTCCACGCGCAGCCGGCTGCGCAGGGCGACATTGCCCAGGATGCAGGCCGCCGTGGTGCGGAAGCAGGT
>Ga0315289_10001694_pt1 | contig 34193 bp, 47 predicted proteins | sample YL17G11_40_MG_FD_203452 | JGI IMG/M metagenome (GOLD analysis project Ga0315289, IMG submission 203452) | Sediment microbial communities from Yellowstone Lake, YNP, Wyoming, USA - YL17G11_40 | ecosystem: Environmental > Aquatic > Freshwater > Lake > Sediment | place: USA: Wyoming | collected...
TCGCTGTCCGGCGCCGGACTACAGTGGGTAAGGGCGGAGGTTATTTCCTCATTGAGAGGGGCCCGATCGATCCAGACCTGAGAGCTTCTTCGAAGCAGCAACGTCTGCCGGCTGATTGGTCGCAAGACGAATCAGCCGCTTGGCTAATATATCGTTTCCATATATGGCTGCGTGGCCGAGTGGTGGGGTGGACAGGTGGATTCGCGTCCGCGTAGGCGTACAGGTGCTATTTCGGTTCTAGCTTCTTCTCCTGCACCACACGTGAATGTGGTGCGTGAGGATCCGGTTGGTTTCTGGTTGGGTAGGCTTGGGGAGGGCAGCCGTAGGTCGGCTGGATGTGATTTCCGCAAGTTCATGGCGTGGTTGAATGGGCGTGCAGGATGGGTTGGGGTCTCGCCGAGGGATCTGTTGCTTCGGCAGAGGGAAGCTCGGATGGGTGTCCGGGACGAGTTTGAGGTTGTGGATCTTCTCCACGAGTTCCTGGTAGAGCGGAAGCTGGCGAAGAACTCTAATCGGCATACTCACTCGGCTGTTCGAGGTTTCTTCCGTCACAACCGGCTTGCGCTCCCGGATGATCCGGACTGGAAGATTCCAAGTGCTAAGCCTCCTACGATTCCCCGGTTGGGAATGAGTCAGCTAATCCAACTCATCAACTATGCAGGTCTCCGGGATCGGTCATGGATGCTCGTAAAGTGGATGGGGCTGCTGGACAATGAGGGCACAGTTTACACCTGTAATACGCCTACGGTTGCAGATCACATCGTCACAGCGATGCAGGAGGGGGTCTGTCCGATACGGTTGGACATTCCTGGACGGAAAGGAACGGAGAACGAGAAGAACTTCTACACGTATATGGGCAAAGACGCGATCGACGCCCTCAAGAAGTATTTCGAACATGAACGCGGGTGGCCCCGGAAGGGTGAACCATTATGGCTGAACAAGTACGGTAAACCCTTCACCATTACTGCACTCACACATGGATGGCTAAACATGACGCGGCAGATCGGCTTCGTACCTGAGAAGAAAGGCAGCAGCACAGGCACACGGTACGGATACAATCCACATGAGATGCGTGACATTGCCCTGTCACACCTACACCTGAAAGCGAAAGCAGACAGCTTCGACCTCAACTGCGCCGAATACTTCATGGGACACACAAGCACCCTCGACCCGTTGAAGTATGACCGCTTCTACGAGGATGAAGCTTACATGCTGGAACAGTATCGCATAGCAGAGAAACATCTGAACATAATCTCAAACCCGCCGGTTACCACTGAAGAAGTGAAACGGCAGAAGCAAGAGCTTGAGGATCTTCGCCTCCAAGTCGCAGACGCCAACAGACTCCACGCAGAAGTTGCTGAACTCCGCCAAGCCTTACAGGAAGTGCTAGATTCAGACAAGCGGGTGACGGTGAACTGACGGCCACAGTCGTTCTGGGTCCATAAGACCCACATTCTTGATCTGAACTAGCACGGCGTTCCAGAGTTCTAGCTGTTGCTGTGATAGGTCGCGGTCACGAAAGTGCAGTTGTATTTCCCGGACGGTCTTCACGTTGAGGGCGTTGCTGAAAGAGATGTAGATTACAGTGAGCAGCATCAGGTTCAAGGCTACTGAGTAGTTTGCGTGTCTGTTCCAGCCTTGGCCGATGAGAAATCCTTCAAGATTCTGCACCATTCGGTTGATCATGTAGTCCAGAACAACCGTCCGTTTCACAGTACGTTTCATCATCTCAGAGTCACGGTCATCTCAGCATCCGTCACGTTATATACCGGAATTCTGTCACCGAAGGTTGGGTTGTCGGTGGACAGATTATGCGTGTTTCAGATGAGAAGGCTACAGTGCCTATGGCAAGAATTATCGTGAACGTGCCTACGGAGCTTCTGAGAAGATTCGACTGCTCAACCGCCGGTGCTGGCTATAGGGATCGAGGAGAAGCGATACGAGCGTCAATGAGACGTCGTTTCTGTTGATGTCGTCTGCCCTTGGGTTTCTAGTTGTATTAGTCGTAGGCGAACGGCTTCGCGGATGAACTCTGCCTCGTTGGCCCAGAGTCCTAATTCTTTCACTTTTGCGGTTACTTTGGCGAAGAGTTGAGGCGGAATGTACGCTGCCTTTGGCATTAGATCCACCACGATTGAGGGTGGACATGTTCAGATTAATATAGATATTGTGTAGACGCACGGAGCATATACCCGGCGATGCATTTCCGCGCCTCCTAAGCCGTTTGGATTAACGTAGAAAGTGTTATATGATGTCCATATACGTCTAAGAGGTCATAGATGCTTTCTGGATGAATGGAATAATGACGGCAGACCAACCTGGCAGCAATGCTCAACCTTTCCTAATTCAAGCGCCACGCCAACTCCTCAAAGACTTCGATCAAAAACTCAAGAATGAAGGCTACTCGAACCGAAGCGAAGCCATCCGGACGCTCATGCGAGCGTTCATCGCCGGTGCTCTCTCCATCAAGAAACCTGTCAAACGGAGGAGCAACTAGCTTGGCCGAGATTCTTCACCAAGCGTGCCGCCAAATCATCTACGAAGGCACAGATGTCGATTCGTTCCTTGCTGCCCGACGCAAGCACAGACAGTCCTGCCCGAAAAGGGAGGCCCAAACCGCATGAACCAATGCGCAAAGTGCGGGGGCTTCTGGGACGAGAGCCAAGACAAATGTTCCAACTGTGGCTCGGACACAATCCGCCTACGCGTACTTCGTCCTCTCCCGAAGATCATGGGAATTGTAAGGGGTGACATCGCTGCCAAGCCAACCTGATACCGGCTCGCAAGGCGATTGCTCGTTCCGTTGGATGTATCTCGCACAACCGTGGACCCAAGCATTGATCACGGAGAACAGACCCAAATGAGCATCCTCCGTGGAACGCTGCTCTCATCTTGGGAAAAAGCGCGTAAACATCCTGGTGTGTTGAGACGGCTGTACCGTGAATATTTCGATCGTGCTGCTCTGCTCAAATGCTGTTGCCGCTGGACTCGTGACGCCTACACTGATGTGAACCTAGTGCATCTACTCCGTGAAACATTGCAACTCATCGCTCAGTTCATCGCAGAGTGGAAGCAGCGTATCCGAAACTTGGAGAGACAACTCGCGTCTCTCCCGTACCTTACAAAGAGGAGTCGATACCGAGAGCACCGCGACGAGATCAAAGACATAATGGATCCTGGCGGTCTCTACTGGCAACTCAAGAACGGCTTGATGCCAGACCTCGCACGTCTGATCTACTTGGGGAGACTAGATTAGATGTCAAGCACATCTGCTGATCTGCTCAGAATTAAATGGGACAAGCATTGCGGGCGCTGCAAGAAATCCCCAGAGTTCGCCTGTCTCTACTGCAAGGCTCAACTGTGCCGCGAACATCATCTGGAACATTCATGCAGAGGATCAAAGCGATTCCACTACTACGCAAAATGACGCGAACAATTAGCGATCTTGAGAATCGCGCTCGGAAGGTAATGCAGGAGCTCCGTTTGCTTCAAAGAATGCGCTTGCCTGCAAGAGACAAGAAGGCAGTTGCTCGGCTCAAGAAGGAAACTGAAGAGATTCTACGAGACATCAAGGACTCAAGAAAAGCAGTCCGTCTGGCAGAGCGACTGCAAAAGAAATCGAAACGGAAGGAAGACAAGCGATGACTGTAGAATTGCGCTGCTCAGACCTGCAACGGAGGCCAAGCTGATGAATGAGGTACTTCTTGGCGAGACAATGAAAGGTGCAAAGGTGCTGTTGGATCTGCAAGAGTTGATCACTGGTCGTACTCTTCTTTGCAGCATATCCCGTTTCGGGAAATCATGGTCCGCTCGGAGAATCATTGAGCAAGTTTTTGGCAAGACAGGCATCATCATTGTTGATGTTGAAGGCGAGTACGCCACTCTTCGAGACAAGTTTCCATTACTGATCATTGGAAAGGATGTGCCTGTTGTTCCAGAGAGCGCCGAGTTTCTAGCTGACCAAACTCTAGACCATGAGCTAAGCGTTATCATAGATGGAAGTGATCCGCAACTTGACATCGCAGCCTTCCAAGAGTTCCTAGCACGATTCATTGAGAGGTTCATCGCAGTCGAGACAAAAGCACGTAAGCCATATCTCTGGATCCTTGAAGAAGCCGACGAGCTTGCGCCTGAGACGGGCATAGCCCGTTCCATCTGCCTAAACCAAGTACGAAAACTGGTGAAGAAGGGCGGCAAAAGAGGCATGGGCACCGTCGTTCTCACACAGAGACCTGCCTTCGTATCCAAATTTATCGTGGCACAATGCTCAAACAAGTTGATAGGTCGAACAGAGTGGCCCGATGATCTTGCGATTCTGCGCAAGTTCGGAAGGATTCCCCGGAACCTTGCTGATCCCGAATCTACTAATCCTCACGCCATCAAGAACTTGGAGAAGGGGCAATTCTATGTGGCGGGAGATTTCGTTAAGAAAGATGAGCTCGTCAAAGTCGGCCCCGTAGTAACAAAACACCTTGGCTCGACACCAGAGATCATCCCGCCCGCACCGAAGGAACTCAAAGGCCTCCTCGACCAGTTGACCGAGAAACTACCGAGCATCATTCAAGAGAAACTCGTCCCAGCCTTACCGAAAGTCAGTGAAATCGAGGCGCGGATTAAAGAGAAGTTTGAGGCTCAATGGCAAGCGCGTCTCACTAGAAAAGATAAGGAACTCACATCCATCAAAAATAGATTTGAAGCAAAATACGAGACTGAAATTGCTGATCTCAATCGTAAGCTGGATGATGCAGTTCGACATGCCACTACGAAGAGTGGCGGCGTGAGTGACTTGCTATCACATCCTCTGGTCCAGAAAAATCTCTCCAAATTTAATGATAAGCAGCGCGGATTTGTTGAACTGCTTGAGAGTAAGGGACCACAGGACGCAGAGCACAGCAGTCTATTTCTTGAGATTAAACCAAAGAGTGTACCTGTCTTCGTGCATGAACTCAATCGTAAGATACCGAAGCTGATAGAGAACCAGCAAGGTCGCTACACAAGTCGGTTAGCGAAGCTCTTTCCGGTCACTGAAGAAGCCCAAGCGGAAGCTAAGGAACTGGCTGATCTTCGTGGGCAGCTGCTGGATTCAACCCGGCTCATTGATGCGAAGAACGCGGCGATAAAAGCGTGGTCACTCAGAGTCGAAGAAGAACAGAACAAACACCTCAAAGGCGAGAAAGAACGTGATGAACTAGCCAAGAAAGTATCTTGGCTAGAGCCGCAACTAAAGGCGCTGAAGGCTTCACACGCAGCGACAGTTGAGTTGGCGGTAGAGGCGACAGGTATCAAGCCCGAATCTGAAGCGGATTCTCGGGCGACATCTCCTCAGCAGATCCAAGTCGAAGCAACTCTTCATCGAACTCTCACAAAATTCGATGTCATCACTGACAAGGAGATTCTCGATGCTGATGAATCTTCCTGGGAAGGAAAGATCCTAGCCAGAGGCATAGACGGATTCTTCCAAGAGCCTAAAGGCATCGGCAAAATCATGGCTGAACTTGTGCGACGTTACAATGTGGGCGAATCGGGTGGAAACCGAACGACCGTCAACGATCGCCTAGCCATGCTTGTCAGCAAGGGCATTCTGGACCGCAAACAAGAAGCTGGCCAATGGATGTACTTTCCATCGCCGGAGTTCACTGAGCGCGTCAAACCATTCACGAAAGTACAGGCGTAAGGATTACATGCACACTAAGCGCTGTGGCATGGCGAAGCACGAGAAATGCGTCTGCGCTTGCAAGGGAGCTCGACATCAGGAACTCACTAAGAAAGCTGCGCCCGAGGTCAAAAAACAGGGACTTGTCAAGGAAGAGTTCGAGATATGACGGGGGATAGGCGACTCACGGCTCAAGAGATGCTGGACTTCAAACTCGAAAAGGCTAACCATAGATTCGACGCGCTCAAAATCGTAACGACAGCAATCCTTGACGGCAAAGAAGAACCCACGCTCTTTGAGGTTGCCATACTTGAGTTAGCGGCTAGGGTCGACGGACATAAGGGACTTCTGGCCGACCTCTACCGACAGATTCGAACTCACGTGGGAGAGGAGAGGGAGGACTGGGAATTTCGTGCAAAGGTGCAAGCGACCGTCAAAGAGTATGCACGGACGCATCCTGGTACGGCTGCTAGTTCGCGCTGAAACATGACTGGAGAGTCCTCTACGCTTGTTTCGTTGGATAGTTTCATCGAGCGTGAGCTACCTACCAAGTTGCCGGAGTTGCGTCGTAAGGGCATTGTGCGTTTACGGGGAGAAGTCATGTTCACTGAATCGGTTCCCATGCGTGGCTTCAAACTCGTTGAGTTAGGCGAAGTCGATAAGATGCTCGCATTCGGCGGTCGCCTCGCCATTCCGCCGGTCGGAGAAATCATCGACACGATATGTACGCAAGGGGCAGCCTGGTACTTTACGAAGTGGTGGGCAGTAGTCAATGTGACGAAATATCGTCTCCGCAGTGACCTTACCCTCGAAAACATGGTATTAGAAATCCTAGCTGGGTCGCCGGATGAAAGAATCTGTGCCGATGATTTGCATACACCTGAAATCATGGCATACGTAAAGCAGAAGAATCGTGATCCGCGTGTCTTAGGCGCGATCTTAGCCTCGCTTGGCACGAAGGGCATCATTCGACCAACCGGCAACACAGTCCGTTCCCGGCGCTCGATTTGTCATAATCGCCCCAACCTTCAAGTCTGGACATGGGCACAACTGTGAGCCGCATGGGTAAGGATACTAACATTCCGTGGGCTCAAGGCACCTGGAACCCTTGGTACGGATGCCACAAGGTTTCAGGAGGATGCTTACACTGCTATGCGGAACGAGATATGAAGGCTTATGGCAAGGATCCTACAGTGGTGACTCGAAGCAAAACTACCTTCGACGATCCGCTGAAATGGAAGGAGTCGAAACGTATCTTGGTCTGTTCATATGGTCTGACTTCTTCATCGAAGAGGCTGACAAGTGGCGAGAAGAGGCGTGGGAAGTTATGCGCAAGGGTCCACAGCACATCTACATGCTCTTGACAAAACGGGCTGAACTTATTTGGAAAGGACTGCCGGACGATTGGGAACCGGCTGCTTATCCAAATGTCTGGCTCGGTGTGAGCGTCGAGGATCAGTACCGCTTCAATCGTATCGAACGTGTGAGACGTGTACCAGCTAGAGTACACTTTGCAAGTTGCGAGCCACTACTCGGACCTTTGCCAGGTATGCCACTGGAACACATGGAATGGGTCATCGTGGGAGGAGAAAGCGGTCCACATCACCGACCGATGGACCCTGAATGGGTGCGTCAGATCCGTAACCAATGCATACTGAGCCATGTTCCGTTCTTTTTCAAGCAGTGGGGCGGTCTCCGTCCGGGCGGCAACCGTCTATTGGATGGCAAAATCTGGGATCAGTACCCAAACCTCGTGAGAACACTTGAGATCGCACCATGAAGAGCGAGCTTGCCAATTTTTCATGTGGGCTTTGCCTTGTTCTCGGCGGATGTTGGCTCAGTTTCGATGTCGCCTCAACATTATCGGTGCATCCTCTCTCGGAATCGCATTGGCAGTTCTGTCTTCCATTCTTCCTTGCTTGCTTGGATTCGGGACATTGGACGTTCGCATTTGACATTGGCGTAGCGATGATTCTGTCAGGAGCGTTGATTATGCGAACTCGATCGAGCCTTATTCGAGGCTTCCACTTTCACATGAACGCAAAAGAGGCCATCTGCACTGTGGCAGTGGCCCTCGTAGTAGGGGCGGCTCTGGCTGTGCTGCTCATCAGCGTGGATCCACTGAAGCTTCTACTAGGTTGATGTCGCGTACGGTCTCTCTAGTGTTCCTTCTCTTGTCTGTGTTTCTCGGGTTCGGTGCTGGTGTCGTTGGCGGCTCTGGAGTACACGAACTTGTGCATGTCTGGCGTTCCAGGGAAGTTCAAGAGGTCTGCTATTGGGGCTGGCGTGCCGACGATCCAGATGCCCAAGCATGGACGAGCGCAATACATCTAGACTCCACTGAAGACTATGCGATGCTGGCGCAAGCAGGCCTCGACGCGGTAGCACTCTTACTGCTTTCAATATGTATTATCACACTATCTGGATGGACACTCAAGAAGAGTCAATGAGATTCCTGCAATGAAAAAGGTATTGACGATCTTCCTGTGGAGAACAAGAGGCAACTTGTTTGTCTGAACAAATGATGTCGTTAGACTACATTGCAGGGTTCTTCGATGGGGAGGGGCACGCCCGCATTGACCAACATGGTAGAAGCGCCTTAGTCTTTACGAACACGAATAGGGAGACCCTTGAGACTATCCGTGCTTTCTTGAGATATGGAACAATTCATGAAAAACATCCTAGTCGCACTGGTCTTGGAAAGAAGATGTGTTACGTGTTGCATGTCAGTGAGCGACCAAGAGTGCTGGAATTAGCTAAAGCGTTGAAGTCACGATGCATAATCAAGAAGGACGCTTTGGGGAAACTCATAGAGTTTACTGGGCCACTCGTGGTAGCCTGTGAACAAAGGCAAGAGGCCCTTAGATGCAGGGTCGAATCTGAGTTGCGTTTGTATGAATCAGGTTTGTCGATTGCCGAAATAGCGAGGCGTACGGGCACCCCATATGCGAGATTATGTCATCATTTACAACGTGCACCAAGGTATCTGGCTCGTCCTAGGACGGAAGTTATGAGGTTGGCGTGGTTACGACGCCATAGTGTTCGCAATTCCTCTCCATGCCTAAAGGCAGGAGTTTCCTTGCGGTGATTCTATGACCATGCAGGCACCGTCCGCTTGTAAACATGCGGTTCTCTCAGCGCTTTCCACAGAACAGAGAACAGCAATCATATCGAGACTATTCGGCTCTAAAGAGATCAGATACGACCCTACCTTCGATGCTTACTACTGCCCCCACTGCGGGGAATGGTTGGAGCCAACATGCAGCGTTCCGCACTGTAGTTTCTGCAAAGATAGGCCGAATAGAAAGGCCATTGAACTGAGTAATTGCGTTTCTTAGACTAAAATGAATCCGCGTTTTCGGCAGCTTCGTTCTTCTGTTCTCTCCTACCCGGAGCGTGGGCCATACGGAGACGGGAAGTATCGAGGTAACACTAGCGGTTTCCTGGTTCGAGACTTGCTTCTGGATTTTAGACCAAATTCTGTTCTGGATCCTATGGCTGGGAGTGGCACGACAAAAGATGTCTGCAAGGAACTTGGGATCCCATGCGATGCCTTTGATCTGCGAGACGGGTTTGACGCGGGAAGCCTTGACTTGGGAGTTAAACGGTACGATTTAGTTTTCCTTCATCCGCCGTACATGGACATGGTCCGCTACAGTGACGAATCGGCAGACCTTTCTCGTATCAAGCGTTTGGATGAATACTTGCATCGGCTCTCCACGATCATCTTGAGACTGGCGCGGCATCTTACAAGAGACGGCTACATCATCATACTGGTCGGGAACCGTAGGAAGAACGGGAAACTGTACCCTCTCGGAGCTTGTCTCGAAGTGCTCTTTCTGGATGAATTGCAGTACGAACTCATCAAGGTGCAACATGGCGTCAAGAGCATGAGGCGACAACATGGGCCGCAATACGCGAACCGCAACTGGATGGACTCTCGCTTTGGACAAGCAAGCATAGCCAAGCATTCTTGGCTTCAAAGATTCCCCGACTAGCTTGCGGAGCGTGTTGTAGAAACAATATGCGGCGATGGTTACAGATTGTCCACAGCCACCTCCGTAGGAACGTCTAAGAGAAGATTCCGATGAAAGCGCTTCTCATTGGCGGTAATCCCAAAGGGCTGCTTAGAACCGACAGAAAGCATGTAGACGCAAAACGTGCGCTCATTAGAAAACTCGGCAGGAAAGCAGCGGACAATCGTGCACAGACAGAACTCACTGGGCTTCTAGAATGAAGCTCTGTTTGAAGAGTGCTTTGACCCAGCGTGGTTCTCCGAAGAACTGGCATTTCCTGTTTTCGCAGATGAAGGCTTTGTCCATGAAGGGCACTAGAGGTTCTTGGCAACCCTCGCATCTAAGTAGCTTCTCGGCCAATCTTTGTGCCCCCGAACTCCAGACTTCAAGTGCTAATGCACTAGATTACTAGAGGTAACATTGCGCGATATAACCGTTACGCAAGGTAACAGGCTTGCCACAGGCTTGTCTTTTGGGAGATCCACGAAATCTGCGGACGACAATGTGAAAGTATGCACTCCCAAATTGGGAACTGAACAGCCTAACCGCACTGAGGGTATGCCGGGCACGCCAGATGAGGCCAGCCAAGGCCAGGCGGACCAGCCATGCGACGGTGGCTTAGGCGAGTCAGCTCAAGCTCAACCGAGCCAGCCAGCCCTACCATCGACCAGCCAAGGCCAGCCAGCCAGCCAGCCTACCCAGCAGAGAGGGAGGCGCGGTTGGGAATCGGAGGACAAGAATGCCCCGCTCTTCCCTTGGGAGAATCTTGTTAGACTACGCGAAGACAAGCGTAAAGACGCAATCGAGTATCTAGTAGCGCGAGACGATCCTTTCTGTGTCTTCTGCTCCGGAGACATCGTAAAGAGACCGGACGGCGAATGGGAAACTGACATCGACCACATGGATCGTAACACTCGCAACAATAAGCGATGGAACCTTAGATTAGCACACCACGGATGCAACTCAACTGATGGAAACAACCTGCGTCAAAGCCAGCCAGCGCCATCCATGCCAGCCATGCCAGAGAGTGAGAGAGTGTCCAGCGTGTGTGGGGAGGAGGCGAGGGATGCGATTGCTTCTGGGAAGGTTGGGGAGTATGCGTTTCATGCGACTCGGCCTTGGAGGAATCGGGAGGGTGAGAAGCATGACGCGGAACGTGCTGGGTGGAATAAGTGGATTCGTAATCTTGAGAATGGTCCGTTTGAAGGGATTGGTGCAGTCATCAGTCTTGATGCGTTATCGAAGATGGCTGTTCACGGAGTAGGTATGGGATCATCGAAGGTCTACCGAGTCTATGCGGAGGAGGATCAGTTCGGCAAGACTCGTAAAGAACCAGGCATATTGCGGATCTTCAAAAGGGATGGTGTCAAGATGGTTGAGTATCGTGGACCAAGCAAGATCCAGCCACTTTCGATTCCAGAAGTTCCACAGGTTCCACAAACAGATCAAAAGATGGAAGAGGACGATACCTGATATGACTGACCTTGCGTACCGTGTTGATCTTGCACTCCTTGAGTTAGAGAATCTGAAAAGAGAACTGAAAGAATTGGCTAAGAAAGTCAAAATGGATGTTCCGTTGTTGCTTCTGGAACGAGTTGAAGTTGCTGTAAAAGGAATCAAATGCGACTCCTGATGAAACTTACAGTAATCATTTTCATTACTGTAGGAACGACCAGTAGCACGCCACGAGCAACCCGTAGGGGCTCGGTTGAGTCCAGCAGCCGAGCTCCACATAATTTTCTCTTCTGAGCTTTCATGCCTTGTGTCACTCTATCAATGCGATGCAGCGAGTGCGGTCTTGTGAACGATCGTCCGGCTATGGCTCCTGTAGCACGTGTTGGACAGGATGACTCTTGCTATTGTCGACACTGTGCAAGAATCACAAACGGCCAAGTAGTTGAAAGGGTTCCTGATAATGACATTGCGCAGAGTATTTTCGGGGCTCGGCCTCAGAATCCATCCGCTCTCCAAGTAGCGTAGATTTTGAAGCAGTCCTTGTATCCGCTAGTAGAGAAGGCTAGGATCCGGAAAGCCTTGAGGGGATGCGAGGCTCACGGTTTTGAGGTTCTTGATCCTGACGCTTGCATCAACGCGGCCATAGATCGGTTTGGTGATCGCCTCTGTGTCGCTTGCAGTTTCGGGTCGTGCAGCGTTGCGGTCTTACACATGGCGCTACGAGTGAAGCCCGACATCTTGGTTGTCTTCAATAATACGGGTGTCGAGTATTCAGAGACGATAGCCTACAAGGACAAACTGGCGAAGGAATGGGGCCTCAACCTAGTAGAGACGAAACCAATCAAGAGCTTCTGGCAATGCGTCGAAGAGTACGGGTTTCCTCTTATTCGCGGAAAGAGAAGCAAGAAGTATGGGAACCCAGGTAAGCCGCCTTGCTGTCGTTTTCTGAAAGAAATTCCAATGAGAGGCGTTGTGAGACAGCGTGGCATACGAGCGGTGTTAACAGGTATGCGTGCCGCTGAATCACGTGTTCGTATGTTTGCCTTCGCGCAACTTGGTCAGAACTATGCAAGTCACAAGTTCTTTGATATCCTGAAGTTCAATCCAATCGCCTTTTGGACGCACGACCAGCTTTGGCAGTACCTACGAGAACACGAGATTCCGACGAATCCTATCTACGAGAAGGTTCTGCGTAGTGGATGTATGCCATGTACGGGGTTTCTGCATTGGGAACAGCAGCTCGCGGTAACTAACCCGCGCATGTATCGCTATGTTCAGAAGTTACGCGGCCAACTCTTGTTTGATGATTTCTTGGCACTTGAGGATAGCCGCCTCGTAGGATCATGCGCGACAGTCGAACAGGCTCAACTCTCGCAATGGTTCTAGCCTTTGTCATGTCTGCCAATAACTAGACCTCCAGCATTGAACTCTCTAATATGAGCCGTTCCGCATCCCGCGATCGTGTCGTCGAGCGTGAGCGCAGAATCCGGGAGCTCTTCACCTGGGCAACAACTCTAGGCATTAGATGGGATGCACCCATGACTTTCGACAAACTATTCACTGAGGCAAGAGGCCGCTACTTGGTTACAGCAACTACAGGCCGAGACTACGCGAGGGTCACGATGAGACTCCTAAGAATAGACTCTCAAGTACAGAGATAGATGCCGCAGCAAAAGCAGATACGTCATTGTCGCGTATGTTCCCGTTCTATTCCGGAGTCTGCTGAGACTTCTCCGTATTGTGGTTTCGATTGGGAGCAGGCTAAAGAAGAATAGTTGGCAGGCTTTCAACTCTTCGCTGCGTGGGGGGTGAACCATCCGCGTGCGCTTGAGCCTGTGCCTACCATAGAAGAAAATCTGGAACAATAGGAGGAGGTAGGTAAAATGGAAACGGAAACGGTGATTCAGGGGCAAGCGATGTATGGTCGTTGCGAGTTGTGCAAAGAGGAATTAGTGTTAGCGCTCGGCTATGCGATGCAGCAGAAGCTTCCGTCTATCCAGCATGTTCTCTGCGTGAACGCGGTCTGCAAGCGGGTTGGGTGGATCCTTCCGGCGCCTTGGATGTATGGTTACTGTCTGCTATGCCATGACCAACTTGAACCAAACATTGATGGCAACATGCCTGATGTGCAAGAGGTCGTTTGCAGAACAGTGAGTTGTGAGAACCAAGGCTCGGTGATCGAATCCAACATTGAGGACGACCCTGGGGAGACAGAATATGGCCGTAAACCAACATGTAACTTCACGCAAGAGAAGGTTGGATCTGCAGCAAGTACGATGAGAGAAGTGATGCATGACATTCGCCAAGCAGCTCACGGCGGCTCTTTCAATCTTGCAGATAGAGAGGAACGGAAGGATCTAACGGAGAATGAGCGTGTCTTGAATGCAATAGTTAAGAGCAGTGTGAGAGGCCAAGAGCATCCTAACGCAGTAATTGCTAGAGAGGAACTGTGGCGACATAATGACCGTGTGCTCCATCTTGGGAAGGGTCGCCTAAATTTGCTCGTCGCGCATTGCGAGAAGATCTTGCGACGTGTGGAAGTTCGCCCTCGAAAGGACATAGTCACCGCATTGGACGCACTACTCATTGATTTTGGCCTTCCACCGATCGACGTCTATCCGGTAGCAGGTGAGAATGTTGAGTGAACAAGTCGAACAAGTGATCTTTTACCCAAGGCTCTCGGAAGTTCGTGAACGCTACAACATTGAACAGACGCCAGACGAGACTTACAAGACGCATTTTGCATGGTTGCGCAAGGACATACCTAGTCATGGGCTTGACGATGCCATAGAGGTTGCCAAAGACGATGACAATGAAGGATATGGTATCGTAAATGGTGGGAAACGATTCCGGATTCTCACAGAACTCGCAGCAAGAAACAAGTCAGTTACCTTCAATAAGAGTGGCCAAGTCGTTCCAATCGGTTCAATACCTGCATTTCTGTCACCGTTCAAGGGTCGAGATGCATACCTACAGGCTTTCCGGGAAAACTCTTCGCTGCCGCTATCTGATCTGGACCTTGGACGACACTTCGAAAAAATAATTGCTGACACCCCTCACGGAGATGTGGAAGAGGAACAGAAACGATTAGCTAAGGACCTCAATTTGTCGCAAGCCAAAGTAGAATACTGCCTCGCATTATGGCGTAAAGTCAAGGGAGATGAGGGCCTCAAACAGGATCTCGCACAAGGCAAGATAAGCACGAGTCACGCAAATGTCATCACGAAACTCAAGAAATCGGAATCGCAAAAAGCATTAACGAAGGTAACGAAAGAGCAGAAACTCACAGTTGAAGAAACCGACTTTGTGCGAAAAGTCCTAGCAGAATCTGACAAGTCGCTTGCCAGCGAACAAGAAATGACTGAGAAGGCCCGGAAAGTCGCAACAGCAGCAAGACAGCCGGAGCTAATTGCTGCGATCCTTGACATTGCAGACTTGCCATTAATCAAGAAACACTGCCAGATTGTGGTAGAAGCTGTGAAATGTCCAGGATGCGGTTCACGTCTCACGCACTATCAGTGTACCGCCTCAAACAAGAAGAAGTGTCCAATGCGCGGTCAAGACATCAAATTCAAAGCTTCCAAAGCCTATGTTTCAATAGGAACGGATCCTGTCCGCTTCCGTCAAGCATGCGAGAAATTCCTCAAAACTCCACTCAAATCCAAGCGGAAGAGGCGACGCTGAACAGGAACAAGTCTTGATGGAAAGAGAACACGTATGGGAGCTACTGTTAGCAATCTTCCGACCAAGGACCGTGGAGGCGCTTGTGACTTGAAGGTCGAGATTATTTCCACCGACCGTATCGACCCGCCCTCGAATCCTGTCCGCACAGTCAAGATTGGAACGATGGAGGAGATGCGAGACTCTATCGAAGCTGATGGTCTCTATCAGCCGATAATTGTTCGACCGAAAGGTGACAGGTACGAGGTTGTCGCTGGCTATCACAGATACGTGGCGCTCAGAACAAGCGGCCACACGAAGATCCCGTGCGTGGTGCGTCACGCAACGGCGGACGAGGCGCTTCTCATCAGCATCGCAGAGAATGTGCAACGGAACACGCATCTCGACCCAATTCGAGAGGGTGAGATCTTCACGGGTCTATGTGAAAAAGGCTGGACTGTTAAGCAGATTGCTCACAAAATCGGTAAGAAGAACATTACTTACGTGAGCGATCGAGTCCGTGTCTATGAGAGGCTGCACCCGAAAATACAGAATCGCGTCAGCAAGGGGCGCCTCAGTTTCGAGAACGCGAAAAGCCTCGCTGGACAACCCCTCACAATGCAACTGGAAGTCGCCCAGAAACTTGACAACTGGAGAAAGGAACGCGCTCTGACACCGCGCCCGATGTGGTTTGCTTCTGGCCAAGAATGCAGGAGATGTACGCTTCATTGTCCCAAACCATAAAGACGACCAGACCACCGTGCCCCGCTTGCGGCGCGACTCCGCAGCTTCATGGATACCGGGTGAATTGCCATGATGTGGCCCGGTCGTACGCATGCCCTAGATGCGGGACGAGGTTCACTCGCCGCGTCGGATATTTCCCGAGATCGAGGCATCCTATGGCCGCCGTCATGTATGCTGTCCTCCAATACTACACGCATCCCACCTTGGAGCAAATTCAAACGGAACTATCACGGCTCGGCTGCAAAATCTCCCGACCAGAGATTCAGAGATGGGTTCAACGGTACGGTTCGCATAGACGAAAGCTTGGCACGCGCTTCCAAAATATGCCCCTTCATCCACAACAGCGCCGGGCGCTTCGCCGCAAAATCAAGGAGGCCTACGCAAGTTCAGTCATAGGTACATGATGGAACATGATGGAGGACCGTTTCGGTGATAGGCGCAACAAAAAGAAGATCGATTGCATGAATCGACCGACTTCAGTCGAGGAGAGTGTCAAAAATGGATCGCTAGACGGACCAAGCATTTTCCGCTTGAAGGCACCTGAGGTGAGTGAGACGGATGAACTTGAGAAACTGGAGTCCGAACTTCTGATCTTGAAGTTGATAGACTTGATTTGTTACGTGGAACGGTAGCCGCTCAAATTCCCGAAACGTTTCGGGAAATGAACTGCTGGACATAGATTATTTATTGTAAAGAGAATCCCGACGTGACCGCTGCCGTTTCGCCGTTCGTGCCTGTCGAGACTCTTTCTCGTTACATTATGTAGACTATGACGTTTACAGAGGCCCTGTTTACACGCTATTTTCTCTTTTGAGCGTAGATGAACGCGAGGTCGTCAAAGGATGCAGGGACAGCCTGTCCGAAATGTGGGGAGACGCTGTCTCTGCCCTCCCAGTTCTGCCCGAAATGCGGGAAGAAGATCCTAACTCCTGAGGAGAAGGATCGGAAGAGGGCTACGGTTGATGCGTACCGTATTAGTCCTCTCTACAAGAGACTCGCGGACTTTCTTGCGGATCGGATTTCACCTGAAAATAAGGCGGTTGCGCATGAGCTTGAGCTGCGACTGACGCAGAAGTTCGAGAGCTACATCGAAATGTCACTGCTGCCTAAGGAATTGAGGCCTCCCAACGGTGACGTTGACAAGGCGAGGACTTTCGCGTTAGGTGTTCTTGATACGATTTGGAATGAGAACGCGGATCTTGCAGCTGCTATCCGAAAGCAGTTAGGAATCATGGATCCCGAACTTCTGAAGAAAGCACAGGCAGAAAGTCGTAGTCATGATGCTGTGCAGCAATCACAAGAGGACGAGAAGAAGGGAGACAAGCAGAAATGAGAGCGTCTTCAGTTCTCGTCTCAACGCTCCTCTTGACAGTCATAGTTCTTGTTGCGACTCTCAATTCTGTTGAATCGGCTCCATTGAGTTGTGCTTGGTCGTGGGAGTCATTTGATTCCGATTCGGGACTCTGGTCGAGAGTTGGTGGAGGCGGCTCATACACGATAGTGGATGGAACATTCCAGACGGTTAATGATGTTTCTGTTCTTCACGCCTCTACTTGGTCAGAATGCCTATTCACCTTTCGTGTCAGTATGACGGGTACGCCGGAAGCATTCGGTCTTGCGACAGCCTCATTCTCGGATTATCTTGTTTTCATAAACAGAGCATCGGGGTTGACCACAGAGACGAGTAAGGCCGGCGTTCTCGAAACCAAACCTGTGGGCGCTTCTCCGGTTGGCTATCACACATTCTCGATAAAGTGGAATCCCACATACACCAACTTCTATGTAGACGATGTGTTGGTGTCTGTTCACACGCAAGTCTCAGAGTCAGCCGCGAATGGGGGCTTGCGGTTCTATCTGGGGTCAGATGTCGGAGGCGAGGTTCCTAATTCTCCACAGTTGACAGTGGACTTTCTAGCGGTCGGTGGCATAACGGTCACAAGCACCACTAGCACGTCGGTGAGCACATCCACAACCACAACTGGCACAACGACAACATCTACGTCGACCAGTACAGATATGACAACGGTGACAAGTCCAACTACAGACTATTCAGTTGTGACAACTATCTATGTTCCTACACACACCACCGGAACAACTACCACAACAACAAGTACAATTTTGATTCCATCATCGGTAACTTGGGCAGGAACTGTTACAAGCACAAGTACAGTCATCTCGACCAAAATCGTCCCAGCCACAGTAACCAGTACAGTCGCCACCGTTCCAGGCACAAGCACAGTGTACACTGCAACGACGACGGGTGGCTACTACACATCCTACCTCTATACGTGGACCTATCCTGGATACACGACCGTAACGATCCCAACCGCGACGGTGACTGTCTATGGGGTGTCGGTTCAAACCATCTACACTGGGGTCATGACTGAGACGCAGCAGTACACTGTGACTGTGTCTCAGCAGAATGTGGCCACTGTCGGTGGTGGGACAACGACGCTTTGGAGCACTCAGACTTTGCCGACGACGGCTATGCTGACGGTCATCAATGGAACAACCAGCGTGTTTGTGACTGAATCAAACTATGTTGAGCCGTCGATCACTGTGCAGACTGTAACCCAGACCGTTAATCCACCGACAACCCAGCAAAGTACACCAGAGATACCGTTGTGGCTCATCATAGCCATTATTCTAACCGCTGTTGGCGGCGGTGCGGTAGGACTCTTCTTCGTCCTTAGGCGTGGTGGTGTCCTTTCGAGGCTTCGTCCGAAGCGTGAGGAAGAGGAACCGGAACCCGCGCCGAAGCCGAAGCTAGACACTGATATGAAACCGCCTGAAGGAGAAACAGAAACAGTTGCGCAGCCAGCACCAACACAAGTCTCGCCTTCTGGTAAAGTCATGTGTGGCGGATGTGGTGCCGAGAACATTGGCCTAGCCACTACATGTGAACTCTGCGGTCTACCGTTAGTGCCGAGAACCACTGCTGAATCTGAAGACGCTATGGGAAAAGTGGGAACAGGCGAGGGTGGAGCATGGCACACTTAAAACATGGGCTTCCGATTGTGTTATTGCTGCTGCTGGCCGTACTGGCTGTGCCGTTTGGTTTGTGTCAGGTTCCAGTGCAGCCGAATCAGACTCTTACACGTGTAGTTTACAATAATGCGTACTTGGCTCTTCAGTTTCCTCGTGGTGATCTCATTATCGGTCGAGCAAATGACATCAGCCGTAATCAGAGATCTCCCTATAGCTTGACGGAGCGGCTTTCCATTGAGATGTACGGCATCTATTGGGAGTCGAACTCAACTGATACGTGGATTATGGATTTCTACGTGAACTATTCGGTCCCCGTCAAATTCATGGTCAACTATGCTCTGTACGGTAGTGACAGTCAGGGAAATATTCTTGGGACCCGCGGTGAAGACTTCCTTGTTGAAGGGCAAGTCATCTGGATTCATGTTGTCATGACGACTGTTGCGGCTCCGCATTTTCCAACACTCTCTGAGGCATGGGGTTTCATTTTCGGACGAGATACACCACTTATGCAGGGTATTGGAAGCATCACTCAGAATCAGGGTGATCTTATTTCGGGAATCTACCTGGTGTTCGACATACTGGTTGTGAACCTTCTCGTCACAATGTTCCTGCTTGTGGCCGTCGTAATCTTGCTGGTGAAGGGGAGAAGGTAGGAAGTGGCATCATATCTCGAACTTGCCGCGCAGGGAATGTTCGTTGTTCTCGCCATAGTCATCATCATCATAATTGCTGTTATCGCTTGGGCGGTCTACTTTACTTGGTGGCCACCGTTTCGAGGCGGAAAGCTGGATGGATACTACTTCATCTTCGGGCGAACGGGGCCGAGTACGCATGTGACAATGGGTGGTCACTTCTGGGATGTCACTCACTATTTCTTAACTCCCAGCCATGAGATGCAGTTGAAACGCATCTGCTGGAATTTCTATGCCAGTCGCATCAGGATGCTTAAGCGCATTGGGACTCCAGACGCTGAAGTGGAACTGAAGATCATTGTGCCCTGGTTGAGGGCGCTGCACCAAAATATGGATCGAAGCTACGATCAGTTTCTACGAGTCATCGTAACACGCAGCTTCACTCGTCATGTTCACATAATTTTCCAGTACGGCAATCTTGGACGGTTGAGCAAGTATGCGAGCACGAACCCGTATGTTGAGTCAGAGTTCGTTCCCGCAGTTCCTGGGTTCTGGACTGCCGAAGTTGTCGAAGGCTTCTGGGCGGACGTGCAAGAGGAGCAGGCGCGTACTTTCCAGCGAGTCAGTGATGTGGACCTTCGGAAGGCCTCAATCCATTTCTTCTGTCCCATTAGTGGCGCCATGCGAATCAAAGGAGTTCCTGGTGCGCCACCCGCTTCTGTTGCAGAAGCAACTCTTGCGAACCCGCAACTGATTCGACTCGTGGGTTCAGAGAAAACATTCACTCGGATAACGCAAGAGGGTCAGAGAGCTATCCAACGGTTCGCAGCCTCCAACATCGCAAACACTATCCAACGAAGCGTTTTGAGCCAGTCAATCACGGATCTTGATCTCGCACCTGGCTTGAAGATTAGAGCTCCTGAAACGAGAATGTTGCCCTTCATACTTACAGGTGTATGTGCAATCATCGGCGCAATAGGCGGATCTCAATGGGCTGGTGTAGTTGGCGCTGCTGTCTGCGCTGGCTTCGGAGCAATGATCGGGATAATGTATGCTGTGATGCAACGAGGAGTTTGAATTGAGCCAATCCATCGCCGTAATGGGTTTTCAGGACCGAGATGATAAACTGGTTGTGGAACATGAGGCTGTTCTGAGGTTGGCGGGTTCCATACGATCGTTCATTGCGAGTATCCGTTTTCTATCGCCGGATCCTTGGCATAAGAAAGGATTTGAGGGCTTAGTATCGAATTTTCAGGGTCGTCTACTCGTGACCGGAGGCATGGTAAATGTTCTTAACGTGCTTGTTGATCCGAAGACAGGCAAACCAGTTCCATCCGCCGCGCAAGCTGCGCAGGCGCAGACGAACCAGCCGCTGCCACCAGCGAAGGAATCGCGTATCAACTGGTCGTATCTGATCGTAATAGTCATCATTTTGATGCTTGGCGTATTGACTTTTCAGCGAGTGCCAGTGAGTTCAACTAGCAACTCGACTGGAACTCAAGTGTTCATGAAGACGACTTACGGTTCCGTCATGCCGCCAGAGTTCCTAGTAGCAGGAATAGTAGGGGTTATCGGGCTGCTTGCCATTAATCCTGTTCTAAGCTTCCTTCAAAGACGCATAGAAGAGGCTCATGGTCCTGTGAGTTACCAAACTTGGGCAGCTGCGAAGCTACGGAAGATGATGGTGAAGTATCGTGGCGCGTTTGGTTTGTCGCCGTATCTTCAGATTCCATCAGAAGCAGCAAGACTATTCTCGGTTCCTGAGGAGACAATAATCAGCTCTGGCGGCGGCAGAGCATATTTCCGTTGGCTACTTTCAACTGAGTTCAATGCAACAGTCGCCGAAGTGTTGAACCTCGTCAACGAGGCAGCGTGGGGTCGCAGACACGAGTTCAACGAAGCAATCAGAGACATAGCGAAACCCGCATCAGCAGCACGTGCTCTACCTGTAGGTGCAGGAGCGATACAAGCTGGCGGTTGAGAGTCGAGAACCAGGGCCCGAGCCGTCGCAGCTAGATGAATCAGAAGCGCTCGCTCTCTCCGAAGCAGGAGTGGACGAATCCGATACTCTTGCCGAGATCCCAGAAGAACAGATTCAGGATGCAGAGGTCGGACTTCTCGAAGAAGAGCCTAAGGGTGCAACACCATACAATCGGCATGTCAGGCTGCTGTATTTGTGGGCTCGGCAGCTCATCATAGATGCCGGTGAAGGGCGCGGTGACATCACGGGCTTTGACAGGCGACTGATTCACCTGTCAGATATGATCCCAGAGTTAATTGAGATAGGCGCAAAAGCCAGCAGTAAGCGTGACTCGTATTTCAGATTCACGGATATTTGTGATCCAATGTCCAAAGAAGTCGGTACGCCCAGCGACATTGAGGCAGAGCTTCTTCAAGCAGTAGGTAAGGATGTTTTCAAGGCGACGTTTAAGGGGCTTGTTGAGTCTTCGAAGGAAGCACCGGTTCCACCTGAAGTAACGTCGAGGCTAATGGCGGCGTATCTGGGGTGGCAAAGTTATCTGGAGTCTTCTCTACTCATCTTCAGCGGCCTCGTCTTGGCCTTAAAATATATCGGGAAAATGTCGAACAAGACTGCGTTGGAATTTAGTCATCCACTGACGGTTTCATGGGTTACTCACATGCGCTGGGAGATCTTGCGAGGTTTAGCATCAAAGAACATTGAAGAGAAGACGCTCATTCAAGGCATATTCTACATCGGCTATGCAGTGTCTTGGGGAAAAATCACGGAAGCTGAGGCAGTAGAGTTCATCACGTCATGCGTGACGAGACTTCAATGGGCTTGGATATTCACGCGTCTTGGAGCAGGATGGTTGGTGCATAATGAACGAGCGGCTCTAGCTTACCGGCAGGCTTTCGCTAGAGTCTTCGGGCCTTCTGCCGCATTTTTCGAGAGCGCTCCAGCCGAGAAGAGTGTGGGCATACAGTTCCCGCCGCTCCCTACACTTCTGATTAAGAATCCAAAGGTTCACTATCCGTATGCGTTCTTCCTAGTTGATCGAACATCATGGCTTTCGGGTATGAATGAGGTTCCGTACCTGAAACCGCTTCGCAAGTTCTCGTTCAAGTCAGGGCAGACCTTTGCTTCTTTCATTCTGATCTTCGGGCCGCGAGGATCCGGGAAGACAGCGATTTCGATGAGTTTAGCGATGCTCGCAATTTGGGATGGTATGACGGCTGTTGTGCTCAAGTCTGACTCCACTAATCAGGCGACTTACATGATGTTGCCGGCTTTCGAGATACCGGAGATTGAATCATTTCTCCTGAACCGAATGGGTGTCGTGCCTCATCCTGCGCCCACGATGGTACTGAATATAATCCGTCCATCCCAAAGGCATCTCCTAAAGGCTGTGCCCTTCACAAGATGGGATCGAATTGTTGAAGTTGAAAATCCTGATAATTTCGATTTGGACTGGGGCATAGTCATGGATGCGCTCAAGAAAGTTCACGCTGAGTTTCCAATGGATCCTAAACCACGTGGAGCAGTAGTCGTGAATCGGAACTTGCAAAGGCAAATCAAAGGCTTGAGAGAGAACGAGGACCTCAAGATCAGCGCAAACCTCAATGGCTGCCTCAATCGGTGGCAGGAGCATCATCGACTGCCCATATTTCTGCTCAACGATGAAATCAGAGACATGGCACCAGCCTTCATCATGGGTGGAAGCGCAGGGAAAGATACATCAAGAATGCAGGGGCAGTTCATTCAAACACTGATTGACGCGAGGCGACTGAATTATTCGATGACAGGCAATACCGTACAGCCGCAAGATGTTGTTACAGCAGCGACCAATATGTCCTCGGACATATTCTTTCGTGGTCTGCCGCCGGATCAAATGGATTTTCTACTAAAGAAGGGAAGTGGAGCAATTCAACTTCGAGATGATTCGGAACGGGATATTGTCTACTCTTTGAATGAGGCAAACGCGCTTGGTCCCCACTTGGAGTTTTGGTTCAATCGGGAGAAGCGAGAGATGAACCTCGCCTACTTGGTTCCGCCCCCGACTCACTTGGAGTCAACATCACGTGATCCCAAGCTTGCCTTTCAGATGTGGGAGAAGCGTACAGGCAAGAACATCTTGGTGGACTACAAGGACATCAAGTGGGATGAAGTCACAATCGCCAAATGCCGTGGAGTCTCAGGAGCTCGCAGACCTAAAGCCGAAGAGGAATCAGCAGCTCCACAATTTCCGATACTCTGACTTGAGTTCGATAGTAAGGAGAACAGAATGAAGTGACAATCTTCTTTCTCACGGTCATGTTTAGAACGAAAAAACACGGTGAGAAGTGGAGGCGGTTTCCTCAGGATGCTCAGCCGATGCCGCCTGAGAGTTGGTGTGAGCTTGAAGGCATGATCTTAACCGCGTGTATGCGTGTGTTTCTTGATCCACAGTTCAAGGGCCCACTGAAGTTTCGGGTGGAAGGTTCAGTTCCACTTGTGATGAAGAGGCGGGATCCGTTTGCGCGGAAGCCGAAGCCTGTTCATGTGATGCGTTTAATCGTTGAATTGAATCCTTTGCGTCGTTCAATCAAGGTATTGCAGTATATCTTCGCAGCAGCTTATGGAACAATTCAGGATGATCTTGAGTCTGCATGTGGCCTGCCTGATAGAAGGCGACGATTGCGTGACGAGATTCCAAACTGGTTCAAGTCAGGAGCGTTTGATCCAACCAAGGTCCGGCGTATGCCGCAACCACAGAGGAACGAATACGCGATCACTAGGCCAACACTGGCAAGGCCAGAGAACCCGTATGGCACGTTGCCAAAAGTGGAACGGTACGAGTTCCCCGGTCGACGTTGAGAGAGGAATCGAGCAATTTGAGCAAAGATATGAAGTGGAAACCGCTTGATAGAAGATCGTGGAAAGAAGTTAGTGACAAGGAAATAAAGGGCTTGATCTTGAGGAGTATGTTAGTCTGGGAACAACAAGGAAGCCGACAAAAGATGGACGCACCCTATCTATCTGGAGTAACCGGAATTGGGATCGGTAGGTGTATTCGGCTTTTGCACGAACTGGAAAAAGAAGGGTTAATGAAGTAATCAGGCATTGTATCCAGCACAGTTCCAATATGGGATTCGTTACAGTTGAGGATGGCAAAGTTTCGCTCTCAGTTTTCAAGTATCGGCTATCTACTTGCCCGAAGACTGTTTCACCGGGGCACACTACGGTGTTCAAGCGACATTTTCATATCTGAAGACCATCCTTGAAGAGAAGCATTGTTCCAAGTCTACTTGTCGCCGTAATCATCGTGATCTCTATAGTCTTGCCTGCTGCTAGGGCGGATATTGGAGATGTTGTTCCTGTTGGCTACGTAGCTCATCGATGGTTCGGTGACATCGAAATAACTTCATACGTGTTACAGGCCGACAGGTCTGCTGTTCTGAATGGATATTTCACGCCAACGTTCTCATTCTCCGTAACCGCGCTGTACGTGGACATCTATTCATCTGATGGATTGTGGATTGGACGCGCCGACCTTACCAGTCCATTAGATTTCAGACGCGGTATCAGAACGCCATTCACTGCGCTGGCATCGCCAAATACGGTCGACAGAATCATGAGCCTACACTCGACTCAGCTTCGGCTCGTAGGTCACTTGAAGCTCGGATGGTTCTGGTTCTCAGCTGCAGAGACAATCTCGATGCCTTAGGGTGGAAACTGATGGGTAAAGTCACTTTGGAGTTGAATCATCCAGCATCTGATGAGATGACTCTCCATGTGAACAAGAGCAAGCATTATCATTCTTCTTCTTGGCCGATTGATGCGATTCGCAAACTAGGCTGGGAAGACAAGGACGACGCGATCCTCTGTATTCACTACTGCTATGATGGTAACGGGAAGGATCCTGTTGGCGTTGTGATTGAATTGTCACCGAATCAGCCAAAACCACCACCACCGCCGGAGACAAAGTCTCCACCACCAGGAGGAGGAACAAATGCAGAGGCTGTGAAATCCTTGAAGCTATGCGAAGCCTGCGGCCAACAGAACGAACAAGCAAATCTTCACTGTATTCACTGTGGCGCACCCTTCCCGAACCCACCCCCACTTACACCTGTAAGCACTGCCCCTGTCGCTTAGCTCAGACGTTTCTTGCATCCCAAACCGCGAAAGTACGACCTGCGATGCAGTTCAGCATTTTCATCATGGTGTCCAGTCGAAGGGTGCACCAATCGTGACTGTTGACAAAAGAGGGATCTGCATCAAGCGGGAGATGACAAATTGGATCTATGAGGCATCTCAAATCGCAGGTATGAGCCAGAATCGCACGATCGTTCGGATGCTCCAGATTGCGCGTGAAGACTTGGCGGCGTTTGATGATGCTTCGCTCAGGAGGATCCTGGGTGAACCTTGGCAGGTGGCGGGGAAGATGCCGGCGTTCGTGTGGAGAACTCAGAGGCGAGCTCAGCCCCACTTGAGAACTAGAGTCACCATCAGGATGACGATTGCCGACAAACAGGCGCTGGGTGAACTTGCGAGGAAGCATCATACGACGATGTCCGTGATCTTGCGTCAGCCCCTTGAGAGAACAGTCGCAAAGGAGACTCCTTGAGATGATTGTCACTTTGGATGATTCAGGTTGGCCAGCGAAACAGTTGCGCACGATCCGTGGAAAGGTCTTGACGACACTCTGTAGCCACAACCCAATAGATCATCTGCTAGGTAGGCCGTGCATTCAGATTCATGGCTTCTCACGGAAGGACAAAGAGAAGGCACGAAAGATTTCCGACCTAAAGCATTTGTACCCTCTAGTTCATCAACGCAACATTCTTCCAATCTTGAATCATGAGTCGGTCCACTGTGCAGTGCAGAATATCGACGAAACTGATGGATTAGACGACCTGATTGATCTGATCGGCGACAGCCGCACAATCTTGGAGGCGGCTTGAGATGCCTCATCATATTTGCCCTGTTCATGGACCGGAGAAATGTTATGGGTCAGTTACTCGGAGCTGGAAGGAACAACATTTTTGCAGCAGACCCGAGTCGAATGCCAAAGTGAAGTGGATGGGATATGCCTACGCAGATAACGACGCCACATGGATTCTCAAGAAGGAGAGATGCTGCACGAAGTGCGGCGACCTGTTCCCGAAAGCATCTTCAGTCGCCAAGTTTCTAAGTCATGTCCAAGCCTGTAAGGCTTCGGTTGTCGTTCCTATTCAAGAGGCTGCTTGAACATGGTTTGGTTGCCGCCCGAAGATTGGGATCGGTTCATGGAATTGTTCGAGAAAGTTGAGGGCACGAACTGGTATGACACGCGGGAAGTTGCGTTGACGATTCTTGGGCGTTTTTCTCCCGCAGCTGAAGCAGAGGCCCGGAAGTGCAAGGAGAACATAACGACGATTCTCAAGGTGATCTCAATGGCGACTGGAAAGGAAATTCACCCAAACGAAATCCATGCTAAGGAGGATGCTTGAGCTTGAAGGCGCTTTCATTGAAGCAACCCTACGCATCAATGGTTGCCTCGGGTGAGAAAACGATTGAGACGAGGACTTGGGCAACCAAGTATCGAGGACCTTTGCTGATTGTATCGTCAATGAGCCGAGACCTGATCGGTAGAGGGTCCCGAATGATTCTCGGTTTCGCGCTCTGCATTGCTAACCTTGTTGACTGTCGGCCCATGACAAAGGATGATGAGAAGGCTGCATGTTGCCAGGTCTATCCTCGCGCTGTTGCTTGGATTCTCTCGGATGTTAAGCCGATTCAGCCATTTCGGGTGAAAGGTCAGCTTGGCCTCTTCGGGGTTCCCTACGGAGAGGGGCAGTCCACTTTGAAAGAGGCTACTTGAGATGCCCATGATGTTCTGCCGGAAATGTGGAAAGAAGACAGAGCATCGACTGGCCCTAGTCTGGTTGAACAAAGAATGGGAAACATACGTCTGCGAAACGGAAGGCTGCAACATTTCAGTTGCCATTCCCGTTCAAGAGGCTGCGTGAGATGAGGAGGAAACGAGTGCTGACGACGCGGGAGAAGCGATTCAATAGGACAAGAATATTGTTCGGCATGATCACGCTTGTCGTGATCGCTGGTCTGGTGGGTGCGCTTGTCTGGACTGCGGATGCTCCGAATAGGGCATGTGAGGCAGGATTGCAGGTGCATGTTCTCCGGTTTCGCGTTGTGAATCGTTACGATCAAGCGATCAGAGTGGATTGGAATTATTCGGTGCCAGGTGTTTGGGCAGAGCAGTATGATGTAGCCGCGAATACTGGCATGTTCATCTACACGACAGCGAAGTTCGATCTTTCTCACTTGAATTTACTTGTGACTGTGCGAGCGCATAACACGACGACATCGAACTATCCGTGGCTTCCAGACAAGCCTCACACGTTCTCTCTCACTGACCTGTCGCTTGTGAACGATGATGGTTACTATGCATGGCTGAGACAGGCACCAGAAGCTACGGCGCTGCGATTCGACTGCATCAGCGCACAGGTGTACGAAGGCCCAACCCTAGTGTTCGGGTGAAGGAAGACATTGGCTATTGTCCGGCAAACGGTTCAGTCGTTTCTGCCACCTGAATGGGAAGAACGGCTGGCCCAGAAGCGTTGTCCGGTATGCGGAATTGAGAGGGGCGCCTTTGAACCCGGAAGGAAACGCTGTTGCAGTCCTGCTTGTCAGCAGAAGTATGCAGAGCACTTTCAAATCTGGGCTCAAGTTCGAGCGAGAGTCCTTGCTCGTGACAAGTACACATGCCAAGCGAAAGGGTGTGGAATGAATGTTGAGCGAATAAAACGGAAACTAGAACGGGAGAAAGTGTTGGCGGACAAGGAAAACTTGCAATGGATAAAGATGAATGCTGATGATGAAATTCAGAAGAAACAAGACGCGCTTCTAAGAGAGGCAGCAGACCGCATTGCGGAGGCATCTAACATCGACGCTTTGGCAGAAGTCGTGTATCGAGAAACGCGGTATCACTCGAACAGTTCTCTTGCTGGAAAGCTGCCGCGTAAGGTTCCAAATATGGAACGCGAACTTGTTCTTGAAGTTCACCACATCAATGCGATCGCCGATGGCGGTGACATGTGGGCTGAGAATAATCTTGAAACGCGCTGCTTCGAACATCACAAGAAGAAAACGCGGGAACAATCAGCTGCAAGGCGAAGACGCAAGAAAGAGGGGGGCCCAGATGGGGAAACGCCTTGATGAAAATGGTGACGTGACCGATGAGCCAGTCTATACTTGCCCAACAACTGGGTACAAGTGGTGGACCAAGGAGGAGCACGACGAGCGATGTCCATGTGAAGGTCTGGGAAGACCAGTAGGCGATTCATTTGGGGGCTAGATTGCTGATGCGCCTTGGCCATAATCAAGGAAGGATCTGATGGATGCTTGAAAGCTCTATCTGTTTTGCAACCTTATGCCTCAATGGTGGCGTCAGGTGAAAAGACAATTGAGACTAGAACTTGGGCAACGAAGTATCGAGGGCCTTTTCTGATTGTTTCATCAAAGAACCGATCACTAATTGCGAGGGGATCTAAGCTGCCTCTAGGCTTTGCACTTTGTACAACTCGACTTGTCGATTGTAGGCCGATGACGAAAGACGATGAGAAGGCCGCATGTTGCGAACTCTATTCCAGAGCTGTTGCTTGGATTCTCTCTGGCACAAAAGCAATCAGCAGGCCATTTCCTGTGAAAGGTCAACTCGGGCTGTTCGAAGTTAAGCTAGACGGCGAAACCTTGGATGGTGTTGTGAAGTGAAGTTCAGAAAGAAGCCTGTTGTGGTTGATGCTGTGCAGACAAGGGTCAGAGTGAAGCACCCTCGCCATTATGCAACCAAGGCGAGTCGTAGTTGCAACCGACCTAAACCCGCCTACTATGTCCTAGCGAGGGCAGTAGATAATCCCGCGACTCACGGAAAAGGATATTTTTCGCCAAGCGAGGAAGAGAACAAACGTAACGTCACCATGACATCTCTAGGTGCCGAGAGTCAATCGGTTCTGTCCTCATCTGGTTCTGGTTTGAAGACGCTTTCGTAGTCTTTCTGGAGGTCTTTCTTGTCGAGGTCTATGTAGCCGATTGTCACGGATATTGATTTCTTGGTGTGCCTGGCAAGGCGGCGTGTCTTCTCAAGGTCTTTCAGTCTTCTGTAGGTTTGGGTGATGAAGGCTGCTCGTAGTCTATGTGGGCTCATCTTATCCGCATTCGGTATGGGTGGACAGTTGCATGTCGCTTTTGGATCGTAGCGGAGTTCTCTCTCGCCCTTATCGTTGAGTATGATGCTGTAGACTGGGCAGGGGATCTGATGGAGTCTTGCCTTCAATGCTACTTCTTTGACGATTCGTTGGAGCTCTCTGGTGGAGCCTTCCGGGGTGCTGATTGGAAACAATCGATCTTCTTTAGGGACCTTGTTGACTTCAATGTAGTCTCTCAAGTAGGCAAGTGTGTCCGGGTCGATCGGCTGGTCTTCCGGGGGATGTCTGCCGCTTGCCCAACCTTTTCCGTGGATCATTATGCGTTTTCCGGAGTAGTCTATGTCACAGGGCCGGAGTCCGGGAAGGGGTTTTCGAGGATGATCCGGAGGGATTCCGGATTTTCTCCACTCTTGACATGCCTTATGTTTGCAGCCTTTCGGAGCTTTTCCGGAGTTTCCGGAGTTGCGTTTCCATGTGCAAGCGTGGCACCGGCAGTAGGCGAGCGAGGGCGGTTGGCCTACGAGTTCTGCTTCCCGGATTCCGGTGCGGATGATTATGCGGAGCATGAGGTAATTGCTGATGGGGAACTCGTAGAATGCTGTCCGGAGGAGCGCATCGAGGACCACATCGCCAGGAGCTCCCTTCCAGCGCTGGCCCCTCTTTCCTTTCCTTCCCTTCTTGGGGGATCCAGTTGGAGGCGCAGACGGTGGTGGAGGCACGATCGACAGTTGCGGATAGTTCTTGGCCAGCTCATCTAGGCCCGAGGTTATGTTGCTCATGAAGAGAAAATTACTTGTCGTAATATTCGGAGCACAATCTCAGTCCGGAGATGTGGAGTAGTCCATCGTGGACGGATTGAACCGACCGAATCGGATTCTGTTGACGCAATCGGAGTAATTGACCACCCCCTGACCTAGTAGTTGAGGAATCGGCCTCGAACTTTTTAAAAAAATCGAGACGGAAGGCTCCTGCCTGAGTTTGTCGTAAAATTGAGATATTACGACAGTTACCCATAGCGGCTAATTCTGGCTTCTTTCAGGTTCCCGGAGCACAGTTTGAGGCGGGTTCGAGGTCGGTCAAGCCGCCGATTTCCCCTCCATCTGTAACGGATGGCATTGATGGACCCTCCTGTTTTACGCGTACAATATATGGCTTCATACACGTGGGTGGGATGTTAACACATTGGTACGTTTACATTTTCATATTATACCAGTGGAGCATCTGAACGATGGGTTTTGAGAGCGATGTTCAGACGAGGAAGTTCCAAGCAGTCATATCTCATGTTCACAGAGGATCAAAGGAATCGACACTCGACTCTCTGCATCTCACAGAAGGAAAGAAATGGAGTGGGCGATCGCTGGGTCGAGCTTGGGTCAGATGGCCTCACCACTTCAAGGCAGGCGACCTAGTGGAGATTGAGTGGAAGATCAGCAAACTCAATGGTTCCCTGAAGCCAATGTTTCCCTATGATTCGCTTCGGACCCTTCTCTTCATGGTCCTACTCTTGCTGGGGGTATCTTGGCTTGCCGGGGTTATTGCTTCCACTCTATACTTCTCGACGGAAGGTGTCCAACGGGTTGCCATTTACTCAGGACCACCTCATATCAGTTGGATCGGTCTCATCGTGCTCATCGTAGTCTTCATTGTGCTGTGGAATCCGTTGGTCGACTACCTAGAGCGACAAGGCAGATGGGGAATATGGGAAACTGCTCCACCACCCCCGCCGCTTGAGACCCCCAAGATGTGATCACGATGAATTGGCGCAAAGTATTCTCTTTGCAGTCTTGGTCCGAGGATCGCAAAACCATCAAAGCTCGTCAAGTAGGCTGGCGGAACAGAATTGCTGTACCGACATCAATTCGTCCGTTCATAATGAATGGGCAACTGCATGATGCGCTCTGTGAATCATGCCGACCCAAAGCCGCAGAATACATCATGACATACGATGGCGCAAAAGAGCGAAGCGACGCACGCGAGATCCTGATCGTAATCTCCATCATCGCTCTACTCATCGTAGGGATAATGGCGGGAGCGTATTTCGTCAGCTCATGCACGACAGTGAGGACACTCCAAAGTGCTTTGCCGCCTCCGTATCCTGTCAAATTGCAGATGCTCTACATTAATGAGGTTGAGATTCCAGTCAAGAACTGTGCCGCTTACTATCCCAACGCAACTAGCAGCACGTACATGTGTGATTATCTGAACATGATAGATCCTTCTGCTGAGTCGTTTGCGCCTCGAACATTTCTCGGCTTCAACGCGAATGTGACCGACGAAACATACTACACGAGCATCAAGGTCTATGACGACCGGAATATCATGATCGGTCAATTCGTGTGGGATCCCTTCAATATCGAGCAGCATCGAGGAGCATCACAAGTTGATTGGAGGTTGCCCTTGTATCCAACAAGCAACCCGGTCTTCGTGCATCTCCAGAGGCCACTCACATACAACGAATGGATTTGGGTCCGAGTGTACTACGACAACAGGATCATTGGTGAATGGGGCGGCTCAGTAGCATAGCGATCAGGGGTAGTCTATGTCTCGCGCATCTCCGACGAACATACAGGTGGACACGCCACCAGTCGGAGATGCAAGCCTAACCCCAGTGAAGGATGACGTCGTTCGTCCGGATCCGCATTTCTCCAGGGATACCTATGAGAAGGCTCTCATTCGCGTGAAAGCGCTGAAGTTGAGGAGCTTCAATGAGTACGTTAACCAGCTTGTCATTGCGGATGTGACGCATCAGGCTGCCGAGAGTATTCGTGTCGAAGAACGCATGAATCAGGATGTTGTGAAGATTCGACGGCGCAAGGACCAGCTAGGCAAAGTGATCAACAGTTGTCTGGTCACGATGGATCCTGGCATATCGAAGGAAGTGTTGAGGGAGCAGCGTGGTGAGGTCCTTGAGGTCTTTCGCGGCCTCTATTTCTCGAAGGAAGTTGATGGAACAGTTCAGCCTTACAATATCCTAGAGGTTCTTCCGAAGCTGCGTGCGATGGTTGAGGAGAGGAAAGATGCAGAGCTGCTTCAAAGGCTTGACGCTTTCGTGGATTTCCTACGCGCCCAGGACAGCCTGTGGCGACTCAAGCAGGACACGATTGCAGTTCGCTTCACACACTTAGAGCCGGAAGCTCCGAAATCTGCTGTCGACCAATTCACTGAGGGAACACCGTTGCCACCGCCAAAGGTGACTATCCGAACCGTACATGAACCGGCAGAAGACCTGCCGAGCTTGGAACCGGATCCTGAGGAGCCTCTTGCCTTCCTCTACAAGGCACCCTCAGTCTCGAAAGATCGGTGGGAAAAACAAGCTGAGAGGAGCTGAGAAGACGCAATGATGCCACTTCTTCTGGTGTCGTTCTTGTTGTTGTCTTCTCTGAACATGACATGGTTGCCGTTCGTGTTCATTACTGAAGTCTCTCCCGAGTCTCCGATGATCTTTGACATGGTGACGGTGACTTGGCGTGTGCAGACTGATGTTTCAGTGCCCATAACGGTGGCTCAGTGGAATTTCGGAGACGGCACCGGGGGCGTAGACACTCAGCAGAACATGACAGGCACGTTCTACATAACACGTGCGCACGTCTACGTTGTGCCTGGCGACTATTATGTGCGTGTAGGTGTGGTAGATGCTTTGAATCGGACTGCTCAAGATGTTATAGCAGTCACGGTTCAGCCTCGCGCAACAGTAATCACTTTCAATGTGAATCCGGTGAATGTGAACTCCAGCTATGACGAGCACTTCACATTTGAGGCGAGCCTTGCGACGGATCAAGGAGTCACGTTGGTCGGTGAGTCAGTCGCTTTCTGGTACTCTCCGGTGCCTGTGAATCAATCAGCGGATGGTATCATGTGGTACTCGGCTGGAGGGGGACTAACAGGCAACGGTGGACGCATCATGACTTTATGGGTTGCACCCTTCGACGGACAATACATATTCAAAGCTACATTCGATGGCGGCGAACTCTATGCTCCAACCGAAACAATCTACGCCATAATTTGTCAAGTCACACCTGAGTTTGCGATGCCATCAGTAGTGCTCGCCATCGGATTTCTCTTAATCGTCTTGTGCAAGAGAACAATCTAGTGCGCTGACAGGTTCTCAATGGACCGACCGTAACTAAGTCCATCAACTTCAAGATCAGAAGTTCGGACTCTAGTTTCTCAAGTTCGTCAGTCTCACTCATCTCGGAGTGCCTTCAAGCGGAAAATGTCTGGTCTGCTAACATACACCTGTAAGTTTGGTTAGGAACCGCCAGTCAAGGAAGAACTTATAGGAGACAATCGGAGACAATAGGAGACTGTGGAAGAACGTTGCCGCTCTCTTCGTTTCCGTTCCCTTGTCCGAGATGCCTGAGAGGCTATTTGCTCTGGTTCCCAGTAGCCCACTTCAAGGACGAGCAACATCGTCGAGGCTTCACCCATTACACTGACTTGTATCGGTGTTCTAGGGCATTTCTTCTTGATGCTCCATGCCGCTACGAGACGCTCGGGCTAGGTTGGGTTCTCCGCATCTTAGCAGTTGTGTGGCAGGTTACAAAGCTAGAAGCGAGAAGGAAAGGAGTCAGGGAAGCGTGGAGATCTTTCATGGTCCATACAAGGGTAATGTTGAAGTGACTGTTCTTGGTTCGAGTCGCTAACTCTAGGATTCGGCGTCAAGTGAAGCACAAGAACACGTTCGAGGTCACATTGCCGAAAGACTTGGTTGAAGATCCAGCGTTCCCATTCAAGGAAGATGACCAAGTCGTAATCCGCATCGACGGATCAAGCCTCAGAATAAGCAAGAACGGAGACGAATGAGACATGACGAAAGTGAGCTACAGACCTCGGTACAACGGGTTCGTCGTAGGTGCTCTCTTGATGCTCGCCTTAGCAATCATCTGGGACTCGAAACCC
>Ga0315289_10001696_pt1 | contig 34167 bp, 27 predicted proteins | sample YL17G11_40_MG_FD_203452 | JGI IMG/M metagenome (GOLD analysis project Ga0315289, IMG submission 203452) | Sediment microbial communities from Yellowstone Lake, YNP, Wyoming, USA - YL17G11_40 | ecosystem: Environmental > Aquatic > Freshwater > Lake > Sediment | place: USA: Wyoming | collected...
GATACGTATCCGGCCAACGCGCCGGGTTGCTGCACGATCGGGAGGGCAAAAAGGCCGTCGGCGTACGCCCCAGCCACGACGCCCGCTTCACTGTTGACGACAGATGCGGCAAAAGTTGCTAAGTCAGGTATTACTGTGGGATCAGCCAGCGGGGTGGCTGAAACCGAATTCGGAATGAAAGCCGCCCCGAGCAGAAGAAGCAGGGAGAGGCCTGCAGCAAAGCGCCGCAAACTCGTCTTGGGTGCCATGGGATCTTCTCCTTGATAAGGGCACCCGAAGAACAGCGGACGCTGCCAACATGGAGTAAGTGTGACTTGCAGTATGGACTGTGCATGTCGTTTTCGGCGGCCTGGCAATCGTGGTCACTTGCGTGACGGTAGACCCGTTGGCTTTGCGTCCCCGGTTTTCACCGGGTTTGCCCTTATCGAACGATTGGGTGGCTGAAGGATAATCTCCTTTAGAAAATAAAGAGCCTGGAAGTACCAGGCTCGCCGCGCGCAATCAGCTCGCAATAATGATCTTCGACGGCCTGGCAATCGTGGTCACTTGCGTGACGGTAGACCCGTTGGCTTTGCGTCCCCGGCTTTCACCGGGTTTGCCTTTATCGGTCGCTATTCGTATTTCACAGTTATCATAAACCTCCGCCGTTGCATCACGCCTTACTGTTCAGTTATTTGCGATTTCAGAATTGATAGGTGGGGGCCGCCCCTTCGGCTATTTCAAGTCCGTCGATCGGTCCCAACCCGGGCCAAGCGGCCGTACCGCCGCACACAACCGGCTGGTGCCGCCAAGTCACTCTCCGTCGAAAGAGGAGAGACCGGGCCAGGTTCTACTCGGGCATGGGAACCGTAGATTGCGGGAATCCATGAACTGCCTCTCCTCTCGGACAGCGCCAAGATGGGTTCCCTCGAAGGACTGATCGACGTGCTGCGTATTCGACGGGGACGGAGCGACCTACCGCACTGAGTGTGTCGCGACCACGGCCTCAAGGCCCTGAGTCATGTGGTCTAACGGTAGTGGGGAAGGTGCGTTCCGGTAGAACGATCGGCGGTGACGGCTGCATCAGCCCAGATTCTTGCAGGATGCGGGTCCCTTCATGGCCGCTTTTCTGATGCCACCATCTTCAGAAACGCATCCGCTACACGAGGGTCGAAATGCTTACCGGATTGTGAGCGGTCACCGGACTGTTCCTCATAGTTTCTCCATCGGGTCGCGATTCACCCCTGGGAGAATTGTTCCTCATTGTTTGGGCAGCGGCGCGTATTTCGGGCTAGCGAGCGCTCGGGCGGTTGAGCTTCCGGTGAGCACCGCCCATCCTTGCGCCCCGGGGTACAAGGACCGGCCCACTCCCTTCCGCCACAGAAAGCAAAACACCGCCTTTCGGCGGTGCTTTCAGGCTGGCCTGTCCCTGAGCGCCCTTCTCAGGGAGGGCAACGCATTCGCCTGCACTGGGCTGTAGGCCCACGTGAACCTCTATTAGCTGATCCAGAGTTCCACGATTCGACGTGCATAGAGTCTACGGCGTGAATTTGCGGCTACGTGGTGTCAAGTGCACGGCTAATTGAGTCTACTGCGAGTACGTTTTCCATTGCGTGCCGCCGCAGGTCCTGAAAGGGAAGGTCCCATCTGCAACTCTTCTGCAACCGGATTGCGGGTCGAAGAGGAAAGGCGACTCAGAGCCATGAGGAAGCCCTGTACTTGTCCAGGGGGTCTGAAAGCCTACCCCAGCGCGGGGAGGAGATCAGCATGTCCGTGAAGCGCAGTCCCGCCGGACAGGCGGGACCTCCACCTGTGCATACTCCCAGGGCACACTAATGTAGAAGCCCCACTTATAAGTGGGGCTTCTATCTGTTCTTCCATCCTACCTACTCGCCAGGCCGTGGTGAGACGATAGCCCAGAGGGCCAGATCCAGTTGCGCCGCTCTGAACTCGGGCTGGAAGGTGCCGTCCGACCGGGCAGGGTTGTACAAGAAGCCGGCGGGCGGTGAGGCGATCACACCGGCACAGTCCACGGAAGGCGTGCCTGTATGCGCGGCCTCATCGACGTTGCCGGTGACGGTCCACTCGCGTACGCCATCCACGATAAAGCCATATTGCATGTGCTCGCCGCGCAAGGTGTTGCCGATGACCGTCCCTCCCGTTATGGTATGGCCCGCTTCATTGGGAGGCAGACACAACCACACCCTGGGGCCCATGGCAAACCCGATCCGTATGACCGCGCCGGAGGCGTCAATGACATTGTCTCGCACAATGGTGCCAGTGTACTTGCCGTCATAGAGTCCATCGGCCACCATGTGGATGCCGCCAAGAAGCGTGCGGGTCTCGGCGCGGACCGTGTTGCCTTCGATCAGCGATCCCGGCGCGCCAAAGATCACGATGCCCCCGTCGGTCGCATCCGTGATCACGTTGTTGCGCACGATGGAATTTATGCAGGCGAAGGAGATGCCATCCGCCCACAGCATGCTGTCACTGGTGCCTGCAGGACCGACCTGGTTGTCTTCCACCAACATATTCTGGCACGTCTGGATATCGGAGGGTCCCTCGATGAGTTGCAGCGCCGACCAACTTCGGGTGTCCATGATGCGGCTGCCGCGAATGATCTGACCATCCGAATATCCGCCCGCATAGATCAGCGCCTCGCCTTCCTTTGGCCCCAGGTTGGGGCGATTGCCGTCCACGATCACATTGCTCAGCATAGCAGCGTCGTAATCGCGCATCATCACCGCCGTCGTGAGGTCGGGCGAGACGATCCGCAGGGTGGCGCGGGTGTCGTCAGTGGGCAGGCCCTGGGTGTAGACCTCCTGGCGCTCCGCGTTGAACTCCACCGGACCGGTTAGTTCAAACAGTGCTCCCGGGCAGAGAATCGCAGCACTGCCTGGTCCCTGGAGTTTGCTGTTGATCGTGTTCTGATCGCCCGACTCCAGGCAGGGCGGGGCGGCACTCGGAATCTCAGGCGGCGCAGGGATCGGATCGAGAGGGGTCGCCGGGCCGACGGGTGCAATTCCGGGTCCAGTTGGGTAGTTGCAGCCTGCAAGTATTCCGGCCGTCAAGATCATGCTCAGGGCAAAGGTCCATTTCATCAGATGACTCCTTCTTTATCCCGCAGTGGGCTCCGCGGTCTGCGTGAGCCGGGCAGATTTGGTCTGAAGTGCAACCGCGAACGCGGTTCCGACGGCCTTGGGGTAGGCGCTGGAGACCTCCGGGGGCAGGGTGGGAGTCCCAGTGCTACAGGCGGCGAGCAGGATGAGTAAGAGAAGAGATGTCCTTGCAAGATCTCGCATGCTTAGCCTCTGGGTGCGGCGTGCACTTCCATCGTCGCCTGTCACCCTGCGACGGCTGCATTGTAGCATGGCGCAGGATTCGTTATTTCGCGGAGTTGCGCTCACCGCGCCGAAGCTAGGGAAGTGCCGCCCTGAGAAGAATTCGCAAATCTGACAAGCGGCTGATCCAGAGTTCCGCGAATGGGCGTGCATAGCTTCCACAGCGTGTTTCTGGCGTTGCACCCGGGTTGCACCCGGAAGAGGAAAGGCGACTCTGCATCTCTATAGAGTTCTGGTTCCCGAGGGGTCGTAGTGCCTGTGCAAAGACGATGCCTCGCCCTTGATGATCGCGCAAAGAGCCGTGGTCCGCTTGTGGCTATCGTTCTGTCGAAATGTGATGTTTCGGGACTCAAACGCGAGGAACTCGATAATGGGAATCACATCCTCGATAGTCCGCGCCCAGCTCCCCATGTCATAGAGACCGCTTGCCGGTAAGTAGTGTGCGAATTCGTTGCGGTCATAATTGAGTCTCGCGACACTGTCGCGTTGCTTGTCCGTGGGTTCGAAACGGCGGCTATCGACCCCGTGAAGCATCGCATCAGACTGAATCTTCCCAAACAGCGCCATGAAGTAATCCATGTAGGGGGGGTCGGTGGGCATCTTTCCCGTTTCGTAGTGGGCCGTCCATTGCTCGGCTGACTTCGCCGTTAGGACGCTGAGCGCGTTGGTGCCTTGGAGTGCCAAGACCATGAAGCCCTGCAAGGAGTTGTGCAGCGCAAGAATCGCCCACTTCCAGTGATACGGGACCGTGATCACCCTGGGGAGATGCTCTGCGAGAACCTCCAAAGAGCCGATTGCATCGATTTCCTCGTCGTACTCGAGCAGGTACTGGGGCAGCGGCATATCGCTTGCCATGAGAACCTTCGCAAAATCGCTCTGGGGCGCCTCAAGGACTCGCGTCGGAATTGTCGTAGTGAAATCTGGACTCGAAGTTCCGTCTTAATTCTGCCTTCTCTGGATTGCGCAGGTCGGTCACATACTGATGAAACTTGATGTCAATGTCCTCGACCAGGCGGCTTGCGCAGACCGCCAGGATTGTCGTTCCTGGGATGAAGGCGACCGAGCCGGGAGTATGGCAGCTGAGAATGACGCCGGCCTTGGGAAGGCCGATATGATAAACACCGTTTCTGATTTTCTTATAGAAAGCATTCAGAAACCCCTCTTCTTTCTCACCGATTTCTGGGAATGTCGCCCTGAAACCCTTCTTGAAATTCGAGGATGACTGGTGATCCCCGATATAGCCTGATCGATACATGCCCAGCATTTCAAAGTAACAGACCACAATTTGCAAGAGCGCGAGGTCGCTGTGCTGAATTCCGCCTTGGATCATCTTCTTTGCAATCCCAATTTGCCAGCCGGATATTCGATCCTCAAAGACATCGATCTTATTCTCCAGTGTCATTCCATTGGGAAAATGGGGAAAGTCAAGCGTCGAGTATTTCGGGCTCAACGCAAAAACCGGTGATTGGGCCATGAGAACCTCCTTTCGCAAATGACAGGCTGCAGGCGGCAGCTAACTGTCAGGCGGGGCGGCGGTAGCAGCACCAGGATTCTTGGCATGACCTCAGTATCACTTGGAGTATAGTACCGCCGTGAAAGCGAAACACCGCCGCAAGGCGGTGTTTCTCAGGCTGGGGGCAAAGGATTCGAACCTCTATCAACTGATCCAGAGTTCACACTTTCGGTGTGTATAGCGTCTACAGCGTGATTTTGCGTCTATGCGGTTCTGAATCCACGGGTAAATCAGTCTACTGCGAGTACGGTTTCTACTGCGTGCCGAAGGTCCCAACTGCAACTCATCTGCAACCGCGCTGCGGCTGGATGAGGAGAGGCGGCTCGTCCTGGCACGTTGTCATGCCCGGGCATTGCCGCCTCTCTCAGGTGAAGTACATCCGGTGAATCGTATATGCTGTCTACAACTGCCATCAATTATCGCTGCGCTCTTCTTCCGAAACGTCTGCTTCAGGCTCGCCCCGCCTGGGCTGGCGCGGACAGCGCAGGGATCGCGGACGCATTGAATCCTTTCACGATGAGCCAAACTGCCAGGACCATCTCCTGCAGGGCGATCGGGAGAGCCAGAAACACCAGATTGCCGGACACCGAGTAGGGTTCCCCATCAAACAGGGTAATGAGCACGGCCGAAAAGAGCAGCACTAGCGCAATGAGCCCCCACGCCGACAACCAGCGCGGAATAAGCCTGGATCGATAGAACACCACATAGTACAAGCCCCCGCCGATGCAGAAGGCCATCACCCCAAGTATGAAGCCTGCCAGGTCCTTGGCCGTGCGCAGCAGGCGACCGAGCGTCTCAGTGTAGGACGCCGCCTGCCCGCTCACACCGGCGTATTCGTGGCTGAGAGCGAAGATGGAGAGCAGGCAGAGCGTGCCGACGGTGTAGAACACCGCCTCGATCAGGCGGAAGCCCACGGATCCCAGGGCCAGACCTTCATTGAACTTCCGCAGCACCGGATACAGCGCAATGGCGATGCCGGCGGAGGCACAGGCGGCGACGAAGGACAAGAGGGCGCTCACCAGGACCCGGTTTCCCTCCGTGGAGAGCCGGCTGAGAAAGTCCGGGGTTTCGAGTGCCGATCCCAGCACCCCGGCGCCCGCGAGGCTGGCAGCCGTTGCCAGGATGAACAACACCCCGGCGACTCTTGCGGTCTTTTGGATTGCATTCATTTTGTGTCTCCTTTGAATAGGGAATAGCCCGATAAACCAATGCCCACAACGTATAGAACGCTCTGAACAACATTCACCTGCCAGCGTACGTTTCCGATGGGTGCGGAGGCGATGAAGGCCATCAATTCCACAAAGCCGATTACGAACACCAACGCCCAGAAGGCCCATTTTTGGCCGGCAATGAGGCTTTTTCGGATGAGCAACCACACCAGCACCGAGAGAACCACCGAGCAAGAGTTGTACAGGATCGTCAAAGCATTGAGCGATGCAATGACCTTAGCATCCAGGCTGGCGATTTCAGATTTTTCAAATACCATCACCAAAAGTGGGGAGTTTGCCTTGAAAATGACCACACTGGTCAATATCAAGGCGGCGAGGAGGAAATTGATGCCGCTCCAGATTGAGAGGATGGTCGAACCTCTTTTTAACATCTTGCTTTCTCCTTGAGATGTGTTGTGTCCGCCTTTCGAGGTCTATTCCACGAGCATTTACATGTAGCCGAGCGGGGAGGGTTTCAGGGAGGGTTTTCAGCCATCCCTCTCCCCTGCATGGCAAATCCATGCTGCGCTCAAGAGCTAGTTCGTGGCTATCTTCGCAGACAGAGACGCGATTACAGATTGATTGAATCCTTTAACGATCAGCCATACCGCCATAACCATTTCTTGCAAGAATATTTGAGAATTCATAACCATTTTGCTCGTCGAAAAAGCAGTCTGGAGATGGAACATAATCAAGAAGCCCGTAGTCAGATGCAATAGGATGGCAAAGACCCCCCAACCTGAAATCCATCGAGGAATGAGTTCGGATTGATAGAGGGCGTAATAAAGCATCAGAGCGCCCAGGCTGAAAACGATCATCAAGATGGTAGCGATCGCATCATGACCGTCCCGCAACAAAGCTCCCAGGGTTTGAAAATAGGAAGCATCTGGAGCTCCGGCCGCTACATATTCCCGACCTACTATCAATAGGATGAGCCACGTGATGACGCCGGCAATATAGGTCACAGTCTCCAACGCTCCCCTAAACACAACATACCCCACAGCCAGGACTTCATTGATCTTCCTGAAGATTGGGAAGAGCATGACTGGAACCATGGCAAGTGACAGGGCCATCAGCAGCACAAGCAAGGCACCTATCGTCAGCTGATTTGCATTTGCAGCGACTTTAGCAAGATAGTCTGAAGCGCCGAGAATGGGCATTATAACGACGACACTCAGTACGCCTGCGACCGTCCCGATTATGTATAGTACTCCCACAATTATTGCGGTCTTTCTGTAGGTGTTCATTCATTCTCCTTTGCTGAACGGACTTGAAAAATCCCCTGGAAACCGGCTCGACGGTTGGGCCTCTGACGCGGCCGCCTTGCCCGGCTCGATGCGTTCTTGTCAACCACCAAGGGGTACTTACACTATAGGACGCCCAAGCGCGAATTGCAAGTCCCCCCGCGCCCAGGCTGCGGCGCATGACTCACTGATCCAGAGTCAGGTCCTGGTTCGGCCGCGCAGCTGCACCCGGTTATCGGGAAGGCGACTCTGAACTCCGCTGCAGGCACGGTGCATCACGGTTCCGTCTGGCCGGACGAAGAGAGACCTTCTTGGCATCGGTGCAGGCCGTCCTTTTCGGGAAGTACCTGCCCAAGGGATTCTCCGGCTATGGCAAATGTGCCCCGTAGCCTATGTTCATTCCTTTTGGCCGATGGGAGACATCAGGTTGCAGAGCGATCAGAGCAGGGGTCTTGCGGACCGCGGTACCAAAGTGCGCCAGCTACGGGAAATTGAAGTTGGTCGGGGGATTGTAGAAGGTCGGTGGGTTGTAGAAGGTGGGCGGATTGTAGAAGGTAGGTGGGTTGTAGAAGGTCGGCGGATTGTTGAACGTCGGGTTGCTGAAGGTGGACGGATTGTTGAACGTCGGGTTGCTGAAGGTGGACGGATTGTATAGGGTCGGCGGATTGTTGAACGTCGGATTGCTGAAGGTGGACGGGTTGTATAGGGTCGGCGGATTGTTGAACGTCGGATTGCTGAAGGTGGACGGGTTGTATAGAGTTGGCGAATTGTAGAAGGTCGGGCTATCAATCGTTGAAGGGTTGTAGAGAGTGGCAGGATTTGTGATGGGCGGGAGGTAGTGAGGGTTGGCATATGGAATGCCGGAGCCCTGGTAGTACATGGGTGGGAAATCCACCGGATCATACTGCGTGACCGGCAGGCTGAACGATGACTGGGGGATCCGGATGGACGTGGGAGGGTTGTAACTCGGAATCTGCATGGCAGGGACCATGGCGACCTGGGGCATCCGGATCACGGGCTGGGGAATATAGTTGGGAGCCTGGTAGGGGGTGTTCATGGTGGGCATCGCCTGGGGTTGGAAGATGGCCGTCTCGTGAGCCACGCGGATGGCATCGTATTGCTCGATCGTCAGGGCTTTCTTGAATGCCAGTATCTTCTTGTACGGCTGAGTCAGGGGGGCGGCCAGGCCCGGCTTGGAGGCCAGCCCTGATCCACTCCGCGGCCGGTCGGGGCGCTGAACGAGGAATGCTGCCAGGCCGACCAGTGCAAATGCAATCACTCCCACGAGCACGTGCTTTGCCGTCCTGGGGGAGATGTTAACTATTTTGGGCGAGCCGTCTATCTTCATAAGCGAGTCCCTGCCTCTCATTCTGAGCGAGCAACCCCGGAAAGCCAATCCCTGAAATAAGCATATCACACCACGGGCAGTCAGGCATGGATGCAGGGCCTACGGCGTGACGCCGATCAGCTCGACCGCATCGATCTGGTTCCAGGCCTCGTTTTCCTGGTCGAGGGTCAGCGTAACCGCAAACACCGGCACATTCACACCCGTGATGTCGATGGTCATCTTGCGCGGGCACTCGGCGATGACCATTGGGCTGCCTTGGTACACCGCGGATGAGCCTGCGGTTGCGGTACCAAGTACCTCAACCATGAAGATCGCGCCGGGGTTGTAGGTTTCGTAGATCACGATGCGCTTCGGGATAACCGGCCGGTTGAAGATGACCGTCAGCGTGGCTCCTGGGATCTCGCGCGAACTCGACCACGCTGTTGGCTGGTCGCCGCAGTCCGACGTGTTGGGAGCGCCCGTTGCCTGCATGGCGGACCCATCTGTCGCAGAGAATTCCGAACTGGCTGCCGCCTCCGCCGCAAACTGGCTGATCTCCTCGCCGCCGCTGGCCGCAGTGGGAATATTCGTCGCTACAATGGCTCTGGGCAGAGCCGTCGCTTCAATGCTTCCGGCCGGTGCAGTCGCGGTCGTCTCCGTGGCGATCTGTTCATCCAGCCAGGTCACAAGGTCCGGCTCGGTCACCTTGAGGAGCAGCGCGAAGCGGTCGTTCCAGATGGAATATTTGCGTATGTCCACCCCGGCCTGGTCGGCGAGCATCATGGCGCGCGCCGCGTCTTCTTCCTGGATGAGGGGCGGGCCAAAAGGTGAACCGCCTACCAGCATGCCCAGCTCATCGTAGCTTGCGTCGTCGGTCACGATCCAGATGGCAGCCTGTTCGACGGGATACTCAACCGGCGTGGTATTCAGCTGGTCGATGACCTTGCCCATCTCCGGCAGTTCTGAGGCGCGCACCATGGCGAAGGTGTCTGCAGCGCCGGGCGCGGTCAGGTGCAGGCTGGCGCAGGCTGCATCGACCTTGATGTCCACGATCGCACCCGGGTCGATGGAGGCACTGGCGGCGTGTCGCGCCACCATGTTCTGCACCGAGGGGTTCTCGGCCACAAAGTAGGTGCCGGCCGGGATAAGGATTTCCAGAGGCTTGGGGGAGATGCTTGTGACATGGAGCGCGACGGCGTCCATGCTCACCCCGGTGATGCTGACGGCGATCAGCTCCTTTTCCACCAGGTCGACGATGGTCTGCCCCCGGCTTGCCGGCGAGGAGGTTCCGGGTGGGATCGCGCTGCAGGCGGACAGGATGACCAGCAACAAACACAGACCGGTGACTGCCCTGCCCAATGGCTTGAGATGCATCCCATCCTCCTCAATACAGCAATGTGTCCACGAAAGGTGCGTCAGCCTGCATGCACCGCTAATGGGGTTGGGCCAGCCTGCCCGCCCTCATCCCACATGAGCGGTAAACTACCCCCTGCACCGCGCGACTTTGGACAAGAACAATATCGGGGTCAATATCCAGTATATCATTAGTGCGAACGCAGCGAGTCAGATGGGCAAGCCTGGCACGTTCCCAACGACATGCCGCGCATCACACAAGGCGAGTTGATCCGATGTTCGCGGAGGAAGCAGGCGTGCCCGCCAGGACGTCCAGCATTGGAGCAACTGGGTGGAGGCTGATTGGTTTGTTCGTCCCAGATGCCCGGGAGTTCATAGAGATGATGTGTCAGTTCAACGAACCCTTTGTCGCGGACCCCACCAAATTCGAACGGGCATTTGGAAGAAAGCTACACCCCTGCGGGATGCGATCCGCGAAACGGTAGCCTGGTACAGGTCGCATCCCGAGTCGAAGTAGCAGGCCTTCAAAACGTCACGGAATGACCCGAAGAGCCATCAGGAACTCGAGGGCTCTCCTGAAATCCCGGAGACAGTTCGCGACGACTCAAGCGCGAGTTTGCCTATCCAGAGTCAGGTCCTGGTTCGGCCGCGCAGCTGCACCAACAATGTTCCTGCGCCAACAGCGATCAGACCGAGGAGCTGCTTGGGCATAATATGCTCACCCAGGAACAACACAGCCAGTATGGGTATCCAGATCAGCATCGTTCCCGTGCTGATGCTTGATTCCGCGGCGGTCAGCGTGCGCAGCGTTTGGTTCCACAACGTGAAGGCGAAGGCCGTGTTGACTGCAGCCAGCCACAGGATGAATGCCCAGTTCCTCAGGCTGATGGATGGAATGCCCTCCACGGCCAGGCCGGTCGCCAGCAGGGCAATCGAGCCCGCGCCCATGCTCAGCAGCGTCACCTGCAGGGGCGAATAGAGGCGCGCACTGTTAACATCCCGGCCCACGATCACTGCCAGCACATTGGCGGAAAGGCAGACTAGCGCCGCCAGCACCCCGTACATCTGTGCCTGCGGAACGGCTGCTGGAAGGAAATACACAATTGCGCCGGCAAGCGACAGGGCGATGCCGGTCCACTGCAGGCCCGTTGGCTTCTCCGACAGCCAGGCAGCGCTCACCAGCGCCACCCCAAGGGTGTTGAAATTGAGGATCAGATTCAGGCTGACCGCGGGCAGGTAGCTGAGCGCGACGAACATCGCGCCCTGGGCCACCGCGTACAGCAGCAGCCCGAAGATGACCACGCGCCCCCACATGCGCTTCGGGAACGGAGTGACCGACCGCTTGCGGGCTCCAACAAAGAACACAATAAGGAGGATGATGAATGCAAGGAAATAGCGCACACCCGCAAAGACCAGGGGCGGCATGTCCTGCAGCCCGAACTTTATCAGGACCCATGACGTGGCCCACAGAAAGGCAATGAAAAGAGCCTGCAGAACTGCCGCAATCCGGCGACGGGAAAAGGCGCGCGGTTCCATTGTGCAGAATTCTAGGGATCTGTCTCTGAGTGCTGTATCCCGCAGATGACGTCAGACCGCCTGGGCCGGCAAGTCGACGAGGTACTCGCTGAAGGCGGTGACCTTTTCCGCGGGTAGTTCGCTGAACGCCTGCACGAGTTCGTCCGAGCGCGTAGAGCCGAAGCGCCGCGCGCCGGCCTGCAGGAATGCCAGTATGTGATCGAGGGTGCGGACGCCGCCGGCGGCTTTGACCAGGCACTTGCCCTCCACGGCTGCAACCATCAGGCGGACGTCGTCCAGCGTGGCGCCGCCCTCGGCGAACGCCGTCGAGGTCTTTACAAAGTGCGCGCCGGCGCGGACGACCCACTTGCAGGCGCGGCGCTTTTCGTCGTCGGTGAGCAAGCAGTTCTCCAGGATCACTTTCACCTTCGCGCCGGCCGCGCCGCGGACGACTCCTGCAATGTCCTCGATGAACAGGGCCTCCTCGCCGTTCTTCAGCGCGGGGATGTTCATGACCATGTCGATCTCCTGTGCCCCGAGGTCCATCACCACTTGCGTCTGATAGTGCTTCATCGCCGGTGTTTCGTTCCCGTGCGGAAAGCCCACTACTGTCCCGAGCAATACGCCGGTGCCCCGCAGCTGTTCTGCAGCCAGGCGGATGTAGTGCGGCTGGACGACCAGCGTGGCTGTGCCGATGCGGGCCGCTGTCTGCGCAAACCGCAGCACCACCTCCCGCGTGGCATCCGGCCGCACGATGGAGTAATCGAACAGCTTGGCGAATTTGGATGTCAGATCTGCTGCCTTCATAGTGATGCCTTTCTCGCTGCCAGCGCAGACGGCAGCATTCCCTTCAAGAATGAAGTCTGCCGCACGCATGACCTGGCGCGCGGCTCTCTCTTCCCTTTGAGTTTTACATGTTCTGCGGGTCCACCTGTCCCCCTTGCCACAACATCGAATCGTCTACCTGCCCTTGAACCGTACCAGTATCAGGTTCCTCTTGCAGTCGTTGTAGGTGATGATCGGGATGTCATTGGCCTGCTGCTCGCCGGCCTGGTTGAAGAGCTGCAGCACCAGCAGCTTGTTGGAGGCCCGGGGAGTCTTGCCCAGTTCGAACTCAAAGCCCGATTGGCCGTAGTCCAGCGCCGTGCCGCTCACCGTGAGCTTATCTACCGGCTCACCGCCAATCGAGCCTGTGAGCCGCAGTGTCATGTACAGCACGGGCGCATTGGAGTCGTCCACCACACTGCCGCCAACGCCGAACCAGCCGCAGCCCAGTTCTGGATGAATGATGGTGCTGTCGATAGCTGAAACGGTCGCGCTATAAGGCGCCTTGGGCGTGGCCGAGGCCGGCGGTGTCTTGCTGGGCGGCACCAGTGAAACGGTCGTCGGTGACGGTTGCAGAGTGATCGTCGGCGCAAGCGTCGGCGTTTCGGTGGTCAAAATGAACGTGGGGGTCCAGGTGGCCTCCATCTGGAGAGGCGTGATGGTCGCCGTGGGGAAGTCGAAGGGCGTTGGGATCTTTGGCTTCAATGGATTGAGCGGTGTGTGGGGCTCCACGAACAGGTACAGCGTGAGCGCGGCGAGCGCAACGGTCGTCAACAGCACGATGGCCGTGAAGAGGTCCAGAATGTTCAGCCGTGGTCTGCGCCGCTCGACCGGCTCTTCCTCGAAATCAAAGCGCTCCAGCATCCACCTACTCCCGGTTACCCATCTGCCTGTCTGTGTTTATCAAACGCAACTCGAAAATCGGAACTCTGCTCACGGTGCCAGGACGACCTGCGCCGCTGCTCTCTGCTGCGCCACCCAATCCTTCAGCGCCAACTCCTGCAGTGCGAGGTAGGCATCCGGCGAGAGGGGGTGTTCCTGGTCCCGCTCCAGCACCTTGATGATGTGGTAGCCGACGCCGGACTGGATGATCTCGCTCACCTCACCGACCGGCATCGAAAAGGCAACTTCCTCAACCGCCGGCTCGAGCAGGTAACCCCTGGGGAACCAGCTCAGCTCGCCCCGCGTGTTTGGATCGACCGCCGCCGCGAGCGCATCGAAGGCCACACCGCCTTTCAGTTGATTTGAGATGGCGATGGCGTCACTTTCATTATAGAGCAGAATTTGCTGCACATGCACCTGTTCGGCGGTCCTAGGCACAGCTGTCACGATTTTGTCACGCATGTAGGCCGCTTCGGCAGCCCGCTTGAGCGCCGTCCGGAAGGTGGCCTCGGTGTATCCGTGGGCGGATTGCCACTCAGCCAGCTTGGCGGCGCCGCCGACCTCCTTGGTCAGTTCCTCGATCCGCGCTTCCAGCGTTTCTTGCGTCAGCTCGAAGCCATCGGCACGCGCCCCCTGCGCAAGGAGCACTTGTGCGATCATGTCCTCCAGCACGGCTGTACTGGCGGCCTCTTCCGTCACGGGCTTGCCCAGCGCCGTATGCGCGTCGACGTACTGGGTGACCTGCGCGTCCCATTCCGCAAGCAGGATACCCTCGCCGTTGACGGTTGCAGCCATGGGTTCAGGTGTGGCAGTGGGAGGCGCGGGCGTCGAGCTCGGCATCGGCGAGGCAACAGGCGTCCGCGGCGCGCAGGCGGAAAGGAGGGTGATAAGCAGCAGCAAGAGCACGAGATCACGTGCCCGCCCTACGACCAAGCAATCCCCCCTGTGGGTGCCGTGATGGGATCTGGAATGCATCCGACAGATTATACCCAAGCGCTGACGGGCATCTGAGTGCCGTTCCTTCGGGATGTCCCCAAGCAGTCCTACATTCCTACTATTGCATCCTCCCCGCATACGGCGCATAATGTAGATGAGGGCATTGGGCTCCCTGAATAGTACGCCGCGCCCTTCCGGAAGGAGGCCCGTATGACAACCGAACAGAACCAGAAGGTCGCACGCCGCATTGTGCTCGAGCTCTTCAATGCGGGCAAACTGGATCTTGTCGATGCGCTGTTCGCACCTGACTTTGTCGATCATGCCCTGCCCCCCGATGTCCCGCCGAACCGCGAGGGGTTCAGGATGATGCTGCCGATCCTGCACACGGCCTTCCCCGATCTGCAGTACACCATCGAAGATCAACTGGCAGAGGGGGACAGGGTGGCCCAGCGCCTGACCGCGCGCGGCAGCATGCAAGGGGAATTCATGGGCATGCCGCCCACTGGAAAGACGGCTATATGGCAGGAGATACACTGGCACCGCTTCGACGCCGAGGGCAGGCTGCTCGAGCACTGGCAAACGAGCGACGATCTGGGCATGCTGATGCAGCTGGGTCTAGCCCCAAACCCGCCCGGACCGTAGCACGCCGGCTCGCTGGCCGACAAGGACTCAAATCCTGTAGTCCGGAGCGACGGCGGGTGGACGGGCAATTTCGTCGACAGCCCGAACCATCAGCAATTTGGCCGCGTAGAGTACAGTTGTCCATGGCGGGCAGAGAATTCCTGCAACGTTGAGACCTCGAACCAAACGGTTCGAGGTCTCTGATTTCCGGCTTCGGCTCGGCGACACTCGTCTATTGTGCTACGGCGTTCATTGGCTGCACCGGTTCCCTTCACTGCCCCAGCGCGTACACCGGAACGCCCGCGACGCTGGTTCGATACAAGTAATTCGCATGCACGAAATCAAAGAACTCCTGCATGTAGGGCGTCGCGTAGAGGTTGTGGGCGTCCAGCCATTGCACCGGATTCGGCGTGGAAAGCGGCGGCAGTTGGTCGCCCGCCTGGTCCAAGATCAGGGCTGGCGGATGTGAGACGATCTGCTCATAGAATTCCGCTGAGAGGCGGTTGGTGAGCGGGGAAGGCCCAAGCTGGGCATACGAGAAATGCGCCGTGGGCGCGTCGCGCTGCGCCAGGAAATTGACCCCCGCCTCTCCGCCCCACACGTACACCGTGTCACCCGGCTGCGTGTGCTCGTTGACGTACTCCGGCAGCTGCTCCTGCCGCTGCGCCTCTCCCGGCGAGGCCGCCAGACGGCTGAAGGCGGAAGCATAGGCATTCAAGGTACTCACCGATGCCAGCGCCAGAAATACGATCGCTCCCAGCAACGCAGGCAGCGCGAATCGCTGGAACCAGCTCTCAAAGGACGGCGCAAGCTTGCTGAGCAGTAGAGCGCAGGCAAATGCCATCCACGGCAACCACGAAATGAAATAGTGAGGGTAGTTGCGGCCGGAAAGTCCGCTCAAGACGATCTCAAGGATGAAATCCAGGCCGAGCCACAGCAGGATCGGATCAACGGCCGTTCCCTTGAATTGATCGCGCAGGTTCCCGAAGGCGATCAGCATGCCCACGAGCGCCACGCCCGCGGCAAAGCCCAGCTGCCTGACACCGCTGATGAACGACCCTAGCAGATCAACCCTGCCGCCGTAGGCTGCGTTGAAAAGGAACGCCGCTTCGATGAACGGCTGAAATGCGTTCCGCGCCAGGAAGTACCCGGCCGCCAAGGCGACCGGAATGATGAACCCAGCGCCGAGGGTGAGCCAGCCCTTGAGGGACTCGCGCCAGGAGCGCTGTCTGCGCAGGATCAGGGCTGCCTCCGTGAGGATGATGGCGAACTGCACGCCGGCGTTGTTCGGCCGAAGCATGAAAGTGCAGCCTGTCGCCAGGCCGAGTGCCGCGTACAGCCAGAACGACGGCGGACGTTTGAGTGTCATGGCGAACAACAGCAGTGAAATGAGAGCGAAGGGTAGGGAAAACTCCTCGGTGAAGTTGCCCCCCTCGAGCACCAAGCTCAAGCCTGCCAGCCATATTAATGAAGCGCCCAGAGCCGGACCAGTGCCAAAGTGCCGCTTCAGCGCATGAAAGCCGGTGAGGGCAGCAGCCAGCAGGAAGACGAACTCGACGAGCCATATCCCCCAACGGGTGCCGCCGGCCAGGGAGAGCCCCAGGGCATCGATGAAGAAGATCCCCGGCGGTTTGTGCTCCCAGGCGCTCACGTAGGGTGTGTGTCCGCGCATTAAGTGGCTGGCGACGTAGGCATACATCCCCGAGTCACGCCCGAGCCGCGTGGTGAGCGGGTTAGCCTGATTCAGGACGATCAAGACGGCCAGCGCCAGCAGCAGGATGACGAGCACGTTCTGCAGGAGCAGGCTGTTTGAAGAACGGGCAGCGCGGTTGCCGACCATCGAGGGGATTATAAACCCCGCTTCCGCGGGCTCCCCGCTCAGCATCCTGCGACGACAGACAGCTATTCATAAGCAAGCACTTCGTTGATCGTCAGGCGGGCCGCATTACGCGCCGGCATGATGCTGGCGATGACCGAGAGAACGGCCACGATCCCCAGCCAATACAGGATGCCAAGCGGCGTGATGCTCAGAGTGAGATCCGAGCCTGCCATGGCTGCCCCGATGATCTTGAGCAATACGTAGCTGATGGGGAAAGAGAGGCCGATCGCCAGTATCCACGTGATCAGGCCGATCACCATGCCCTCGATGATCACCGACTGCATGATGACCCTATCCACCGCGCCGATCGTCCTCATCACGCCGATCTCGCGAGTGCGCTCCAACACATTGATGCTCATGGTGCCTGTCAGGCCAATGCTGCCGACGAACGCGGTCAGGATCGCCATTATCAGCAGGAAAATGATTAATATGCCGACTCCCTGGGTCGCAAGCCCTCGCTGCCGGGAGCCGGTTTGCACGTTTTGAACCGAGAAGTTCCTATCTGTCAGGTAGCCATCGATTTGTCGAGCTAGGTCCCCCTGCGAGACGGGGTCGTGCAACTCGGTGACGACGCGGTACGACATGGCCTGATTGTGCAGGTGAGTTTCATCTGCAATGAACTCAAAGTTCGCGTAGGCCAGCGGGTCGTCACTGACCGTTACAAACCGGAAGATACCCACAACTTCCCAGGGCTTCTCGCGTTGTCCCGGGAGCTTGACGATCAGACTGTCTCCGGGCCTAAGATCCGGGTAGTACTGGTAGATGGTTTCGGACACCACCATGGCCTCAGTCTCGCCGGGCAGGAGCCAGCGACCGGCCACAAAATCCGGGTTCAGCAGCTGCGTGTCCTGGGGTGGTGCTGTTATGCTCAGGTTGCAGACCACATTATCATTCTCATCCCAGATCTCGGCGCTGACGCCGCCCCAGCCTTCAACACTTCGCACGCCAGGTATGCCTAAGAGCGTCTGCTCGATCTTGCTGACCGGGTAAGGATGCAGCAAATCCACCATCACATCGCTCATAAAGTGCTGCGAGAGCTGACCCACCAGGTGGTCCATTGAATCGCGCACATTGAACACCGCAATGAAGACCGCTCCGGCCATGGTCAGTGTGAAGATGGTCAGGAGCAGGCGTCCCCGCTGCCGAAACGTATTTCGGAACGAAAGCAGGATCGGGCGGGGAATCCACTTAAACCGCTTGGCATTGAGTTGGAGAAGACTGCTCTGGGCAGTTTGGGCGCGAGGACGATAGTTGCTGATCGCCTGCTGAACGCTGGTCCTGGCCCCGCTGTTCACGGAAAAAAAGCCCGCACCCAATGGTAGCAGGATGGCCATCAGTACCTGTGTGACGACGGCCGCAGGAATGATCCGAAAGCCCCCGATCACGGCGCCCAGCAGGGATGCGATGCCCCAGGCGAACGCATATCCGGCGACTGCCCCAAGCGGCGCCGCCAACACCAGAGAGACCAAGCCGTAGGCAACGATCAGGATCAAGTACATCCCCAGGATCTGGTAGCTGCGCCCTCCCACCAGCTTCATCACGCCGATCTGGCGCAGCTGGTCGGTCAGCAAGGCATTGAGAGTATTGATGATGAGCGAGCCGCTCAGAACCGCCACCAGGGCACCCAAGGCCCCGAGCACGCCCAGCATGGCCAGCACGATGTCTATCATCGGATGCTCGGTGGAAAGGTGTTCATCCATCCTGTAGACCTCGCGCCCGCTGTTCTCCACCTTGTCCTTGACGTCAGCTGCAACGCTGCCGATGAATTCGCTGTTGTTCCCTTCTCCATCCACCGTGACATACAGGGAATTGAACGCGCCTCCCACGCCCAGGGAGCGCATCGTGGACACAGTGACGTAGACATTGTTTGTTGAGCGGAGGTCCGGCTTGGAAGTTGTCTGATCCGAGACCAGCCCTACTACGATGAGATGGTGGTTGGAACCATCCGGGAGTTCGATTTCTATCGTGTCGCCGACCCGGAATCCCGTGTCATGAATCAGGTCCCGGCTGACGACTGCCTCATGCGTGCCTGGGAAAGGGGTGCCGGCAAGCGGCGTTAGCAGATTGATGCTGCCGCCGGAATCGGGCATTCCCACCATCTTCAGGCTCTGCCAGCTTTCATCCCCTCGCCTGGCTCGGATTCCGAAGATGCGGCGGCCTTCAGTCTCTTCCACCCCGGGCAACTTCTCCAGGACGCTGATCAGGTCCTTGTAAAAGAGGTCTGTCCGGATCTCAATGTTGGGTGGATTCACAGCTGCAAAGCCGCGGTTGATATCGTGTGCCAGGATCACATACGTGCTGAGGATCGTTCCAACCGCAAAGACGCCGACGGCGATGGATGCGACCACCAACGCGGTGCGCGTTTTGTCGTCCCACAGATCGGACCATACTTTGTTCCAACGCGGCCTCAGCCGGTTGGGCTTGATCTCGGCCTTCACGCGTCGCTCTTCCTTCTGTCCTTGTTTTCAGCCAGGCGGGCGGCTGCAACTTCATGCATGGCATGAAGGGTGAGGGGCGAACCTTCAATGAGTTCGAAGAACAGCTCCTTGGGTAGGAGTGCCAGCTCGGCGCCGTCGCTCGCACCCCGGACGCTGGCGATGGAATGACCGCCCCGGGTCAATTCGACTTCACCAAAGAATTGGCCGCGTCCTAAACGCGCCAGCCGCATTTCCCTGCCTTGCTCATTCCTTGCCATAATGTCCACTTCCCCGGACACGATCATGAAGAAATGTTCAACCGATGCCCCTTGCTGGAGAATCAACGCCCCAGGAGCGACTTTCTGCTTCCTGGCCCGTTTTGTGGCGGTTAGCATGTCCGGGTGTGACAGGAAGGGCAGTGCGCGCGCCACGGTCTGATCGATGATCTCGCCGTCCGACATGATGATCGTCTGATCCGTTCTTTGCGTGATCGAAGGATCGTGGGTGACGATCAGGATCGTCTTTCCGCCTCTCGCCAGGGCTTCAAACAGGTCCAGCACATTATCGGAAGAGCGCGAATCTAAGTTGCCGGTGGGTTCATCGGCCACAATGATGGACGGATCGGTTGCCAGCGCACGCGCAATGGCCGCACTCTGTTGCTGTCCGCTGGAGACGGCAGTGGGGAGTTTGGCGGCTTGATCGGCCAATCCAACCATCTTGAGCAATTCCATTGCCCGGGCGGGGCGCTCAGAGAAGGGAAATAGGTTGCAGTAATCCATCGGAAGCATCGTGTTTTCCAAAAGTGTCAGGGTCGGCAGGAGTTGGAAGAACTGGAACACTACACCCATATTCTGTCCCCGCCACAAGGCTCGTTTACTTTCGCTCATTGCATAGATATGTTCGTTGCCAATGATCACATCGCCGGCAGTCGGATGGTCGATGCCGGTGATCATGTTCAGCAGGGTGGATTTGCCACAGCCCGATTTCCCCACGATGGAGACAAACTGGCCGTAGTTCAGCTGCAGGTTGATGGACTTCAGCGCAGTAAATCTCCCCGCCGCGTTCTCATAGACCTTGTCCACGTCGCGCAGCACGATGGCTCGTTCGTCCGGGCGATGTGCCACACGGCTTGACCCGTCGTCTGCCGGAGTCCGCTCGTGCAGGCGGATCGCGCTGGAGGTCGCGTGTTCCGGCTTCGCGGGTGCCAATGCGGCCGGCCCGAATGCTCTTGCCGATGGATCGCTAACGACGCCATCGGCGATGACCAGCCGGCGGGAGAAACGAGGCGCAAAGCTTTCATCATGTGTCACCATGACGATCGTTTTGCCCTGGTCAACCAGCTTCTCGAAGATCTGGAAGATGGTCTCGGCGGTGACGCTGTCCAGGTTACCCGTCGGTTCGTCCGCAATGATGAGGTGTGGGTCGTTCACCAGTGCCCGCGCAATGGCCACCCGCTGCTTCTGCCCCCCCGAGATATGCGCCGGGATCTTGTAAGCATGCTCCCCGATCTCCACCAGCTCCAGCAGTTCCAGCGCCCTCTTCTTGCTGACGAGGCGCCGATACCCGCCTGAAAAGTCGGAGGGCAGCATCACATTCTCCACCAGGCTGAGGCTGGGCATCAGCTCAAAAGACTGGTAGATGATGCCGATGTTCTCACCCCGCCAGCGGGCAAGTTCATCCTCGTTCAAGGAATGTATTGGGATGGATGCTGACGTTGATACACCACCCGCCCAATGAAACAGGACGCTGCCGGAGGTCAGTTCATCCACCCCCGATAGCATGTTGAGTAATGTGGTCTTCCCCGCGCCGGATCTACCCGTGATCCCGAGAAACTCACCCTGCCGGACATCGATATTGACTTCATTGAGCGCGACAAATGGGACGTCACCCGTGCTGTAGATCTTGGTCACGTCCTGCATCTGGATGATGGTATTTGGGTTCTTGCCAGTCATGCTTGCGGTGCCTGCTGCCAGTGCCCGGACACTTGAAAACAGCCAACTCGATAAAAAAGCCCTACGTTCCAGACTTGGAGGTGAAAAACTCGATTGCTCGGGACAGTAAGCGAATTAGAGCCCGGCTGTCGTCCTCTCCCAAGTGCTCGACCAGGCCGATCAACTGCCCCTGGGCCTCCGCAACAAGAGTCTTGGATGCCTGGGTTCCCTTACGTGTAAGCCCGATCCGAACGATCCGCCGGTCTTTCGAATCGGTCAGGCGTTCTATGTATCCTTGTGCCTCCAGTGGATTGAGAAGATGGGTAACACCGGCCGGCGTGATTTGCAGCAGGTTGCTTATATCGGAGGCCGTTTGCGCCTTCTTCGTGTCATCCAGGTTCATCACCAGCATCACCAGCAATGCCTTTTCGCTCCCTGTCAATCCTTCGATGGCGTATTCCCGGAATTTCAGGCGGGGGAATTGCCTCATCAGCTGGAATAGATCATGCGTCAGTGCTAATGATGTTTTTGCTTTCATGTCGAAAAGACCTCCTCTTTCCCTGGCGCTGTGCCTTACAAGATAAATAGTTGAGCAACTAAACAGTTTACAGAGTGTATGATATCATGAAAAACCCCCAGGACAGTCAAGCGGACAGTCCCCTGTCAAGGCGTAGTCCACCCATTGGGCAGTCGATCGCACAAGGCAGATCTTCGAAATTGCTTTTTGTCCCCCAGCGGCCGAGCAATGACCGAGCCCTAATTCCGGCGCAACCATCGCGGTTCAGGCCAAATGACCGGCGCACATGCATCTGGCGGATGCAACCCTCTCCTCAACTGCAGAGAAGTGGAGGGTGTTGATCTATCAGAGCATGTTGGGGGATGCCGAGGGAACCCAGAGCACCTTCACGCTGAGCGGTGGCTCCTTTGACTACGGCACCGCGAGCGGTCCACTGTTCTATGTGACCAATTCGACTGGCGTGATCACTCTCACGGGCGTGAGCCTCATGAATGAATCAGACTTGCTGGGGTCACGGCGGCGGACCTGCATACAATCTTGTCAGATAATTCCGGCGGCAACGATTCTCCTATTGAATCCTTGCTGTAATAGGCGCATAATTGCGCCACAGTGCGGAGGCTGGGAATCGTTCGGCCCGTGCCGGAAGCACCTATCAGTCCACCAAAAGGATGTTGGGAAAGCAGGAGATCGAATTCATGGAAGTCGGCAAGTCAGCCTCGATCCTTCAAAGCCGCCAGGTGCTCGCGCTGCGCCGTTGGCTGGTGGAGCCTTCTGGCGCAATCCAAGATCCCGAACAGCGCCGAAGGGCGCGAGCCTGCGGATTGCACGGCGAGCAGCTGGAGTCTGTCTATCGCGGGGCGCTGCTGCACGACATCGGCAAGATGGCAATGCCGGACTCGATCCTTTCCAAGCACGCGGAGCTGAACGAGGAGGAAGATGCGATCATGCGAACGCACCCCGGGGTGGCAGTGGACATGCTCTCATCGATCGCCTTCCTCCGGCCGGCCATGGATGTCCCCGCCTATCATCATGAATGGTGGGACGGGAGCGGCTACCCCTACGGGTTGCGGGGCGAGGGGATTCCCCTGACGGCCTGCATCTTCGCGGTCGTCGACGCCTGGGATGCCCTGCTCTCTGACCGACCCTATCGCAAGGCATGGACTCGGGAGCACGTCATCGAGCATCTCAAGCGGCAGAGCGGCATCCAATTCGATCCGCAGATCGTCAAACGCTTCCTGTCGCTAAACCCGTGACGCCGGAATGGGCTGCATGCGTGCGGTCGCACAATAGACAAGGACGAACATCACGTCCGCCGGCGCACTTACTTTGCTCCAGCTTCATGTATCATTGGGGGTAAGGGACGCGATCCGGTTGAGGAGAATGCACTCTCAGAAGCGCTGGTTGCTTGTTATCAACATCCTGGGGGGAGCGGCGGTGCTTGGCAGCTACGCCTGGGGCCTGAGCACGCACCCGGGAGCCGCAAAGGTGCTGTGGGCTGGGACTCCGCAGGTTTGGCAGTGGATCTCCACCGCGAACATGCTCCTCGCCGCGCTGGGCTACTTTGCATTCACGATCTTCATCCTCTTGAGGCTTGATCCCGAACACACGCGCCTCTTTGGGCGCTTTGGCTACGGAGTCTTCAACGCCTTGTACGCCGCAATCCTTTTCCCATCCGCCGCATGGATGCCGCTCACTTTTGCAGCAATAGCTGCCCCCGAGGCACTCACGGTGTGGAGCGTGCGCCTACTGCTGGCCTTCATTGGCCTGGCCTCGCTGAGTCTGCTGCTCGTGTTGTGGAGTGTCGATGCGCAGCCCAGGGTTCGGACCCATTATCTGGCGCTGATCGGATGTGCCCTCTTCTGCCTGCAGACCGTCGTAATGGACGCCGTCGTCTGGGCTGCATTCTTCAATCCATGAACGTCGTCGATGCCGTTGCGCACCGTTCCTGCCTGCGCCGAGCATTCATCAAGCCGACATATTGCCATCAGATTGCCTGAGGTGACCTACCATGCCCATCCGACTTGTGACTGACAGCACCTGTGATCTGCCGCCTGGGATCGTCGAGAAATACCGCATCACCGTCATCCCGCTGATCATCACCGCCGGGTCGAAGCAACTGCGCGACGGCGTGGACATCACGCGCCGTGAGTTCTACACGCAGCTTCCGGACTTCAAGCATTCGCCCAAAACTGCCGCGCCCGGTCCGGAGTACTTCCGCAAGGAGTACGAGAGACTGGCGGCCGAGGGGGCGGATGAAATCCTGTCGATCCACATTTCCCAGAAGCTCAGCGCCACTATCGACAACGCGCTTGCGGCGGCCGCCGAGACGACCGCCGCAAGCGTCATGGCCTTTGATTCGCGCCAGCTCAGTTTGGGCACCGGCTTTGAGGTCCTTACCGCGGCGCAGGCCGCGGCGCAGGGCCGTTCGCTGCCCGAGATACTCGACCTGCTGGACGGGCAGATCAGGCGGACCCACGTCTGCGCGGCGCTGGATACGCTCGAGTACATGCGCCGCGGGGGTCGCATGAACGGCGCCATCACCGCGTTGGGCGAGCTGCTGCGCATCAAGCCCATCCTGAGGATGTACGATGGGGAGGCGACTGCTGAACGCACGCGTACCCGCGGCGGAGCCGTCAAACGGCTACGGGAACTGGTGGCGGAGCACGCCCCCTACGAGAGGGCCGCCATCCTGCATTCCGGCCCGCCAGAGCGCGCCCGGGAGTTTCTCGACCGCGTCGACGACTTGCTGCCGCGTGGCGAAATCTGGATGGAGGAGATCAATCCGGTGATCGGCGCGCACATCGGCCCGGGCGTCATCGGCTTTGCGGGCATATCGGTCGAATGATGGGGAGGGAAGGCATGGAGTTCTTGACGGCCTACGGCACGACTCTGCTGATCATCCTGGGTCTAATGACTCTCCTATGGTTGATCAGCCTGGCGCTGCGCAACTCCAGCATTGTGGACATCTTCTGGGGGGCGGGCTTTGTCATCGTCAACTGGATCTGCTTCGTCCTGGCTCCCGAGGGCGCGGTGGCGCGCAAGTGGCTCATCGGCGCGCTGGTGACGCTCTGGGGGCTGAGGCTCTCGCTGTACATCCTGTGGCGCAACCGGGGCAAACCCGAGGACTTCCGCTATCAGAAGTGGCGCAGGGAATCCGGCCGCATCTGGTGGTGGAAGAGCCTGTTCCAGGTGTTCGTGTTGCAGGGTGTACTGATGTGGATCATCGCCGCGCCGCTGCTGGCCGCGCATCAAGGCGCCGTGCCGACCGGCCTCACGCTGCTCGATCGCGTCGGCGCGGCCATCTGGCTTGTGGGCTTCTTCTTTGAAACAGCCGGCGATCTGCAACTGGCGCGCTTCAAGGCTGACCCGCGCAACAAAGGCAAGGTCATGGACCGGGGCGTGTGGCGCTACACCCGGCATCCCAACTACTTTGGGGATGCAGCGCAGTGGTGGGGTTTCTATCTAATCGCCCTGGCGGCCGGAGGCTGGTGGACCATCTTCAGCCCGATCCTGATGACGCTCCTGCTGCTGCGCGTCTCGGGAGTGGCGCTGCTGGAGCAGACGCTGGAGACACGTCCAGGCTACAAGGAGTATGTGGAGCGGACCAGCGCGTTCATCCCCTGGCCGCCGCGCAAGCTCTGAGTGTACGCAATCACATTCATCATGGGAGGCTGAACATGAAGATCATCACTGCAGTTGCGCTGATCGGGCTTCTGGCCATGACCGGCGTGCTGATCTATGGATTCACGGCCGGCAACTTCTCCATTGAGGGCTCCAAGCTGATGACCATGGCGTGGGGCATCGTTTCGCTGGTGGACCTGTACGTGGGCTTTGCCCTGTTCTCCTGCTGGATCGTCTTCCGCGAGCGCACCTGGCTGCCGTCGATCTTCTGGGTGGTGCTGATCATGGTCCTGGGCTTTTGGACCGGCGCGCTGTACACGCTCCTTGCCCTGCGATCGAGCGCCGGGGACTGGAAGCGCTTCTGGATGGGCAAAAGGGCATAAGACGGAGGGAATGACATGACTGTGCTTCAGATCCTGAAGATCGTGTGTGCGTTGGTGACCATCGTGGTGGGCTTCATCTCCCTTGTGAGGCCGAATTCCGTGACCGACTTCACCGGCCTGCAGGCCACCGGCCCGCGCGGTATCACTGAGATCCGCGCTGTGCTGGGCGCCCTGTTCATCGGCCTTGGCCTGGCGCCGTTCCTGCTGCGGATGGATCCCGCCGCCTTCAAAGCTGGGGGAATCACGTATCTCGCTGTGGGGCTGGTGCGCCTGGTCTCGATGTTCATGGACAAGTCTGTGATGCAGTCGAACTGGATCAGCCTGGCCTTTGAGGTGGTCTTCGGCGTGATCCTAGTGCTTTAAACTGCTGCCACAGCGGACTTTCCCGCCCCGGATCCCAAGGACCCTTGCCCAGTCCACCCTTTTGAATCTTGTGCACGTATACACACTGGTTCGCTGGCGTATAAGGGCCATGAGACTGGAGATGAGATATGTCGCAAGACACCATTGCGGAAGAATATGTCCGTTTGGCACTAGCCATTGACGGACATCTACCAGGCTACGTTGACGCCTACTTCGGCCCGCCTGATTGGAAGGAGCAAGAGAAGATTGAGGGACTGCGTCCGCTTTCCGAATTAGCCCGGAGAGCTTCAGCGCTGGCCACGGCTATCGCCGATGACAATACAATGGATTCTCAACGGAGGGATTATTTGGCGCGCGAGGTTTTGGCCATGCGTACGAGCCTGCGCTTGTTAGAGGGGGAACGGATGGCATTGGCTGATGAGGTCGAATCGCTCTATGACGTGCGGCCAGCCTGGATGGATGAGGCGCTTTTTGAAGAGGCTCAGCGCCAGCTGGGCGAGCTGCTGCCGCCGGGCGATACGCTGCTGGAGCGCATGACTGCCCGCAAGGAGATGCTCAAGATCTCTGTTGAGCAAGCCAGGGACTTGCTGCCCACGATACACCGGCATTTTCGCGACCTTAGTCGCAAACGCTTTCCGCTGCCGGAGGATGAATCCGTCGACTTCCAGTTTGTCAAGGATCGGCCATGGAATGCCTACAACTGGTATCTCGGCGGCTGCCGGTCACGGATCGAGATCAATGCGGACCTGCCTCTGCGGATCAATCTCCTGGTCGACCTGGTCGCTCACGAGGCCTATCCCGGACATCACACTGAACTCTCCATCAAGGACAGCCGGCTCCTCCTGCAGGAGGGCTGCATTGAACACTGCGTAGCGTTGATCAATTCCCCGTCCTGCGTCGTGTCAGAAGGCATTGCGACCTGTGCATTGTCGGTCCTCATGCCAGACGAATCCCTGCTGGCATGGTACACAGCGGAGATCTTTCCCCGGGTTGGCCTGGATCCCGTGCACGCCCAACGCGAGCGCATGATCGTCCAAGCTATGGACACGCTGGCTGGAGCTCGCTGCAATGCAGCGTTCATGTTGCATGAAAAGGGTGCTGAGGCGGATGAGGTGAGTCGCTATCTGCAAAGTTATGACCTGGAAACGGAGCAGGAGGCACGCAAGGGTGTCGAGTTCCTATGTAACCCACTGTATCGCTCCTACATTTTCACGTATTCCCTGGGCAAGAGAATGCTGAAAGCGCTCTTTGCACTGAAACAAGATGTGACGCATTGGTATACGCGTCTCCTCACCGAAGCTGTCACACCCTCGCAGATCAGACAGTGGATGATTGAGTAAGGCGCGGCCATGCCGTCTGGCCGGATCAGCCTGGCATATGAGCTGGTCTTCGGGGTGATCCTGGTGCTATGATGGGACCCGGAAACCAGAAGGGACCACCATGCCAACAAAATCGTTGAAACAAACTGCCACTCGGGCGAGCCGCGGACGGAGCCGTTCGCACCCCGCCGCAAAGCGCAATGCAAGGCAGAATAGTCTCCCCACTTTGCGGGCCCAGCTCATCAAGTACGTCGACGTGATCCTCGACATGGGACTCAATCTCCGCCCCGGACAACGTCTGCTCATCGTCAACAACCTCCTCAACGGCGTTGATCTCAGCCTGGCACCGTTCGTCCGGCTGCTGACCAAGGCAGCCTATCGCCGCGGGGCACCATTCGTCGACGTGATCTGGGGGGACCCGCTGCTGGAGCGCGTTCGCCTGCAGAACGCTCCGAAGGACTCGCTCAAGCAATATCCAAAGTGGCCGGCAGCCGCCAGGATGGAGCACGTGGAAACCGCAGATGCATACCTGGCTCTGCGCGCCGATGACCCCGACCTGCTGTCGGATATCGATCCCGCGCTTGTTGGCGACTACCTGGCGGCGATCCGCGAACACACGCAGCCGCTGATGACGTACATGTCGCGAAACCATTCCAACTGGTGCGTTGCCACGGTGAGTGCTCCAGCGTGGGCAGCGAAGGTGCTTCCGGGCTTACCGGAAGCTGAGCGGGTACCACGCCTCTGGCAGCTGATCTTCGAGACATGCCGACTGGGGGCAGACGACGTTGTTGAGAGTTGGCGCAGGCACGTCGCGGATCTGGGTGCCCGTAAAGACTTCCTGAACACCAAGCAGTATGCCTGGCTGAGCTACTCCGGACCCGGCACGCATCTGAAAGTCGGTCTGCCGCCCGGGCACATCTGGAATGGCGGCCAGATGACCGCGGAGAACGGAGTCACATTCGTCCCCAACCTTCCCACAGAGGAGGTCTTCACACTGCCGCACCTGGCCCGCGTGGAAGGCGAGGTCGCGGCGATGAAGCCCCTCGTTTACAGCGGGAACACCATCGACGGAATGCGTCTCACGTTCGCCCAGGGAGAAGTGGTCAAGTTCGCGGCGCGTAAGGGTGAGGCCATCCTGGGCCAGTTGCTGCGCAGCGATGATGGCAGCCGGCGCCTGGGCGAGGTGGCCCTGGTGCCGCACAGTTCGCCTGTCTCCCGGCTTGGGGTCACATTTCACAGCACGCTTTTCGATGAGAACGCAGCCAGCCACCTGGCGTTCGGCCAGGCCTACAGGTTCACACTGAAGGGCGCGGAGACCCTCACGGACGAGGAATTTGCACAGCACGGTGGCAATTCCAGCAAGGTCCACTCCGACTTCATGGTCGGCTCGGCCAGGATGGACATCGACGGCATCCGGGATGATGGCGCGGCAGAGCCCATCATGCGGTCCGGTGAGTGGGCTTTTCGGGTTTGAACCGCGCTTGACCAGGAGGCCTCCCTGTCCTGGAAATTGCTCGCAGCATCGGCACTGATCCTTGGCGCCCTCGTGGGGTGCACGGCGCCACCGCCTGCCGTGGTTTCAACTACTACCGTGCCCACAAACGAGCCCAAGGCGTCTACAGTCACGACTGCGACCCCGTTTCCCCTCGCCGACTACCAGTTTCCTGATTCCATCGATCCTGCGGGCCGCTATCTGTTCTACCTGCACGGCAAGATCATTGAGGATCAGGGACTGCCCGCGGTGAGTCCTGAATTCGGAGAGTATGAGTATGAAGCCATCCTGAAGCGTCTCGGGAGCTCCGGCCTGATCGTCATCAGCGAGCAGCGGCCAAAGGACGCGGACGGATCGGTCTACGCCCGGCGCATCAGGGAGCAGGTTGCCACGCTGGAGAACGCCGGTGTCCCGGCGCAGCACATCACTGTGGTGGGCGCCTCCAAGGGCGCCTCCATCGCGGCGCTGTCTTCCTCTTTGATCGAGGATCCCATGCTGAACTTCGTGCTGCTGGGATCATGTCATTCCAGCACGATCGAAGAATGGCGCGGCAACGGCATGCAGTTGTATGGAAACGTTCTGGCAATCTACGATGTTGCAGACGAGGAGTATTCCGGCTCGTGCGAAGAAATGTTCCAGCTGTCCGAGGGCAAAGGGCTTGGGCTGCATTCGGAGATCGTTCTGCAGGTGGGCACGGGACACGGAACCCTGTACAAGCCGCTGGACGAATGGATAGAGCCGACCTTGGAGTGGGCGAGCCGTTGACGCAGTCGAGAAAGGTCAGCCTGGCTTGCGAGCCAGGCGTCGGGCTGATACGGGCGCGGCGCTCTTAGCGCGGTTGCCGCTGGGCTCGAGCTGTTCCAGGAATCCTTGAATGCCGCGAGGCCTGAGAGGCCCTGAAAGCAGCATCCCCTGGCCGTAGTCGCAGTGCAATGTCCTCAGCTCGCGGAGCTGATCACGGCTGGTGATGCCTTCAGCAATGGTTTCCATCCCCAGTTCGTGGGCCATGGAGACGATCGCCCGCACCAGGCCGAGCCCCTTCCGGCTCCTGCGCATGCTGTCGATGAAGCCTCGGTCGATCTTCAGGGCATGGATCGGGAAGAGCTGCAGATAGGTCAGTGCAGAGTAGCCGGTCCCGAAATCGTCGATGTCAAAACGGACGCCCATGCCGTTCAGGTCGTTGAAGACGCGGTTCGCCAGGCGCAGATTCTCGATCAGCACACGCTCGGTGATCTCCAACTTGAGGGCCCGCGGCTGGAGCCCGGAGCGGCGCAGCGCCAGCGCCACCGCGGCCGTTAGTCCAGGCTGAGAAAACTGTTTGTTTGAGACATTCACGCTTACCCCGAGCTCAGCCAGTCCGGGGTAATACTCCTGCAAGCGTCTCATCTCCGTACACGCCGCTGCGAGCACCTGCTCGCCCATGCGTACGATCAATCCAGATTCTTCGGCCACGGACAGGAACTCGCTGGGCCGAAGGACTCCCCTCTTCGGATGTTTCCAGCGTACCAGGGCCTCCAAGCCGGCGACGCGGTTGGATTTCAGCGAGACGATCGGCTGATAATAGACCGTGATCTCGTCGTTCGCCAATCCCTTGCGCAGGTCGGCTTCCAGGTCCAGTCTCTGGAAAGCCCGCCTGCGCATCTTTACGGCGAAGCTCTGAAAGCGCGACTTGCCCATCGACTTGGCCTCATACATCGCCAGATCCGCGTCTCGCAGCAGGTCCTCGGCCTGCTCGTAGTTGGCCACATCGCTCACGATGCCGATGCTGGCGGACATATGCAACTCATGGCCCTCCACCCTGAACGCCTGCTGCAGATTCCTCTGGACGCGGTTCGCCAGCGTGTTCGCCGAATCCTTGTGAGCCGCGATGTCCATAAGGATGGCGAACTCGTCGCCGCCAAAACGAGCCAGTGTGTCTGTCGACCGCAGCGTGCCCTTCAGCCGCGCACCGATGGCCCAGAGCAACTCGTCGCCGACCATGTGGCCCAGGCTGTCGTTAACCACCTTGAAGTGATCGATATCGATAAACAGCACCGCGAAGCTGTGCTGCCGGCGGCGGTGGCGCCGCGTGAAGTTGATCGCCTGACCGAGCCGCTCGATGAACAGGGCGCGGTTGGGCAATCCCGTCATGATGTCGTGCAGCGTGTCGTAGGACAGCTTCTCTTCAATGCGCCTGCGCTCGCTGACTTCGACCGCAAGGTAGCGGTTGGTGTTCTCCAGTTCGGCGGCTTTCGAGACCAGCTCCGCGGTCAGCTCTGTATTCTCGGAAAGGGTTGTGACCTGCCGCAGCAACACGAGTGCCACTATGGCTCCGAGGCCGAGTCCCAGCGCCAACGGGCTCATGGGCAGCGCCGCGATGCCTGACTTGAGCATCAGCACGTATGCGATCAGCATCGCGCCATACGGCAGATAGGCGCGCAGCGCGCTCAGGGTGTACAGAATAGTCTCCTGAGCCCGGACGCTGGGCTGTGAATCCGCGGAGAGGATGAGCCGCAGCTGGGGCAGGATCGCCAGGCCGGTCAACACGTGTGCTGCGGTCCAGCCGAAGTCCAGCAGCCCGCCGCTCTCATAGGTGCCAGCCAGTGTCCGTGAGGCGTACACACTGTCGGTCAATATCATGGCGACGACGGCCATTGCCAGGACGGAGGTGGAGCTGATCTCCGTTTCATCCGTCTGGTAGTAGATGATCACGATCAGGGCGCCAAAAAGCTCGAGGTCACCCACCGGGTAAGCACACAGGATCAGTTGGTTCAACAGCGGCTCGCCGGTGCTCGATTGGGCAACCGGCCCGATCAGCAGGTTCCAGAACACCAGTGAGGCCGCCACCAAGACCGTCCCCAGGTCCAGCCCCAGGTTCAAGCGTCCGTGATAGGAGACGCGCTGGTAGACCAGATGGATCACCCCCAGTAGGAATGCCGGATAGTACAACAAATAGAAGGCATCGGCCAACGACGGGAACGGGGCTTGATGCGCCATGAGCTCGAGATACGCCCACGTGCCATCCCCCAAAGCATATAACAGCACAGCCAAGCCGATCGCCGCCCACGTGCCTGCCAGCCGGTTGGAAACACCCCTCATCTTCCGTGCACCGGCGAACAGGAGGCCGCTGACCAGCAGTTGCAATATGGGCGGCAACACGTCCAGGAAGACCAGGCGTTGGTATGGGTCGCCCAGGGCATAGTACGCGCCCATGATCACACCCATGATCAAGGCGAACATCAGGCCAACGCGGGCCAGTTCCCTGGGAATGCGACTACGCAGGATCTCGCCCATTCAACGGCGATCTTTCTGTCCCGGAATACGGGTTTGAGAGGATTCTATCGGTGGGCGATGGCGGCAATAATGACAGTGTCATCTCACTTGTGAAAGGTCCGTGCAGGGTCACGGGGGCCGGGTGTTGCTGCACGACCGCGAGGCGCGGCGTCACTGCGGCTCCATCTATTTGGATGAAAATTCGCATATTACATTCAACACTTACCCTGCGCCTTCCGGCGTGGCTACAATCGAGCAAGCGGGGGAACTGTCGCGCGGATGAGAGGAGGAGATCCGTGGGAACGAGTCGCACGCTCATATACATTGCAGCCATTTTTGCCCTGACGGGCACGTTGTGGGTGGCGGTGCCCCCGGCACACGCCATTGACGTGATCACGGTCGACACGACCGAGGACCCGATCAAGCCCGTCCACAACGAGAACTGCAGCCTGCGCGAGGCGATCGAGGCAGCAAACACCAACACCGTGGTTGATGAGTGTGATGGGACAATAACAGACATCATTGCATTCAACATCCCCGGCGCCGGAGAGAAGACCATCACGCTCTCTGATTACCTCCTTGTGACAACACAAGTGACGATCGACGGCACGACACAATCCGGCTATAGCTCTGTGAGCGGGCCGCTGATCCACATCACGGCGGCCAGCGCGGGACTGATCATCTTCCAGGATACTGCGGAAGGGAGCATTATTCGGGGATTGAAGTTCTCACAGGGCAACGCTGGATGGGGATTCGCCCTGGCGCTTGACGGGGACAAATACCAGGTCAAGGCCTGTTACTTCGGCACAGATGGCACGGCCAGCCTGGACAACTACAGCCAGGGCATAGGGGTCTACGGTTCCAACTCCACGATCGGCGGCTCAGCTGCTGCGGACCGCAATGTGTTCGGGGGGGCGCGCGGCATCTATGTGCGGGCGGGGAACGGCAACACGATCCAGGGCAACTACTTCGGAGTGCGGGCCAGCGACGGCAGCGCGGCGCTCATCGGCGACTACGGAAGCAGCGATGCAAACAGCGATGCAATCCGGATCGCGCCAGACTCGACATCAAACGGCAATACCATTCGCGGAAACATCATCGGGGGCTTCTACAACGGCATCGAGCTCACGCACCAGACGACGTCAAACACGATCGTCGGCAATTACATTGGTGTGGGCGCGAACGGCTCGACCGCCATCGGCAACCGCGTCGGGATCCTTCTATACGGTTCATCAAACAACACGATCGGGGGCACGACAGCAGCCGACCGGAATATCATATCTGCAAACACTTTCTACAACATCGATCTGATCACAGGACTCGGCCCGAGCACCCCAACTGGCAACACGATCCAGGGGAACTACATCGGGACCAGCGCGAACGGCCTGACCGGACTGTCGTCGACAGTGAGCGGCATACATTTTGGTGCGGGAAGTAACACGACGATCGGCGGCACGGCAGCCGGTGCCGGCAACGTGATCTCCGGCAACAGCATCGGTATCGAGGTTGGCACCGGAACCACAGGCACCATCATCCGGGGCAACAAGATGGGAACGGATCCCAGCGGGACGATTGCCGTCGGGAACACCTACGGGGTCCACGCCGACACCGCGGTCAACATCGGCGACTCCTTAACTCCTGGAAACAACATCATTGGCGGCGATCCCTCCGGCGTGGGAATCTTACTGGACGGCTCGTCCGGATCGACCGTCTACGGCAACCGAATAGGGGTCGGTGCTGCCGCCAAGAGCCTCCCGACCGCGACGGGAGTGGGCCTGTGGAACGCCTCGGCAACGCTTGGCGGGAACTGGATCGCCTTCAACGCGGAGGGCATCTATCTCGCCGGGACCTCCACAGTGAGCGCTGCCGCAACAATGAACTGCTTCAATGGCAGCAGCGGATATGCGGTCCGTAACGACAACACGGGGCACGAGGCGCCCTTCACGAACAACTGGTGGGGAAGCGACACGGGTCCGAGGCATTTGAGCAATTCCGGCGGCACGGGTGATGTCGTGAGCGACCACGTGACCTATGCCCCCTACCTGACGCTGCCCGCGGCCGCCTGCCACATCTTCGCGGATGTGCCCGTTGCCGGCAAGGAGTGGATGGAGCCCTGGGTCGACTCCTTCTACATGCACGGCATCACCACGGGCTGCGGCGCCAACCCGCTCACCTACTGCCCGGAGAACCCGGTGACCCGCGCCGCGATGGCGGTCTTCATCCTCAGAGCAATCGAAGGACCCACCTAC
>Ga0315289_10001697_pt1 | contig 34165 bp, 32 predicted proteins | sample YL17G11_40_MG_FD_203452 | JGI IMG/M metagenome (GOLD analysis project Ga0315289, IMG submission 203452) | Sediment microbial communities from Yellowstone Lake, YNP, Wyoming, USA - YL17G11_40 | ecosystem: Environmental > Aquatic > Freshwater > Lake > Sediment | place: USA: Wyoming | collected...
TAGAAAGCTCGGTAGCAGTTCACTAGCTCCTCTTGGAGCTCTTCCCTATTCAATGTCTCAGTCGGCATGATTGAGTGAACCATGTCGTAGTTCGCCCAGTTTGAATCCTCTATCCACCCGTTCCTTGTGGCCTCTTCGTGAACATCTGTTCCTGGGAATGGTGTTAGCAGCATGAAGATTGCAAGATCCGGATCGATACTATTCACGAACTCCCTCAGATCGGAGAGCGTCTCGTGTGTGTCGTCACGGTGGCCGATGATGAAAGTCGTCTGGGCAAAGATCCCGTTCTTCTTCATCAGACGAATCGCGTCACTGGTCTGGCCCGGATTGATGCCTTTCTTCACATTCCGAAGCGTTTCCTCGCTGCTACTCTCAGCGCCTGTCAGAATCCACATGTTCCCGGCAGAGCGCATCTTGGGAAGCAAATCGCCGTGATGGACCAGGTCGTCGCATCGTGCCTGAACGAACCACATGATCTCTTCTGCGATCCCGCGGTCCATTATCTCATCGCAGAGCCTGCCTGCGGAGGGGCCAAGGGGAAAGTTGTCATCTGTTAGCCAGAGAAACTCAGCTCCAAAGTTCTTGCAGAGGAACTCAAACTCGTCAGCGATGCGTCTTGGCGATTTTGATCGGTAAGTACCTCGCCAATGTTTCCACTGTGAGCAGAATGTGCAACGGTGTGGGCAGCCTCTCGATCCCTCTACGAGTGCATAGATCGTCTTCGGCCCAGTCATCATCGTGAAGTGGTACTTGCGAGCGTGGTCCTCAACAAAGTGATATGCGGGTAATGGAAGCTCGTCAAGGTTCGCTATCAGTCGCCGTTCGGGATTGTGAAAGACCCTGCCACCACTCTGGTAAGATATCCCCTCGATGTTCGCGAATGGCCTGGAATGCTTGACTGCGCCTACGAGGTCAACAAGAGTCAATTCGCCCTCACCTCTGATGATTGCATCAATCTCAGGATACATGCGCAGTGACTCATCCGTCGTCGCTGTGAAATGTTGGCCGCCAGCTACGGTCAAAATCGAGGGATTCACCTTCTTTGCCGTGGCCAAGGTCCGAGCAGTCGTGTACGCGTTGCAAGTGGAGAGGCTGCTGGAGGCCACGATGTCAGGATTCGAGGATTCAATGTACTTTTCGAGTCCGTCCCAGTCAACACGGCTTGCTTGACAGTCAAGCACCTCGATCTCAGCGTCAGACATCTTGCTCTCTACGTATGCGGCAAGCTCCAGGATACCCAAGGGCGGGGGAAGATACTCGCCCATCACAAACCAGAAACGTTTCGGCGGTTCGACGAATAGGATCTTCACATCTAGTCCCTTCGAACTCTATCGTGTAGACCTCGCCAGTATTCTTTGGCTCTGTCTTGGGGAATGATGATCCATTGGTTACTATACGACTCTGACCATTCCCGCCTCTTGCGGACCAGTAAAGAGGATTGTGCTATGTGCCGTAATTAGGTCGAGATACAGCCGCAAGTACCGTTCCTCTTCAATGCCTTTGAGTACGATGCCGTCATCGTATGCACAGATAGCCGCCAAAGGGATATCCAGTTCTCTATGTAGAGCCCGCTCATACAGAACGAGTTCGTTGATCATGTTGTGCTTGAAGAAGCAAGCCATCTCACCAGCGCCACGGAGCCCCTTGAAACCTCTCGCGATCGCTTCGTCCAGCGCTTTCTTCCACAATGAGATCGTCCTGCCAATGTTGAACTCTCCTCCGATAATGTACCAGTTGCGGTAGTCCACTACCATCAGGGCACCTGTTTTCTCAAGGCGTTCCACCTCTATTCCGAAATCGCGCATTGCTTCTCTTATCTGACCTGACGATTCATCTCCTGCAACGTAGACCGCGGCCTCACCGGCATCCAATCCGGCCTTCAGGTACGTGAAAAGGACCAGATGTTTGTCCCTGTGATTAGTGTAGAACAAGATGACGTGATCCCGCGCTTTCATTTTTCGAACGAATTCTAGGATCTCGCTCTTGCCCAAGACCGGCCATCTCTGCTTCAGCCAATCCCGCTAACGACTGAACAAGTATGCACATACGTTGTTTATGTCACTTCTCACAGTGACACGTTCGCAGCCCTACGTCTTGGCCGCTCTTACTGTGCCTCTGATTCAGTATGCATGACTCGTTGGTTCATTGAGCATACTAGCTCTGATCGACGTAAGGAGATGGTGCGAAGACAGAGCGCTTATGTTATGGAGTTGCCTGTACGCTCTGCTCAGACCTTGGTTCCGCAGCTGTGGCAGAACTTCGCACCAGTTGGCAGTATCTCGCCACACTTCGCGCACTTCTGCGACGGCACCTGACTTGGTTGTGTCGGCATTGCAGAGATGCTCTTGCCGCAGTTCGGACAGAACTTCGATGTTGAAGGAATCTGCGCACTACAGCTCGGACACACGACTAGGGCCACCGCAGGCGCTCCAGGAGTTGAAGTTTGGAAGAGCGGTGGGATCAGGACCATTCCAGCGCCTAGGGCCGCGCCTGATGACTTCCCGAGCTCCTTTGCGGCTTCCTTAACTGTCTCCATCCTGAGCACTCCTTCAGACGTCATTCCACTCTGCTTAAGCCAGAACAGCCTGTCACGGTACTCGGGAGTGGTGTCAATTCCCTCGAACTTGAGGTCGACGAGCTGCAGGCCAATCCTTCGGAAGTATTCGATGAGTGAAGCTTTCACTTGGCCGGATATCTCGTCCAGTTTCGTGAAGACCGTGACCAGATCGTACTTCGAAAGATCATCGATCATCTTCTCATTGATGAAGCCTCTCAGGAAGTCGTTCACGCTCGGGGTCGTGTAGGCATTCTGTCCGCCCACAACTTCATTCACGAAAAGCTGAGGAGTCTCCACCTTCAGCCAGAAAGATCCAAATGTCATCAATGGGGCGAGCTCGGTCGTCTGTGCCTTGCTGCCGAATTTGCCTGCGAACTGCTTGGTCGAGATGAAGATGACAGCCACCTTGAAGGGAGTCTCTGTGAAACCTGCGAGGCGAGAGAACCCGGCCGTGAGCTTGGGCAGGTTCAAGGTCGTGAGCATGTGCCTTCCGGGTCCGAAGCTATCGTAGCTCTTTCCGTCCCGGAAGAACACCGCTGTCTCGTACTCGTGAACGACTAGTTGGGCCCCCCACTGTATGTCTTCGGCTGGATATCGCCAAACAATGTCGTCTGGGCCCGCACCGGTCCACTCAATGACTTGCGGCATGTCTATCCAACCTCTACTCCTTCTATCACGTCTTTCCTTTGGTCGAATGTTGTCTCGAATCCTTCAACTGTCTTTCGTAGCTCAGACTCATAGGCTTCTAGGTTGTCGAATTTGCCTGCCTGCACTTCATCCTTGAAGGCTTGGACCCTCTGGGCAAGTCCCTTTGCGCCATCCACGAGCTGGGTGTCAAAGCTGATCATCCTGTCGAGATCGTCTTCGTCTATCTTTGTTGCGTCGAAGAATCCAGCATATCCGTAGGAGGCGTGATGCACCTTCTCGGACACCCTGTCAAATATCGCGGTTAGCCGGTCAATCGGATGAAGAGCCTCGGGGATCTTGCTTTCTGCCACGACCTGGTAGATGTCCTGAAGGGCGTTCCTTGCCTCCTGAAGTTTAGAGTGGAGAAAGTCACGAACAATCTTGTCCGCTTCTCTTCGTTGCTCCTTTGCCTTGTAGCCGCGGAATCCCGGGACCGCGAGCATGATCTTCTCAAGAAGCTGCTCGTCTTCCCCTATTTTTTGGAGGGGTGTTTTCTTGCTCAAATCCATCGGCTCACGGCATTAACGCTACCGATGCTCCTCTTTAAATCGTTTGAGATCCTCCGGACTAGAGTAGCTTGAATTCGGGCGAAGGCAAATCTCCCTTTATGACTTCGCCGGTTGCTCCTTCCAAGAGAATTCGGTACCGCTGTTTCTTGTACTCGTAGTTGACGAACCAGATTGGGCTGTGAAGATACAGGGTGTTCTTGATATCGAACTCGGTGTTCATCTCAATGATCCTATCCACAGTGTCCTTTGCCAAGAATTCATGCAGACTGCGGATTTCTCTCTTCGCGATCTCGTTCGCCTCTGTCGCGTCCAACTCGGCGTTGAGGACCTTTGCGTTCGCGTCGATCTTCGTGAAGTCATATGGTATCTTTGCATCAAGAGGTATCTCGTATGCCCTTGTCGGGAAGTCAGATCCACGCCTAGCCAAGACGAGCCAACTATACTCGTTCTCGGTATCCCATTCCTTCGTGATTGGCGGACTGATCCTCTCAAAGATTCCGCTACAATGACTGCGCGCTCCGGTAACAACCACCCAGAATGGGAGGTAGAACAGCTCACTCTCGACGACCGTTGCCTTGTAAGCAAGATCCCTCGGAGCGGCGAAGCTACCACTCATCCAGCTCCTTACAGACTCCGCCACCTTCGTACCCGCGTACTCGTTGACGATCAGTGAATGCTCGAATTCGAAGGGCTTGCCCGTCTCTATCGCGCCGGTGAATCCGCAGTACTTGCACGTGACAAGGATTTCGCCAGGCTTGATGGAAAGAGGACCGCCGCAGTGAGAGCAGCTGATTTCCTTCACTATGTCACTCAAGCCCAGCCATTCCCGCGAAGGTGCGTTTCGTCGTGATTCGGCTTTAAGTCATTCTCGTCGGTTGAAAATCGGCTCGTCTTCCCAAGCACGCGCCCACGGAAAGCACTACGTTTGCGGTTCGCGTCACGTTCCGCCACGAGTCTAATTCTCATAAGGAGGATGGACACACTAGCCGTTCAGGGCCAGCGTGGGTCGCTTTGAAAGCAGTGGTTCTGGCGGGCGGAAAGGGAACACGGCTGAGACCGCTGACGTATACCAAGCCGAAACCTCTGCTTCCACTGGCTGGGGAACCAGCAATAGTCCGCCTAGTTCAGAAACTTGCGCATGATGGAATCGACGATGTCATTGTGACTACAAACTACTTCGCTAAGCTACTGCGAGCGACTCTCGGCGATGGATCTGACTACGGAGTGCGAATTCGTCATGTGGAAGAGAAGACCCCGCTCGGAACCGCCGGTTCGGTGAAGAACTCGGAGTCGCTGATCGATGAAACGTTCGCAGTGATTCAAGGCGACAACCAGTTCGAGTTTCGCATAGACGAGATAGTGGGCGTCCACAGAAAGCTCGGCGCAATGGCCACAATGGCGCTCGTCAGAGTCGAGAACCCATCGGAGTATGGCATAGTCGAGCTTTCGGATGGCCGAGTTACTCGCTTCTTGGAGAAGCCCAGCCCACATGAGTGCTTCAGTAATCTGATCAACGCGGGCATCTATGTGATCGAACCTGATGTACTCAGACTTGTTCCCGAGGGGAAGCCGTTCGATTTCTCGAGGGACCTGTTTCCGCACATGCTCAAATCGGGAATGGTGCTTGCGGGTTCTCATGTCGGCGGCTTTTGGGTCGACGTGGGTGATCCTAGAAGTTACCTCAAAGCAAGCTTCTGGGCGCTTGATAACATTGAGAAAAAAGGACCGACTGGAAGCGATAACACTAGGCGGACGTTGGAGAAACCCGTCCCGGAGTCAGCGACTGTCAGAGGACCAATTCATCTCGGAAAGAATGTGTGCATACACAAAGACGCGTTGGTCGGGCCCTACGCATGCATTGGAGACGGAAGTGAAATCTCAGCAGGCGCGAAGATCGTCTTCTCAGTGGTGTATGAGAACACGTGCATTGGAGAAAATGCGGTTCTCGACACATGTATTGTGGCGGAGAAGTGTAGGATCGGGGATCGAGTGCAAATCGAACGGAACACGCTTGTCGGAGCGGGAACGGAACTCGGCGAGGACTCTCGCCTGGCAGCTGATTCAAAGGTCGGACCCTTTGCCGTCGTGGAGCCGCGATCAGTAGTGCAAGGGACCCTAATGCCATTTGCGAACGACATAGAGAGAATATGCCACCTTCTCGAGAAATCGTACTCAGGCCTAGGATTGACAATTGAGGAAGCCAAGGTGTGTGGCGCACTGTGCGAACTGGGTGAAGCCGATGTGAGCTCTATTGCGCGATTTGCCAAAGTTCCCTACTCAACAGCCAACTCGATACTTGTCAGCCTTCAAGAACGCGGGATTGCCATCTCATTTGGAAACGCGCCCAAATTGTATGCATTGACGCAAGAGGATGTGGGAGACGCCCGAAAGGAAACCTAGCCTCACGGTGGTTGTCGTCACGCTGCCCACCATGGGTCGTCAAGAACGCATCGCGAGATCAAATGAGCACGTTGGCCCGTCATGGGCAGAACTCGGTGCGACCGGAAAGAGCCTTAACCCCGGCTCCATGGCGTATCTGCATTAGGAAGGACTGCTCGCCAGTGTCGGGCGGAATGCCGCATTCCAGGATCGCCTCATTGCTACTCTTGGCCTTCGCAGTCATGATGCTCCTTTCGCTGCCACGCCTAGCCCAGGGCGAAATGATCAATGTGATCCACGGGTCTTAAGCAACCACTGTTACGACGACAACCAGCAACGCAACATCAACGAACGGGACGAACGCCACGTCATCCTCTGGCCTATGGGACCTGTTCATTCCCGAGCTGATCATAGGAGTTGGAGCGAGTCTGACAGTGATAGCTGCCGCTGTGGTAGCGATCAGGAGACGGCATGCGAGACTCGTGCCAGCAATTCAGTTGATCTGCCCGCGATGCCGTACGCCGATCAGCCAATATGATGTGGCCTGTCGGAAGTGTCGCACCCCACTCTATCACCCGTATAGGTACTATCAGCGACGTCGCTAGGTTTCCGCAGGCACACAATTCCGGGCGTATTTCGCCTCAGACAGATTGAATACCTTCACTCATTCCTATCTGATGGCGACTGGCTTTGCGGATCGGAATCGTCGGCGGAACAGGAAGCATGGGGAGAGGACTCGCGCTACGCTGGGCACTGATGCACGAAATCTGGCTTGGTTCAAGACGAATTGAAAAAGCAGAGACAGTCTCACGCGAGTACGAGTCAGTGGCCCGCGGATTCTATGGAAACCGAATGAAGGGCAGTATCAAAGGGGTTGTGAACTCAGATATCCCGCCGCTTGTCGAAATGATTGTTCTTACCCTGCCGCCGAGGCATGCGATCGAGACCGTGAGACAGATCAAGGACAAGCTGACGCCTCAACATGTGATTGTCTCGGCAATTGTCCCAATGGCTAGGGAAGGAAAGCTCTTCAAATATTCCCCTGTCATAGTCGGCGGCAAGGCTGCATTCGAGAAATCAGCCGCTGAACTAGTCGCTGACGAAGTAAGAAACGTCCCGGTCGTATCGGCATTCCAGACTGTTCCCGCGTCTTACCTAGGAGACCTCGACTCGATACTGAACATAGATGTCCTCATCAGCGGCCAAGACGAGCATGCGCTGGAGACAGTCACGAAGATAACTCATGACATACCGAACCTGCGGGCATTGCGAGTTGGCCCTCTCTCGAACTCAAGGATGGTGGAATCGATCACGCCGCTTCTCGTGAACGCGGCGATCCTGAACAACCTGAAGGACCCGTCGATCAGGATAGTTCCTTGGTTTCCATCAGACTTTACCGAGGAATGATCTCATGCCCGAATGTAATGGAGAGACTCGGTTGTAGTCTCTAGATGGCTTCGACTATCGGCATTGACGTGTCGAACTTTTTCGCGTACTTTGCTATGTCCTTGAATGCCTCAAGGTGTTCTTCGATCTCTTCTTTTGTGTGGAGGACTGAGATCGTCCATTGTTCATCTGGAGAAGGACCTGCGGGCAATATGCCGCGATTCATCATGGCAAAGAGGTACGCAAACCATTTCCCTATGTGACAGTCCTGGAAGCTTCTCCAGTCCGTGACTGGTTTGGAGGAAAATGCGACGGCCCCGCTTAAGCCGGCGTGGGAGATCTGGGCAACAAGCCCTTCATCATCTATGATGTCCTGATAGCCTTTCGCTAGAGTCTCGCACAGGCTAGTTGCTCCATTCATCGCGTCTCTTGTGAGGACTTTCGACAGGGTAGCGATCCCCGCTGCGACACAAAGCGGGTTGGCGTTGAATGTGCCTGCGTGGCTTACCACGCCTGGGACTATCGTCTCCATTATCTCCTTCTTTCCTGCTACTGCCGAGATTGGTACTCCGCCTCCAATTGCCTTGCCCAGAGTGATGAGGTCAGCCCTCACCTTCCCGTAGTCGTAGATTCCACCATAGAATTTTCCGCAAGTCTTTATCTCATCGAATATTAGGACGAAATTGTACTCATCTGCGAGTTTTCTCAGCCCCTCCAGAAACCCAGGTCGCGGGATAACGTAGCCCATGTTCATCGGGATGGGCTCAAGGATCATTCCCGCAATCTCAGAGCGATTCTTTCGCACTATCTCCTCGACTGCTTCCAAGTCATTGAAGGGCGCGACTAGCGTGTTCTTGTACACTCCCTCAGGAATCCCAAGCGACGATGGAACTTGATTAGGGAAGCGTGGATGCCCCGCCTTAAATCTGGCCGGCTTCACACTTACGAGGGTTGTCTCGTTACCTCCGTGGTAGCACCCCTCGAATTTCACAATCTTGGGTCTTCCGGTGAAGCTCCTCGCGAATCGAGTCGCATACATTGTGGCTTCAGCCCCCGTGCTGGAGAGTCTCACTTGATCGACGCCAAATCGTTCGCAGAGCATCTTGGCGAACTTCGGCGTTTCTCCCCATTCAAATCCGTAGTCTGTTCCGTTCTTGATTTGTTCGATCAAGGCCTCAGCGACGATCGGGTGGCTGTGTCCAGCAACGAGAGCCCCGAACCCCATGTTGTAATCTGTGTACTGATTTCCGTCTACGTCCCACATCTTTGTGCCCGCTGAACGAGAGAAGTAGAACGGGTATGGGTCACTATACCTGTAGGTGCTGTGCACACCAAACGGTACATCGATTCTTGCGCGTTCGAAGATCTCTCTGGACTTGGGCGTCTTCTCCAGGAGTCTCTTCAGTTCAGTATCTTGAGGGGAACTCAACTTAATCACAAGGACTTGCGTCCAGACTTCATTTAACGATTACTACGTCACGTACGGTGTGGTCCGGACGACATTTGATTGGATCTCAATCGGTTCTCTTTACACGAAAAGCAAACGGAAACTATCTGCGAAGTTGGGCAGTCTGGAAGAGCGCGCATTCAGCATTGACTCTGCAAGCTACGGCTGATTCGGAGAGTAGATGCGTGGCTTTCTCAGTGATTGAGGGATTCGGCTAGGTCTTGGAGAGACGTAGCCTCACTACAGCAAGACACAGTGATACTGCGAGTGTTATCGTCGCCAAGGCGTTGAGAAGAGGCGAGACGCCTCCTCTGCTTGCCATCGCGTAGATCCTCAACGGGAGAGTCTGGAACCCTGGCCCTGCCGTAAACGCGGTCTTCACGAAGTCATCATACGAGACGGTGAAAGCGAGAAGCCCGCCGGCTATGACACCGGGGAGTATCAGCGGCAATGTGACATGGTAGAATGTGCGAAGTTCGTTGGCGCCGAGAGATCTTGCAGCTTCCTCAACAGACCGGTCGAATCCGACGAGCCTCGATCTGATCACTATCGTAGCGTAGGAGATCGAGAATGCGATGTGGCCTATGACCACTGTCACTGCTCCAAGCGGTATTCCAGTGAAAACGTAGAAAAGCAAGAGAGACAGCGCTTCTGTAATCTCTGGAATAACCACTGGGAAGTACAATGAACTGTCCAGGATTGACTTGCCTCGGAAACTGTACCTGATCATGACAAAAGCCACCATCGTACCTAGGACCATCGATACGACGGTCGTTAGTCCGGCGACCCAGATACTATTGTAGAAAGCCGTCCAGACAGTCGCGTCTGCCAGTAGCGTATCATACCATTTGAGCGAGAAACCACGCCAGACAGCGAGCAGCTTGGAGTCATTGAAAGAGAACACCACCATGATCAGTATCGGAGCGTAGAGAAAGGCATAGAGAAGGAAGGAGTAGCCCTTGAGTATAGTGTCCCCAGTTCTTCTCTTCATATCGCCATCTCCTCACCTTTCGTGACGTACTTCATGTAGAGTCCGACCATCAAGACAACGAGAGCGATCAAGACTATCGAAACAGCGGATCCGAACCAGAGGTTACGAGCCTTGAGGAAGAGTGTCCAGATGAGGTTGCCAATCATGAAGGACTCCGTTCCTCCGAGCAGTTGAGGTATTATGAACTCGCCCACGGAAGGAACGAAGACGAGGATTGATCCAGCGCCTATTCCAGACATGGTCAATGGCAACGTTACGTTGAGAAACGATTTGGCGGGTCCCGCGCCTAGACTGCCCGCAGCCTCCAAGAGCGACTGATCCAATTTCTCCATCGAGGCGTACAGCGGCAGGATCATGAACGGCAAGTAGTTGTAGATCATTCCCAGCAGAACAGCCTGTATGTTATACATCAAGTTCAGAGGCTGGGAGATCAGCCCCAAGCTGAGCAGTGCCACGTTTATGATTCCATTCACATCGAGAATGGTCATAAGCGCATACGTCCGAAGCAGAAAACTGACCCAAAATGGAATGATCACAAGCAACATCAACGTCTCTTTCCGACGCCCACCCTTCACCGCAATGTAGTAAGACATTGGATAACCGAGCAGAAGGCATGCAGCCGTTGTCGCAAGCGCCATCAGCAACGACCGGCCGAAAACTGAGGGCACGACTGAACTGAAGAAATCCACGTAGTAGCGAAGCGTCACGTCAAATCTGAACTGTCTCAGGATGTCGATCATTCCAAGAGAGTAGAGAACAACGATGGCAAATGGCGTGAAAAAGAAGATGGCTAGGTAAATCGCCGTAGGCGAAGCCAGAAGTGCAACAGTGAACCTGCGGGCTTTCTTCCGAGCCGACTCAGTTGAGGCGACTCGGGTTTCGTCAGTGTTTTTCGAGCCTGATCACCGTCGCGTCTATCTTGTTCCAACCTATGTGCGTCTTCTCACCCATCTTCAATGGAACCGTCGGATTAGCTCGGATCTTCAATGGCAAATTGTCGCCCACTCTGACAGAGACAGACACGTGCGACCCTTGATAGACGATGTCTTCCACTCTTGCCTCAAACAAGTTGTCCACCCCCTTGAGACCTGGCCCTATGATCACTCTCTCTGGTCTAATCGAGAGAACACCTTCACCCAGCCACTCCTCGCCATCGACTAAGATCGGATGAGGCAGGCCCTTGCATGCGAACTCCGCTGACGCTCCAAGATTTCCATCCAAGAAATTGGTCTCGCCGATAAAATTCGCGACAAACTGAGTCTTCGGCTTATCATAGATCTCTCTCGGAGAGCCGATCTGATCCACCTTTCCCGTGTTCATCACAGCAATGTTGTCCGACATAGTCAGAGCTTCGCCTTGGTCGTGCGTAACGTAGATGAAGGTCGTCCCTACCTGTTTCTGAATCCTCTTGAGCTCAAGTTGCATGTGTTGCCTGATCTTCAGATCAAGCGGCCCAAGTGGCTCGTCCAACAGGAGGACGCCCGGCTCTTTCACCATCGCCCTCGCAATTCCCACTCTCTGCTGCTGTCCTCCACTAAGCTGATGGATCCTTCTGTTCCCAAGATCCGGAAGACCGACCAACTCGAGGGATTGGTTCACCTTCTTCTTTATCTCCTCCTTCCCGACCTTGGCCATCTTGAGCCCGAATGCTATGTTGTCGAAGACACTCATGTGAGGGAAGAGTGCAAGGTGTTGAAAGACTATGCCGACGTTCCTCTTGTATGACGGAATATCGTTCGCGACCGTCTCGCCGAGCTTAAGAGTTCCCTCGTCGGGGTCTTCGAACCCAGCGATGATTCTTAGAGTGGTGGTTTTCCCACAGCCGCTCGGACCTAGGAAAGAGAAGAATTCGTTCTTCCTCACGCCAAGAGAGACGTGGTCGACAGCGGTTACTGTACCAAAGCGTTTGGTGACGTCGATGAGTTCGACTTCGAACATTCCGTGGACCAGGCTGAAAAAGAGGGCAGCGTGAGACTATTTAGCTTGGACTCACGCTGGAGACTACCCGACTACGTCAAGCCACACTGTCTGATACTTCTCCAAGTCTGCCGCCGTCACCGGTTTCATGATCTCGAGTTTCTTGTACACGTCTTCAGGAGGGTAGATTGCCGGATCTTCGGCCACGTCCGTGTTCAGGAAAGGAACCGAGTCTTTGTTGGGGTTCGCGTAGTATCTTGCGTTCGATATTACGGCCATTACAGTTGGGTCCAAGATGTAGTTGATCCAAGCATGCGCCGCAACAGGGTGGGGTGCGTCCTTGAGAACCGTCATGTTATCCACCCAGAGGGTGCAACCCTGTTCTGGGATCGTGTACTTCACGTCAGGGTTGTCCTCTACCGCGACGAATACATCTCCGTTGTATGCGTGGGAGATCATGAATCTCCCACCAGAGAGTCCGGGAATGTACTCAAGAGCTCCTGTATACTTCGCAAGGTGCGGTTTCTGAGCCAGCAAGATCTGTTTTGCTTCGTTTAGATGAGCGTCGTCCAGGTCGTTCAGAGAATAACCCAGATACTTCATGGCTGCGCCGATCGTTTCCCGCATGTCGTCGAGCATCGTCACTGTCTTGTTGTACTTCTGCACTTTTGCAGGTTCGAAGATGTCTGCCCAACTTGTGACATTATCAACCTTCGCGGAGTTCCAACCGATCCCAGTTGTTCCCCAAAGGTATGGCATGGAGTGCTTGTTGCCGGGATCGTAGTCAGGATTCTTGAACTTGTCATCCAAATGGATCATGTTTGGAAGCAGCGAGGCGTCAAGTTCAGCTAGCAGTCCGAGATCGACGAACTCCGGGATCATATAGTCAGTGATCATGACGACGTCATAGCCGCTGTGTCCCGGAGTGACCTTTGCCCTCATCTCGTCTGTACTCTCGTACGTGTCGTATACGACATTGATTCCGGTGTTCATCTTGAAGACATCGATTAGATACTCGGCGATATACTCGCTCCAAGTGTAGACTCTAACCTCGCCCTCTGGCTGGACAGGGATCTTCTTCTTCAGATTCTCAAGTTCAGCTTTCAGACTCTCTTCTTGGGTGAGTGTCGTCTGCGCACCATAGTAGTTGCCAGCGACAGCACCGACCGCTACGCCAACGACGCCAGTGGCCGCCATCTTCACGAAGTCTCTTCGACTAGACTTGCTCAAAGAACATCACGCATAGGTTACACGATTATCTGTTTAAAGGCTTTCGAGTAGCGCACGTCTAGTAGAATTTTCGTGTTTCTGTGGAGTGTTCTTCCACTCTGATTTTCCTCTTTCCAACCTCGAGGAAGAACGGTATCGGGTCAACCACAGCCTCAGCGGGGAAGACACCGGCTTCTTTGATCTTTCCGGTTGCTTGCCATTCTGAGACTACTGACGGCGGTACGGCGGTGTCGCGTGCTGAGGATATTCCTCTCTTGGGGTCGTTCCACGTGATTATGTGGTACGTCACCGTGGTTGGAGATTCCTTTCGAAGGCCGAATACATCTATCCTGAACGCATCATACTCGTACTCTGTGCGCGGGGGACGCTCGCCTCTTGATTTCGAAATAGCGTTCTGGTACATTGCAGTCAAGTAGTCCAGTGGAGAAACTCGCGCATCGCCAACGGCGATCGGCGCCGTGTCAGCGAACCCTAGATTCTTCAGCGTCTTGAAGGTCGAGAAATCTGTGCTTGGGAATCCGATCCGGAATGTGACGTTGCGGCAACCTTTTCCGACGTATTTTCCAATGGTTGCAGGCTCGGAATGTTTCACATAGTACGCAGTGATCTTGCCGATTGGATCCTGCATAGTCACAGTGGTTTCCCCTGACAGGATTGGTTGCTTGGCATACCTACCGTTCAGCCACATGATTGGTTCCTGTGTGAATTCGTCCATGACGGTTCGTATGGAGTAGCCGGGCCATCCCGCCTCCTTTATCGGGGGAGTGTTGCCCCACGAGCAGTAGATGTTGATGGTGTCAACCTTGTCGAGCTTGGCTGCGCCTGCAGCCGCAGCAATGTTCGTTAGCCCAGGAGTGCTGCCGAGGCCGATCGTTGCTTTGATTCCAGCGTTCTTCCACTTCTCATGCAGCTGTAGTTGCTTCAGAGTGAAGTCAAAGAGTCCGCCTAGGTCGGTGTAATGAGTGCCAGCACGTAAGCATGCTTCCATGACGGAGAGGTTTGTCTGATACCAGGCGCAGTTCACGACCGTGTCGACTCTCTCCGCTTGAGCTATCTTGGCCACGTTCTCTGTGTTCCCTGCGTCAAGCTCCATTACTTTGACGCGTTTGGCCAGTCCCAGATCTGCCATGGCCTTCTTGACATTCGCCAGCTTTCGGCTGGATGCTATCACGTCCGCCTTGTAGAACTCAACCAAGTCTTGAACCGTACATGCTCCAATTTGTCCTGAAGCCCCAAGGACCAGAGTCTTCATGATCTAACCCCTCACCCCTTCCCTATTCGATTTCTATTTGAGACTACCCACGCGAATCAGTCCAAGCAAAGACAAGAATCTACAGTCTGGACGTCTCTATCTGAACATGTATGTTGAACTCTTTGGCTTTCTCAATGAAGCTCTCAGCGTTCAAGCACTCTGGAACAATCACGCCACGGTTCACGATGCGTCCTTCGGCCACCATGAGTGCACAGACTGCAGCTGGAGTTCCTGTCAAATAGGAAGTTGCGTTTGTATGGTACTTTGTGAACGCCTCGTCATGCGACATGCTAGCATAGAGTTTGTGCATATGTGGTGCTCCGGCTACCTCCCCTCTGACCTCTACCAAGATTCCGGCGTTTCCTCGTATCTTGCCGGCGATCAGAGCGGGAGGAGGCAACAGATGCAAGAGAACACTCATTGGACTGACTTTGGCCTTTCCGACCTGCAATGGTTTTTGCTCCAACAAGCCAATCCCGTGAAATAGCTTGATGGCGGCAGCCCCGTCGTCAGTAAGTGCGAGTTTGAAGTCCACGTAGTTGGGTTTCTTCGGCAGATAGAACGGTAGTGTGTGCACTTCTTCGTGGTCCATGCCGTATACAGGGGTATTTCCTAACGGTTGCGGAAACGGGTAGATCTCCTTCGCGGACATCGGAGGGGCTGTCTTTATCTCTCCTTCCTCAAAATACTGAGCAGGAGAAACAGCTTCTTCTAGGAAGACATCAGGCGCGAACAGACAAACGAATGGATAGGTATCGCTCGTCGAAGTCTCCCCATCTCGCACTCTAACATCGCTCACTCGATCAAGCATATCTACACCGCGTCTCGCCATGATGTTGGATAGCCCAGGATCCTCCCCCATCGTCACTATCGCGACGAGTCCGCGTTTGCTCCATCTTGAGTCTTGGCCCAACTGTTCGGTCAAGGCCGTTGGCGTGAGGCTGGCCAAGTCCAAGTAGTTCACCTTCCTCTTGAATGCCTGCTGCATGATCAGTTTGTTGAACCGCGGATGAGATGCGTTGATGACCACATCTGATCCGCTAATGAATCGACCCACCTGGCTAGGCTCACCGGCATCCAACCGGAGCGCGGTAGCTCCCGAACATGATTTTGCGACTTCACGTAGCCTAGAGCGGTCAATGTCGCCGACTTTCACAGCCACCTCTTTAGTTCCAGCAAGATGATGAGCAATGACCTGCCCGACTCCTCCTGCACCGATGACTGACAACTTCAACGCTAACACTGCCGACTCGGTACTGCTGTGGGGGTAAATAACAGGTACGTCGATTCGATGAGGCACGTTGGTGCAGCTGACTGTGCTTCCCTAGGCACTCGCGATCTTGGAGACAATCTCCTGTATGATTCTGAATGACATTCCCCAGATCGTGTGATCCAAGTACACATAACAGCCCATTGAGACTTCTCGGTCACCGATTGGAATGGTGATCGAAGAAACGTTCTTCGGGTTTAACAGGAATGCCATCGGGACCCAAAGGACTTCTCTGGCTTCTCGGCTCGTCATAGGATGAACCTCGCTCACCTGAAGAAAGAGGAATGGGGTAACTACCATTGGAGCGTTCTTCGGCTGGACATTGCGTAGACAGCCAAGGAATTCTTGTTCATGTATGTTGATTCCTACTTCTTCCATCGTCTCTCTGACACCCGTGTCAAAGAGAGTCCGATCTTTGGAATCGGCGTGGCCTCCTGGGAAAGCCATCTGGCCGGACCAAGGATCCCGTGGGTTCTCACTCCGTTTTATCATGAGAAGCCACAGATCATCTGCCTTTTCCTTGAAGAGTACTGCCACGGCGCCTCTAGGCTTCTTCGAGTCGGAGTGAAAGGGCTCCTGCTGACCTCTCAGCGATAGCCTCAGCGCTTCAAGCTTTTTTCGAGATGAGAAAGATGTCATGCCCGTTGACGTACTTGTCGCCAGCTCGAGTTGCGAACGTTTACGGAGAGCAATGGATAGAGCCTTCGGTTGCCATTTCTGTCTTGGGTCCGATTATCAAAGGAACTCGCTGAGGCGGGCATCGGTTCTCGGTTTGAGTATCTGGAAGCACTTTTCAGGAGAGACTGCCTTGAAGTCGTATCCAAGCTTGGCAAGTATTACCGACGTTCCAGATTTGAGCTCTGGAGCCGCAAGAATGCCCCTCACGGGGCGGTTCACCCTCTTCCTCAGAGTCACCACATATCGATTGAGCTGGAGTGCAGCGTCACGGCTGGCTGGGGTGCGTTTGATTTCGATCACGACGAGTCGCCCTGAGGAGTCTTCCGCATAGACGTCAGTGAAGCCGGAGTCGCCCATCTTGGTCTCCTCCGAGATCAGCTTCAGTCCAAGCTCGACTAGTGATGGTTCTAATAGAATGGCTCGTTTCATCTGTTCCTCTGTTACGTGCATTGCGAATTCGCCTTCATCGGTCAGGGCTAGCGCCATGGCGACAGCGATATTGTCGAAGACGAGCCTGAGGGATTCCCTGGGTTTCTGGCGAGTTGCCAACACACTGAGCAACTTCCCGTCCTCGATGCTGACACGAAACTGGCATCGTGGAGGCTGCCAGTTCACAGGCTCATACCCGGACCGCCGGTGCAAAAGCACAGAACCATCAGCCTTGATCACTAGCACCCGCTCCCCCCAAGTAAGCTTGGAAGCTGCCCTACCTTCATAGTCCACTGTGCAGTTCCCGGCTACGATCAGAACTTTCTGCTTGGCCAGAGCGTCGTTGATCAGATCCTTGCAGTCGGTCAGCTGCGGCGATACGATTGAGACAACCTTTGGACTCACCTGGGACAATGGGGATCCACCAAAGTTCTGTGTCGGACATCTGTCTTAAAGCTGTCAAGCCCCCTTCAATCTCTAGAAGCCAAGCTTGATCGGACCCCATGGCCTGAGCGGGATCCGTGACTCTTTTAGCCATAACCAGTTGAATCACCAAAGATCATGTCTACATCATCCGACGCCGGTGAACTGCTAGCAAGGCTGTCTCGTGAGAGCATGGAAAGGGTCCATGAACTGGAAGAGCAAATCAAACCAAGCTGAGACATCAGACGGTTCCAAAAAGTCTTAACCCGTGTCCACGTAGGTATCGCTGGTTTTGATGATGGAGAAGAGAACATCAAGACAAGTGATGAATGATTACGATAAGTATGTGATGCATTCATTCGTAAAGTCGCTCCAGCCCATAGTCGTAGCCAGCGCAAAGGGTGCGACGGTGACCGACCTGGATGGGAAGACGTACATCGACTGCTTCTCTGGAATATCTGTTGTCAACGCAGGTCACTGCAACCCTAAGGTCGTGGAGGCGGTCAAACAGCAGGTTGAGAAACTGATTCACTGTTGCACGTATGTCTACTACAACACGCCTGCTACAGATCTCGCGAAGAAGCTTGCCGAGATTACTCCTGAGGGTTTGCAGAAGACCTTCTTCTGCAACAGTGGAGCCGAAGCCGTTGAGACCGCGCTGAAGGTAGGTAGAAAATTCTCCGGCAAACACGAGATCATTGCCTTGATGTGTTCGTTCCATGGCCGAACCTTGGGAACTCTAAGCGTGACAGGCCAAGCAGGTCGCAAGAACTATGGAATGGGCCCATACTTGGGCGACGTAGCTTTCGCACCGGCGCCCTACTGCTACAGATGCAGTCTAGGGCTGGAATACCCTGGATGTGGTTTGCAGTGTGCAAAGATGATAGATGACGTAGTGAATTACGCGACGGCGGCGAACGTGGCTGAATTCATCGCGGAACCAGTCATGGGAGAAGCTGGAATAGTTGTCCCGCCACCGGAGTACTTCTCTGAGGTGAAGAAGGTCCTTGACCGACATGGAATCCTCTTCATCGCAGACGAGGTCCAGACCGGATTCGGAAGGACAGGCAAGATGTTCGCAATTGAACACTACGGAGTCGTCCCAGATATGGTCGCGATGGCCAAGGGCATAGCTGACGGGCTTCCACTTGGAGCTTGCACAACGCGAGCAGACATAGGCGACGCCTTCGAACCGGGAGACCACCTATCGACATTCGGAGGCAACCCAGTCAGCTGCGCAGCCGCGCTGGCCAACATTGACTATCTGCTTGAGAACAGGTTGGCTGACGAGGCTAATCGAAAAGGCAACTATCTTCTGCAAAGATTGCGGGAGTTACAGCCGAAACACAAGCTGATCGGAGAAGTTAGGGGATTAGGCCTCATGGTCGGAGTTGAACTTGTCAAGGACCAGAAGCTGAAGACCCCCGCCCCGAGCGAAGCGACAAAGATCAGGGAACTTGCACTCAACAAGGGCCTTCTCCTCGGCCATGGAGGAGTCAAGGGAAACACCGTCCGAATCCAACCTCCGCTCGTGATCACGGAGGAGCAGCTGGAAAAGACAGTTCAAGTGTTCGATGAGTGCCTCAGAGAGACCCATTGATGCCGATTCGCCCCAGCCCTCTATGAACCCATTCTCAAGAGGCTGACTCGGTCTTTGGGTCCCACGACCGTAGTCTGGACGATCTGAAGCGTCTCCAAGGGCACGAACCTGTCCAGAAATACCCTGTAGGGTGGCGTGCTATTGCCGTAAATGGCCTGCACAAGCTCTACTTTCACTTGTCTCTCGTGATTATATTCGTCGTTCGCGTCGTGTGTGTCGCAGTCAAGTTTGAAATAATGCGCGGTCGTCACTCATGGGCGTAAGCGTTGTTTGGGATTGTGGGACCTCACGGCTGGCACGAGCGTATGCCGCTCGCGTGGCTGTAGGTGTGTGGTGGGAACCCTTTGTCCGAGCCGGAAGAGAAGACGACGACTGAGCTGAAGAAAAGATTCGAACTTATCGAGGACATCCCCGGCATTGGCCCCGCCACCGCAGAAAAACTGAGAGAACTCGGGTTTCAAACGGTTGAATCACTTGCCACAGCAACCGTGAGGGAACTCACTCAGGCCGGCGTAGGAGAGAAACAGGCCGCAAAGATCATCACAATAGCACGAGACAGCATCGCCACAAGTTTCGTCCGAGCAGACGAACTGATGAGGATGCGACAGAACCTCCTCCGCCTTACGATGACAAGCAAGCAACTGGACGAGCTTGTGGGAGGAGGCCTCGAGAGCCAGACGATCACAGAATTCTACGGCGAATATGGCGCCGGCAAAAGTATACTCTGCCACCAACTTGCCGTCAATGCTCAACTACCAATCGAACAGGGTGGCCTCAACGGGGGCGCGCTATATGTGGATACTGAGAACACCTTCAGGCCAGAATGGGTTGTCAGGATGGCTGGCCCTCTGGGACTCGACCCAGAAACCGTCGGCAAGAACATAATCTATTCCGAGGCTTTCAACTCGGATCATCAGATACTCATCCTGGAAAAGGCGGACAAGATCATTCAAGAGAACAATATCAAACTGATAATCGTCGACTCATTGACCGGTCACTTTCGAAGCGAGTATCTCGGACGTGAAATGCTCGCAGAACGACAGCAGAAGCTCAACAACCATATGCACAGGCTTGTTAGGCTCGCGAGGGCCTTCAACGCAGTTGCGGTTGTCACTAACCAGGTCATGTCGAAACCAGACGCCTTCTTCGCGCCAGGAGTCGAGCCAGTCGGAGGGCACATCGTGGCCCATACGTCTCATACCAGGATCTTCTTGAGACGCGCGACCGGCGGACCGGTCAGGATTGCGCGACTCGTGTCGAGCCCGTACTTGCCTGAGGGTGAACGGATCTTCAAGATCACAGAGGAAGGAATAAAGGACGTAGCTGAAGATGACGAGGTCAAGAGGCGAAGATAGGTGGCTGGAACACTACCCGAATCGGACATAGACAAGTACCTTCGACTTATCGTTGGACGCAGGATAGCCGATGCAGAAAAGGAACTTGAAGACCTGAGACCGAAATTCAGCAACACGGAATGGAATAGAGGCTACGTTAGAGCTCTGGAAGGACTCCTCATGACGAGAAAGGCAAACAGCGACAACTACCTTTTCTTCGCAAGGAAAGAGTTCGACAAGAAATCTCTCAAGGCACTTGAGAAGGAATTCGCTAACACCGCCGAAAGTCCACTCTACGGCGACTATGACAGAGGATTCTTCAGCGGACTGGCACAGCTAACAAAGGTCATGGAGAAAGAAGAGGTCTACTCACTCGCTAACAATACACATAACCACGCTGAGGAAGCGAAGACCGTAGCTCAATGAAGACCAAGCAACGTGTAGGCCGCGATCAGCGAAGCTAACCAAGTGACGATGTAAGTGCCGATCCCTAGAGTGATAGCACGGTTCTTTGTCTTCAACTGAGCCTCTCCGTAACGTAGCCCGTATCGATAGAGCGCCACTGTCAATGCATAGACCAGGATCGCTACAGCTGGATAGACGACCGAAGCCAATTCACCAGTTACAGCTTGCCCTAGCCCAATCACAGACCCGACTCCAGTAGCAATGGCTATGAAGAACCTTGACCAGTAAACGACTGAAGAAGGCTTCAAGGCTAGTTACGCTCCGGATGGCGTTGAATGTGTGTTTCCGTCATGAAAACCGCGATGACGAATTTCGACATAGCTGCAATTCTTCCTGAACTAAGGCAGCACACAATCGGAGGACACATACATAACGTTTATCAAATTACCGAGGACGCGTTCCTCCTAAAGCTCCATCCGGGCAACCTGAACCTCGTAATTGAACCTGCGAGAAGGATCCACCTCACCAAGTTCGAGATCAAAACCCCAGCGAAACCGTCACAGCTCTGCATGGCTTTTCGCAAATACATCAGGTCAGCAAAGATCACCAATATCGAACAGCCAAACTTCGAGCGAGTAGTCTTCGTCGATATAGAGAGACAAGGGCAACCTCAGAAGATCGTGGTTGAACTTCTACCGCGAGGAAACATCATACTAATCGACGAGCAAGGCAAAGTCATCGTCTCATCTCACTACATTCGAATGAGAGACCGAAACATCCTGAGAGGCCAGCCTCTCAAACTTCCGCCACAAAGAGGCAAGAACTTCCTCGAAGCAACACCCAACGAGGTCCAGAATATTCGAAACCTAGGCGACCTCGATGCCGTCAAGGCTTTGGCTCAGATAGTTGGGGTCGGCGGCACATTCGCCGAAGAGATCCTGCAACGGGCACACGTCGACAAATCCTTGTCCGCCAGCAGTCTCTCCGATGAGCAAATAGCAGCCATCTCGAACGCCATCATGGAACTGAAGGACACCATATTGGATGGGCCACTATCACCCATGATCGTGCTAGACGACGCTCACACGATCGACGTAGTTCCATTTGAACTCGAACTCTACAAAACTATGCAGAAGAAAACCTACGCCAACTTCAACGACGCCGTGGACGAGTACTTCACAATCCTATCCTCATCCAAGTCGAGTGATCGCCGTGAAACCGCTCATGCCGACAAGCAACAACAGCTTCAGAGAAGGCTGAACGCACAGAAGAAACAGCTCGAAGAGATCACTGACTCAGTGAAGACACTGAGGAGCAGCGGGGACCTCATCTTTCGCCACCTACCAGCTATACAGACCGTCCTTGAGACAGTGATGAACGGCAGGCGTTCGAAGCAACCGCTCGACAAAATCAGAGACAGTCTCCTCAAAGAGAAAGAAGATGGCTCAAGAGTCTACCCATACATTCGCGAACTAAGCCCTCACGGCGACAAGGCAACCTTCCTTTTCGAAGACAGGGAAATCGAGATCGAAGTCAGAGTAAGAGCACAGGATCAAGCCGCTGACTACTACGCGAAAGCGAAACGGCTCGAAGCGAAACTCTCGGGACTCAAAACCTCCACTCAGGAGACTGAACTTCTTCTGGAGAAACTTGCGACAAAGGAGCTTGAACTTAGGCAGCCGGTCAGGCCTGAGCATCGGCTTGAGAAGGAGTGGTTCGAGAAGTTCAGATGGTTCGACTCCTCGGAAGGGCTCCTCGTCATCGGAGGACGAGACGCTACCTCAAACGAGACTCTTCTGAAACGCTACACAAGCCCGGAAGACTTGGTCATGCACGCAGAAGCTCACGGCGCACCATTCATCGTGGTGAAAACTGGTGGCGTCGAACCCACGGCTGGGACTCTTCATGAAGCCGCTCAGGCGTGCGTGTCATACAGCCGCTTATGGAAGGACGCAATCCGCGCAGGGGACGCTTACTGGGTAAGGCCAGAACAGGTGACGAAGAGCGCACCCTCCGGCGAGTACCTCACCAAGGGAGCATTCATGATTCGAGGCACACGCAACTACATTCGAGGAGTAGAACTGGCGCTTGCAGTAGGCGTGACTATGCACGATGGCAAGACTCTCTTGATGGCGGGACCACCGAGCGCGGTGAAAAGCAGATGTCACACCTACGTCGGGATGCGGCAGGGAAGGGGGAGCCCCGCAGAAGCGGCGAAGAGGATCCTCGCAAAGTTAGCGGCCAAGACCAAGGAGAACACGGGAGCGGAGTTGCCGCGTATCGTAATCGATGACGTAATACGCCTGCTGCCGCTTGGCGGCGTCGAGATAGTGAACTCGATAAATCCTTAAGCATGGTCGCCCGATCCGGTATTGGCGGTTCATATGTCAGCCACTCGAACTGGACCAGAAGTCACAGTCAAAGACGTAATGTCATCCCCTGTCGTCACCGTCAGAGAGGATGACAACGTAACGAAGGTCGCCAAGACACTGGCGAGAAGGGGCATAGGCAGCGTCGTAGTGGTGGACAAGAAGCGCAAACCGCTCGGCATGATAACGGAGAAAGATGTAGTACGCAAAGTAGCTGCCAAAGGATTTCACCCGAACAAAATCAAAGCTGCGAAGATCATGTCCAAGCCACTGCGGACCGTGGAGCCCAACCTCGACGTGAAGGAAACGGCGCGAAGGATGAAACAGGCAAAGGTGAAACGTTTCGCCGTGATGGAGGCAGGGAAACTTGTCGGAGTGGTCACCGGGACAGACATCGTCGAGATCACCCCCGCACTGATCGACGTGATGGAGGAGAAATCGAAGATCAGACCGCTCGTAGACCGAAGCGAGACGAGCGCACTGGCAGGATACTGCGACGAGTGCGGAGTGTGGTCTGACAACCTGAAATCACATGACGGCTCATTCCTTTGCGCTGACTGCAGCTCCGACCTCCAGAAGGAAGAGTAGAGCTCCAGTCCACAGCCCTTTTCTGTCCGCTCGCTCTACCTGCGTTCTGGCGTACAATCCACGCCGGGTGCTCAGGAGAAGCGTCGGGGATGTCGCTAAGCATTACTGATGTGAAGCTCGCTCTGGGAGAGGGAATTGTCGAAGGCGGCATCTCAATCCGAGACGGGCGAATCGAGAAGATCTCCAAGACAGCACATCTTCCAGAGTCTGAGAAGACCATCGACGGTAAAGGCCTGATCGCGATCCCTGGGCTCATTGACGCGCATGTTCACCTCAGAGATATGGAGCTCTCCTACAAGGAGGACTTCTCAAGCGGAACCCTCGCAGCCGCCGCAGGCGGATTCACAACAGTCCTCGACATGCCAAACACCAAACCGTCCACCGATTCCGACGCGAGGCTCGCAGAGAAGATCGCAAAGGCGAAGCCTGCAATACATGTGAATGTCGGGTTCCACGCTTCTTTAGCTGAATCAGCCGCCGATCTTCGCAAGATGGTCAATGCGGGCACGATCGCGTTCAAGCTCTACATGAATGAACCCGGCCCAGATGCATGGCACAACGACCCCCAAAGACTACTCCACTCATTCGAGGAGTGCGCATCTCTTAACACTCCGGTCGCTGTCCACGCGGAGACCGGCCTTGCAGTTGCGAGAATCCAGACGAAATGCCGCGAAGCTGGGAGAAATTCTGTGCAAGACTTCCTGCGAGCTCATGCACCAAGATTCGAGCTGGATGCTGTGCAAACGATCACAGATCTTGCTCGTCGCGCTCACTCGAAAGTGCATGTCTGTCATCTGAGCACCCGCCGAAGCTTGAGGGAAATCTCTGCAGCACGCAAGAAGGGCGTCGAGATCACTTGCGAAGTGACTCCGCATCACTTGCTGCTTGACACGACGGACCTGAATCGGAAAGGTGGATCTGCACTGATGGTGCCGCCTCTCAGAAGGGAAAGCGACACGAGAGCGCTCTGGAGGGCGATGCTTAGGGCGGAGATTGACATTGTGGCGAGCGACCATGCACCTCACAGCCTAGACGAGAAATCGGGGAAGGATGTGTGGGCGGTTAGGCCAGGTTTGCCGGGACTCGAGACGACGCTCCCGTTGTTGCTGACTAAGGTTCATCGCGGTGAACTAACGTTGGCGCGCCTCGTGCAACTGCTTGCAGAGAAGCCCGCGCGCATATTCGGGCTTCAAGGAAAGGGACGCCTTCAGGCAGGGATGGATGGTGATCTGGTGCTTGTCGACCCAAAGGCGCGATCCTTGGTCGATTCGTCCAAGTTCTATTCGAAGGCTCACTTTTCTCCATTCGACGGTTTCAAGTGTGTCGGGCAACCTGTGACGACGATAGTCGCAGGCCACGTTGTGTATGATCGAGGAGAGATCGTTGAGAGGAACCAAGGCAAGATAGTAGCCCGAGGCGTGATATCATGAGGTTCGTCCTCGACGGCATGCTAGGGAAGCTTACCAGATGGTTGCGGATGATGGGACACGACGCCCTCTATCTGAACGACACGAAAGATCAAGACCTCGTAGCCAACGCCGTCAAAGAGAACAGGATTCTGCTGACTTCGGACGTGGCGCTCTACCGGCTTGCGACTGCGCGGGGAGCGGATGCATATCTTGTGAAGGGCCGAACGGAACCGGAGCGGCTCGCTGGCTTGGCTGGCAGATTCAAGCTAGATCTTTCGGTGGACGCGGCGGACTCTAGATGCCCTGTCTGCGGATCTCCTCTCAAAGCGGTCTCCAAGGAGGAAGTGAGGGAGAGGATACCCCCGGCAACGTTTAATGCGTTCAACGAGTTTTGGACCTGCTCCAATTCGGAATGCGCAAAAGTGTATTGGCAAGGTAGCCACTGGGGGAACATCACCGCCGTGTTGGAGAAGGCAAAGGAGATCCGAAGGAGAACAGAGCAGACGACCGGAGATTGAGAACGTATGACCGCACCATTCTCGATTGACGACGGCCGATTCCTTGTGAACCTTGCGAGAACCGCAGTCGACGAATACATTTCAAAAGGCCGCGAGATAGACCCTCCCGCAGACACGCCTAAGCATCTTCTTGAGAAGTCAGGCGTCTTTGTCACCCTGAATTCGACAAAGCCGACACCGCAACTCAGGGGCTGTATTGGATATCCGTTCCCAACTGACCCTCTCGTCGTTGCCACGATCCGATCGGCCATAGAGGCCGCTACTGGCGACCCACGCTTCGAACCCGTTGAACTTCCAGAGTTCAAAGAACGCGTTGTGGTGGAAGTGAGCGTCCTGACCGTTCCAGAGGAACTAACTGTAAAGCAGCCTATTGATCGTGCGAAAGAGATCAGGATCGGCCAGGACGGACTGATAGTGGGACGCGGAGCCCGCCGCGGACTCTTGCTTCCACAGGTCGCGCCTGAATGGAACTGGGATGCTGAGGAGTTCCTCAGCAACTGTTGCCTCAAGGCGGGTTTGCAACCTGACGCATGGCTGGACAAGGGCACGCAGGTAGAGAGGTTTCAGGCGATCATCTTCGAAGAGACTGAACCGAACGGGGAAGTTCACCTGAAAGAACTGTAGAGCGATTACCATTGAAAGTCTATTTCGCGCCCAATGGGATCGGACTTGGTCACATCACAAGATGTGAGCCGATCGCGGACGCTTTGATCTCGAAGGGAGCCGAGGTGGTCTACTCGACTTACCTAGACGGACTCGACTACGCCAGAAAGAGAGGCCTAAGAACACTTCCAACGCTTCCAATGGAAATCAAGGTCTCAGAAGACGGCGCTGTTGATTTCAAGATGACCGCGGCCACAAGCGGGTTTTCGCTCGGACTGAGAAGATTCCTCAGACAACTCTTAGCTGAGATCCGGAACATAAAGCGATTCCGCCCACAAGTTGTCGTCTCCGATACGCGAGTATCATCTCTCATCGCAGCGAAGCTGCTTCGCGTACCTGTCGTCTTAATCTTGAATCAGTATCGTGTGGAGATCATCAATAAGCCTTCCATAAAACGAATCAGTCCCATGGAGAGGTTGTTCTTCCTAATTGCGAACATATTCTGGCTGTTCTTCAGAACCTTGCTCGGAGGAATCTGGGCTAGTAGTAACCTGATGCTCATTCCCGACTTTCCAGCTCCCTACACGATCTCCGCGAGTAACCTAGCGATCCCGAAACGGTACAAGAAGAAAGTCAAGCTGATCGGTCCGATCGTGTCAGATGAGCCGAAGAAGCGGTCGAGCAGGGGCGCTTTAAATGGGTCACTTTCTTTCGCCAGTCGAAAACCGCTGATCTACGCTGCCGTAAGCGGCCCCAAGACCGAGCGCACTGTTCTCGCAGGCTTGCTCTTGGAGTCTCTGGGGGGGTTCCCGAGCGAGTATGAGGTCGTGATTTCTCGAGGTGAACCTAATGGATCATCGGCGCCTGTCCGTGATCGCAATCTGACAGTCTACGGTTGGATTGAAGATCAGTACGAGGTGCTGGAAGCGTCGAGCGTCGTGGTTTCGCGAGCGGGCCACGGAACCATAATGAAGTCGATTATGCTCGGGAAACCAATGATCCTCATCCCGATCCCAGACCATACTGAACAGTACGGGAACGCGAAGAGAGCCTCCAAGCTCGGCCTAGCAGAAATTGTCCCCCAACGAGAAGTCACTACTGAGCGCCTCCTAGACGCGACGAAGAAGCTGCTACATTCGCCGCCAGCCGGTATGGAGAGACTGAACAGGCACACCCCATTCACAGAGGCGATACCCATAGCGGCACATGAGATCGATGCACTGGCTTCAACCAGGCAAACATGATCCATTGTGCGTCAGCCTGCATGGGTTTGTCTTGCTTGGGCGCCTATGGTGATTCCTAAGGGATGCCTGTGGGATTAATCCCATAGGCGTTGCCTCGCCTGTTGCCTATGCCACTTCATCGGAGACATAGGATCCGCATCCTACACGATTGCAGAATAGTCCCCGGGATAGAGAGCAAAATCCTCAACCACAAGAAGAAATAGACAGACGATTCCGCAGCGGTTGTCTGCTCCGCCTAAGGAAAATCGATTTGGATCTTCTCAGAGCCGGCTGCGATCTTGTGAGCCAACTCCTCCACATGGAGGCGATTCTCTAGCGCTCTGACTTCGTCGATGAGCGCTTCGTATTCGCCAGGCGAGGGTTGTGTTGCGGTCTTCTGTGTCTCGGGTTGGGTTAGTCCGAGTTCCTCGAGCTGTCGCCGCAAGTCTGCCTCGTCGAGCGTGAGTAGTGGGCGATAAAGGGGAAATCCTGCGACCTCGTCGGCCGCTCTCAGATCCTTCAGGGACTCTATGCCGCCTTGACCAAATCTATCAGCGGTCACAAGTCCTAACGCGTTACGAGCAAGATGCTTAACCGCTCGGAACGCCAAACGCATACAGAAGACCCTCTGCACGTCCGGGCTAACGGCGGCTAGGGCGTTTCTTGTGTCCTCGTCGAGTGTGATCAGTCGCGCCGTATACGTGTTCTTCGGAACGTACCGCCTAAGCCTCTTCAAGCCCTCAAGGGTCTGATCGGGGGGTACCCCCCCTATAGGGGTAGGTAGGTCGGCTATGACGGGCCAGACCATGGCTCCGCGCTTCATCAACAAGTAGAATGCAAGCGGTGCGAGGGCGGGGTCACTTGCGAGCCCCAGAAGGCCTCCCTGCGAGCCTACGGGCAGCCCGCCGGGGCCGTTGAACCGTGCAGTTGAGACGAAAGCTTCCTTGGCACCGTAGAATACGCGGACCGTGTGGTCCGGATTACTCAGGTTCACTTTCACGCCGCTTGGAAGCCGCGATAGGACCTCCGAGCCTGCACGTATCTCGATCTCCTTGCCTCTGATCTTTGAAGGCTCAAAGTTGCGTGCTCTAATCGCGAATGTTTCGCCGGGCCTCAGTTTCTGTTCCGCCTGCTTGGCTGCGTTTTCAGCGATCTCCCCCAAATCCAGCTGGGTTGGTTGGCACGCATCGGCGTGAGCGACACCGAATATCTGAACCAGCTCCCTCGCTGTCTTCTCCGCATCGTCGAGACCGGCCACGACGAGGAATCCCCCCGCCTGTATGATCCTGTAATTCTCCAACCCGAAGCGTTTGAGATTGAATCTGATGTGCCTCTTCAATAATCGGATAAGGAGCTGGCGGACCGGATGGCTCTTCAAGGTAAACTCAGCGGTTGAGATCAACACGACGCCGGACAAGACACGAGCCTTCAGATCATTGCGTCACTTGGTACCATAATCGAGAAGACTCTTGCCGGCTGGAGCCTTGGCCTTCGATTCATCCTCAGTCGCTCCCTTCGAAGAAGGCCTCAGCTCTTCAAGGATCACGATCGCCTCGCCAAGCGGCATGCCCGTCACCAGCGCCATCTCTTTCGCGGATATGCGAGGCTTCTCCGGGAGCACATTCTTCTCTACGTAGCGTTTGTGATGTTTGTACATGGGAAGCGCATGTACAGTGTCAGTGAGAATCTCCCAAAGCGCCGCCACATCATAACCAGAGCGAGCTGACATTCCTGAATCGCATGGTATCAAACGGAAGCGACTGTTTAAGGTTTCAACCATGACGCGCAAGGTAGTGGTTCAAATCCAAACTTCCACACCAATGTACCCACATACAAATCCCTCTCTACTCACGGTTCAAACCGGAGCGAGGAACTCATACAAAACATACGGGAAGAAAGGTTAGAACTCTCATGATTTGTGCGTGGGTCTCGTGGTGCGAGCACCCAAAGATTAGGCCCTAGATTGAAGAGCCAAGATAGGCTAGAGGTTCTAGCAGCGCCTTCATTTTCTCCGCAGGACTGAATGAGCGGCAAATGAGCATAGACAACGTTGAGCCCAAATCCTCAGTTGACGCAGTTCACAAACACAGAACTGGTTCGCCTACCCGTGATGACCGTGCCCGCCTCAACCATGCAACAACCGCCAACAACACCGACCCCACCTGGTATCTCTCCTGTCCAGCGTATGGACCGGGAGAAGACACCAGTTGAGGAAATCCAAATGTTCTGACTGGTAACAGTAGGGCCTAGCGTCTCTACGCACGTCTCTTGCACAATCGTCCTCTGGCTGCTTGTGTCACCTCCGTTGCGCCCACAACAGGCAAGACGACATAGATAGTTAGGGTCATGGCTGCTGCGGCAACAAAAGCGACAACAGAAGCCATATCAGCGTTCTCTGTCATGCTGGCCATGCCCATGAATGTCAGAGCGGTGATGTGGACTATCCCTACTAGTGGCAACAAGAGAACGCGGAAGAGTGCTCGTAGAAGCCCGTTTCCAGCTATTCGTTCAGCCAGCGGAGGGCTCCATGAATAGTAGAACACGTTGAACGACGCGACGAGCGTTCTTCCTGTCGGCGTGGAGCCTATCAGCCTGTCACGGACGTAGCGCATGTAGACTACCTCAGGCGCTAGCTCCGAGCCGTACGCGGCGGTGGCAATCACGCAACGCGGAGACGAAATGGGCGTATGGGATTGCTCGGTGGAAACCGTCTCCGTCGTAATCACTGCAGATGTCGTGATCGCACTGGTCACAGATGTCGTGATCGCACTGGTCACAGATGTCGCGGTCGCCGTCTCGGTGGTGGCCCCCGCCCGAACGAGAACTTGGAGGGTGAAGGAGGCTTTTCCGGGGCTTACACCTGGGGGCACATGGACCGCCTCAGCAACTATGGCTATGCTTGCAGTCCAGTCCCGTATGGGCGTGTTCGGATTAAGATTGAAGGTGAACGTCACCGTCTTTCGTTCGCCCGGGCTCAGTGTGAAGTTGTTGTCTGAGAATGTCACCGCGAAGTGTGCTTTGAATTCGTCGTCTGCGACCAGCGTCAGCGTCACCCGTGCTGGCTCGGTACCGCTGTTTCCTATCACGGCTGAGTCGGCGAGTGTCCCGGCCATCCCTGTGGGCTTCGGGCTGAGCGGGTAAGGCCCCAAGTATTCCACGCCGACAGACGCATTGACGGTGGCCAGATTTGCATGAAGAAGAATGAAGAGAAGCAGGAGACCAAACAACAACTTGCGAAACGTTGAGGTTGTCGGAGAAGTCTTCATTTTGACACCTCAGCGTCTAGCTGAGCCCTACCCAGCGTAGCAGGGAGGAGATCGTATAAAGGCTTGTCACTTCTCAGACTGGCGTCATCAACCTTGCTGCCATGCTATTACAGCCCTAATACGTAACTCATGGGCGCTTGTGTTATTCACAAGAGCGCGGACTAGCTTATGGGACGAAGGGCTGTCTGCAACATCTAGCAGGACAAGTCCTCTTTTGGTAGTACAGCCCTGCGACGTATCGTACGACTGTCGGTGCTGTGATAAGACGATGAACACACACATTTTAGCAGCGAACACGCACAGACAATGCGTTTCCATATGCCTCCTGCTGGTTCTGGCTTCGACTCTAGTGGCCCTCGTCCATGCTGGTAGTGGAACCATCACTATTACTGGAAATGCACCCGCTGTCGAGGCGGGTTCAATTAAGATAGACGGCTCCGCTCCCTCGACCGTTAATGTGGACACATGGTATCTCATCACGGCGAATGTCAGCGACGTAGATCTGATGAATGATATCGCTAGGGTTCAGGTTATCTTGTACAAGACTGCTGCCGGTCTATCCGGGAATTTGGATAAGGAGAGGCGCTACGGCGTTGCATGGAAAACACCTGTAGATAATTGGGAATACCTCACGGGCAGCGGCTGGGGAACAGTAGACGCCGGCTACTTTGATACGACAGCCAGTTCAAGTTGGGGAGGAGGAAACCCCGGCTGGGGCATATGGACCTTCAAGTTCAAGTTCGACACTGTCAGTCACTACACCGCGGCGGACGGTTGGACGATTAACGTAACGGCTACTGACAAGGCTGGGAACCAAGCTTGGCGCGACGCGACGTTCGCCGTGAACCTGTACCAGTCGATCACCATTGATAATACGATTTCATGGTCAGCGAGTCCGGGTAGCAACAACGTCACTGCTACCAGTAATCCATTTCACATTACATACAAGAGCAATGCGATAGCGAAGTTCCAGATTCAAGCCACAGACCCAACGAACACCTTTGGTGATAGTTTTAACGCCAACAACCTTCTGATCGACGACGACAACGACGCAGGCACTGACGCACAATGCCAGAAGCTGAGCAATAGCCCAACTGACTGGTGGACTGGACTCGGTGTAACAAGTTCAGGCGCGGAAAACGCTTATTGGTTTGTGTCGGTTCCAGCAGGGCAGCCAACAGGTACGTACACCTTCACGTACACCATAGGCATTGAATTCGGCAATTACGCATAGGTTGTGTCGACTGTTGTATACGAGAAGAGAGACCCGGAATTGGCTGGAGGAACAGGCGTGGAATTCCATTACGAGACGAAGGAGCTGTCGCCTTCAACTTGGGGTGACTTTGAGAGACTATTCGAGAAGCATGGTGGGGTGCAAGGTGGTTGCTGGTGTATGTTCTACCATGTCGCAAGAGGTTGGAGAGAGAGAAGCCGAGCGCAGAACAAAGCAGAGAAGCACACCCTAGTGGAGCATCGGAAAGCGCATGGCGTGCTAGTATATCATCGCGGAAGACCTGTGGGCTGGTGCCAGTTCGGTCCGAGCAAAGAATTGCCACGCATAGACAACATGAGGGATTATGCTCCGTCGCACCAAGGAGACCTCTGGAGAATAACCTGTTTCTTCACCGACCGGGACTACAGAAGGAGAGGCGTCGCGAGAGCAGCTTTGAACGGTGCTATCCGCTACATGAAAGAACGTGGCGTCGAAGTGGTTGAAGCCTACCCGGTAGATCCTAAGCGGAGGCATTCTTCAGATATGTTCTGGAACGGCACTCCAGACCTCTTCAATTCCGCGGGCTTCACCAAAGTATGCAAGCTCGGCAGGGAACGATGGATCTTCAAGAAGACGTTGTAAGGAAACCTCCTAGGAAAGCCCCGCCCAGACATGGCTTTTGACAGGGACGAGGTGATGACACAGACCACGCACGACCGAGGAAGACGCAACCCCCGTGGCGACATTGGCATTGTAACGGTGCGAGGCGGACACCCGCACAGAAGGGGACAGGACGGCAGGGGACCCTGAGTTCATCTACACACAACAGTCTACGCGCGATTATCTGGTGAAACAGGTCTCCTAGTACATTGATCTTGTATGCGATGCCCGTTGTGCGGACGTGAAATGACTGTTCTTCCTGGGGTGAGGAGAGGGAGAGTCAGCGAGATCGTACACTATTGCGAGAAACATGGCCTGTTGCGCAGACCACCCACCTCGATTCTCTTGTATCACATGTCGAGTCCGAGATCAGAGAGTCAAACTTCCGAGCCCAGCTGAGAAGTTCTGCCTACCGATCTTGAAGCCGACCTTGCCGAGGGCTCTGACAACTTCACGCCACGAGAGGAGCTTCGACAATCACCGCGACCTTTTCTCCTCTGGTTCGCTGCTTGAGTTGCTCCGCCTTGACTTCTAGATAAGCTTCAATCGCTTCCTTCGCGTTACTCAGAGCCTCGTCCCTTGTCTCGCCTTCGCTAGCGACGGGAACCTACACATTTGGGTCTCCGGAGTTTCCAAGAGAGTCTTGACGCGGTTGAGGGGTGTATGACACCCCTTTTTTGGCTGTATGACACTTATGCGCGAACTCAATGAGATTCGTCCTCGGTTGGAAAGGTGATTTCCTATGCGAGCAGTTCTCCAGGCCCACCGTGTACAAGACCGTGGAACCGTTCCAATCGTACGTACGGTTCATTTGAATTGTCAGACAGTTCGTTTCTACTGTCAGACAGTTGACGCATATGCTCCTCAAGGATCCGTGAGCCTGTTCGGAGTGACTTGTGCCGCGAGTCTGGGTCAGGCAAAGGTAGCGTGTGCAGGGTAGGGTCAGATCTGTGGAAGGCGACGAGGGAGCGTCTGAGCTTGCCTGATTTGATTCTACATATTGAGCTAGGGGGGTACCCCCCTGGGGTGCTCTGTTAACTTAACGAGTGGTGAGGGACTGGCCTATCGCTTCGCCTTGACGACGCTGTTTCTGGTTATCTCGTCAAGTTGTGTTAGTTGCTTCTGGATGGCGTCCTCTCTGATCCAAGATAACCCACCCAACTCATTAAGGTGCAAATGATACTCACCAACGATGGTTCCGAGAAGATCGTTCATCCTTCCGTTAGGCACCTCGTCTCCCAACTCGACCCTTTTCTTCAAGTCAAGAAGCAAGCTGTAATCTGGATCATTCACATAGGGCACAAGATGTTTCGTGTTGGGTTGGGCTAGACGCTCAACTAGAGTTTGCGAGTACCAATTAACCGCGTCTAAGAACAGTTTTCGGTACTGTACCACATCTTCCTTGCCTACGGTCAAGGGATGCACGTATATGGGAAGCCACGAACCTACCTCTTTACTCTTTCCCGAATCACTACCTACGCTATGCCGAACAGACCCTCGCCTAGTCAATTACACACTCCTGGGGGGGTTGGGTCGACCTGTGACCAAGCATGAGGAACCATCACCTCGCATCCTTTCAGGAGCAGAATGGCGGATAGTGTCACCCGCTCATCCGCATACGGTTGACATCCGCGGCAAATGCAGATATTTCGAAGGCTACATTGTTGTGGCACACAATTCAGCGGTTCAAATCCGGACGCCCGCATCAATGAAAATTCTCTTCTCTTCCGTTTCTCGTTTTGATGTGGGTTGGCTGACTCATGCGGTTTGTAGGCTTGAGTTTGTGATTCGTTCTAGCCTCCTAATCTTGTTTTCGAAGAGT
>Ga0315289_10001698_pt1 | contig 34160 bp, 28 predicted proteins | sample YL17G11_40_MG_FD_203452 | JGI IMG/M metagenome (GOLD analysis project Ga0315289, IMG submission 203452) | Sediment microbial communities from Yellowstone Lake, YNP, Wyoming, USA - YL17G11_40 | ecosystem: Environmental > Aquatic > Freshwater > Lake > Sediment | place: USA: Wyoming | collected...
TATAATCTAATTTTATTTATTACAAAAAAAGTTTTGTAGCTCTGACTCTTTGTCAGGGATTCCGAAACAAGTTCGGAATGACATTTCCTTTTTCCTATGATTTTGAATGACATTTTCTTCTTCCTGTCATGCTGAACTTGATTCAGTATCCGGAAAAAAATTCCGGGCTACTGAGTAATTATTACAAAAAAGGTGGAGATTGATAAGTTGAAATTGTCGAACGAAGAATTTACTTTTGGTTTTTTTAAGAAGAGAAATTTGTTGGTTTTTTTTGCTGTAATGTCGATTTATATCGGAGTAAGTTTGGGAAATAGTTCTGCCTTCTTATTCGGGATATATTGTCTAATACTTTTACTCATAACTTTTTTTATTTCTTATTTTTCAGCTAAAGGAATTCGATGTAAACGAAATCATCTGCCACGAACGTTTGAGGGAACAGAGGTCGACGTTCATATCAGCTTGGAAAATGATTCCTTTTACCCACTCTATATGGTTGAGATAAGAGATGTGTTTGTGCCTGGTGAATCATATTATGTTAATATCCTCGCTCAATATAAAATTGATACGAATCATTTTATTGATTTAAAATATAGAGGGAAATGTATTCATCATAGGGGATTATATACATTAGGACCAATTATCACCCATTCATCCGACCCATTAGGTGTCATCCCGATTAGAAGAGAGCTTTCTGTCATTTCAGATTTGATGGTTTATCCTAATACAAAAGAGATAAAGGGGATGATTTTATACGAGCTTGGGACACTTTTTAATATCGGGCAAGAGGCAACGATTAATTCAGGAGTAAGTGCAGAGTTTTCGGGTGTGAGAGAATATAGGTATGGAGATAACTTTCGGCATATTCATTGGGGACTGAGTGCAAAACATAATAAGTGGATAATCAAGGAATTTGAAGAGACAGTTGTAACTGAAGTTTCCATCTTTGTTGATTTATACAGATATTCGCATACAGGGATTGGTGATGTATCGACATTGGAATATGCCGTAAAGGTAGCGGCTTCAGTGGCAGAATTGGCAATTGAGAATTCCCATCAGGTAAGGGTGTTTGCTATGGGATTGCAAGGTGCGCGATTATCATATAATGTAGGGACAGAACTGTGTTCTGTCCCTACAACCCCTTTTGATAAGGGGGATTATAAGGAAGGTTCTGATGTGCCGTTGGGAGCAGGTGATTTTCATTTGATAACAATATTAGACAAATTAACATTCTATAGAATTGGAACAATAGGTTCATTTGAGAATGAGTTTATTGAAAAGGTGAATTATATTCGGAGAGGGTCAACGATAGTGTTAATTACTTGTTCCTCGAATTTCAAACTTGATAAGATTATGGAAACCTTAAAAGAGCTGATTGCTAATAGCGTTAGAATCATTTTTATCATCATTGATGATAGGACGTTTATAAAGGTATGGAAAAGGCAGGATGAATTGCAACGAGAGGCTATGCCAATTTATGAGTTAGAAAAAATTTTAAAGGAGAATGAATGCATTGTTTATATTTTGAAGAAAGATGATGAGATAGGAATTGAGTTATCGAAAAGTATATGTCATTCCGAACTTGTTTCGGAATCTCATTAATTACAGAAACAAGGGATGCTGAATCAAGTAGTGTCATCCTGAACTTGATTCAGGATCAGCCTGATAGGATGCGGGCAATGTCATTCCGAACTCGTTAGTGTCATTCCGAACTTGTTTCGGAATCTCGTAATGAAGACATAAATATGAATATACAATATTATGTATATATTCTCACAAATAAAAAGAATAAGGTGCTTTACATCGGCGTAACAAACGATCTCGAACGTAGAATGTATGAACATAAAAATAAATTAGTTGAAGGATTTTCCCAAAAATATAAACTTAATAAACTTGTCTATTACGAAGTAACCAATGATGTAAATAGTGCAATAAGTAGAGAAAAGCAACTTAAGAACTGGCATAGAGAGTGGAAAATAAATTTGATAAATCAATTTAATCCTGAATGGAAAGATTTATGTGAGGAACTTTAGGAATGCAATATGTACAAATGTAACACTAAAGTTGTGTAATATTTGTTTCAATTATGGAAATAAGAAGTACTGATACAAGAGATGCTGAAACAAGTTCAGCATGACAGGGTAGTGTATATGTCATTTCGAACTCATTAGTGTCATTTCGAACTCGTTTCGGAATCTCATTAATTACAGATACAAGGGATGCTGAAACAAGTTCAGCATGACAAAATGAGGAAGAACTTAATGAATAATATTGAAGAAGATTCAAATTTTTTTAATCTTTATGCGATTTATCTTTATGTTTTTGCATACATTCTGACCTCTATAACTGTATTTATCGGATATGGTATTTTTTCTGATTTGGATTTATATGAACGGTTTATCTTTAGCTTTCTACCTTTACTGTTTATTTTCATAATAGCATTTTTCTTCAGATATACCATCGCTGAGATGCTCGATAAATTAACAACGGAGGAGCGCATAGGTTTATCCATAGTTTTTTTTATTATTTTTTTGATGCCGACAATTTTTTTCAAAACAAAAAAGCTTGCTCTTAATTTTATTTTTCTTACTTATCTACTTTCTATTTTTTTATATAATGAAAAGTCCTTCTGTCGACTTTATTTTGCTGATATGTTTTTGATGTTTTTAATTTTACTAACTCGACCTCGATATTCAGTTTTATTGTTATTACTATTTTTCGGTCTTCTATCCATCACATTTGCCCTTGATTACTTCAGGTTCAAATATGAGAAGTATGGAGATAGAGGTGATGTATTTGTTGAGCATCCAATTATAGAAGGGATATTAATATTTGTTTTTACATTATTCTTATTTATACCTCTTTATTTTGTACTACCAGCTTTTATACCTGTCGTGATTAAAGAAGTACCTAAGAAAAATATGGATGAAATTGTTAAGGAAATAGGTTATAATAAACTTATTAGTATGAAGGATATTTTAATTATTGTATTACTAATCGCTCTGGGATTTTTTGCCATTAAAGCATTGCAATGGTTTATGCTTCATAGGAAATCAGAAGAGGCATTTGAGAATGTTATCCTAACCCAGACTGGTGCGATGTTCAGGAGGAAAAAGGAAAAACCAAAAAAACCAAAAGGGAAAATAAAATCAGTTAGAGATGAAGTTATTCATTTGTATAATAGTTTGTGTTATGATATGGCTTTGGCAGGATTTGAAAGGAAGAAATTTTTTACTCCAAATGAGTATCTTGGTGAGTACGAAAGAGAGATAAAAGTTGATAAAGATAAATTTGAAAGAATAACAAAAGTTTTTGAAAAGGCAAGGTATAGCCAAGAAAATATATTGATAAATGAAGTCGAAGAGTTGAAAAGTTTTTATAAGATTATAAAAAGTAAGGTCAAAGACGCTATGTATTTGAAGGTTCTGGTTGAAGATAAAAAAAGCTATAGAGTTTAGGTTCGATAATAAAAAAATGTATAAAAAAGAATCAAATATTGTTGGGATTAAATTGAGCAAGATTACAACGCAGGAGTTTATGAATTATGTGATTGATTATGCTTTAAATGGAATTAAGCCAATACAAATATGTTATTTGAATGCGGATTGTGTGAATAGATATTTTAAAGATAAGGAATATGCTCAGATAATTGATAGTGCGGAGATTGTTTATGCGGATGGACAGGCAGTAGTCTGGGGTTCAGGATTATTCGGGACAAGGTTGCCTGAGCGAGTCAATGCGGGCGATTTTTTTCTGGATTTTTGCAAGAAATGTGAAGAGAAAAAAATAAAACTGTTTTTCCTTGGTTCCAAAGGAGATACATCAGAGAAGTGTGCGAATAATTTTTTGAAAAAATTTCCTCAGTTGAAAATTGTTGGGACAGATGATGGTTATTTTGATGAGATAAAGGAGAAGGAGATAATTAAAAAGATTTCAGAATTGGGAGTTGATATATTAATAGTTGGGATGGGATCACCATTACAAGAGAAATGGATTAGTAAGAATATTGACAAATTGAATGTGAAAGTTTGCTGGGGAGTTGGAGCATTATTTGAATATTATTCCGGGAATGTCCCACGAGCACCTATTGGGATGAGGAAAGCAGGATTAGAGTGGTTATACCGTCTTATTGTCGAACCGAAAAGGCTCTGGAAAAGATATTTGATTGGTAATATCGTTTTCGTTTTTAGAATCATATCAGGTATAATAATTAAAAGATAAGAATTTTTTGACAGGATAACAGGATTAACAAGATATTAGAAAATTCATAAATTTCTATTATCCTGTAAATCGTAAATATTAAAGGAACCCAAGAGAATCTGTAAATGGAATATAAAGAATTAACTGAAAAAATAATTGGTTGTGCATATAAAGTGTATAACAGAATGGGTTATGGTTTTGTCGAATCTGTTTATGAGAAATGTTTATTGATAGAACTAAAAAAGTTAGGCTTGAAAGCAGAATATTAAAAACCCATAACTGTTTCTTATGAAAATGAGATTGTAGGAGAATTTGTGACTGATATAATCGTTGAAGATACGATTATTTTAGAATTAAAATCTGTGAAACAAATTGTAAAAGCATATGAAGTGCAATTAGTGAATTATCTTGTAGCGACAGGAAAACCTGTTGGATTAGTGATAAATTTTGGAGAGAAAAAGGTAGAAGTAAAAAGAAAGGTTAAAGATTTACCTAAAGATTAACAGGATATTTTGAAATCCTGCTAATCCTGTTATCCTGTCTAAAAGGTTTTTTAATATGAGTCTTAATTTTGAGAGCGAGAATATATTTTACGTTCCTGAAGGTGAGATGCTCACTTATTATGATATTTTTAAATGGAGAAAAATTCTTTTTAACATATTAAAATTTAAAGTGAAAATGAATCGTTTCAGGAAACAGATTATCTACGAAAGAATTACGGAAAATCTCGAGATTATTAAGAGTGAAAATCTTTCTGAATATGAAGAGAAAAAGGGAAAGTTAAAGGATTTTTTAGAGAACCTTTCGTTTTTTGATCAGGAAAATACAATACTAACTGACCCAAATACACTGAAGAATTTTGTTGATATCAGTTTCTGGATAAGGATTTCAGATAAGCCTCTTGAGAGTTATTTTGAGGAAGATTATTTAGATAGGGTGGTAAGTGAGAAGGAATATTTTAATTTGCCTATTGTTGGTGGTATACCTTTATCATCTCTAAATGATTTTGAGATGAATTTTTTTGATAATGAACTGGACATTATTTTGCAGATACCCAAAAAAGATGGGATTATATTAAAGCCTTTAGAGGTTAATGAGTTTTTACCGATAACAGACGAGTTCTGTGGTTATTTTGGGACATCAAATATTGGGAATCTGGTCAATTATGATTTGTCCGGGAAAATTGCGAAAGAGAATTTATGTTGTTCTCCTATATCCCAAAAAGAGAAAAATTTGTATCAAACTTTATATTTTCAAATAAAAACAGATTCGCAATGTAATCTTCTGAAAACGGTAAATCCAAATAAAGCAGTTGAGAGGTTGAAAAGTTTACGGTTTAACGCGGTGAAGGAAGAAAGAAGGGCGATTGTATTTATTAGAAATGATGATATAGTTCATCTCTATACTGATTGCCCGGGAGTTGAGTATTCTGATTATCCTATAGTGCCTACATTTCTTATCGCAGTCCAATATAAAGGAAGCAATGAACCGAAGGATAGGGAAATATTGATGAAGGAGATTTTGGGAAAGTAAAGAATAATTTCACGCAGAGACGCAGAGGTCGCAGAGAATATAATTATAGAGGACGCATATATGCGTTCCCTATGATTTATTGTTGTAGGTGGTAGTCACAATCTTTAGATTGCGTTTATTTAACACAGGCTAAAGCCTGTGGCTACCACATTAACATAGAGTTTCTCACTCTGTTTTTAGCACTGGATTTGAATAATTATGGAAAATAAAGACGATAAAGCAAAAAGATATAATCGGATTAAAATAAAAATCACTATTACAGGGATTATCCTTGACCTTCTATTTCTCATCATTCTTTTATTTACAGGTCTTTCAGTTTATATCAGAAGTCTTGTGGAGTCTTCAACAAGTTCATTTTTTTTAACCATAGCGGGTTATTCTTTGATTATAGGTTTTTTAGACGAGATAATATCTCTTCCTCTGCATTTTTATTCGGGTTATTTTTTAGAACATAAGTTTGAGATGTCGAATCAGGGAATCAAGGATTGGATTGTAGACCAGTTAAAATCATTAGGACTGACGATAGCGATTGGTTTGCCATTAGTATTAATATTTTATTTTATCCTAAAAAATTTCCACGACAACTGGTGGATTTTAACGGGCATAGTTTTCACAGTTTTATTTGTATTGCTTGCGAAATTTGCCCCACTGATCTTGTTCCCTGTATTTTTCAAATTTAAATCGTTGGGGAATGAAAGTTTAAAAGAGAGATTAATTCGATTATGTGAAAAAGTTGGTACAAAGATAAATGGCGTTTTTGAGATGGATTTGAGCAAGAAGAGTAAATCAGCAAATGCAGGTTTGGCTGGAACAGGTAAAACGAGACGGATTATATTATCTGATACTCTTCTTAATAATTTTTCAGAAGATGAGATTGAATCGATAATGGCACATGAATTGGGTCATCACATATACAAGCATATGTTAAAGGGATTAGTACTCCAGACAGTTTTTATCTTTTTTGGATTTTTTATTGCGAGTGTAGTTCTGAAAAACGCCATTGAATATTTTGGATTCAGGAGCATCTATGATGTGGCAGGATTACCATTAATTATATTAGTTATATCGATATTGAGTGTGATATTATTGCCAATTGTAAATTCCATAAGTAGAAAGATGGAATTACAGGCTGATACCTATGCGTGCAGGATGTCATCAAATCCGCAGGCATTTCTTGCCGGATTAGAGAAATTAGCGAATTTAAACCTTGCCGATAGGAATCCTAATCCTATCATAGAATTTATCTTCTATAGCCATCCATCGATTGAGAGAAGATTGCGATTCGGACAAAAAATCTTAGAAACCACAAATCAATCATAAATAATCACAGATAATACGAAAAAATACAAAACTATCTGCGTTTATCTGTGGTTATTTGCGGTTTCATAAGTATTTTAAACCATCAATCTCATTAATCCATGCAAATTTAAAAAATTCATTTTAAAAATTAAAAATTGACTAATGGAAACCTTTTGAAACAATATTAAGAAAATTGAATTTGGTAGAATTTATTTATTGAGGATGAGAATATGGCAAAGAAAGATTTGATGATAAGTGTGGCAGGGATTAGAGGAATTGTTGGTGACAGTATTATCCCTGAGGAGTATTTGAAGTATGTGATGGCTTTTAGTAATAGTTTGAAAAATAAAAAGATAATTGTCGGTGGGGATTCAAGGAAGTCTCGGGAGATGATGAGGCATATCGCCTTTTCTGGACTGATTGCGACGGGAATAGAGGTAATAGATATTGGGATTGCTCCTACTCCTACTGTAGGATTACTCGTCAAAGAATTAAATGCGGGTGGTGGGATTGCGATTACGGCAAGTCATAATCCCAGAGAATGGAATGCTTATAAATTTTTTAGCGATAAGGGAATATTCTTAAATAAAGAAGAGTTTAATGCCTTGATGCAGATATATCAGGCTGGTGAATTCAAATTGGCTCGTATTGATGAAATAGGGAAAGTAGTAAAAAATGAGGATGCATTCAGAATTCACTTAAATAAGATATTTAATTATGTCGATGTTGATATCATAAGGCAGAAAAAGGTTAAGGTTGTTGTTGATTGTTGCAATGGGGCAGGATCGGAGATTATTCCAAGGTTACTTGAGGATTTAAATTGTGAGACGATTATCATTAATAATGATATAACAAAGGAATTTCCACATATTCCAGAGCCTTTGCCAGAGAATATTGGTGAGTTGTGTGAGAAAGTAAAAGAAACAGGAGCAGATATCGGGTTTGCGATTGACCCTGATGCGGATAGAGTTGCGATTGTCGATGAGACCGGGAAGGCAATTGGAGAAGAGCGTTCTGTTACATTAGCGACAAATTATGTATTGTCAAAGAAGAAGGGTCCGGTAGTAGTGAATTTATCTACAACAAGGGCTGTGGATGATGTGGCGAAAAGAAATGGTGTCAATGTCTTTAGAACCCCTATCGGAGAGGCTTACGTAGCAAAAAAAATGTTAGATATTGGAAGTGTGATTGGTGGTGAAGGCAATGGAGGGATTATGATACCCGGAATACATCCGTGTCGGGATGCTACTGCAGGTATCGCATTGATTCTTGAAATGCTTGTTAAGAGTAAGAAGAGGATTTCGGAAGTAAATAAAACGATTCCTGATTATGCCATAATAAAAAAGAAATATGAAATAGATAGAGAGAAATATGAGACAATTATTAATGCGGTAAGATTTAAGTTTCAGAAGGCGTCTATGACGGATATTGATGGACTAAAGATATCGTTTGAGAAATCGTGGATACATTTGAGATTATCCGGGACAGAGCCGATATTGAGGTTATTTGTTGAGGCTCCGACTAAAGATGTGGCTAATGATTTAATAAGGGAAGTGGAACATTTGGTTTTAAAATTTAAATAGTAGGGAACGGTCGCGACCGTTCCCTACTGCCCACTGTATAGGGCGAACACGGGGGGTTCATCCCTACATTTTGTACTTTTCAATAATTTTGATTGACTATTATTTATGGTTTTAAAAAAATATTTATTATTAATATTTTTAATATTAAATTAAGATTGTCTCGGTTTGATTTCTGAAAAAATTGTGGTGCGACATTTATGTCGCAAGAAATGCGAGCTAAAGCTCGCACCACAAAATCCTACCGCTACAGGATGTATTTATTATGGATAAACAAGAGAATGGTCATCAAGAGGGAGATAAACAGTTGGGTGAGGCGTTGAAGCAAGAGGGTATTTTAACGGACAACCAGCTTCAACATTCCATTCAAATTCAACAGGAGTCTCTAAAAAAGAAAAGACTCGGTGAAATACTCATCGAGCTTGGGTATATAACAAAACGACAATTACGCGAAATTGCACGGAAGTACAATCATAGAGTCCATTTAGGGGAAATATTAGTTGATAGCGGTGTTTTATCTGAAGAGAAACTTGAACAAGCTCTTGATACTCAGAAAGTAAATAAAAAATTGCTTGGTGAAATTCTTGTTGAATCCAGTGTTATTACGGAAGAGCAGTTTGCTATGGCATTGAGCCAGCAATTTGATTATCCTTATATCGTTCCGGACAAAAGATTGATTGATAAAAAATTACTTCAGCTCTTTCCTGAAGATTTTCTGAGACAACATATGGCTCTGCCTGTCTGGAAGAATGAGGACGTTGTAACGGTTATTGTGCAGAATCCACTTGACCAGTCCCTTCAAACAATGCTCAAGCATCTGTTTAGCACAAAGTATGAATTAGCAATAGCACCAAAAACACTTATCAAAAAGGTGCTGAGAGAGATTATGGAAGAGCGTTCTATACTCACTAAGGGAATTGCTCCAATCATAGACCAGACCAGAGATCGAACTTTTCAAAGATATGTTCTTGATAATGTTGCCCCAGCAGAATCTACCACGGGGCAAATCATAAATATAGTTGATTATATTCTATGCAGTGCCATAACTGAACGAGCGAGTGACATTCATATAGAGCCTTTGTATGACAGACTCAGGATTAGATACAGAATAGATGGTAGACTGATTTATAAAACGGATTTACCAAAAAATTTGGCTGATTCACTTATGAGAAGGATAAAGATTCTTTCTAAGATTGATATTGCGGATTCTAAGGATAATCTTGAAGGGCATATTTATGTTACGTTGAATAATAAGGATATTGATTTAAGAGTAGCAATATATCCGACTGTGCTTGGAGAGGCGATTACTATAAGATTATTAACGAAAGAAATAGGATTGAGGGATCTTGAGGACCTCGGGATGTTGCCCAAGGTTCTAACTATATTAAAAAAAGTCTTGGATACTCCATCAGGATTAATTTTGTTCACAGGACCGACAGGGTCTGGTAAGACGACGTCACTTTATGCCTGTTTGAATTATTTAAATAAGCCTGATGTGAAGATTGTTACAATTGAAGACCCGGTAGAATATAGCATTGAAGGCATATCTCAATGTCAGATCAAGGATGCAACAGAAAAGCAGATGAGCGATAGAATAAAAACGATGATGCATCAGGACCCTGACGTTATGGTTATGGGAGAAATCAGTAACGAGATAACAGCCGTAGGTTCAATCCAAGCGTCTTTATCAGGGCACAAGGTATTTTCTACAATTCATACAGATGATTCAATTGGAGCTATTCTAAGATTGATGGAATTAGGGCTGAGGACATACTTGTTATGCAGTACAGGAATTGCTGTATTATCACAGAGACTTGTCAGGAAGATTTGCAAAAATTGTAAAGAACCATATACTCCATCGAAAGAATTAATTAAGGAGTTTAAGTTAAAAGATATTGACTCTGATTTATTTGATTTTTATCATGGGAAGGGATGTGTCAATTGTAATTACTCTGGTTTCTTTGGCAGGACAGGTGTGTTCGAATTATTAGCGGTTAATGATGAAATCAGGAGTACATTTTTGGATAATAATAATGCGTCAGTCATTCGTAAAGTAGCCCACAATACGGGTAACTATTTATCCTTAAGAGAGGCTGGTTTTATTAAGGCACTACAAGGAGAAACCACGCTGGATGAGGCAATGAATCTACTGTCATATAATGAAAAAGAGACTTTTTACGCTATGGACCTCAAAACAGAAGAAATAAAATATTGGATGGAAGAAGAGTAAAAACAAATACATAAAAAGTTAGCTACGAAATGACACGAATAATTACAGTTATTTAAATAATGTAACCAATCAAATATATTTCGTGAAATTTCGTGTTTTTTTGTGGCTAATTAAACTAATAAAAGAGTGAAGAAATGAGAAACTTTTTAAGCGATATTTTTAAAAAAAGAGCTGATTCTCTTGTTGCAAAAGGGAAAAAGAAGAGCGCAATAAAATGGTATACGCTGTGTCGGGCTTACGAGAATGTCGGTGATATCCATAATGAATTGGGCAATTATTCTTCTGCAATTAAGTGTTTTCTAAAATCGGGGAATTATTTCAAAGCCGGTCAATCCGCATTAAATAACAAAGAATATAAGCTTGCCTCTGAATATTTCTTAATGAATAATAACACTGATGAAGCGGCTAAGGCGTTGTTAGAAGGGAATGATAAGGCAGGAGCTATTGAGATTTATTTAAATAATCAGATGAAAAAACAGGCAGCACAGATATATGAAAATTTAGGGAATTTAGAGCAAGCTGCAGGTTTGTATTCAGATGTTAATGAATTTGATAAGGCGATAGAGCTTTATAAAGGGCTTAGGAAATTAGATGATGTGGTCTATGTGTATAAAAAAATGGGGAATTTAACAAAGTCTGCTGAAGAATGTAAGGAAAAAGGAGAGTTGATAATTGCAGCAAGATTGTATGAGGGAATGGATAACTACAATAAGGCTGCAGAGATATATGAATCTATGGGTAGATTTGACAGGGCATTTGAGTTATATGAGATTGCTGGTAATTATGGAAAGATAGGTGAGATTTATGAGAAGAAAGGAAAATTGCATTTGGCAGCAGAGATGTATGAGAAGGATTCAAAAACACAACTTAATGCGGCTCAAATTTACAATAAATTAATCATCTTAAAAGAGATTGAATCTTATGACATTAATTCAAATGTGATTTGCGGGGTTATGGCAAAGGAAGTTGATTGCGTAGCCTTGGGATTGATGAGTAAAGAGGTTGTGTATGCATCTAAAACATTTGTGCCAAAATGGCGTTTTAAGATTAGCGGTGAAGGGCATCCCATTTCTATTGCTATTACGAGTGATGGTAAGTTCATTGGTGTTGGAACTGATGACCATATGTTTTATTTGCTCAATAATGAGAAGCAATCATTATGGGAAAAGAAGTTTGATGCACCAGTAAAGGATGTTGCATTTTTACCTGATAATTCAGGGGTGATTATAACTGTATCAGATGTTATTGTTTGTTTAAGTCGCGAGGGTGGAACGAAATGGGAAAATCGAGTTGATTTTAAAGCCTGGTCGATTGATTTATCTAAGAATGATAGTATCTGTGTTGTAGGGTCATTAGGAGGAGGATTATTTATTTATGAACTGGATGGTGAATTGAGAGAAAAAATCCAACTACAAGAGCGGGTCTATAAAGTCAGATTGAGCCCTGATGATAAATATATCATAAGTGCGATAGGAGACAATAAGTTAACGCTATTTAATATGAACTTTGATAAGATATGGGAGTATTTACATAAAGGGGTATATCGTTTTATTGGTTTTGTTCCCGGGATGAATATGGTTGTGGCTGCTGAGGATAATAGTGTTTCTCTTCTGGATAATGAGGGGAACTGCGATTTTATGCGGGATTTCAATAATAAAATAATAACTGGTTTTATAAATAACCAAGAGGAGAAAATTTACTTGTCATTTAATAATAGAACAATTCTTGGGTTTATAAAAGCAGATTGTAAGATGAAAGCGGCGGAATGTTTTGTTAGAGCAGGGGCGTTAAAAGAAGCAGCGGAAATTTATCGAAATATTCAGGAATATCAGAAAGCTTATGATCTTTATAAAGAGATTGGTGATTACGAAAATGCAGCGCATACAATGCAACTTACTGGTGATATTATTACAGCGGCAAGGCATTTTGAGGTTGTGGGAAGATATGATAAAGCAGCGGATTTATATGAGCAGATAGGTGAGCTTTCTATGGCGGCAAAATGTTATGGGAAAGCAAATAATTTTGTTAAGGCAGCTGAATTATATGAAAAATTAGGAGACATTATAATTGCGGCTGATTTCTTTGAAAGGGTAGGAAATTATAAAAGAGCAGGCATTCTTTATAATAAAGTCAATCAGACAGAGCAAGCTATTTCAAATCTCGAAAAGTATTTCGCTGAACATAGTGATGATAAGGATATTCTGTTCGAATTGGGAAGACTCTATATGTATAAGGATAAAGTGGATGATGCGATAAAAATGTTTCAGCAGTTAATTGATGATGAGCAATATAAAAGAGAATCTTTGAAAAATTTGGGAGAGTGTTTCTTACAGAAGAAATTATACGATGTGGCGATTGATAGATATTTTGAGTGTCTGGGGGACGAGAAGAAAGTTAATAGAAGTAATCTGGATATTCATTATGGTTTGGGCTGTACTTATGAATTTGCAGGACGGTATCAGGAGGCAAAGGATACATTCAATAAAATACTTGCAATAGATTTTTATTATAAGGACGTTCAGGATAGATTGAAAAGGGTGGAGGAGTTTTCTGAGATATATTCAGATGTGTCTGCAGGACCCAATAGGACGATGCGGATGGATAGTTCAAAGCAATTGCGTGAACTAACGATTCAGACGCGTAGACGCTATCAAATAATAAGGAAGCTCGGAGAAGGTGGGATGGGAGTTGTTTATCTTGCCATTGACCAGAGATTAAACAGGCAAGTGGCATGGAAAGTTTTACCTTCTCATTTGGCAAGTAATAAGGAATTTCAACAGAGATTAGTCCGAGAAGCACGTGCAGCCGCACAATTAAATAATCCTCACATTATCGCTATTTATGATTTTGGTACTGAGCAGAATGAGTGCTATATTTCGATGGAATATATTGATGGAATAACTTTGAGAAAAATTCTTGCAGACGAAAAGCAGTTACCTATGAAGAAAACACTTGTTTATGGGATACAGATAGCAGAGGGACTATATGCAGCTCACAAAGCCGGGATTATTCATAGGGATGTAAAACCAGAAAATATAATGATTACGACAGAAGATGAAAAGATTAAGATGATGGATTTCGGATTAGCTCGTTTGGGAGACGATGTTCAATTAACAAGAGAAGGATGCGTTGTGGGTTCAGTTAGATATATGGCTCCTGAGCAAATTAAGGCACTTGAACTTGACCATAGAACTGACATTTATGCATTTGGAGTAATCTTATTTGAGATGTTAGCAGGGAGAACTCCCTTTGTTGGAGATAATATTCTTGCACAACATATTCACAAAGACCCACCTTCCGTAACTGAATTCAGGACTGATGTATACGATGACCTTAACGAATTAATTTTAAATTGCTTAAAGAAAAAGAAAGAAGAGAGACCTGAAAATTGTAATGATATTTTTAAAATATTAAAAGATGTTTATTCACGTTTAACCACATCTCAACCACTTTAAATTTTAATCAATGTTGTCTTACCTGAGTAAGGTTTTAATAAGCCACGAAAGAACACTAAAAAATATAATGAGAATTAACCACGAATCACACAGATTATACGAAACATCCTTAAAATTCCCCTACTGTAGAGGTTTGATTCATCAAACCCGTTCAGACGGGCGTGATAAATCATGCCCCTGCAAAGAGGAGTTAGGGGTGTGTACATCAAATATTTCAGAGATTTCTAATCCACTTGTAGGGAACGGTCACGATCGTTCCCTACAATCTAAATAATTTTCAAAAGAGCAGGTGCTTTGGAATAAGACAAAATATTTAGGAGGATGTTATGAAAAAGTTTAAATTGTGGTTACCACTCGTATTGATTCCTGGGATTTTGTTATCTGGCTGTGCGACTTATGTCAGAAATTTGCAATCTATTCCAACGAGTGAATCGAGTTTCACCCTCAATGAGCCTATTAGAGATGTTCTCTTCGAAAATGAATTCAAAACAATTTTGGAACAAGCGGTGCAAGAATGCAATGATAAATCAATGACGATGAATAATATCTGGGCAACGTTGGTTGATTTACGTGATAAAAATTATCCAAGAATGGCAAGTTATCGAGGTAATGAAAAAAGGTATCCAGCAAGTGTCGTGAAAATGATTTATATGGTTGCGACTTTTCGACAGATTGATTTGGGAGAGTTGAAATTAACTCGTGATTTAAAGAAGGATTTGTTTCTAATGATAAAATATAGTGATAATGAAGCAACAAACAGGATTCTGGATAGGTTAACAAATACGGTCTCAGGTGATAATCTGGATGATTACAATTTTAATATCTTTACTTATAAAAGGAATTGGGTCAATCAATACATAAGCGAGTTGGGATTCACTGGATCTTATGCCTGTCAGAAGACTTGGAGTGATACACCATTTGGTAGAGATGTGCAGTTTTTGGGTTATCCAGATGAATCACATTTTAAGAATAGCAATAAGATGACAACAGATGACACAGCAAGATTGTTGTATCTAATTGAAAAGGGAAGAATTGTTAGTAAGAGTGCCTGTAAGAAGATGAAGAAGTTGATGAGAAGAAAATTGGATGCGAAATCAACATTTATGAATGGCGCTGTGCCGAAATATGCAAAAGTATTCAGCAAAGCCGGCTATATTTCAGGTGAAAAAGATGATGCAGCTATAATTGATTTAGGTGACGGGAAAAAATTTATTCTTGTTGTGTTCACTATCTTTGATAAAAATGAAACGGATATTATGAGAATTATTACAAGAAAAGTTGTTGAATATTTTGAGAAACCTCAAGAAATAGCCATCATCAAATAAAAAGTTTGTAAAAATAATTATTTATGATTCGGCTCTTAGTATAAAGTAATTAATTCCAGCAACGTCTGGTTCGATGCGATAGAGAGAATAGTTTTGTCGAATTGCTTCGAGCATTTCAGGGGTGTAATTATCTACAAAGATTTTTTTATCAAGAATGTTGTTTGTTGTGATTATAAAGTCAAATCTTTTTCTCTTCAAGTCATTTACAAATCTTGTTTGGTCCCAGAGTTTTTGATTACTTAATTGAGTCATAATGAAAGGATGAAAAAGGACTTTTTTTCCTGAGAGAATCGCGTAGATGGGATCCTCTGTGATTATCTCTCCATTTGTCGATGAAATGATGTAGAGAATTTTCCTACCTTTGATATTTTCCGTATAATCAGGCGTTGTGTTCGCCCATTCGATTCGTTTGTGAATAGTTATTCTTTGGGAATGAGAGATTAAAAATATTATGCCAAGAATGATGAATATGTATTCCAAATACTGAATTCGAGATTCTTCGCTTCGCTCAGAATGACAAAGTGGCGGTGTTGAACTTATCCTGTTTCTTAAAATTGAGAGAGTGTAGGAGATGATGAAACCAATTATTATGGCTAATGTCAAAATTGGTTCTATGAGATAGTTGGGTGCTGAGCCAACTTTTGCTGTGCTGATTAGTGTTAGCTGACTAATGATAAAATAAATGATGAAAAGGAAAAGGGGATTAACTCTTTTCAACTGAATTTTGTTAGAATCTTTATCCTCAGAAAAATTTTGCTGAGAGGCATTATCCGATATTTTGTTTTGTTTTTGGGATTTTATCACAATTTTAATTAGCAAATATAAAGTGGCACAAATTACCAACAGAATTAGATATTGATAGAAGAAAATGTAATGTCTTATCCAGACTTTAAGGTCAAACAAACTAAATTTGTTTACATTATAAACAATTGCATTTTTCGCATATTCATTATGAGTCAGCAAATTCAGGATGATAAAGATGTTGAGGATGATGATACATAATTTGAAAATGAATTTGAGAGCTGTTTTATAATTGGTTATGAATAAAAATATTACTGTTGCAACAATTGGAGCAATTTCAGTCTGTTTTGTATAAAAGGCAAGCGTGAAAAATAATAGTGATAAATTCAATTTGCTTTTCGAGATTATGTAAATACCAATGATTCCGAATAATATGGCGAGAAAATCAACTCGGTAATAAGGCGCCCAAATATAAACACTGTATGATGATAGAAAAATTACAATTGTCAGGAACGATACTAATAGTTTCTTTTTATGATTATAAACAATTAATCCTGAAAAGAATGATATAAGAAGATAAGCAATAAGATTGATAAGTCTTCCGAAAAAAAACGTGGGTTCTGAGAAAATCAGGAAAAATGCGTTGATAAGCTGAAAGACAGGCGCATAGGTTCCAACAAGATATGGATAATCGTTGATGGATGTGTAAATTGGTTTGCCATCCTTGAGTTTTAATGCCTGGTCAAGCAGGTATCCTTCGACATTATCGACTTGAAATTGATAGGTAAGAGTTTTAATGGAACGAACTATTGGTAGTGATGCAAAATAAGAAAGATAAATGATGATGACGATGAGAACTGTTAAGAATGCGGTATAGAGAAGAGGGACAGACGATATACGTCTGTCCCTCTTCTTTTTTTGCTTATTATTCTGAGAAGCATCCTCCATTTTCTATTTCCTGCTAAGTAGAGACGCAATGCATTGCGTCTCTACATTATTTTCTTTTGTAAGCTATGAGCATTGCTAATGTGGCTTTCACAGTTGTCCAGAGTTTCAGTTTACTTATACTTCCCTTTTTATTGTAGTGAAGAATAAATGGGACTTCCGAGACCTTTTTTGTAACGGTAAGTAAATTCAGGAGCAGCTCGTCAGTGCAGGCAAATCCTTTTCTTGTGATAATATCTTCACCGAATTTTTCGTATGCTTCTCTGACAGTTTTTACTCTAAAGGCTCTGAAACCACAGGTGTAGTCTCTGACATTTTTTAGATTCAGAAATATTTTGAATATTATTCTTGCGCCAAAACTAATTATTTTTCTTAAGAGTGAAACACCGATTTGTTTACTTCCTTTTCTAAATCTCGAAGCAATAACGATATCAAAACCCTCTTCAATTTTTTTTATCATTGGTAGAATGTATTGGGGGTGATGAGTATTGTCAGCATCCATACAGACCATAATATCCTCATCTGAAGCGATTTTGAGAGTTTGTCTGATAGCCGTTTTTATCCCCTCACCTAATCCTTTATTTATGATATGAGTTATAATTTTTATTTGTGCTTTTGTAGCATAAGATTCTACGACCTCAACAGTTTTATCAGAACTTCCATCATCGATTAGAACGATTTGATAAGAATAGTTCGAATTATTGAAAGTATCTATGATTGCATCGAAGAGCGGTGGGATACTTTTTTCCTCATTATATGCAGACATTGTGATAAATATTTTCATCGAATTTAATTATCACTTTGAATTTTTAAATTATCATTAAAGTAAGGTGGAAAATTAATCAATAAGAATTTTTATTTACTAAAATCAATAAAATGATTATTTTTAATATTGTAGGGGACGCATATATGCGTCTCCTACAATATTTAATTATTTTTGAATTCCTTCAGTGTCCTTTTGGCTTCTATAAATAGCACCAAGACTTGTAGTTCCATTTGTTGCGTCATAGGACGGCTCAGTATACCAACTATACCCAGGTGGAATCATTCTGTCAGGACCGAAACTGTCCAGTCGCCATCTCCCACATAATTCAATAAGCATATCTTTAGTAGCTTGTGATGGATTTAAGCTTAAACTTGTGCGAAGATGATTTGTAACAATGTAGCCAAAACGGTGGAACTGACCCCCTTGACGTTCATCACCAATAGAGAAGATGTCAAAAAAGGATGTTGCTGAAGTAACATAAGCTATTGGTGTAGATATTTCATTAGGAACGTTATAAGGTGAGAAAGGAGATTGACTGAATGCGGGTGGATAATTGTTTGAATCCACAGCATAAGCTTCGAGAGCAGTGGCGATGCTTCGCATATCTCCTTTGACCCTTGAGACTTTTGAGCGAGTTTGTGCTTCAAGAAAATTGGGCACAGCGATAGCGGCAAGTATGGCGATTATTGCCACTACGATTAATAATTCAATGAGAGTAAAAGCAAATCGATTCCTTTTCATTTTTTCCTCCTTTCTTCTCATTATTAAAATGATGAATCTATATATTTAATTTTTCTTTCAATTCAATCATTTTTATGCAGTTTTTAACAGGACAAACTTGAACACACATACCACAACCAACACATTTTTCATCATCGACGAAAGGATAACGATTTCTGCCAACTTCAATTGCTATATGAGCGCCATCTCTACAAGAAACAACGCATTTCAAACATCTTATACATAGATTTTTATCTATGAAGGCTCTAATCTCTTCTTTATAATCAAGTTCTTCATACATCTTCAAACGTGGCAATGCCTTGCCGATAATCTCAGAAGCTGATTTGAAGTTGTGAGAATCCAAATACTCATTGAACCCATCGATTAAGTCATCTATAATTCTGAATCCATCTCTCATAACTGCAGAGCATATCTGAACGTTTGAAGCTCCTAATAACATAAATTCTACTGCATCCTTCCAATTCATTACACCACCGTTGCCTGAAATTGGAATATCAACATTCTTGGCTATTTCTGAAATGACACGCAAGGTTATCGGTTTAATCGCTGGACCTGAAAAACCTGAATAGGTCGACATTAGATTCACATTGGGAAATGGGACAAATGTGTCTATATCAACACCCATCAATGCGGGAATAGAATTGCTTGCAGTGACAGCATCTGCTCCTGCTCGCTTTACCGCATTTACAATTTCAACAATGCTCGTTACCAATGGTGTTATTTTTATGATTACTGGCATATCCTCAGCTGCTTCTTTTACCCACCCTGTGACCATTTCAGAGGCTTCAGCACTCTGCCCAAGCATTCGTGTAGGATGGTCGCCTAAAGAACCCTGTGGACAAGAAAATGAACACTCAATCATATCTGCGTCCGTTTCTTTTAGTCGAGAAGCGAGAGTTTGCCAGTCTTTCTTGATTGAACCCATTATGCTCGGAATAATAATTTTTTCTGGAAATTCATCTTTAAGAATCTTGATTCTTTCAATAATTATATCGATATGGTGTTCAGAAATAAGGTCGATATTACCAAGACCAAAAACTCTTTTTTCCTCAAAAGAAATCGAGGTCATCTGAGGATATTTGAGAGGTACCGGTGTTCCTTCAACGGACGTAGTTTTCAATACCGCACCCGCCCATCCTGACTTTAAACCATTGCGTAACATCTCCAGATTATCGGTAGCAGGAGCGGCGCTTAATACAAATGGATTCTCAAATCTTTTGCCTAAAAAATTTATGGATATATCAGCCATCTTTATCCCTCAATAATAACTTAATTACAAATATCAATAATTTTCACGAATATTATCTGAAATTCCTGAAGAACTAACCAGAACAAACTGTAGCAGTGCGATTTATCGCACAAATATACACGTCGGATAAATCCGACCGCTACAACTGAAGGCGTATTGCAATACGCCCATACTCATCAATTATTTGTTAAGAAAACTGAAAAAAGAAAGCAATGTCAATTGATTTTTTATAACAATACAGATTATCCATAAATCAATAAATTTACCCCCTCACCCTTCCCTCTCCCCTCTGGGGAGAGGATTAAGGTGAGGGGTTGAAGGTCTATAGCAATATAAATAAGAAAACAATTAGTCTTGACATAAAAATGGTGTTTTCATAGCTTTTTCACAACTATATTTATTCAGTGAGGAATTTGGTATGCCAAAATTAGATAAGGAAAAGGCGAAAGAGCTCGATGCCATTCGACATAGCACTTCCCATATTATGGCGGATGCGGTTTTAGAAATTTTCCCAGAAGCAAAATTGGCAATTGGTCCATCAATTGAGAACGGTTTCTATTATGATTTTGATTTACCACATGCTTTGACATTGGAGGACCTGGATGAAATTGAAAAGAGGATGAAGGAAATTGTAAAGCAAAACCAGAAATTTGAAAAATCAGAGTTAACAAAAGATGAAGCACGAAAACTATTCAAAGATCAGCCATATAAGATTGAACTGATAGATGACATCGCAGATGAAAACGTTTCAACTTACAAACACGGCAAATTTACTGATTTATGTGCGGGACCGCATATAGACTATACAAAAAGGTGCAAGCATTTTAAATTATTGAATATAGCTGGGGCGTATTGGAGAGGCAGTGAGCATAATAAAATGCTCCAGAGGATTTATGGAACGGTCTTCCCTACTAAAGAAGAGTTGGAAAATCATCTCAGAATGATCGAAGAGGCAAAAAAGCGAGACCATAGAAAGTTGGGAAAGGAATTGGAACTGTTTTTCTTCCATCCATCATCACCGGGTTGTCCCTTCTGGTTGCCAAAAGGCGCTTTTATATTCTACAAGTTGATTGACATCTGGCGAAAGGTTCATACTAAAGCTGGCTATACGGAGATTAAAACCCCGTTAATGTTCAATAAGGCTCTCTGGGAGCAGTCGGGGCATTGGGAACATTATCAGGATTATATGTTCTTAATTCCTCACAAAGAGCAAATGTATTCTTTAAAGCCAATGGATTGTCCCGATGCAATGATAACTTATCTTTTTAAAAAACATTCGTATCGTGATTTACCATTAAGATTAAATGAAATCGGTTTGATTCATAGAAATGAAAAGTCTGGAACGCTTGGTGGATTGATGCGAGTGAGACAGGTAACACAGGATGATGCCCATATATTCGTAACAGAAGATCAAATTTTAGATGAGATTACAAAGGTCATTGAAATAGTTGATTATTGGTATAAAATTTTCAACCTTGAGTATGATGTTTATCTAAGTACTCGACCACAAGATGCGATGGGAGAAAAAGCCTTGTGGGATAAAGCGGAATTGGATTTGGAATCGTCAATCAAAGCGAATAAACTCGATTTTACAGTCAATCCTGGGGATGGGGCTTTTTATGGTCCGAAGATAGATTTTATTATTCGTGATTCTCTTGGTCGTGAATGGCAGTGTGCTACGATTCAATTAGATTTTCAACTTCCAAGAAGATTCAATCTGACTTATACTGATAAAGACAATACGGAGAAAATTCCTGTTGTAATTCATCGTGTTATTTACGGTTCGTTTGAGAGATTTATCGGAATATTAATTGAGCATTATGGAGGAGCATTCCCTGTATGGTTAGCACCTATTCAGGTAAGGATAATGAGTGTTGGTGAAAATCACATTTCTTATGCTCAAAAAATTTACAAAGAGATGTTCGACAAAGAAATCAGGGTTGAGCTTGATACCCGCTCTGAGACTGTGAATTTCAAGATAAGAGAAGCGGAGTTACAGAAAATTTCCTATATGCTTGTTGTGGGAGATAAAGAGATTCAGAACGAAACAGTCGCAGTGAGAAGTTATAAAAGTAAAAAACTCGATACACGCCCTTATAAGCAATTCATTGAGGATTTACTGAGAGAAGCTGAGGTATTTTCGTATTAATTTTTCCCGCTGTATTAAAATTACAATGAAGAGTATAATAAGCAGATATCAACAAGAGCTTCGAGATTATCCAGTTAAGATAATTGTTTGTGTTATTTTTTTTGTTAACATTATTCTGATGCAAGTTATTCCTACTTTAAGCCCTTGGTCATTCAATGACGATATTGCTGCTAACAGTTACATATTCTGGCGTTATCATAATTCTAATTTTTTTCCCAATGACATAATGACACAATACGCCCTATCCTTCCAACCCCCTGGCATCCCTATCCTATTTTGGTTATTTTCGTGGTTATCTCCTATTTGGGTATCTAAAATATTTACATTTGTAGTTTATGGTTTGTTCTTATTGTTTATTAGTAAATGTTTTAAAGTAATTTTTCAAAACAATCATTTAGTTGATTTAGCAATTATCTTAATTTTAATTAACCACCAATTTTTTGATAAAGTAGTTGGTGCAAATGCAAGGGGTTTTGTTTTACCTGTACAGGCTTTACTTATTTATGGAGCTATAGAAAGGAAAAAAACCTATATATGGTGTGCAATTATTGGTGGTTTTTTATTTAGTCCCCAGAGCTTTGTTATAGGTGTATCACTGTATGCATTAATGATGTTGTACGACTTAATAAATGGAAAGTTTCAATGGAGAGAGTGGATAATTACAGGGCTTATTTTTCTCTTTTTAATTAGCTTTTATTATTATTCTCAACATAAGGTTGAGGAACAATTCGGTAAACCTTTTACATTATCACAAACACAAATGATGCCCGAATTTGGACAAAATGGGCGGATGAAACGGGAAATAGTTTGTAGTCCTTATCGTGAAATATCTCAGGCATTGCTAACACCTAAAATGGGAAGGGAATGGCGATTATTTTGGATTAAGACACATTTTGATAATCTGAGTTGGCGAACATTTTTACAGGTCGTTTTATTGCTTCTGTCTATAATTGGGCTCATAAATTCTATTAAGAAAAAAAATGGATGGGTGAAAGGTATTATATTCTATACTTTATCATTTTTAATTTGTTATTTTGGGGCGAGAATTTTTGCCTTGAGGTTATATTTTCCAAATAGGTTTTTAGAACCTGGTATCCAATTATTTTTTATAGTTTTTTCTCTTTTTGGCTTAAGTTCTATAATAAATAATTACTGTTCTAAAATGCACAAAAAACACTGGATCCTTTTAACTGTCCTAATTGTTCTTATTTTAGGGACAGGGCTAAAACCGGGAACTAAATTAGGAAGAATCAGGGAAAAGGATATGAGAATAGCGATCGAATGGCTTCGTTCTACTCCCGTTGATACCTTAATTGCGGGTCACCCTTTGGACCTCGACTATATTCCTACACTTGCGATTAGGTCAGTTTATGTAAACAGGGAGTTAGGAACATCATTTAGAGTAAAATACTATGAAGAGATAAATAGAAGGGTATATTTAATGTTAAACGCTTTTTATTGTACAGATATAAAATCATTGGAATCTTTAAAGGAAGAAGGTGTAGATTTAATACTGTTAAATACCGAACGATTGGATGGTAAATATATAAGAGAGGAAGGATTTTACTATGAACCTTTTGATACGGAAATTAGAAAGGAACTTAAACCTGAAGATTATAATAAGTTTATTCTTCTAAATCCCCCTAATGAATCAGTTTTATTTAAGATGGGAAATATTAGAATAATTAGTTTGGAGAAGTTATTGAGTTCGAAAAAAATTTTTTCATGAAAAGATATATTTGATTTTCTATTTTTGGTTTTTATCATTAATACCTTAAACTATCTCTATAAATATTAGTATTTTAATTTGATAATGTTTATATTCCTATTAATATTATGATAATGCCAAGTATAACGAAAGATGTCTTGGGAACTTTAAGAGAACATCCTGGAAGAATTGCTGTTTATATTCTTTTATTTTTTAACATCTTTATAATGCAGGGTATTCCACAGTTGAATCCTTGAACAGTAAATGATGATTTTGCCCAGAACATTTTTTCATTCTGGCGTTATAATGATTCTAATCTTTTTCCAAATGATTTTTTGACAGAATATGCTATCAGTTTCCAGCCTATTGGAATTCTGTTTTTATATCGCCTCTTTTTCTGGACCAATCCGATTATAGCCTCAAAGATTTTGACTTTTTTTCTTTATTTTCTTTTCCTTTATTTTATTTGGAAGAGTTATAATATTATTTTCCAGAGCAAACATACTGTTGATTTTTCTCTGGTTTTAACCTTAATTTGTCCTCTTTTTTACAGTGAAGTGGTCGGGGCAAATGCACGAGGTTTTGCAGTTCCGATTCAGGCTATTCTTATTTATGGTGTGGTTTCAAGAAGGCAATTTTGGTTATTATTTTCCATAATTGCTGGTTTTCTTTTTCATCCGCAATCGATGCTCATTGGGATAGTACTCTATATATTCGTTGAATTAATGGAGTGGCACTATCATAAATTTTTTATAAAAAGATGGATACTAATAGGATGTCTTTTTTTTATGATGATTTGTTTTTCATATTTTTCTCAACATAGAGTTGAAGAGAAATTTGGAGAACCGTTTACAAAGGTCCAAATTGATTCTATGCCGGAATTTGGGGGAAATGGGCGGATGCATGGTGATAGACTTAGAGGATTATATAAAGATTTTGAGTCTCTAATATTAAGTGAGGAGATGGGTAAGAACTTGTATTTTTTTGTGTTTAAGATAAAACTTAAGCATATATACAGACATCTACTTCAAGTTTTTATTATTTTTCTAAGTATAGTGGGAATTAAGGAAAGCATTATAAGGAGATGGGATTGGACAAAAAGTTTTATGTGTTATGCCCTGTCATTTCTTATTTGCTATTTTTTGGCTTACCTTTTTGCTTTAAAGTTTTATTTTCCAGATCGCTTTCTCAAGCCGGGGGTGTCTGTATTTTTTTCGGTTTATAGTATAGTGGGTTTGGCAAAAATTGTAAAAAGTTCCTTGCCAGAAGTAACAGGTAAGTCTTGGTTATTTATCTCCATCTTCACAGTTCTTCTTTTTGGGACAGGGTTGGAATATGGGGAGAAATTGATCAAAATAAAATCAGAGAATGTTAGAAAAACCTTAGAATGGTTCAGAACTACTCCAATAGAGACTTTGATCGCTGGGTACCCTGATGATTTAGACTTTGTGCCTACATTTTCTTTACGCTCTGTTTATATCAATAGAGAGACCTCTTTTTCCTTTAGGTCTAAGCACCATAATGAAATTAACCGACGACTTCTTATTATTTTCAAAGCATTATATGCAACAGATAAGAGTCCTCTTGAAAAATTAAGAGAAGAAGGTGTTGACTTAATTTATATTGATGAGACAAGATATACAACTGATTACTTAATTAACCAAGAAAGGATATATCATGACCCTATTGGAGAAGAAATGGAAGAGTATATAATCCCTGAAAAGTATAACAAGTTTATTCTTCTGAATCCTCCACCTGATTCTATTCTCTTTCGGGCTGGAAACATTAAAATAATTAGTGTAGATAAATTGCTTATGTTGAGTTAATCATAATATAATCCCTATTAGTTCTTTGGGTTGGCAAAAAGGATAATTGTGTAGGAACGTTTGTCATCTTTAGGATTTAAAAGGATTTCTTGATATGAATAAAAAGAAGAGAAAGAGTTTAGAATAATATCCTTTTCATTTGAATCGATGCTCTCCTCAATCATAACTATAGATTGGTTAGGGAGAGGTTTTTTCTTTAAGGCTGAAGGTATTTGATTCATTGTTGTGAGTTGTTCACCAATTAGATGGCGAAAAGGGGGATTAGGGGCTGGTTCTCCTTCTTTTCTTGGATTCCATATTGCCATATGCCCAAGATCTTTTAATCCATTATAATATATGGCATTAAGTTCTTGGGCGAGATGATCTGCCGTGTACAAGGCAATGAAGTCAGGATGTGCAGAATTTATTAAAGAAATCATTTTTAAATGGGGTTGAGGTGTTATCAATTTTTCTATCGGTGAGAATAAAGAGAATATAATTCCTAATAATAAAATTATCATCAAGATACGACGCCATACTTTTGGTAATACAAATACGAATCCAGCTATGGAAAGACAAGTATAAGGAAGAGAGAGAAAATAATAAACCGTACGTTTTGTTAAAATGGGTATTTTGTAGGATGCAAGATAAATCAATACACAGAAGAAGCACGATCCAGCTAACAGGAAGGCGGCTCTCTGCGATGCATGTGGTGATTTTCTCCATGTTTTGGGTAAAAGATATCCAATCCAGAATAATAGCATAATTACTCCACTTAATATTCACTTCTTGGGCTGTTCAACTGGTAAGTACATAGCTACACCCTTTAGAAATGGTTTCATCTTTGAATGGACTGTTAAGGTGCTATAAGATGCTTTTTGAGAAAAAAATACATTTTCCCATAGTACTAGAAAAGTTAATATTGCTAAAGCAATTAATGTTATTCCTATTCCTGATCTGAAACGGTTTCGTGGAATTTAAATAGCAAAAAAAATCATAAAGGCTAAAAGTAAGAATATAAATATATAGTGAAAAAATAAACCGATTAAACTAAAAGTAAAGAGAAGGATAGCGGATTTTGCAAAAATTTTTTTCTCAATGAGGGGTTTAATTTGCAATGCCATAAGTATGGCGATGAGGAATAAAAAGGAATAGGATCTTAATTCACTGCCAATTACTATCATTTGTGGATTAAAGGAAAGAAGGATAGCTGCCATTAGCCCAGCTTTTCGAAGTTTCCATTGTTTTGCTAATTTGTATAACAAGATGATTCCAAGGGTTGAAGAAATAACGCACATTAGCCTCCATATACGCGGATTATTTGGAATCAAACGGGCAGGTATCAATGTTATAGCGTAAAACAAAGGGGGATGTGCACCTGTGGTGGCAATGTGCTCTCGGTAATAGTCCATCCAATTTTTATAAAAAGGAGGGGTATCTACAGCCATCAATGTCCACGCTTCATCCCGCCAGAATTCTAATTTTAATGAGGCTGTAGTAGCGTGAATGAAAAAGTACGCTAATGCAAATCCTAACAGGATAAACGGCTTTCTTACTAATATTCTACGAATGCTTTTTTCAATAAATTCCATTGCTATTGTAATCAGCTTGCTCCTTTGGAGCGACTTATGTTATAAAAGGTTTTATTTTATAATTTCGGTGAGGATAATTCCAGAATAAAGTGAATCTATATTGTAACAGGAATTGAAATAGACTAATTCGCCTTTGTCAAGAAGTGTTTTTTTCTCGAAATTAAGTATTGATATTATCTTTGATATAGCACTATATTGTTAGTAAAGGTTTTATTTAATTTGTTACTTGTATTTTATATACTATTTCGGGTAATTAAAGATGAGAATTATATTTATGGGAACACCATTTTTTGCTGTTCCTCCTTTAAAGGCTTTGATTGAATCAAAACATAGCATTGTTGCGGTGGTTACAAAAATAGATAAACCAAGTGGCAGAGGCTATCAAATCACCCAATCACCGGTTAAAAAAGTTGCATCAGAATATAAGATACCGATTTTACAACCTAAGTCAATTAAGACACCGGAATTCGAAGCGGAACTTAAAGGATATAATCCTGATATAATCATCGTTAGTGCATACGGTAAAATTCTACCTAAAAACATATTAGACTTGCCTCCTAAGGGTTGTTATAATATACACGCTTCATTATTACCCAAATATAGAGGGGCAGCTCCCATTCATTGGGCTTTATTTAATGGAGAAAAAGAGACTGGAATTACTATTATGAAAATGGTGGAAGAAATTGATGCGGGTGATATAATATTGACAAAGAAAATCTATATTGAAGAGAATGATAATGTCGGCACACTTCATACTAAATTGTCTCATCTTGGAGCAGAAGCAATAATTGAGGCTTTAGAACTGATTGAATCAGAAAAAGCAATTCCGATTCCACAGGATTTATCAAAAAGTACTTTCGCTCCAATGATAAAAAAATCTGACGGGGCTATAAATTGGTCATATTCATCCGATAATATTATAAACCTTATTCGTGGAATGAATCCCTGGCCCGGGGCTTATTGTAATATCAATACTAAAATGATTAAAGTCTTAAAGGCACAGAAGTGTGAGGAAGTGCATGCTACTTCATTCCCGGGTATCGTTGTGAAAATGTATAAGGATGAAGGACCTGTGATAAAGACAGGTGATGGAGCAGTTGTATTGTTGGAAGTTCAACCAGAAAATAAGAAAGTAATGTCTGGTAAGGATTTTGTAAATGGTGGTTATGTACATATAGGAGATATTTGTGAAAAGGTGGTGTTTGAACAAAATGAGTGATAAAAAAGTGACAATCCCAGAATTACAAAATAAAAAATCTGAGGGCAAAAAAATAACGATGATTACGGCTTACGACTATGTCTCAGGGAAGATCGTCGATGAGACAGGAATTGATATTGTCTTAGTCGGTGATTCTCTTGGGATGGTCGTCTTGGGATATAAAAATACTCTAAGGGTAACTGTCGACAATATCGTTTATCATACTGGAGCAGTGAGAAGAGCTGTGAAAAGGGCATTACTCATTGCAGATATGCCATTCCTTTCATTTACGATCGGAGTAAAAGAAGCACTGTTAAATGCAGGGAGAATGATGCAAGAAGGTGGTGCTGAAGCGGTCAAGATAGAAGGTGGTGAAGAAGTTTGCGATGTTGTTGAAGCGATGGTCAAAGCCAAAATTCCCGTGATGGGACATATTGGACTAACCCCGCAGTCAATTATGCAATTAGGCGGATATAAAGTGCAAGGAAGAGAAAATAAGGAAGTGGAAAAGTTAATTAAAAATGCAAAGGCACTTGAAAAAGCTGGTTGCTTCGCTATTGTTATAGAAGTCGTTCCAGAAGAGGTTGGGAAAAAAATTACTGAATCTGTGAATATTCCCACGATCGGAATAGGTGCGGGAAGATATTGCGATGGACAGGTTCTTGTCTTTCATGATGTTGTTGGTTTATATATGGGAAAAACTCCTAAACTTGCGAAGAAATACGTGAATGGTGCAGAAATTTTTTCGGATGCCGTGAAGAAATACATTAAGGAAGTTGAAGAAGGCACCTTTCCATCTGAAGAAAATATTTATGAGCAGTAATATTAGTAGCCCCGACTCTTTTGTCAGGGACATAAATCCCGGAAAAAGATTCCGAGCTACAACCTATCCATAAATCAAATTGTATGGGCGAGGTCTCCTCACCTTCATAAAGTCATGCTGAACTTGTTTCAGCATCTAATAAGATTCCGAAACAAGTTCGGAATGACATTACACCTACAATTAGAAAAGAAAGGAGGATAGATATGCGTAAAGTATCAATAATGTGTTTCATTTTGCTGTTTTGTGTGTTGTTATGCTCTCTTGCAAATGAGTCTCAGCCGAATCTTCCAAAAGAACCAAAATATATTTCAAAGAATCCCTTATATTTCAATATTACATTTGGACAAGAGGGCAAAAAATCAATGTTATGTGCCTTCGATGAATCTAAAGGAACGGGTACAGGATATGACACTGTCTATATAGATGAAAATATGGACAACGATCTTACCGATGAGTCAGCCAAGAAGTTTCTCAGGGATGAAGATGCATCGTTTGATTTTAAAGGACCTCTTGATCAGAATGAAAATGCAAAGTATTCACTCGAGATTTACACTCTCAGTAAGAAATATCGTAAATCCCCTATAGGAAAAAATCAATATTTTATGTGGCATCTGAAGGTTAAACAGTGGTCTTATTTTTTCATAAACGGGCAAATGGAACTTAGTTCAACTGCCACAGAAGCCTTAAAGAGCAAGCCAGTAGTTTTGGGTGGAAAGTGTAAATGGGATATTAACACCCGCCCTAAGAATAGCGATGTTACAATATCGGTAGGTTTAAAAGATGAAAACGGTTGTACACTTAGGACTCTTCAAGGAAGGATTCAAAAAGAATTATCCCCTGTTCTTACATTAGTTAAAGATAGCAAGGTTATAAAAAAGGGAAAGTTGACATTTGGGTGAAGCGGCGTATGTGAATTAACTGTCCGCGTGCCGGATGGTAAGTATATTGCTAAGGTCGAGCTTGATATGGGACCTTATGGTGGAACGGTGGTAGGTGAAAAGGAGATTGAAATAAAGAAACCTTAGGATTGTTCGTAATGACATATACTTCTCTCCTTAATCCTCGCCCACAGTTGTAACGCAGGCATCTTGCCTGCTTTAACATAGCCGACATGATGTCGGCGCTACTTAGGGAAACGAAGGGTGTCATTGCGAGGAGCTTCGGCGACGAAGCAATCTCATCCTTATAATTTTTTAAACACTCACTATTACCAACATATTATGAACCAATATGAATAGAAAATTGAAATTTGATAATGATTTGATTAACCTTTTGAGACTCTCTATAAAAGAAGATATCGGTAAAGGGGATGTTACATCTGATATTCTTATCCCGAAAACAAGTAAGAGTATTTCTCATATCATTATTAGAGAAAACGCAATCATATGTGGGATTCCTGTTGCAAAAAAAGTTTTTGAACTTATAGATTCATCCATTCAGTTTAAAGCATCTGTTGTTGATGGAGAGAGAGTATCAGATAAAGAAATCATTGCAACAATATCGGGAACAACGCGGTCGATATTGATGGGAGAAAGGCTTGCTTTGAATTTTCTGCAAAGATTATCAGGAATTTCAACTCTTACACGAAAATTTGTAGAAGCTCTTGTAGGGAACGGTTTGAAACCGTTCCCCACAGTAAAAATATTAGATACACGGAAAACGACGCCTTTATGGAGAAGGCTTGAAAAATATGCTGTAGTTACTGGTGGTGGTGTAAATCACAGATTTGGACTTTATGACCAAATATTAATCAAAGATAATCACATAAAGGCAGCAGGGTCTGTAACAAAAGCTCTCGAAATAATTAGGAAGAAAAATAAATCCAAACTTCCCGTAATTATTGAGATTCAAAATAAGAAAGAACTTTTAGAAATTATTGGGGAAAGATGTGATTCGAAAATTATTGGGGACAGATGTGTATCGTCTGTCCCCAAATTTAGCGTAGATGTGGTTATACTCGATAATATGAGTGTAAAAGAGATTGAAGAATGTGTCGATATAATCAATAGTAGATGTCAAATTGAAATATCAGGCAACGTCAATTTAAATAATATTAAGAAATATAAAGATTTAAAAATAGATAGAATTTCTATCGGTGCCTTAACTCACTCAGTTAAAGCAGTCGATATATCACTTGAGATTTTGTAGATTATTTAATAAATTATAGATGAAGACAATTATCTTAATAAGAAGTTATGATTGTTTTTTGTAATGTCTGAAGAACTTTTACTTAAATAAGGAGATGTTTCACAAGTGAAAGTTCGTGATGTAATAAAAATGATTAAAAGCGATGGATGGTATCCGGTTGTTATGAAAGGTAGTCATCGGCAATACAAGCATCCAATAAAACCTGGAAGAGTAACAATAGCAGGGCATCAAAATGATGATTTAGCACCAGGTACTTTGAATAGCATTTTGAAACAAGCAAACTTGAAAGGAGCAAAGTAAATATGCATCGGTTCTTAGTAGTGATTGAAAAGGCAAATGGCAATTATTCTGCTTATTCACCAGATTTACCTGGTTGTATTGCAACAGGAAAAACGATTGAGGAAACGAAACGTAATATGCATAAGGCAATAGAAATGCATATACAAGGATTAATAGAGGATAAAATGCCTATTCCCGAGCCCGATTCTTTTGCAGAATATATAACTATCCAATAGAAAAGAAGAAAAATTAAGAGATCTCAAATTGGTAAATCTTGATAATCGTTTTTTAAGGGAAGACAATGGTCTCAGAGAAAAAGATAAAAGAAATTGTAAAGAGAATAGCGAATAAATTCGAACCCGAAAGAATTATTCTCTTTGGTTCCTATGTTTATGGGCATCCTAAAAAGGATAGTGATATGGATTTGTTAATAGTGGTAAGGGAAAGTAGCCAACCAAGATTCAAGAGAGCCAGAGAGATTAGAAAACACCTTTGGGGAATTACTGATATTCCAAAGGACATTCTTGTTTATACTCAGAAAGAAATTGATGAATGGAGAGAAGTAGAAGAAGCATTTATTACGAGTGTGATTAAAAAAGGGAAAATCTTGTATGAAAACAAAAAGGGAATTAATAAAAAGCTGGCTTGAAAAAGCAGAAAAGGATTTACTCACAGCTAAGCATGAGCTATCATTTCCAGATGCCGTCATAGAGAGTATTTGTTTTCACTGTCAACAAGCCGTTGAAAAGTTTTTAAAAGCATACCTGATTTTTCTTAACATTTCTTTTACCAAAACTCACGAAATTGGAGAATTAATCACAAAGTGTGAGAAAAAAGATAAACAAATTTCCAAGCTGAAGGAAGAAGCTGATAAGCTTACTGATTATGCCATTGATGTTCGTTATCCTGAAGAGCCATCGGAACCCGCTTTGGGTGAAGCAAATGAAGCTTTTCAAATAGCAAAGAAAATAAAGGATTTTATTTTAAGTAAAATTACTTTGGGACAGCGATAATAAGCGATAATAAATTGAATTGAGTGAAATATTTAAACCTTATTATTTACATTGAATGAATATTATGAGTGAGTTAATTCCAGAAAATATCATCAAAGAAGTTCTGGCAAAGCTTGATCCATTAAAGGTTCTTGACCTTATTGATTATCGCACAGATACTATCCAACAATCAGAGGGAAGTGTTCGCTGTTTTTGTCCTATTCATAATGAGTTGGTATTCAGGACTCTTGTCATCGATATTAAGAAGAAGAACTACAGATGTTCTTATACTTTGTGTCCTGGGAAAAAAGGTGGTGATCTAATTGGTTTGTACGCCCAGACACAATCAATTGAATACGATGAAGCCTTGCATAAACTTGTAAAAGCCCTTAATATTGATGTGGAATTACCAACTCCTCAGGAGTTTATTAATAAGAATATTGAGATCGCTGAAAATTATCTCGCTTTAAATGAATTAGAAGAAGCTGAAAAGTGTTTTAAAAAAATTCTCTCCTTACAGGCACATAATATTCGAGCCCTAAACGGTCTTATCTCCCTCTACTCTCAACTCAATCAGAAGACAGAGTTGGGTAAATATCTCAATACCCTCACCGATATTTACTTTGATAATAAAGATTATGAAAGTGTATCAAACCTCCTTGAGATAATTGTCAATAATCTCCCCGACGATATTGATCTTAGAACGAAAATTGCTGAAAAGTATTTTGAGGCTAACGAGAAGGATAATGCTATTACTACTTATCTAAGCATTGTTGATTATTATGATAGTCAAAAGAAATTCGAGAAATCAATTGAGATATATAGGAAAATAGATAGCATAGGTTATGATGCTATTGATATCTACTCGCTGATTGTTCAAGCCTATAATGTTATGGGCGATAAAGTAGGGGTGATAAATGAGCATATTAGATTTGCAGAAAAAAGTTTGAGCGAAGGAAAGCTTGATAGCGCTATCTCTGGCTATGAGAGCGTGCTCGAACTCGATAATGCAAGAAATGATATCAGGATAAAAATAATAGAGATATATTGTCAAAAGGGGCTTACCGATACCCTTGTTGAAAAATGTCTCACCATCATCAATGAATTGATTTCTCTTGATGCGATAGATGATGCGTTAACTTCTCTTGATAAAGTCAATCAAGCCTTACCTGATAATGTTGAAATAATATCAAAATTAATTGAGGCGTATAAACTTCAAAGAAACATCGATAAAGAGTTAGAGTTCACTTATAAACTTGCGGAGATTCTCTATCAATCTCATAGACAAGATGAGACCATCCAAAAGTTAAAATATATCATTGATAAGAAGCCTGATGAGCTTAAGACTATAACCTTCTTAGCCAGAATCTATCAAGAGCTTCAGGATAAACAGAATGCGATTTAC
>Ga0315289_10001699_pt1 | contig 34155 bp, 32 predicted proteins | sample YL17G11_40_MG_FD_203452 | JGI IMG/M metagenome (GOLD analysis project Ga0315289, IMG submission 203452) | Sediment microbial communities from Yellowstone Lake, YNP, Wyoming, USA - YL17G11_40 | ecosystem: Environmental > Aquatic > Freshwater > Lake > Sediment | place: USA: Wyoming | collected...
GCTCGTCGGTCTCCTTTCCGCCTAGAGCAGTTCACGGTTGTTTGTAGCACGCCGCGCGGTCGCCATCAGGCGGGGCGACCGCGCTTCGCCTGTGTCTAGGCGTCCCGTGGCGCGGTGGGCAAGACTGCCCACCGCGCAGGTTCCCGCTACACCCGACCGTTAACTGCTCTAAGCCTCTCTTTGCGTTCTTCGCGCTCTTTGCGGTTGAATATGCCCCTTAAGCGTAGGGGCAGGCCCGTCTTCCCCCCGGCGATGCGGGGGCCTACAATGGGCGCGGCGGCTCAGGAGAGCCGCCGCGCCAAGCGGCCCTGGAGTGCTAAGGAGGCACATCGTATGCTTAAGATGATCGAGGTTGTCGGCACGTCGGACACCAGTTTCGCGGTGGCGACGAAGTCAGCCGTCCAGGCCCTCATCGCCAAGGGCGAGAAGGTCCACTTCTTTGTCCTTCAGGAAGCGCGCGGCAGTGTCCGCGGCGGCAAGATCGAGTTCCAGGCCGTCCTGAAGGTGGCGGTTGAGGGTTAGACCGTCGGGCCTTTGTCGTCCGGTGGCGATCCTTCGGCGGGCGCCGGCACAGTCACCTGTCTGCCGCAACGGGGGCACGAAGCGGTCTTACCGGCCTGCTTGGGCGGGAAGGTGAGCGAACTGCCGCACAGGCAGCGCACCCAGATATCTGCGCCGGCGGGGCGCCAGGGCTCGTATCGGCTGGGCCCGTCCGGATGGAGTGTGGGTAGTTTGGCGTTGGGATTGTCGTCGAGCAGCGGTTCATAGGTCCGCTCTGCCTCTTCGCTGCCGCGGGCCTCCGGCGGGATCTCCTTGGCCAGCGCCGGATGGACTGCTTCTGGTGTGGCGTGCTTCTGGTCCCCGGTCGGCCATCCCATCCGGAGGACCTCGGGCAGCGTCTTTTCGCCCTTGTAGGCCCGGACCCACCCGACGCGCAGCATTCCGGCGGCCAGCACCGCGCCCGCTAGAAAGCCCCCGATGTGTGCTCCATAGCCGATGCCCTCCGCGCCGCTGAACGCCCCGGCCAGGTCAAAGAAGAACCACGCGGGAATCAGCGTTAAGGCGGGCACCCGGGTTGTGCCGCCCGTCGTGTACGCGACGGTGTACAGTAGTTTGATTCTGCTGGCCGGAAAAAGCACCAAGAACATTCCGATGATGCCGTTGATGGCCCCGCTGGCCCCCACCCCCGGTCCGAGATGGTACATCAACTGCCCCGTCCCCGCCGTGACGCCCAGGCCCAGGTAGATCGCCGGGTACCAGAGGTTGCCGACGCGCGAACACACGGCGTTGCCGAAGACCCACAGGAACAGCATGTTCCCGAAGATATGATAGAACTCGGCATGCATGAAAATGTGGCCGAACAGGCCGGTCAGCGAACCCGGCTCGAGGATGAACGGGTGGCTCTCCAGGCTTTCCGCAGGGCCGATGAACAGGTAGGCCGCAACAGTCAGAACGATGAGCGCGCTGTTGGCAAACGGCAGGCAGCGCATCCGCACGTCGGTGCCGATGGGCCAGTATCGGAACACGGGCGCCCCCTCTTAACGTGCGACGACGGCTTGCAGCATATCGTCAGAACTCGTAATGGGCAAGGAGGCGGGAAGGGCGGCGCGGGCGCTGCGTGCGGCTACTGGCCGAGTTCCTCGAGGAGCCGCCGGAGGGTTCCCTCGATGCGCTCCGGCGTCTCGAGCCTGCCGAGGGCGATGAGCCGCCGCATCTGCCGCACCTTGTCGTGGCGGATGTCCGGCGGCTGCGGGGTCCGGCGGTCGCGGCGGCGCTGCGCGGCCGGCGGGGCGGTCTTCGGCTGGCAAGGTCCGGCCCTCGTACGCATGTCGCAGGCTTCAATGACCGGCCTCATGGCCTCGGCTCCTTTGTGGCGATTGTCATGCTGCCACAGGTATTATCGACAATCTACCACGGCGTCTGGGGTCCGCGCTATCGGGGACCGCCCGCCTTCCAGCATAGGGGTAACCCCGCTTTCGGGCATAGGGCAGGATTTGAGGCCGCTCGCCTTGACAGTGGCCGCTCGGGCGGATACAGTAGATGCCGCGTTGAGGGCGGCCGCCTGGGGCCGCCCTTGAGTTCGGCCGCAGCGCATACGCCCGTAGCTCAAATGGATAGAGCTTTGGTCTACGGAACCAAAGGTTGCAGGTTCGAGTCCTGCCGGGCGTACCATTGTTAGGTAATGACAAGTCTTGACAAGTGGTAGTATTTCCTACGCTTTCCGTAAGTTTTCGCGAGTTTCCAGCCGCGGCCGCCTGACGCGCTTTCCTGGCGGTTGATGGCAAGTTCCGGCGTGCCGGGGCATCGGCGCGCTGAAAGGGCGCTGCGCGCTGAACGTCCAAGGGAAGGGGTCTACGGTGGCGGTGTCTTACGTTCCGGTGGCCGCCAGCCGTCCCGCCTTGGGCGGGCCGTGCCAGGGGGTCGCGACGTTGGCCCGTGGGGCGTCGATGGAGGGCAGGGCGTCCAGGGCCCGCGTCTGGTCCACCAGTTGGACGTGGGCGTAGCGGCCGAGCGTGAGCGTCGGCGATGAATGCCGTGCCAGTTCCTGGGCCACCTTGATGTTCGCCCCGCTGGCCACCAGGCGGCTGATGTACGTATGGCGCAGGGCGTGGAAATCGGCCACCCGGTTCGCCCCGTCCCAGTACGCCAGAAAAGTCGTCTGCCTGCGCTCCCGCTGCTCGTCTTCGGATCGGCCCTCCTCAATCCACGCTTCGCGGGCAGCGGCGAGGTCGGCCAGGATGAGTTTCACCGGCTTGTCGGGCATGTTGAAGGCGGGCTTGCCCGGCCGCCTCGTCGCCAGCCACGGCCCAAGGAGGTCGGCCAGGTCGCGGCGGATAGGCTGCTCATCTCGCCGGCGGTGCTTCGAGTAGGCGGCCTCCACGGTGACGGTGGGCGGGTGGGCGTCGAGGTCAAACGACTCCGGCGTCAGGCTTCGGAGTTCGTTGGCTCGGAACCCCGTGCCCACGGCCACGCGGTACAGGAGCGCCCGGTCCGGCCCTGTCATGCGCAGGACCACAGGGCCTTGCTCGGCCGCCCGGATCAGCGAGGCCAACTCTTCGTCTGTAAGCGCCCGGCGGTCATGCCGGCGGTCAGCGCCCCGAGCGGCGCGGCCCGCATCCTGTACCAGGAATCCGGCACGGGCACCAAGTGGGCCCTGGTGCTCGTGGGTTCCTGGGGGCCGCCGCCGGCCGAGGATGATTACGCCGTCCTCTCCTGGAGCGAGGCCGACGGTGCTTACGTGAGCGGCCCCGTCCGCGCGATGTGAGCCCTACATGGCCACCTGGACCACGATCACCGCCGACACGCCGCTGAATTCGGCGGCGATTCTCCAGGAATACATCGATGCCATCTATGAGCGGTCCCGCGCTGTCCGGACCTCCTTCTCCCCGGCATCCTTCTGGCCGGCCCTCAAAGTCCAGGCCGGGCGGACCGTCTCCGGCACTTACGGCATCCCCATTGAGGGCGAAACGCTCGGGGGGGGGCCTGGGCGTCGCCTGGTGGTACTCGCTCCGGCTTGCCCTGTGGCCGGTCGAGCCGGAAACCCTGATCATCACCGCCGGCGACCAGGTCCTCGAGGATAACGGCGGCGGCCACCTCTGCCAGGGCGACGAGCCGCGGGGCCTCGTGGACTATAACACCGGCTGCGTCCGGTTCACCTTCGACGATCCGGTCCCCGCTCAGACTCCGATCACGGCCGACTACACGAGCGCCCGGACCGTCCTGACGGCCAGCGAACCGTGCTTTACGCTTCTGCATGATTGGATGATTTACGGGCTTTTTCCGAAGCAGTGGGGCGCCCTGAGGATAAACGTTACCGGCGTGGGGTCGTTCCTTGCCGCGCCGAACCCCAAGGTGGGGGGCAACTCGACGGTCCTGCTGGAGGTCGTCGGCGACGCCACGACCGCCGGCGCGACCTTCAGCATCCCGGCCGCCGGCACGGCCCTGGACGCGGCCTTCTGGGCGATGCTTCAGAATGCGGTCCTGGACCTGGTGCCGCGCTACGTCGATTCGTACAACCACCCCGCCGGCTTCGAGGGCGGGTCGGAGGGGATTCTGCTTTTCAACCTGGCCACCTGGCGCGAGGCGGCGGGGCTGGATTCCGGCTTTCCGCGCCGCGTGCCCATTCTCTCGCCCCTGGATGGCGTCTATGATGCCGAGGCCGGCACGACGGCGCTCACCTTCGACGGCGAAGGATGGTTCGTCGCCGGCCACGCCGGCGCCCGCATCAACATCCACGGCGTCGGCACGTTCGTCATCGCCTCTGTCGAGGACGGCACGCACGCCACGGTGACCGGCGACGCGACCTGCACGGACCGCGCCTTCTCCGTCCTGCCCCAGGACTGGGCCGACCAGGCCGACCCGGCGTTCGGCTACACCGTGGCCGCCTCGGGCGACGTGCTCGGCCCCTGGCTCCTGGCCGACCTCCAGGCGGGCCTCAAGGTGTTGAAGTGGACGACCAGTTCGTTCTACCCGCAGGACCCCTGCTTCGTCGCCTGGACGGCCAACGGCGAAGAGTCGTGGCAGAATGCCCTGGCTTTCTCGCCGACCAGTTACGCCCAGGCGAAACTTGATTGCGAGGCCGACTGGGCGGCAGGCTCGCCTCAGGCAAGAGAATACCCACCGATTGCGAATGCCTCGACCTTCTGGAATGGCGAACAGTACCGCGCCTACCTGGAGCGGTGCGGAAACTACATCGGGTGGTCCGTCCTCGGCGCCGCCGAGGACCTGGCCTGCGACCTGGACCTCTACGTCGCGGCCAGGACGGGGGTGGGCATCACGTGGGATGACAACGGCGACTGGCCCGTAGGTTACACGCCCGGCACCCTGACCCTCTGGCAGACGGTCGCGGGCCTCACGGCAACGACCGGCTTGACCGATACCATCTTTGGCCAGCACCCGCCCACGCAGCCCAACTGGCCGGCGTCCAACCCCGGCAACGTCGGTTACATCGCCGGCGACTACCCTGTCGCGCTGTGCCGCTGGAACGTCGCGGGCGGCTTCGCCTACCTGTAGGAGGCCCGGCGCGGGGCCTCGCGGCCGCATGCGCATCGTCTCGCCGCACGAATTGGCACTCGGCGAGGTTTGACCGCGCACCTGCCGGCCTCGCGCCGTGCGCGTCGCTCTGCCGCCCCTGGTTCCGCTTCCCCACCAACGCCACCGGCACCGTCCGCACCGGTTGCGAATGTGCCTACCTCCATGCCCGTGCCGCCGTCCGCTTCCCTGTCCGCATGGTCGGGATCGTCGGGCACTTCCAGCCAATGGTGCTCGTGCCTACCCTCACGGGGCCGCGACGCCCTCGTCACCTGTCTCACCAACTCCCCCGCCCCCTCACTGCTGTCCGTAAATCCGTGAACGGCTACCCGTTTCTTGACATTCCCCAACCCCCCGATAGAATACGCTCCGGGTTTTGCTGAATGGCGAGATTCTTGCCGGTCGATTTTGTGCGTGGAGGTCGGGCGCCGGAGAAACGGCATGGTGACGGTGGCGGTAATTGGCGGCGGCGGCTGGGGCAAGAACCACGTCCGCAACTTCGCGGAGATCCAATCCTGCTGCCTCAAGACCATCTGCGATCTCAACGAGAAGACCCTGGTCGCCCACAAGGCCGCCTACAAGAACGTGGGCGTCACGAAGGATTCCGCCGAGGTCCTTGGCGATAAGGAAATCGATGCGGTCGTCATTGCCACGGACGCGCCGAGCCACTATCGGCTGGCCCGCCAGGCGCTCGACGCCGGCAAGCACGTCTTCGTCGAGAAGCCGATGACGCTGGCGCCCGCCGACGCCGAGGACCTGGTGAATCGGGCCGAAGCGAGCGGGCGCGTGCTCATGGTTGGCCACCTCCTGGAATACCATCCGTGTGTCCTGATGCTGAAGGACATGGTCGAGAAGGGCAAACTCGGGGCGCTCCGTTACGTGTACTGCCAGCGCCTCAACCTGGGTGTCCTCCGCAAGGACGAGAACGCCTGGTGGAGCCTGGCGCCGCACGACGTCTCCATCATTCTGTTCATCTTCCAGGCCGAGCCGGTCACGGTGACCGCCCAGGGGCAGTCGTACCTGCAGAAGGGCGTCGAGGACGTGGTCTTCGCGCAACTGAAGTTCGCGGACGGGCGCATGGCGCACATCCACGTCTCGTGGTTCGACCCGCACAAGGTCCGCAAGGTGACGCTGGTGGGTTCGGACAAGATGGCGACGTTCGACGACATGGACGCCAACGAAAAGATCCGCGTCTACGACAAGGGCGTCGACGCCAAGGGCTCGGTGGTCGGGTACGAGCAGTCGCTGACCCTCCGCAGCGGCGACATCCTGATCCCCAAAACGCCCGGGGGCGAACCGCTTCGCATCGAGTGCCTGCACTTCCTGGAGTGCGTCGAGAAGGGGAAGGTCCCTCGGAGCGACGGCCGCGACGGACTGCGAGTCGTCCGCGTGCTGGACGCGGCCTCTCGCAGCCTGCGGGCCAGCGGCGCACCGGTCAACCTGTAAGTTCGAACCTGCGGCGTGGCCGCAGGCCCCATGCGAAAGGCGGTCCACGTGGCTTTACCCGAGTACTTCGTGCACGAATCCTCGTACGTCGACGAAGGCGCGATCATCGGCAAGGGCACCAAAATCTGGCACTTCTCACACGTCCTGCCGGGGGCGCAGATCGGCGAGGGCGTCAGCATCGGCCAGAACGTCAACGTCGGCGGCAAGGCCAGGATCGGCAATCGCTGCAAGATCCAGAACAACATCAGCATCTACGACGAGGTCGAACTCGAAGACGACGTGTTCTGCGGCCCGAGCATGGTCTTCACGAACGTTTTTAACCCGCGGGCCTTCATCAGCCGCAAGCACGAGTACCGCAAGACCCTCGTCCGCCGCGGCGCGACCATCGGCGCGAACGCCACGATCGTCTGCGGCCACACGATCGGCCGCTATGCCTTCATCGGCGCCGGCGCGGTCGTCAATTCGGACGTGCCCGACTTCGCCATGATGGTCGGCGTCCCAGCCCGGCAGAAGGGCTGGATGTGCAAGTGTGCCGCGAAACTGAACTTCGTCGGCGGCAAGGCCAAGTGCGAGGTCTGCGGCGAGCAGTATGTGCTGGAGAACGGCGTCGTCCGCGAGGCCTGATTGCGTCATGACCCTGGAGAAGGAGATTCCATGGCAGTTCCTATGCTTGACCTGGTGGCCCAGTATCGGAAGATCCGCGAGGAAGTCCGTGCTGCCATCGACGGCGTCCTGGATTCGCAGGTCTGCATCGGCGGCCCGAAGGTCGCCGAATGCGAGAAGGCCGTGGCCGCGTACTGCGATTGCAAGTTCGGCATCGGCGCCTCCAGCGGCACCGATGCCATCCTGAACGCCCTGATGAGCCTGGGCATCAAGGCGGGCGACGAGGTCATAACGACCCCGTTCACGTTCTTCGCCACGGCCGGCTGCATCTCGCGGACGGGCGCGCGGCCGGTGTTCGTCGACATCGATCCGAAGACCTACAACATCGATCCGGAGCAGATCGCCCGGAAGGTCTCGAAGAGGACCAAGGCGATTATTCCGGTCCACCTCTTCGGCCAGGTGGCCGACATGGACCCCCTCCTGGAAATCGCGCGCTCGCACAAGCTGGCGGTGGTCGAGGACGCCGCCCAGGCCATCGGCGCCACCTACAAGGGGCACAAGGCCGGCTCGATGGGCACGTGCGGGTGCTTTTCGTTCTTTCCATCGAAGAACCTCGGCGGCGTCGGCGACGGCGGCATGATCGTGACCAACGACCCCGCCTTGGCCGAGATGTGCGGCATCATGCGCAATCACGGCTCTAAGCCGAAGTATTACCATAAATTAATCGGAGGCAACTTCCGCCTGGACCCGATCCAGGCCGTCGTGATCTCGGTGAAACTGAAGTACCTCGAGGAATGGCACGCGGCCCGCCAGGCCAACGCCGCCTGGTACGACGGGAAGTTCGCCGGGTGCGACAAGATCGTCACGCCATACGTGGAGCCCCACAACCGGATGATCTACAACCAGTACGTCCTCCGCATCCGGTCCGACAAGGGCGCCTCCCGCGACCAGGTCGAGGCTCACCTGAACCAGAAGAAGATCGGCAACGCGATCTACTATCCGGTGTCCCTGCACCTCCAGCAGTGCTTCGCCGACTTGGGCTACAAGGAAGGCGACCTGCCGCACGCCGAGCAGGCGGCCAAGGAAGTGTTGGCCATTCCGGTCTATCCGGAACTGACCGAGACCCAGAAGGACATGGTGGCCACGGCCGTGCTGGAGGCGGTCGGGGGCTGACGCCGCAGGGGTTCTATCGGGCGAGCGGCGAGACGGGGACTCGGGCGGCGTGCAGAAAGAGGCGTACTGGTTTGGCGTGCCGTGCGTGACGCTGCGCGATGAGACGGAGTGGGTCGAACTCGTCGAGGCGGGGTGCAACCGCGTGGTCGGGACGGACCCGGAAGCGATTTTCGGTGCCGTCGGGGCGTTCGAGGCGGCGGGGTCAGCGCTTCCGGCCAATCGGCCGACGGACCTCTACGGCGACGGCCGCGCTGCGGGGCGAATTACGGAACTTCTCGCCTCCGGCGCGGAACGGGCCAGCGGTTGGCGGATTTTTCATTCCACGAAGCGGGTCGCCTCATCGGCAGCGGGGCGAGTTCAGGCGAGTCAGGGCTGGAATCGCAATAAACCATGGCCAAGGTGGAAATCAGCAAACGGCTGCTTCTGGTCAACGCCGCCAGTTCCGTTGCGGTGCGGGTCGTTAATATCTCGGTGCTGGTGTGGTTGCAGCAGTATCTTCTGAAACGGATCAGTCCGGAGGAATACGCGCTGTATCCGGTGCTCGGGGCGGCGATCGTCTTTTTGCCGCTTTTGACGGGTGTGTTGACGTCGGGACTCGGCCGGTACATCGTGGAGGCCTACGCGAAGGGTGATGAGCGCGGCGTCACGCAGATCGTTTCGACGATGTTTCCCCTTATTTTCGCGGCGGGTCTGGTGGTTCTCGGCGGGGGGTGGGTGTTCGCGTGGTACGTGGACCACGTGCTGACCATTGCGCCGGGGCGGTTGTGGGAAGCCCGGATCATGATGGCCTTGATGGTTTTCGTTCTTTCCTTTAACGTGATTTTGTCGCCGTTCAGCGTGGGGTTTTACGTGCGGCAGAAGTTTGTGTTGTCGAACGCGCTCGAGGTCGGGCGGGAACTGCTTCGCATCGGCCTGTTGTTTGTGCTCCTATTGGGGGTGAGCACGCGCGTCCTGTGGGTGGTGGTGGCTTCGGTGACGGCGCAGACGGCCTGGCTTCTCGTGAGCCGAACGATTTCCTGCCGCCTGGTGCCGGCGCTACGGTTTCGATGGGACGAAATCCGGTGGGGGATGGCCAAGAAACTGACCTCGTTTGGCGGGTGGACCGTGGTAGGGGAACTGGCGGACATGATTCGCAACGCCTCCGACCCGCTAATTCTGAACAAACTCGCGACGCCAGTGGACGTCACGTGCTTCTACGTGGGGTCCTTGCCGTATGGCCAGGTTCGGCAGGCACCGATGTTGTTGCTGACGCCGCTTCTCCCCCAACTGACCACCATGCACATCACCGGAAAGAATGAGCAAGTGCAAAACACGTACCTTCGCGGCGGGCGTTACGCGCTGTGGCTGACACTGTTCATGGCGGTGCCTCTCATGGTTTACGCCCGTGAACTGATCAAACTGTATGTCGGGGAAACCTATGAGGCGGCCGCGATGGTCATGATTCTTTTGCTGGCCTCCTGCCCGATCGTTTACGGGCACATTCTAGTGTCGGGGCTAGCCTATGCCAAGGACGAGATGCGCCCTTGGTGTCTGAGACTGCTTTTTATTCAGTTGATAAACTTGGGCTTGACGATGTATTTCGTTGGTATCCGCCATATGGGCGCCGTGGGGTCGGCCCTGGGGACGTTTTTGACCACGGTGTTTCTATGGCCGGTTCTAAGTTGGCCCCTGGGCCTCAGGCTTGCGGGCCTTAGTTGGGGCCAGTGGTTTCGCAGAACGGCATGGCCGGGTCTTATCCCCGCCTCGGCAGGCGCGGTGGTCTGGCTTATCCTTAAGGCGGCGATCCAGCCCGCATCGTGGCTCGCGCTCGGGATCTGTGCCGCCGCCGGCATGGCGGTGTATGCGATTGTCTTGTGGCTGTACTGCCTACAGCCCGAGGATCGCAGTGACCTGAAGAGGGCGGCGGAAACTACCCGGTCATCCATCTCGTGGGTTCTGCAGCGGGGCTGGAAGGAAGCGGAGTCGAGCGAACCAGAGTAGGGGCTGAGGCGATCAGAAGATTGGGCTTTCTCGAAGGGAGGCGTCAATGCCGGGTATTCTCGCCATTGTCGGTGCAGAGCCGGGCGCCAGCTCCCCTGATGTTGCGCATCAATCAATACGGCCCATGACGATTCGCAGCCTTGCGGGAGAGGGTTATTTTGTCCAGCAGTTTGTCAACCCGAAGTTTCCCGAGGACAAACTGCTGTACGAGGACCCGGACGTCCTCCTGGCCTTGGACGGCGTTATTCTGAACCTGGAGGACCTTCGTCGCACCCACCGTTGTGGCACGAAAGCGGAAACCATCAAGAAGATGTACCAGGAGGGGGATGACCGGTTCTTCAAGTCGTTCCGGGGGGAATTCAGCGGTCTCCTCTATGACAAGGCACGCCGCAAGTGGCTCTTTTTTACAAACCATACCGGCTCCAAGTCGCTCTTCTTCTACCACGACGCCGGCCTGTTCCTATGCGCGTCCGAACTGAAGGTGGTCACGCAACTGCTTAAGAAGTGGAGGAGGCGACGTTCCCTAGACACAGTCGGGGCCTACCTGCTTCTGACCTACGGATACATGCTGGAGGACTACACCCTTGTCGAGGAGGTGAAGAAGTTGAAGGCCGGCCATTACCTCGAGGTTGGCGCGGCGGGCGTTCAGGTGAGATGTTACCATCGGTTTGAGAACGACCCGCCGTGGTCCTATTCCAAGGGGGCGATCATCGACACCCTGGAGGGACTTTTCCGGGAGGCCGTCCGGCTGGAATACCAGAAGGATGCGGAGTACGGCTACCGGCATGTGGCCACCCTGAGCGGAGGCCTCGACTCTCGCATGGCCGTGATGGTGGCCAAGGAACTGGGTTATGACGATATCCTCAACGTGACGTTTGCGCAGAGTTGTTGTGTCGACGCGACGATCGCGCAGCAAATCGCCGCCGACCTTCATAACGAGTTTTTGTTCTACGCCCTGGACAACGGGACGTACCTGCTCGGGACCATGCCGGCCGCTGTAACGGCCAATGACGGGTTGGTCCTCTGGACGGGTTCAGCGCACGGCTTGGCCATGATGAGAAAGTTGGATTTCAGCGACTACGGACTCATGCACACCGGCCAGCTGGGCGACGCGGTGCTGGGCACCTATCTGTCGGCGCCCCAAAGGGAAAAGCCGAGGGTGGGCCAGGGCGCCTACTCAGAACGCTTGCTGGGCAGGATCGAGAACACCCTGACCGAACTGACTGGGGCGTACGATTCCGAGGAGTTGTTCCTGCTCTACAACCGGGGGTTCAACGGCATGGCCAATGGCAACTGGACCTTTTACCAGTTCACCGAGTGCGCATCGCCGTTCCTCAACGTGGATTTTCTGGACTACGCTCTGAAGATTCCGCCGAACTTGAAGTGGCACGAAGGCATTTACCAGGACTGGTTGCTCCAGCGGCACCCGCGAGTGGCCCAGTACGTGTGGGAGAAGGCCATGGCGCCCCTGTCGGCCGGCAAGATCGAGAGGTACCTGCGGCGCCAATGGCGGCGGCTGCTGTATCATGTTTCGCCTCGCCGTTTCCCGTATTCGATGAATCCTTTCCGCGAGTGGTATGAGAAAAACAGGAATCTCCGGGATTTCTTTGACGGCTACTTCGATCGGAACGTAGAAGTTCTGGACAATTACCCGGAACTGAGGGAGGATTGTCGCCGGCTGTATCAGGAGGGGACGCTTTTAGAGAAGAGCCAGGTGATGACCCTGTGCGAGGCTGCTAAACTGCACTTTCGCTGAGTTGCGAGCTAAAGGAGGGGGTCGATGAGCACTTCCGCACCTTACTGGAACGAACGCGCCGAGAGATTAGGGCACACGGGCTGGAACAACCCCGTTGTCTACGCTTTTGACCAGATGGCCCGGCTTAAGACGATCGAGACCGTGCTGGATGCCTTGGACCTGCGGGGCGGCACCGCCCTGGACTTTGGCACCGGCACGGGAGACTTTCTCCCTATGTTGGCTGGCCGCTTTCATCAGGTCATCGCCTATGACATTTCTGGCGAAGTTCTGAGGCTCGCCAAGAAGCGTCATGGAGGCCTGGCGAACGTTCAGTTTAGCATTGCCGATTGCTTCAGCAACCTGCCCCTGCAGGACCATTCGTTGGCGCTGATTCTATGTGTGACGGTTCTTCAACATGTCATGGATGATGGCGAGCTCCTTGAGATCCTGCAGTGCTTTCGAAGGAAACTCTGCACCACGGGGACGGTTCTTCATCTGGGGTGTGCACCGCATGTGTCTCGGCCAACGGCGCCCTACCAGAGGTTTCTGTCTTTAGAGGGATGGCGCGCCCTTTTCGGACGCGAGGGGTTCTACCTGCACAAGCAGTTCGGGTTCCATCATCCGGTGGAGAGGCCCTCCAGAACCTACCAGGCCTATCGAAGGGACCCCTGGGTTCGGGCACTCGCGCCTGTCTCGGGACTGAAGTTCGCTCAACGGCTGTTGGGCCGTCGCGCACATCGCCATTTGGCGCGTAACCCTGACTGCTATTGGCCCGCAAGCTCCGGCGACGTTGTACGAATCATGATATGGAAATGCGCGGAAGAGAATCATGCCAAGGATACGTAGGCGCCAAGGCGAGCGGGTGAAAGGCGTGTTCATATGCAGAGTGTGAACTCACGCAGCGTTGTCGTAGAGCTTGCTCACGCCTGCCTGCAACTGTACTTCAAGGCACGAGTACGGGTGGCCGCCCTGTGCTTCGGCTATCCCCACGTGCTCGCCGACTTCAGCCTTTACGAGCGGTGGCTGGGTCCGGTCTACACGCTGCGGTTTCTCGGGGCCTCGGTGGGCGAGAGGGTTCATATTGAGCCCGGTTTGACGATTCAGAACGCCAGGAACGGGTGTTGCTCGAATCTGACCATCGGCAACCACGTGTTTATCGGACCGCGGTTCTTCGTGGAGCTGGCCTTGCCGGTTACCCTTGAGGATGAGTGCTGTCTTTCCCCTGGCGTGAGTATCGTTACCCACTCCGACAGCGGCGACCGACGTCGGTTGAAGTCCTTCGGATCGGAGCGAGCCACGTCAAGCCCGGCACGTTTGGCGACTGGTTCTGCAAGACCGTTGGGGAGGCGATACGATAGCCGCACGCCTTGGCGGAAGAAGCCTGGGGTCAGATCTGCGTCCGGCGGCGGAGAATTGTGTTCGGCGACCTGCCTTCGCGCCGATGTAATTAGTGGTACTTTTTCAACTCTACCATTTGGTAGGTCTTCGGAGCCAAGAACCTTCGTTCTTGACCGAATATTGAGGGTGGCCATGCTCCGAAACTCGAAGTCGACAAAGTAGCGTTAGGTGGAATAGGCTTCGGCTGTGCGGCGGGCCGGGAATGGGAGCCATGGCGGAACAGTCGTGTTCATTACTGTGCCGAGTGAGGGACTTGCCCTCGACCTTGGTCACGAACCTGGCGGCTATCATTGAAGCGATGGTACGGCATTGGCCGGGCCCGCTCGGCTACGGGCTGCGCACCCGCTACTATCGGAAGCGTTTGAAGCACCTCGGCAAAGGTGTTCTCATCGATCCTGGCGTCCGCTTCTTCGGTCTGAAGCACATCAGTATTGGCGACGGCACGCACATCTACTTTGAGTGTGTCATTTGCGCGGGGCCGGCCGCCCCCAACCAGGCCGAGGTCCGCCGGCTGCCGAATGAGCATTTCGCAGGAGCCGACGGGGAAGTCCACATTGGCCGGGGTGTCCACATGGCTGCGGGCTGTTACATCCTGGGCAACGGCGGCGTCCAGATCGGCGATTACTGCGGGTTAGCTGGTGGAACGAGAATTTTGTCGATGACATACCACTACGCCTCGTTTGCCGACCGGTCGCGCCGCGACGTCTACTTCGGCATCGAGGGTGGGACAAGCCACGCCTGCTATCTGTTCAGTCCTGTGGTGCTGGGGTGCAATGTTGGCGTCGCCTCCAATGCGGTGATTCTGCCCGGCACCACCTTGGGTGACGATTGTTTCGTCACCATCGGCTCCGTGGTACATTATGGTGAGGTTCAGCCCAATCTGGTCGTTTCGGGCAACCCGGCCCGAGGGATCAAGCACCGTTTTGCTTCAGCCAAGGACGCTGCGGTGCCAAAGACTTAAAGGCAGACGAGTGGTATCGGGCAGACGCTGCCCAAGCCGCGGGAGTAGGATCGCGGCCGGATTCTTTCTGGAGGGCGCCAAGGAAAACTTCGAAGTCCAGGGAGTGGAACTCCCCGAGTATTCCTCGCGCTATGCGCGCGACGCGCTCGGGCACTGCGTGCACACCGGCACGCTGGCTTCGGCCGGGCCTTCCTGGAGAGAACCCCCGTCGAAGGAAAGGTGTTGGGATGATACGCGGTGCGGCATGTGTCGTACGGCTGTTGGCGACGCCTCGCCTGAGCGGGTGGGTGGCAGGAACCAGCACGTTCGGCGACGCGAGAGACCTTTGGCGCCGTTGGCGTCAAGGGGAATCGTTGCTGGACGGTCCGCACATCGGCGAATACGAGCGTCAGTTGAGTGAATACTACGGCGGGCTGGAGGCGATCACGTTTGGTGCGGGAAGGATGGCCCTGTACGCCATCCTCAAGGCGATGAATCTGCGCGACGGAGATGAGATCATCCTGCCCGGTTACACTTGCGTGGTCACCTCCAATGCCATTCGATTTGCAGGCTTGAAGCCGGTTTATGTTGATGTTTTGCGCGAAGACGCCAACATGACGCCGGAACTCGTCGAAAAGGCGCTGACGCCGCGAACGCGCGCCATCTTGGCCCAGCATACGTTCGGGATTGCCTGCAACCTGCCGGCCTTGATGGATATCAGCCGGCGACACGGCGTTCCGATTATCGAAGATTGTGCCCATGCGATCGGGGCTCGGTGGGATGAGCAGCTGCTGGGGCGTTTTGGGATCGCGGCTTTCTTCTCGACGGAAGGCTCGAAGATGTTCAGTACCGAGCGCGGGGGATTTGCCACAACGGGAGATGCAGAGTTCGCGCGGCGTATCCGGGCCATTCAAGCCGATGCGGCGTTCAGGTCGGAGGCAAGCGAGCGGGCGTGTCTCCTGCGATGGTGTTACCGCGCAGCCCTCCTGGGAAACCCCTGGCTATTCCCTCGGGTGCAGGCGATTGAGGCGGTATTGCGTTATTTTCGGTTTCCCGGGTTGGACGATATTTTTAACTACAGTCAGAAGGACTATGACGATGAACTCGCCGGCCGACGCGTCAATCCGTATCCGGCGCGGCTGCCGAACCTCATGGCCTACGCCGGCTTGCTCCAGTTGCGTCGGTTGGAAGAGGATTTGGCCCATCGGCGCATGCTGGCGGCTTTTCTGGAAGAGCGGCTGCCTTCCCTGGGCGCGAGGGTGGCCCAGTATGATCATCGGCGAGTTGCTCCCAGTTGGGTCCGCTTCCCCTTCGTGGTGGAGGATCGTGCGGCGTGGGCGGCGACACTGCGGGCCGCCCACCTGGTTCCTGGCGTCTGGCTGGACGATCCCATTCATCCCAAAGGCTCCGACTGGAAGCAGGCGGGGTACGTGCGCGGCTCGTGTCCGAACGGCGAGTTCCTGGGCGAGCATATCCTGAACGTGCCGGTGGACCGGCGCGTGAGCATCGGCCGCCTCCAAAGGTGGTTGGGGATGTGTGATCATGGATAAGATTCTCGTCACCGGATACCCTTACTGGGCTGGCGTGGCGGCGGGCCTATTGCGGCGGGCGGGGTTTGAAGCGGCGGTGTGGCGGACGGAACCCGACGACGTCCCTGCGGTCCTGCGATGGAACCGCACACTAAGGTGGGCCTTCCATTTTTTACGCCCCTCGTTTCGCGCAGCGCGGGCCCTTCACGTCGCGGGCGCGACGGCATCCACGACGTTGCTATGGCTCGTCCATCGGCTGGGAAAGCGGATTATCCTTCACTGGGTCGGCAGCGATGTCCTTCAATTGCAGCGGTCGGCGGCGGGGGATGGGAAACGCCTCCGTTTCTGCCGCAAGGTAGCCGCGGCCCATTTTGCCGACAGTCCGGAGATTGCGGCCGAACTGGCCGAGATGGGAATTCGGGCGGAGGTGTTTCGTCTTCTGCCCGAGACGGTCGAGCCGCGAGACGTTCCGATGCCCGGAAAGCCGGCGGTCCTGTCGTACTGGTCGCCGGAGCGGCGCACTTTTTACGGCGGCGAGATTGTCGATGCGCTGGCGGACGAGTTTGCCGATGTAACGTTTTATATTGTCGGAAGCGACGGGGCCGGCGAACCGCAGCATCCGAACATGCGGTACCTGGGTCGCCTGGAGAGCCTCGAAGAGGTCTATCGGGACGTCAGCGTGCTGATCCGGATGCCCGAGCACGACAGTTTATCCGCCATGGTGCTGGAGATGCTGGGGCGCGGCCGGTGGGTGATCTATAATAAGCCTTTTCCGCACACGGAACTGGCGACGAACCTGGCCGAAGCCCGCAAGGCCCTTTGGCGGTGCTTGTCACAGCCCGGAAAGAACGAGGCCGGGCAGGCGTACGTGCGGGAGCACTTCTCGCCGCAGGCGGAGGCGGAGCGCATCGCACCGATGTACCGTTGTCTTTTGACCGGGAAAGAATAGGGCGGCTTAGGGAGGCAGGCGTGTCGATTCGGATTATTAACGTGTGCGGCGCGCGGCCGAACTTCATGAAGATCGCGCCGCTCGCGGCGGCCTATCGGGCGTTTCCGGCCATCGAGTCGCTCCTGGTCCACACGGGCCAGCATTACGATGACAACATGAGCCGGTTGTTTTTCGACGAGTTGGGGATTCCGCGTCCCGACATCAACCTGGAAGTGGGCTCGGCCTCGCAGGCGGCGCAGACGGCCGAGATCATGAAACGGTTCGAGCCGGTGGTCCTTGAGCACCGGCCGACGGCGGTGCTGGTTGTCGGCGACGTCAACAGCACGATTGCGTGCGCCCTGGTGGCCGCGAAACTCGGGGTTAAGGTGGTGCACGTGGAGGCGGGGCTTCGCAGTTTCGACCGCTCGATGCCGGAGGAAATCAACCGCCTGCTCACTGACGCCATCAGCGATCTCCTGTTCGTCAGCGAGCCGAGCGGCGTCCGCAACCTGCGGGCGGAAGGGATTTCGGAGGACAAGATCCTCTTCGTCGGCAACGTGATGATCGATACGCTGCTGGCGCATCGGAAGCGGGCGGAAGAGAGCCGCGCGCTGGAGCAACTGGGGCTGGAGGACGGGCGGTATGCGCTCCTGACGCTCCATCGCCCTTCCAACGTGGACGATCCGCAGGTGTTGACGGCCCTGTTCGGCGCCTTCGAGCGAATGGCGGAGCGGACGCCGGTGGTCTTTCCGGTTCATCCGCGGACCCGCAAAAACCTGGAGCGGTTCGGCCTCCTCGCGCGGATCGGGTGTCGGCCGGGCTTGCGGCTGGTCGAGCCGCTGGGGTACCTGGACTTTTTGAAGTTGATGGCGCACAGCCGCCTGGTTCTTACGGATTCGGGGGGCATTCAGGAGGAGACGACCATTCTGAAGGTTCCCTGCGTGACGTTGCGCGAGAACACGGAGCGTCCGGTCACGGTGGAGGTGGGGACGAATCGCCTCGTGGGCCGCAACCCGGAGGCCATTGTGGCGGCGCACGAGGATGTTCTGGCGGGGCGGTGGCCTTCGGGGGGCACGCCCGAGTTGTGGGATGGCCGTGCAGCGGAGCGGATTGCCCGAGCGCTCTTTGAGCGGCTCTCATAGAGCGAATCTCATCTGAACGAAACTCGAACAGAGGCTTGAATTGAGCCAGGTGGCGGATGAATAAGAAAGTGCTACTGATTGCCCATCATTTCTATCCCAGCAACGCCTCCGGGGCCCATCGGCCGGCCAAACTGGCCAAGTATCTGCCCCATTTCGGTTGGACGCCGGTGGTGCTTTGTGCCGAGTGGACGCCTGAGAATTCCGGGAACATGTACGATCCCCTCCTGACAGCCCAGCCTGATGTATGCCGGACGGTGCGGGTGCCGTATCCAGCCAAGCCGTCGTCAAAGGTCGGTCGGGCGATATACTGGACGTCGCCGGTTTTGTTTCCGTATCGCGCGCCGTTTGGCTTCACCCGACGGATGTTGGCAGCGGCGGAGGACCTGGTCCGGCAGGAACACTTTGACGTGATCTGGTCCACGTATATGCCCGGCCTGACGCACTATGTGGCCAGCCGGATCGCCCGGCGGTACGGGATTCCGTGGGTGGCGGATTTCCGGGACATCCCGGACCAGGACTTCGGTCCGTGGAGACTCCGGCATACGGTGAGGCAGGAGGTCCGGGCGTGCCGGTGGGCGAGCGCGCTGACGGCAACGACGACGCGGCAGACGGAGCGATTGGCGTCGCGATACGACAAGCCCGCGTATGCCGTTTTTAATGGTTTTGATCCCGACGATTTCCCGCCCGGGCGGAAGGTCGATCCGGACAAGTTTACGATCCGGTATTTTGGGGGCCTGTCAGAGCACCGCAACCCGCGTCCGCTGTTCCTGGCGTTGGATCGGCTGGCGGAAGTGGGCGAGGTGGACCTGAACGAGGTTCGCGTAGAGTTTTACGGCGCGAGCCCGGGGGTGGTCTCGGCGAGTGCGACTGGCTGCCGGTGCTGCACCAGCCTCGTGTGCCACGGACGGATCGCGCACGCCGAAGTCATCGAACTTCAGCAACGCAGCGCGGGCCTATTGCTCTTGAAGCTTCCCGAGGCAGGAGAGTCGATCCCTGCGAAGGTTTTCGAGTACATGGGGTCGGCCCGCCCCATCCTGAATGTTCCGGGCGATGGGGACATCGTGGATGCCCTCCTGCACGAAACCGGTGCCGGCATCAGCGCCGAAAGTCCGAAGGAAATTGCGAAGGCGTTGCGGCGGTGGTATGAGGAGTGGAAGGCTACGGGGACAGTGGTGTACCGTGGGATTCCGGAAAAGATCGCCCGATACACACGCAGGGAACAGGCGGGGCAACTCGCGCGGATTTTTGATTCGATGACGCCCGGGCGGTCGGGCGGTGGCATGGGAAGTCATTCTCGCGGTAGGAAGGAGGCGGCATCTAATGCGGGATGACATCAGTCTGGTATCCGAAGTCGAGGCGGAGCGGTGGGATGCCTTCGTGGCGGGCCATCCGTTGGGGACGGGCTTGGTGACGATGGCGGCGAGGGACTATTGGCAGCAGAGCCGTTGGACGCTTCAGCCGCTGGCGCTCCGGCAGGGGGGGGCCATTGTCGGCGGCATCGGCCTCTGTTTTAGAAAAATCCCGTGTCTTCCCTGGACGGTGGTCCGAATCCTGGCGATTCTTCCGGAGACGGCCGATGTGATCGGAATGGGGAGGCGGATTCTAGAGGCGGCGGAGGAGTTTTCCCGTGAGCGGAAGGCCGTCGAGATCGAATCGCGATGCCGCTTGTTCGACCAGTACGCCGTCAACGGCGTCCGGTACGATGAACCGTTCCGGACGATGCTTGGCGCGGCGGGCTATCGTGCAGCCGCTGCATTCGGAGGCGGGACCTATGTGGTCCGCATTGATGTGGACGATGAGGCGCTGCTCAAATCCTTCTCGAGCAAATGTCGTCGGGATGTGCGTAAGGGGCGGAGAGAAAGGGTGGCCGCGAGTCCTTCGGAATCGCCGGAAGACTTGCGAATCTTTTGTGAATCCCACGAAAGCATGTGGAAACGGAAAGGGTTGGCGCCAAGAAGTTTTCTTGGGCAAGAGGGGATCCGGGCGTTGCTTGGCCGCGGTCATTTTCGACTTTTTGTGGCCCGCTATCAGGATCGCATCTGCAACATGGCCCTGCTGGATGCCTTGGGGGTGCCGAGGTACTTGTACGGCGCTACGACGGAAGCGGCGTTCGAGAAAGGGGTTCCGCCGACCGGCCAGGCGCTCCACTTTGGTGCGATGCAGTGGTTTCGGGAGCGCGGCGTGCGGCACTACGACTTGGGCGGGTCACCCGGACCGGTGCCCGAGAAAGGTCATCCCAACTACAGCGTCTGGTGTTTCAAGCACGACTTCGGCGGCCAGTTTGTTCACACGATACCGTATTATCGCTGCGCACTGAGTTTGTTGGGTGTTCCATTGACGGCCATCATTCGGCGGCTGGGGCGTCTGAAGTAGTGGTGGGAGGCGCGGGCGCCCGAACGGCGGGTTGACGGGGAGGGAAGCATGGTGCTGCGGAGGAAATTCAAGACCGCCTGGGGTATAGCCCAGTCCTACCTGAGGGGCTGGTGCACGCGCCGGAAGATCGTCGTCCTGGAGAGCGACGATTGGGGCAATATCCGCACCCCTTCTCGTGAGGTCTATGATCGCCTGAGCGCTGAAGGCTACGACCTGGGGCGCTCGCACCACAGCCTGGACGCCCTTGAAACTGACGAGGACCTGGATCGGCTCTTCGAGGTTCTCGGCAGTGTCCGCGATGCGTGCGGGCGCCCCGCCTGCATGACACCTTACATCATTCTCGCCAACCCGGATTTTGAGCAGATCCGCCGGGCCGAGTTTCAGAAGTATTTCTACGAGCCTGTCACGGAGACCTTGGCACGCTCGGATCGGCGCCAGGGGGTGCTTCGGCGCTGGACGGAGGGCAGACAGCGGCAGGTTTTTATTCCCCAACTGCACGCGCGCGAACACGTCGCCTGGTGGCGGTGGCTGGAGGCGTTGCGCGTGGGATCGGTGGAAGCGCACCAGACGTTTGAGATGGGGATGTGCGGTCTTCCGCTGGCGGTGTCGAAGGAGAAGCGGAGTTACGACGGTCCCATTTACGTAGGCGACGAGGAGTTGCGGCGCTATGGGGTGGACGTGGAGATGATGGTGCGTGAGGGGGTGGACCTTTTTGTGGCGCAACTGGGCTACGCGCCCTTAAGCGTGACGGCGCCTAATTATCAATGGACGGCCCACGTCGAACGGATCTGGCGGGCGGCCGGCGTGCGGTATATCCACGGGGCGATGTTTCAGCATCTGGGCGGGGGGCGGCGGCGCATCCATTATCTCGGCCAGGCGAGTCCGTCGGGATGTTATTATCTGATCCGCAACTGTTTTTTCGAGCCGGCGGCCAAGCGAGGCGATGTCGTGGGCGATTGTTTGCGTGAAGTGGCCCGGGCCTTCCGGTGGCACAAACCGGCCGTCATCGGTACCCACCGATACAATTACGTCGGCGCGATCGATCCGGCCAACCGCGCGAGCGGTCTGCGGCAACTAAGCGATCTGCTCCAGGCCATCTGCCGCCGCTGGCCCAACGTCCGCTTTCTGAGTTCGCCGGAATTGGGGCGAATGATCGAAGGCGGAGTTGAAGTGGACGAAGGACTCGATTCGTAAGATCGAGGAAAGGTGTTACGGAGGGTGCTCGGCGCCGTCCGGCGGGCCGTTGATCCCGCGGCCGGAAGCCCAGCAATGGTCGAGAGTGTTTCCCGAGGCCAGATGCTGGAATAGTTGCAAGAGCCTGGACACGTTCCGATTCACATCGAAGTGTTCCTGGACAAATTGCCGGCTGCGCTCTCCCATCTGGCGGGCCCATTCCGGGTTGTCGAGAACGCGTTCGACGGCGCGGATCATGGCCGGAACGTCTTGGGGCGGCACCAGGAGGCCCGTCGCCTCATGGGTGATGATTTCGGCGTCGCCGCCGACATCGGTGGCCACCGTGGGAAGGCCGGCGGCCAGAGCTTCCACGACGACGTTGGGCAGCCCTTCCATGTGACTGGGAAAGAGCATCAGGTCGGCGGCCTGCATGTGCTCGATGACGGAGGAACGGGGGACCTGTCCTGTAATGAGGAATCGGCCGGCCAGGCCATCCGCCTGGGCGCGATGTTTCATGGCGGAGGCTTCGGGTCCGTCGCCGATCCAGAGGGCGGAGAGCCTGGGGTGCTTTCCTGCCAGATGCTTGAAAGAGACGTAGAACTCCTCTGACCCTTTTGTTTTTGCGAGGTGTCCGGCCATCAGCATGTACGTGCGACCGGCATCCAGGCCGAGTTTCGCGCGGAGCGTCGTGGGGTCTGGGCGATCTTGAAGGCCCTCCAGATCGATGCCCTTATAAAAGGTGTGGACATTACGGGTGTCGGGACAATAACTCAAGAGAAGATGGCGAAGGGTGTCGCTTTCGGTTAGGACCAAGGTGTTGTGGTGGACGGTATGCATCAGCAGCCGTCGGTTCTCTTCCGAGAGGTTCGGATACGTGTGCACGTCGCTGCCGATGGCCCAGGAAACGCTGCGCACCCTGAGATCACTTGCGACGACATGGGCCGTGTGAGCGGGAGGGCCGAAACCGTAGCCGAGGACCAGGTTGAAATGATGGCGCCTATGCAGGGCCAGGCAAAGCGGCGTAGCGGCCAGACAGAAAGACCGCGACTGGAACCACAAGTGACGCTGCGAGCGGATCGAGAAGTAGGGGGGACGGAACACTTCCAGGCCATGCCATCGTTCGTGGCGGGCGATCTTGCGGCGGAAGGAAAAACGCGGAAGCCTTTGGAGAAACCCCGGAATGTAGGCCGTGGGGACGACGACGACGAGGCGTTCGACCAAGGGGTGGAGCCGCCGCAGGAGGTTGGCAAAGAAGATGCCTGCGGTGGGCCTGGCCTGGCTTGGAAACAGGTGGGCCGTGGTGATGGCCAGGATCCGGAACGGCTCCGTTGAATTTCCGGGGTTCATCCATGTGCATCCTTGTTAGCGCTTGGCGATCACCAGAAGACGCATGACCTCAACCTTGTGGCGGCACTGGCGCTTCTTCCAGCGGCGCAGGAGTAGCGGGCGCGCCGGACCGGCCGTAGCAGACGATGGCGGCGGCGGTGATGCCGGCGACCAACCAGAGAATCTTCTTGGTCAGGCTGGGGTTGAAAATGCCCGTGACGATGAAGGCCACCCACATGCCCAGGAGGGCTGCCCGGAGAATGCCCGGCGGCAGACGCCACAGCCCCATAAAGCCCGCCAGGAGAAAGCCGACAAAACAGATGGCGCCGGGGATGCCGCCTTGGATCAGCGACGAGATCACGTCATTGTGCGATACAGTGAAGCCATATCCCTTCCGGACGTACTCGAAGCCTTCCTGGATGCCCGGGCCGACGCCCAGGACAGGGTTCTCAGCCGCCATGCTCATTGCCAGTTTCCACCGCTCGAGGCGAATTCTGGAGGCGGCCCCAATGTTCGCTTCTGCGGTGCGTTTCTGCCAGACGGCTTGAGCCCCCATCTGGGCGGCAAAGTAGTAGGCCCCCACCGCCACGATGGCCAGGCCGATCGCCAGCCCGACGCGCGTCTTCGCAGGGATCCGCCGGGTAAAGAGGAGCATGATCAGTCCCCCGGCAGCAGCGCCGATGGCTGCCCCGCGGGACCCCGTCAGCACGATGGCCGCCACACAGGCGACGATTCCCGGCAGCAGGGCCAGGCGGAGCAACTGGCTGCGCACGCTGGCAATCAGAATCGGTGTCAGGAAGAGGCCCGACAGCAGGTACCGCACGTAATTGTTGGCGTTTGTGCCGGTTGTCAGGCGGCCCCCGGCCATGCCGGCGCGGAACGCGGGCGAGGCGTACTCGATCAAGCCCGCCGCGGCTGCACTGACGCTGCTCAAGGCCACAACCCACAGCAAGGCCCGGAAGGCGGCGGGCGTCGAGCAGAACCGCATCAGCAGGTACATGAATGCAATGTTGCTCAGGAGGGCGGCAAAGCCCAGCAGGTTGGGTATGACCGGAGCGGCAATGTTAAAGATTTCACTGACCGTGGACCAGATGCCCAGGGCCAGGGCGTACTTCATCATGTTCGGCCAGGGCGTGCCGCGCGACACATACACCTTCATCAGGCCGAATATCGCCACGGTGATTCCCGCCGCCTTGATGGCCGTAAACTCTCTACTGAATGTCGTCTGAAGCTCCCACGGCACCAAGCCGGCCATCAGGAACAGCGCCATCTCCACGCGCCACAGCGTCAGCCCCACAAACACAACGCCGATGACTGCAAGGCCCGGCGCAATCAGGCCGGTCAGCAGCGAGGCTGCCGCGATAAAGCCGCAGATCGACCCTACCAGCAGCAACTGGAGGAGGTAGTTGCGCGTCGACGTCGTCTCGCTGATCCCCATCGTCTCTGGCGGCAGAAACGATGGGTTGGTCGCAAGCCCCATAGGTGGGACGTAGGCGTTGGGATTAAGAGTCATCCAGCGTCTCCGTGGCCTTCGGGTGGCGAGGCACCATAGCCGCAGCCGCCCAAGACTGAATCATTATAGTATCGGCACCGAAAGAGTCCATTCTCCATCCGAACAGGCGGCGCCCGCGGGCAATTCAGACGCCGGACGACGTGGAGGCGGCGGTGGCCCGGCCGAGCGGATCGAGAGGTAGGAGGGACGGAACACTTCCAGGCCATGCCATCGTTCGTGGCGGGCGATCTTGCGGCGGAAGGAAAAACGCGGAAGCCTTTGGAGGAACCCTGGAATGTAGGCCGTGGGGACGACGATGGCGAGGCGTTCGACCAGAGGCATGAGCCGCCGTAGGAGGTTGGCAAAGAAGATGCCTGCGGTGGGCCTGGCCTGGTTTGGAAACAGGTGGGCCATGGTGATGGCCAGGATCCGAAGCGGCTCGGCTGGGTTACCGGGGTTCATCCATGTGCATCCTTATCGGCGCTGGGTGATTGCCGCAAAGGCGACTTCGGTCGCCTAGGTCTCGGTGATCGCTTCTCGTACGTAGCGAGGAATGTTCCTCAGGCGCCAGGCAATCGATTCGAGAAGACAGCGAAACCTGCACAGGGGGTCTCGGCTGTAGGCGAACCATCGTTCGGCCCACTGGCGCAGCATGTCGTCCCCCGTGATTCGGTACAAGACGATCAACTGCCGCACGTGCACCAGATTGTAGCGGACATAGGCCGGCCCAAACCGGATGCCGGAGTGTTGGTCGTAGCGGCTGCAGTATCCGATATCATAGCGGTCCAGGACGCCCTCCGCCGTCAGGGTGGCGATGCCTTGTTCGAAAAGTCGCTTGGCCTCCTGGTCCCCTGTAGCGCGGTAGAGATCGTAAAGCCCCATGAGGGAGTACATAAAGCCGTTCAGAACGTGATAGGTCTTTCCGGGGAATGGATACTCTTCGTAGTACACGTGACCTTCGCGGTCAGTGCCGAGGATTCCCCCTTCGCTGACGGGAACGTTGTAAACCGCCATGGCTCCCTTGGCCGCTTCAAGGAATTCCTTTCGGCCCGTCATCTGGTAGGCGCGGCAAAAGACCGACATGGCTTCCCCTTGCGACATGCAGCATATCCAGGGAACCGGATGAGGGGCGTAGGTGGGCACCTCGAACAGGTAATGCCAAACATCACAGGTGATTCCGCCCAGGTTGACGGTTTGCCTGGCCCGAAGGAGCAAGTCGGCTCCTTTGAGAAATTGTTGTTTGGCCGCCTCGCTTCCCGTTTCGAGATACTGGTGGAAGTGTAGCATGGTGATGTGGCAATGCGTGAGCGGTTGGCGATGCCACCGGCCGCCGGTCAGGACGATGGAAAATCCCTCGGGATCTTGCTCCGGGTGTGCCCAAACCTCTTTCGGATGGTACATATAGTTAAAGCCGAGTTCCCGGCCGACAAACGTGACGCGCGGATCGATCTGGCGAGGGTCGTATGGTGTTTTCCGTTTCTTCCGCCACTTGTCGAACTTGTAGCGGAAGTGTTGAAGAAGGCGTTGGAATTTCCCCTTGTGGCCGCTTCCGTCGCCGGCGGGTCGTTCCGAAGAGCCGGCGGATTGGGATGGTGATGGTACGCCATGGTTCATAGGAGTCTCCCTGCCAACGAAATTTAAGAACCCCACCGGCCTTGCACAGAGCATAGTAACTACAGAGGCGGGCCAGCAGGACCCGCCAGCAGACCGGAGCCAATGATCGCTCTAATCAGGATTATCGGACAAGGCCCTGTGTTTCTCAAGCCTAATTGTGCCAGCCTAATTGTGCCGGGCGGGCCGCGGGCGGTCCGGGATCGGTTCGTCGGGATCATGGGCGGCGGAACCTTTTCTCATGCAAGTCGTTCAGGCCGTGCTTATAATGCTTTTTGGAAGCGGGGTGCCCGAGGCCCCTGCGTCCATGAACCCTGTGCGGGTGGCCGACAAGGCCCGGGCCGTCGCCGAGGCGCCGCGGAGCCTGGTGGAACTCGGGACCTGGTTCGAGTGTCCCCTCCATCCGATCGAGACGCCGATGGAGAAGTACGATTACCACGCGGGCCTGTGCCCCGAGGCCGAGAAAGCCTGCCGCGAGGTCGTCAACCTCCCGACCCATCCCAGGACGAACGAGCGGACCGCCCGCGCGACGGTCGCCCTGGTGAGCCGCATCGGACGGCCGACCGACGCCGAGCCGGAAAGGGACTGAAGCGTGTCCACCCAGCCGACGAGCCCCGACGCCGACCTCGAAAACCTCGACTACGTCGTGGAGTGGCGCCCGTGGCTGTGGCGCCGCCCCGTCGCCGATGCGCTCGAGTTCCTGGGCGACCTGCGGGGCAAGCGCGTCCTGGAGATCGGGGGCCGGCGGGCGCGCGTGACGTGCCTCCTGGCGCGGCGCGGCGCCTCGGTGACCATGCTCGACACCCACATCCCGCCCGAGGCCCACGACGAGGTCCGCAAGTGGGGCGTCGCCGACTGCGTGCGGCTCGTCGAGACGACCGGCGGCTTCGACGAAGTCGCCGGCCAGCGGTTCGACGTCGTCTTCACCAAGAGCGTCCTCTGGTCCATTGAGCCCCTCGGCCCCTTTCTGGACGCCATCGACGCTCACCTGGCAGAGGGCGGCAAGGTCGCGTTCGTCGAGAACTACCGGGGCGGGCGGTTCCTCCTGGCGATGCGCCAGGTGGTCCATCTGGGGAAGTTCGACTACGCCCAAGTCTACCACGGCATCCGGCCCGACCAGTTGCCGCTGTTCCGCGAGCGGTTCGCGGACGTGTCGGCCCGGCGGCACCTGTACTTCGTGTACACGATCCTCAGACACAAGCGGCAGGCCGGCTGACCGCTCCACCACCCTTCTCCGGCGATGTGTCACGCCGCGTGGTTTTCCCCTCCAGGCGGCGACGACGGTTCGCCGAGCGGCCGGAAGCCGAAACGGAGCATCCCCGCCCGCCTCGCAAGCCCGTAGCACGCATGGGCAAGGAAGAACAGCTACGGCAGGACAAGCAGGTACTTCCACCCGTGCCGGGCGGCGGTGCCTTTTCTCATGCAAGTCATTCAGGCCGTGCTTATAATGCTTTTTTGGAGCGGGGTGCCGAGGGCGAGTAGCCTTTTTTTCATGGCGAGGGTCGGCGATTCCGATGTATCCGTCGACTGTCGGTGACAGATCGTCGGCGGGGCCAACGTGTTGGTCGAGCGGACCTTGGGACGGCGTAATGGGTACGGGGTTGTTCGATGCGCATTGCCATGGTGTGTTCCAATCATCCCGTCAATGATGCGCGCGTCGTGTTCAAACAGGCGGCTTCTCTCGCCGCGGCGGGCCATGAGGTCCGCGTGTTCGGGCTGGAAGCAGCGGCTCCGGTTCATCTCCCGCGCGTCACGGTCGAGGCGGTGTCTCCGTTCAAGATCGGCATCCGAGCGCGGCTATCAATGATCCCGAGGTTGTATCGGCCCGTCTTGCGGTGGAAACCGGACGTCGTGACGGGGCACGAGCCGGAGACGGCGGCGCTGGGCCTCCTTATCCGCGCGCGGTGCGGGGCTCGGGTCATTTTCGACGTGCACGAACTGTGGCAGGAGACGATGGCGGCGCGGGCGCCGGCCGCGGTTCGCCCGGCGGCCCTGGCGGCCTTCTCGGCTGCGCTGAGGGCGATTGCCCGCCGCTGCGACTGGGTCACCGTCGTGTCGCCGTGGAACCTGGAGTTCTACCGGGCGGCCCGCTGCGACGGGCGCGTGGACATCATCCACAACAGCCCCCCGATGGCGATGTTCCCGCCGTGCCGCCACGACCTGGAGGGCCCGGTTGTGCTGGCGCACGAGGGCAGCCTCGGCCTGAACCGCGGCATGATCCCGATGCTGGAGGCCCTGGCGCTCGTGAGGCAGCGGGCGGACGTTCGCCTTCTTATCGTCGGGGGCGTGAAGGAAGACGAGCGGGCCGCCTTCGACCGGAAGGTCGCCCAGTTGGACCTCGCCGGTGCGATCGACGCCCCAGGATGGGTGCTGTATGACAAGGTCGGGGAACTCCTGTCCCGCGGCCAGATCGGCATCGTGGCCATGCAGCCGACGCCGAACAACTTTCTGAGCCTCAGCAATAAGATCTATAATTACATGTGCTGCGGCCTGGCCGCCGTCGTCCCCGCCGGGTCGGCCACGGCCGACCTGGTGGCGGGCGCGGACTGCGGCATCGCGGTGGACGCGGCCGACCCGGAGGCGATTGCGCAGGCGGTCCTTGTGCTGGCTCGCGACCGACCGCTCCGCGAGCGCCTCGGCGCCAACGGCCGCCGGGCCATCGAGCAAGTCTACGGCTGGCACAAGATGGCGGAGCGGCTGATCGAAATTTACGCGCAACTCGAGTAGGGGGGGGCCGCGGCGCGCACCGTGCCGTGGAAGGGCGGAGCGGGAGGCGGCCGGGTGAACATCGTTTACGTGCATCAACATTTTTCGACGACGCGGGGCCACCGGGTGACGGTCGTCGCGGGGGTGTACGGGGCCAGCGACCTGGCGGAGATGGCGCTCGAGCGTGTCGTCACGCGGCGCACCGTCGACGGCATCGACCTTCGCATCGTTAACATCCGGCACGACAACAAGCAGTCGTTCTGGCGGCGGATCGCGGCGTTCCTTGCGTTCATGCTGGTCAGTACCGTGGAGGTCCTGCGGGTCCGCGACGGCGACGTCCGGCGGCAGATGGACACGCTCCTGGCGGCCTTCGAGCAGTGCTTGAACACTTGAGCCCGTGTGAGCCCATGCGCATCGTCATGGTGTACCAACATTTCATGCTGGACGGCGTAGGCTCGACGAAGCCTTACGACATGGCCCGCCTGCTGGTCCGCGCGGGTCACGAGGTGACGGTCATCTGCGGGCGCGGGTACCTGGCGCAGGGCACCGACGTGCCGCGCGGCTTGGTCAGGCGCCTGCGATTCGGCGGCGTCGAGGTCGTGTGCATGGGGGTCGATTACCGGCAGCGGATGGGGTTCGCCCGCCGCATCGCCTCGTTCCTGGCCTTCACGCTGCTCTCGATGCTCGTGGTGCTGCGCCTGCCGCGCTACGACGTGCTGCTGGCGAGTTCCACGCCGCTGACCGTCGGCCTGACGGGGCTGGTCTCGTGGTACCTGCGGCGGACCCCTTATGTCTTCGAGATCCGCGACCTGTGGCCGGAGGTGCCGTTCGAGGCCGGGTTCCTGAAGAGCCGGCTGCTCCTGGCCGTGAGCTCCTTCTTCGAGAAGTGGTTCTACCGGAAGGCGGCCGCCGTCTGCGCCATCAGCCGCCGCATGTGCGACCGGCTGGTCGCGCGCGGCGTGCCGGCGGGCAAGGTCCACTTCATCCCGACGGGCGTCGATGTGGCGGCGTTCGACGCGGAGCCCGACCGCGAGTTCCTCCGCCGCCACGGCCTGGAGGGCGCCTGGGTGGCGGTCTACCTGGGGGCGCACGGCCGGGTGAACGGGTTGGATTATCTGCTCGATGCGGCCGATGAACTCAAAGGGCGCCCGGGCATCCGCATCGTCCTTATCGGCGACGGTTCCGAGAAGCCGCGCCTCGAGGCCGAGGCCGGCCGCCGCGGCCTGGAGTCCGTGCTGCGGTTCCTGCCGCCCGTGCCGCGCGGCACGGTGCCGGGCATCCTCAAGGCGTGCGATGCCATGCTGATGATCAACCGCTCCGGGCCCGGCATGCAGTACGTGATGCCCAACAAGTTCTTCGATTACCTGGCGTCGGGCCGGCCGCTCGTGTCGAACGTGGACGCCGAACTTACCGGCTGGGTTCGCGAGGCCGATTGCGGCCTCGTGGCGAAGCCTGACGACCCCGCCGACCTGGCCCGGGCGCTGGAGCGGCTCCGGGCCGACCCGCAAGGAGCCCGCGAGATGGGCGACCGCGCCCGGGCGCTGGCCGCCGACCGCTTCGACCGTCGCCGCCTGGTCGTGGACTTGGAGAAGGTCCTCGCGGCGGCCGCAGGCCTGCGCCCCGAGGGCGCCGGGCCGCCGGGAGGCACGGACGAGGGAGACGCGTGACCGACGCCGCCGAACGCCTCTTGGCCGCACGCGCTGCCGCCGGACCGGACTACCGCGCCCGGCGGGGCGAGTGGGTCCGCACGTACGACCGCAACCGGATGGCGGCGGCTCTTGTTCGCCTCATTGAACAAGTGGGGCAGGCGCCTCCCAAAAGCCGATGAACACAGTATGACTCCGCGCAAGTTGCACGTGATCTTCTACACGTTTTACTTTCCGCCGGAGATCGGCGCGCCCCAGTCCCGCCTCTCCTACAACGCGGAGTACCTGGTGTCGCAGGGCCATCGCGTGACGGTTCTGACGACCATGCCCAATTACCCTCACGGCATCGTGCGGCCGGGGTATCGGGGGCGGTGGTTTCATCGCGAAGAGTGGAGGGGTTGCGACGTCCTGCGCGCCTGGGCCCACACTTCGCCCAACCGCAACTTCCTCAACCGCCTGGCATCGTTCGTGACGTTTAACGCGGCGTCGAACCTCTTGACGCTTCCGCGGATGGACCGGCCGGACGCGATCCTGGTCGAGTCGCCGCCGCTCCTGAACGGCGCGAGCGCCGCCCTGTGGCGCCGCCTGAAGGGCGCGGCCCTCGTGATGCATATCTCGGACCTGGAGATCCATGCGCTCCTGGAATTCAAGATGCTGCCGGGCCCGGCCGCGCCGCTTCTGAAGGGGTTCCAGCGGACAATCCTCAGCCAGGCGGACGCCGTCGTCACGGTCAGCGACTACTGTAAGGAGGACCTCGTCGCGGGCGGGGCGCCGCCGGACCGGACGGCGGTCATTCCCAACGGCGTGGACGTGGACTTGTTCACCCCCGCTGCCGACCCGCGTCCGTGGCGCGAGCGGCTGGGGCTGCCGCAGGACGTTCGTCTGGCCATCTACGCGGGCACCCACGGCCACATGCACGGCGTGGAGCAGATCGTCGAGGCGGCACACCTCCTGCGGGATGAGCCGATCTTCATTCTCATGGTGGGCGACGGCGTGGGCAAGGCCGGTGCCCTCCGCCGTGCACAGGAGTACGGTTTGCGGAATATCCGCTTCTTGTGCGCACAACCGCTTGAGATCCTGGCGGATTACCTGAAGGCCGCCGACATCGGCCTGAGCACCCTGACCAGCCGTGAGACGAACCACAGCGTCATTCCCGTCAAGATGCTGACGTATATGGCGTGCGGGTTGCCGACAGTCTCGTCGGACCGGCATCATTGCCGCCAGATCCTCGAGGAAAGCCGTGGGGCGGGCGTTCTCGTTCCACCCGATGATTCGCGGGCCCTGGCGGAAGCAATCCGCCTTCTTGCCGGCGACGCCGCCGCGCGGCGCGAGATGGGCGCGCGGGGACGCGAATACGTGCTCCGGGGCTGGTCGCGCAAAACGCAGGCTGCACGTCTGCTGGACGTGCTCTACGAGGCCTGCAAGCGCCGCGGGAGGGCGTAACCCCGCTTTCGCAGGATCATTCGTCGGGGACGGCCTGGCCTCCCTCGAAGGCGGGCGGTCTGTGGACTGTCGCGGGGTCCAGCACATAGGCATCGTAAGAGATTGCCGGCAAGTCCTTTAGCCGCTGAACTGCTTGGCCGAGTGACAGGCACTCGAAGTTCTCCAAGAGCCGCCGCAGTTTCGCGGCCGTCCGCTTTCGTCCTATGCCTTGGTGCAGCCTCACCTTGAGAGGGATATGGATATCCAGCCGCTTGAACTCGCCGGGGTCGATCTCGTACGGGTGGCAATAGAAGACGGGCGGAGCGCCGAGTTGGGCGTGGGCTCTCTGCAAAGCCTCGGTAAGGAGGGCCGCGGGCATCAGCCGCGCGTAGCCCCCGCCGCCTACGGGCAGGCGTTTGCCCCAGAATTCAAGCGTGGCCAGCGGAAGCTCGGTGATCGTGGCTCCGGATCCGAGCCGCACGATTGCCGGGCTGCGGGGCCACGCGGGAATGCCGTATCGCGCCTTCCGGATGGGGAAAATGCTTGAGTCATAGGCATACCCGCTTTCGGCGAGGACATCGAGTGCCCAGAGCGACTCGCCGACGATGGAGAAATCGGGAGCGCGGTAACCGGCCGGGCGGACGCCGGCCGCGGCGGCAACGACCTCGGTGCTCCGCTTCAGGTCCTCGGAAAACCTCTTCCGACCCAGGTGGAAGAGTTCCACGTGTCCGTAGCCGTGCGACCCGATCTCGTGGCCCGCCCGGCGGATGGCGGCGACCGCGGCAGGGTGTTTCCGGGCAAACTTGCCGAGGACGAAAAAGGTGGCACGGGCCGACGGGAACTCCCCCAGCAGATCCAGCAGGCGCAGCGTGTTATCGGCGCAATAGTCGCCCAGCGAAAGCCTGCGGTCCCAGGAGGATTGGGGCCAATCCTCCACGTCCACGCTCAAGGCGAGCGCGGGCCTGGCCGGGTTCACAGGATCGGTCATCGGTTGCCTATGGCCACGTAGTCCATGCCCGCACCGGGGATTTTCTCAATGCGCACGTCGGTGAAACCCGCCGCTGTCATCAAGGCCCGGATGCCGTCGGCCTCGAAGAAGTAGACCGGGCATCTTTTGATCCAGTAGCGCACCTTCCGTAACGGAGTGCGGAACCAGTGCGTGCTGGGGAAACTCAGGACCGCCCGCCGACCGACGCGCTGCGCCAGAACGGACAGGAACTCTTCAGGCTTGGCGACGTAGTCCATGACGCCCATGACGATGGCGTAATCGAACATCTCTTGCGGCGCCTCTGCGGGGAAAGCGCCTTGGACGAACTCGCACCGCTCGGCCACGCCCAGGGCCGCCGCACGCCGTCGCGCCAGGTCCAGCATCCCCTCGGCCAGGTCGATGCCGACGACGCGGCGTGCTCCTCGCTTGGCCGCCTCGACCGCGTAAGGCCCTGACCCGCAGCCGATGTCCAAGACCGTTCGCTCGGCCAGCGGCTCAATCGCTTCGAAAGTCAGCCGGAACCGCTCGAACATGTCCGAGCGGAACTGCCTGTCCACCCATCGCATGAAGGCGTTGCGCTGGCCTTCATAGAAAGTGTCGAAGGTACTTGCCGCGCTGTCGAAATACGTGCTTACTTTCCGGTCGTGTGTGTCGGGCATTTTCTGCTCCACGCGGTAGAACCTCCTGTTGCGGGCTCCCCTGCATTACAAAGGCGGCTTGCCGATGCGGCGGATGAACTCGACGCTGCGTCGCGCCGTCGCCGCATCGGCGCGGGGGTGCGTCGGCAGGTTGACGACCTCGCGGCAGGCCCTCTCGGCCACCGGGCACAGGCCGCTCGAGTAATCGTATTTCTCCAGCGGTGTCTCGATGGGGTGGAGCGGGCACTCGAACCACGTGCCGATCTCGACGCCAGCGGCCGGCGCTTCGGCCACGGCCCGGGCCTTGTCGGCCACGCGCACGGGATAGCGGACGAGCACCGGGTCCATGTGCGGCGGAATCCCGGCCACGGGCCAGCCGGCCTCGCGCAGGAGGTCGTCGTACAAGCGGGCCATGCGGCGGCGGTGCGCAAGGTTCGCCTCCACGCGGGCCAGTTGCCGCAGCCCCGCACGGGCCTGGCCCGCGCTCATTTCCATGGAGAAGTCTGGCGGCATCATGGGGGAGAATTCCTCGGCAGTCGATGAGCCGACGACCGCGCCCCGCCGCGTCAGCCACCGGAACGCGGCGGTCGCCAGCGCCGTCGTCCGCGGATAGATCAGCGTCCGGTACGCCAGCCGCTGGGCCGCAAGCATTAGGGCGGCCTTGGCAGGGGGCGGGGCGAGTTCAGCGTCACACACTTCCCGCAGCCGCGCGGCCAGCGCGTCGTCCGACGTCGTCACCATGCCGCCGATGCCCGTCGTGAACGGCTTGTTCCACTGGAACGACCAGTAGGCGGCCAAGCCGAACGTGCCGCATATCCTGCCGCGGTACGTCGAGCCCAGCGCCAGACAGCAATCTTCAACGACCGGGATGCCGC
>Ga0315289_10001700_pt1 | contig 34154 bp, 49 predicted proteins | sample YL17G11_40_MG_FD_203452 | JGI IMG/M metagenome (GOLD analysis project Ga0315289, IMG submission 203452) | Sediment microbial communities from Yellowstone Lake, YNP, Wyoming, USA - YL17G11_40 | ecosystem: Environmental > Aquatic > Freshwater > Lake > Sediment | place: USA: Wyoming | collected...
CCTCTTTGAATCGCCATAGGGTGATTGTGGAGTAGGACCCTCGACAATTACGCCTGTAAGTTGTGGGCCAGGCAGGAGTTGCGCGCGAGCAAACCATAACCCACACCAGCCCGCGACTTGCCTCTCCAGTCGGACCATGATAACTAAACCCTGATGTTCCGGCATGTTACATCTCATAGCTGCCGCCCGCTCATACTGTCCTTCGTCATCGCCGCCAGCTCGCCGGGAATGATCTTCTGGTAGGCAACCTTACTGAGGTTTCGAATCGACCGAACCTTTCGCTTCTTCGCAACCGCCACGAAGCAACGATCCTCGAACGCGACGTACCGGTCCGCCCGGATCGCCCCCTGCACATGCTTGATCCAGAAGTGTACCCCCACCCCAACGTCCCCCTTATCCTCATCATGTGCCGCCATCAAATCCGCCGGCGGCGCCCTACCCTTGATCGCCTCGTACATCCGCCGACCGAATGACACCGCCGCCGGATGATTCCAACCCAGTGCCTCACCCATAGGCATAGCGTCACCTGTTCGCCCCGCATGGGTAACTGACCCGGGCCGCGACGCTTCGCGTTGTGGGCCTCTGGCGTGCCACATGGCACGAGCTCGGCCCGACGCGGCCCGGTGGTCAGATTTGGGCAGGTTCGCAGGTTCTGTGCTGTGCTGGGCTGTGGCTTGGGCCTGCTGTGGCTTGGCTTGACTTGCTTGCTCTGCTTGCTCTGCTTGCTCTGTTTCCCCTACTGAATCTGAAATCTGCATTGTGCGCGCGGGGAGGTCTGAAATCTGATTAGGCATAGGCTTGTCTTGCTTGCTTGCTTGCTCTGCTTGCTCTGCTTGTTTCTCTCCCCCCTTTCCAGATTTCCCCCTACCCCCTTTTGGTTTTCCCCCCTCTCTTCTCTCTATTTTACGGCCCGCAACCCGCTCTTGCCACGGCCGCCACATGATCGCCGCATCCCGCTCAGCGTACGTCAGGTAGCAGGCCAAGCCCGCCTTGATCATCCAGTCCATCCGCTGCGTGAACGTCGCGACGTCCAGATGCCATTCCCAACAGAGCCGTCCGGGATCGCCCCAGACGATGCCCCAATCGTCCTCTCTCGCAGCGTTCATCCACACGGCCAAGCAGAATGCCTTCTCGCCATCGCTCGCCCTTTGCCAGAATTCTTTGGCCAGCAGGCCCCTGCACAGCGGGATATACGGCGGATTCGCGGTGTCGTGCTTCCACACCGCCCAAGGGCCTCTCGCGTTCACCACTGCCAGGAATGGCGATGGCGACGCCAGCGAGTCGTACCGCTGATCTGGATTCGCCGGCCACGGGAACCGCCGATGCTTCACGTCCACCACGCCCGCCGCCGGGGCGACCTTTGCCGATTGTGCCATCCATATGCCTGCGTATTTACGATCTGCGATTTACGATTTTGCATTTGCAATCACGCCGCGCCATTGAAGTCCACGGATTCCCGGCTGCCGTCTGCCTTGCGAATCTTCCAGGTCCCGCGCCACCCCTTTCTCAGCAGGTGCCCGAACAGCCGCTCGGTGCACTGTTCGCAGAACCAATAGACGACGCCGGCGTTGCCGCCAACGTCAACGGCCGTGAGTATCTCATGGAGCTCGAAGGGTTGCCCACACTCGCAACAGGGCTTCCACGTGCACTCGACCTCCGTCGCGACGATCCGCCGATGGAGTTTCATCCGAGGGCCTCCTGGGTCAGGCTCACTTCGCGGCCCCATGATCTGTTTATGGATTTTCACGGCGCTGCTCTCCCTCCATTCGCTCCATGGCGAGTTCTTCCTCCGTCACCGGGTTCGTGGCGGTCGATTTCAGCCGCGTCGGGAACGGCAGATCCCAGTGGGCGGCGATCGCGGCCCAGTCGATCTCCTCGAATCGGGCGTCCGTCCCGGCCATCCGGCAGATTTCGAAGAACTGCCGCTGAATGTGCGGCAACGCCAGCCCCTTGGGCCCGGATCTCGCCAAAATCAGGTTCGCCGGGTACAGATGCCGCAGTTGATCGTGCACCGCGCAGTTGACGCACAGGCCTTTCGGCTTCGCACTTCGCTTGAGCATCCTCGCCCCCGACCCGGGCACCGGATCGACCTTGCACGGACGCCCACACCGGCCGCAGGAGCACCCCTGCCCGGAACCCGCAAACGCGAACGCCGCCTGTTTCTTCGGCATGGTCGATTTCCGATCTAAGATTCCTGATTTACGATTCCAAGACACCCTTTATGAACTCCGCCGCGTGGAATATCCCATGTGAACGCGACCGAGACGCGGACCGGCAACTCGGGCAGATCGAACAGCGGCGGCTCATCGCAGAACGCCAGCTCATCCGTCGGCGTCATGCTGGTCCGCCGGGCGAAGACCCGAATAATCTTGTCATTTGTCGTGGTCATCGTCTTCACCGACTCGCTGGTGCCGCGGCGGGCAGCAGGGCCTTGAATCCATGCTCTTTGATGCTCTGGAAATAGGTCTGCTGACGGCCGTGATCGTAGACGTAAGGCAGGAAGACCTCCATCAGCTCCACCTGCGACAACTCGATCATCGCCATCTGGGCATCGATCCAGTCCGCCAGGATCTTCCACGCCGTTCGCCGGGCCTGGTCGCCGATCTTTCGCAGGGTCTCCGGCCTGGGGCGCCGCATATTCGCCCGCAGAGTCCGCTCCACCGCCGCGACTTGGCACGGTAGACGGAACGGCATATCCACCTCCCCGATCCGAACGATGAAACAGATCGCATCGACTGTGCCCTCCGGCGAGTATATCTTGAGGATCTGCGTCGCCTTATGCCCGGCGAGCTTGGCCTCGATGTAACTGATCGATCTATCCGCCGAAATCCCGCTCGTGTAATTCTTCAATGGCATCATGTCTCTCCATGTCCTTGCGGGCGGGTTTGCCCCCCCCTATAATGGCTTGCCCGGCTGCTTGCTGCCGGGGCAGGGCCGCTTTCTGTTGCCCCGACCAGCACAGTATGCAACGCCGTCGAGGTCATGCGGATAGATGCCGCGACTCGATACGGTGAAGACCCGCCCGCATGCCGAACATTTGCCCTTGGGGCGAGGCCCTTTGGACACGGGTTCCGTGGAGCATCGCGTCACACGGCCGCGCTTGGGCTCATGTTCATCTTCTCCCTCCGACTCGCCCTTGTCGGCCGAACGGATGCGGGCGGTACACGTCTCGCCGCCCCGGCGGGTCTTGCCGTACTGGGGACTCTTCGGGTTGGCGCAGGTCCCGTACATGCTGTTGCCGACCGTTAATTTGAAGGCGCCGCAGCCGACGCAGTGGCCCGCCTCAAGAATCTCTTCGTGTCTTTCGCGCTCTTCGTGGTTCACCTCCGATTTATGATTTACGATTTCCGATTTACGATTTAGGGTTCGGGGTTTCGGTTGCCCGCCCTTCCCATCGACCACCCGCACTTCCTCTTTCACCCGCGGCGTCGCCGGCATCTGGTCGGTAGGCAACGTAGTGGGTGAGGGCAGGATCGTGACGATCCGGTTGCCGGTCCAGATGCCCCCGACCCGGAATGCAGCTTTGGGGATCAGGCCGAAATCCTTCAGAGCGCTGTGCGCGGCCAGTCGAATGCCTTGGGTCCCCCTGCGCATGATCGCAATGGAGCCCGGCTCGATCTTCGAATCCGTCGGCTCGAAAACCAAGCGCCTCGACTCGGCGCCGTAGCCGATCAGTATGCGACTGGCCGTTTTGGGGATGTTGCCGGCGAGCGATCCGCCGATGTAGACGCCGCCGTGCGTGTTGATCGCGATGGAACTCCCCGCTTGGTTGCTGTGCACGAAACCCTTGAAGAACACGATGTCATCCATGACTCAAACCTCAATTTTCGAAACCACGAAGCTCACGAAGAGCACGAAGGGTTCGGCAGATAGGCCCTGCCGATGATCCGCTCGATACAATTGCCTGTGACGTCGGCCCAGATCATGGCTTTTCCCTGAATGCGGCCGGCGTGCAGGCGAGGCTTACCATCGGGGCGACGCACGCAATACTTGCGGGCGAACAATGGCATCCAGTCATATAGCGATTCATCGAACAGCCCTGGCGGATGGACTGGGAACAAAGCCATGATCGGCTCCCGCAATCGCATCTGCCCCGAGTAGTCCCGAAGATCGCGCACCTGAATGCTGATCCCACGCCCGACCAGGTACGTCCACCAACCATAATAGGCAACGCCGTCCACGCCCGGGCAGTGGAATACCCAAACGTAGAGCGCCCGCCGTTCCGTGCGTCCGCACCCTTCCCGCCGCCAACTCAAGGACTTCGCTTGACGTTCCCGCTTTTCTCGACCAAGATCCTGCCATGTCGTCACTCTCGGCTTCGCGCCCGGGTGGTCGATCTCCACCACCGCCGCATCCGGACCGAACCGGTCCCAGAACGATTCCGGTATGATCGAGGGACCCTTGCCCCGGTCCCGTTTTCGCGAGTTGACGTAGATCGCGCCCGCGGCTCTCACAATCTCAACCCTTTCGGCTTTTCCTGAATCCGACACTCCGGCGGGAACTCCGCCGCGTCCTCCGTCACCCGCACCCGACTGCCTGTGGGCGGTACTCTCGGACCCTGCTTCATCCAGACCGGCACGCCCGCATCACGGCAGGCCGTGACAATCCCCTGGGCCTCCTCCCACCAGTTCACCGGGTCAATTCCTGTCCACCGGCCCGCCCTGCCGCCCGCCAGTTTCTCGCACCCCACGACGACCCAGTCGAGCAGCTCATCGAGCGGCACAGCGTCGGTATCCTCGCCGCACTTGGGGCATGGATATGCCTGACCATGCTTTGGATCTCCATCATCCTCGCCCCACCAATAGCAGGCGGGACAGACGTTGTAACCCTCCGCGATGAACGGAGTGACAGCATCGGAGACCCGTGAGATCAACGGTTCGAGACTCACGCCTCGCATCGCCGCCGGAATCCGCCGCAACGTCTCGATGCGAGAGATGTATTCCGGCCCCTCGACACTGACCATCAGAATGACGTGCGGGAAATCGTCGGGCCAGACCGGTATGCGGCGCTGCTGATACCATTCGATGAACTCCGCCATCCGCCCCGGCTCTTTCGTCAGCACCATGAACCGATGCTGCCGGCAATTGCACATCACATCGAATGCCCGGGCGATGAACTCGAAGGGAACCCGCTCATCGAACAGGTCGCTCTTGCTGTTGACGAAGACGAAGGCCGGCTTGCGCCAGTGCAGAGGCCGAGACAGATTGCACACCAGGCAATTGACTTTCGAGGTAAAAAGCCAATCCCCCCCGGTGCATGCCACTTGGTCCTCGTAACCAGACAACCCTCTGCCCGCCAGCCGGTGGACCGTCCGGCAGGCCCAGCAGTTGTCGCAGCCCGGCGACCGCTTGCGGCAGCCGATGGTCAGATCCCACGTCCGATCGCAATACGGAATGCCCGTTTCAGCCATGACTCAAACCTCAATTTTCGGAACCACGAAGCTCACGAAGAGCACGAAGGGAATTGCTATCCTCGACTTCGCAATTTGTGCAAGGTTCGCCGGGGCACCGGCACCCGCCGAATGCCGCCGTCCATCGTCACGACGCCCTTCGCCGGCGTCGTGTAGCCCGGCTCCCGGACCGCAAGGATCGATGCCTTCTGCCGCTGCATCGACCGGATCATCTGCCCGATTACAGTCGTCCCGAATCTGAATGGTTCCATCGGTTCATGTCCTTCCCGGTTTACGTTCTTTCAATACAGCACCGGCTGCAGGTTCGTCGGCTCGGGGACGCGGAATAGAATCGTCACGACGCGCTTCGCGGGCAGACCGAATCGCGGCCGGTTCGTCGCCTCGAAGTACAAGAGCTGATCGCCCGGCACGAGTTCCGCCGCGCAGCTCCACGTGTGATCCGCGTTGTTGACATCGACGGTCACATTGCTCAGCGTCCCGCCGGCGTAGACCACGTCGACGTCATAGCCGTTCGGATCGCAGCAGATCGCCCGGGGCCGGTTCCATTTGCCCGGCCTCAACATCCAGATCGACGGCTCACCGGGCACCGGCGGCAGGAGCGAGCCGCGGACTGCTGCGGGATCGATGGCGTACGGAACCAGCCGAACGTCATAACCGACCTGCACGCAGTCCGCCCCGCCCGCCGCCAAAACAACCAACTGCCGAGCCATGCCGGAGCCCGCGAGGACCACGGCCGCCAGGCACAAACCTCGGATCGACGATTTACGATTCACCATTTTCGATTTCTCCTTCCTCCACAGCATCCGGCCCGATGGCCTTCTTAGTCGCCGCCAACATTCTGCGTAGGTACTTTGTTGATAGTTCTGTGATCAGCATGGTTTCAATCCTCGATCAAACTTTCCATCCGGTTGGCGAGTTTGCTCACGGATAGGGCCAACAGATCCAGGGCCTCGCGTCTGTATGCCTCGGCCGTCGAACCATCACTACTCAGCCCCGCCGCGGTCAGCGATGCGATCGCGGCCTCAGCCAGTCGCCGGGCCTCGAACTTCTCCCTGTGAATCTTCTTCGTCAGGCAGCCTGCCGCGAATTCGGCCACAGGCAGGGCCTTCAATCTCTTTTTCGTTGTCATAGGTCATTTCTCTTCGTGTCTTTCATGCTCTTCGTGGTTTTGCCATTCATTTGATACGGTCCCGCTCGGCCCGGGCCGCCTCAACGGACAATTGCTGATCGCGCAGGGCGGCAGTGAGCTGATCGATGACCGCCCGCGTTCCAGGGCACTCGGGCATCCCCTTCGCGGTTTCCAATTTCCGCCGTAGAGCGGTGTCTTTATCGAGCTGCCTCGCGTACTCCTGATTGGCCGCCTCACGATGGATCCGCAGACTGCCCCGGCGTTCAACTGTCAGAAAGATCAACGCCACAATCGCCCCTCCCCAGATAATCGCAAGACCCATTGCCACGATAGTGTTCATCCACGACTCCTTTCGACCGACGTTCCGATCCGTTCGCTCACATCACGCCGCCGGGGTTTTCGCCCGTTGGACCGCCTCGGCTGCGCCCGTGCCACTCTTGATCTGGCTATAGGCCAGGTCCTTTTTCGCCGCTGCCGCATCCGTCACGAGCGTCTTGTTGGCCAGCAGGGCATCGACGCTGTCCACGATTCCCCGTATCGATGCCTCCTCCGTCGCCTGGTCCGCCTTCGCCTTGCGGCCGCGCACGATGGCGCCGCCGATGGCCCCGCCGAACGTAGTCACCAGACCGCCGAGCAGCGCCGCGTAGACGTTCCATGGGGCGGGCAGCGATGCACCGAAGGCGCTGATGCCCTTGCCGTACAGTTCCGCCTCGATCTTCGGGTCGATGCCGCCCGTGGCGACGGCCTGGTCGAGTGCTGTGCGATACGTGGCCAGCTTCTGGTCGAACAGCGCCTTGATCGGCTTCGCCGCTATCAGCTTCGCCTGGAGCGCAGCGTTCTCCTCTCGCAACCGCGTCATGACCTCACCCGTCGCGTTCGGATCGCCGAGCAGTTTCGCATTGGCCGCCAGCAGTGCCTCGATCTGAACGACTTTCACATCCAGGGCCACCGATTGCTGCTCGATTAGCGAGATCGCCGACTGCAAGGCGGTGACCCGCTGCGTGCCGTCCATCCCACATCCGCCCACCGGCAATACCGCCATCAGGAATACCACCAGCCCAAACGTCCGCGTCTTCATGTGAGAGCCCCTTCAAAGAATTTACGATTTACGATTTATGAATTACGATTGTCCATTTCGTCCGTGTCCGTTTTTTTTGCGAAGAGCGATCCGGATTGCGCCTTTGGGCTGCGCTCCAGCTCCACGATCCTGTCTTGCGCGTCCATGCCGTCTACTCCCCGCATTTAGAGCCCAGCGACGCGAACCCGTGCGCCGGCCCGAGGTCCTCCTTCCGGCCCTCCACGATCGCCTCGACCTGGGCGACGTACGAGTCGTGCTGCTTCGCCGAACGCCGAAGACGCCGGCAGTCGTCGCACAGGAGGCTCTTGCCCGTCTCCCGGAACGTCTTTCCGCAGCCCGGCCAGTCCCCTATGCCCACGCACACCATCTCACACTTTCGATGCCGACCCATGTCGTCAATCCTCCATCAGCGATTCCATTTGCTCGGCGAGTTTGTCCACGGCGGCGCATAGGTGCCGCAGCGCCTCGCGCTCCATTAGCCGGGCCCCGCCGATTTGCATGGCGGAATCCGCTTTCTTCGTCCGTGTCCGTCCAGTCCTGTCCATAGCGTCCACTCCAGGTCCACTTATTGTCCATCGAACAGCGACATCCGATCGGCGGGCTTCCTGCAATGCGGAGAGAAGAACAGGGCTTCTCGATGCCGATTCCTTTGCCCGCGAGATTCGGCGCCGCCGGCTATATGGCTGTATCCGCCTACCGCAGACCATCTGTAAACGGTCCAGCCCTCTCGCAACAGGGACTCGTGCTCCTCATAGTACCCGGCCAGGACGATGCGATAGTCCGGGTCCGCCGCGCGCGTCCTGCACCACTCGCGAACGTCGTGGGCAACCGTCTGCGAATCTACGGCGTACAGGGCTTTATCGCGGTCTGCCACGTCTGAATAAGGCGGATCGAAAAAGATTCCGCACGGCCTGCCCGGCCTGGTCTGCCAGTTGCCGCCGCAGACCCGGCTCCAGTCGCCGCAAACGACGCGAACGTACCGCAGGCGCTCGCTCAATCGCCGAAACCATGTGTAGATGTTCAGAGTGTACGGCTCCCGGACATCCTTGCCGCCGCCGTTCCCCAGGTTCGGTATCTGGCCCTTCGCGTGGACGCCCTTGCCGCCGTCCGCCAGGTGCGGTATCTTGCCCTTCGCGTGGACGCCCTTGCCGCCGTCCGCCAGGTGCGGTATCTTGCCCTTCGCGTGGACGCCCTTGCCGCCGTCCGCCAGGTGCGGTATCTTGCCCTTCGCGTGGACGCCCACGCCGCCGGTCCCCAGGTGCGGTATCGCGCCGGGGCAGATTAGGCCGTGCCCGATCCAGCATGAGGCCGCCCAGATGTAGTACCCGGCCAGCTTGGCGTCGAAATAGGAATCGTCGGCGCAGAGCTTTTCGAGCAGCGCCCCGTTCTGCTCGTTCAAGACCCGCTTACGGCACATCAAGTCCGCATGGTTCACAGGCCAGTCGCACCGCTTGGCGACGGCATCGGGGTCCGTTTGAAGACTGCGCCACGCGTTGCAGATTTGACCGTCGGAATCGTTCACCGTTTCCACATGCCGGGCCGGGTCCCAATCCGGCCTTGACAGCAGCACCGCGCACGAGCCGCAGAAAGCCTCGACGTAATGCCCGACGTCGCCAAGTGCCGCCCAAACGATGTCCGCCACGAGACCCTTGCCTCCGAAATACGCTACGGGAACGGAGCTTTGAGGCCCCGTTCCGTCGTGCTCCTTTCGATCGTCATGCTCGGCATCCTTGAAGTCCACGTCCGATTCTCCGACACGCCCTGATCCACAATCCCTCGACCCGACGATCCGCCGGAATCGCCCCAAGCCGGATCGCTTGCCTTCTCTCGGTTCCCGTGAGGTCATGATGGGGCATAGACGCCTTGTCCTGAAGCCATTCCCGACGGAGACTGAGCTTGGCCGCGAACGCGTGAAGCTCATCGAGGTCTCCGCCGCGGAGCCAGTGCCCAAATCTTCATGTTCGGCAAATCCGTCACTTCGTGCCTTTCGTGCTCTTCGTGGTTTCAACCTTTTTGATCCAGTCCAGCTCTTCATTCATCGCCCGGATCTTCTGGACCTGCTCGACCGTCATCGGGCCCCGGGCGTCGTACAGAATGATCCGGGCGATGCCGAACCCCGCCATCAACTCCTGCAACGTTCGGATCGCCTTGGCCCGGCCGGCATCTCCTTTGCCCGCGATGATCTGCCGAACATCGACGCCTTGGTCCCGCAAGCCGCTCTCGTACTCGCAGCGGTACGTGAGCTCCCAGACCGCGATATTCTCCGGACCGTACGGCTCGCCGACGAGCTGCATCAGCCGGATGCCGTCGTATTCCTCGGGCCGCTCGATGACCTCCGGCAGGCTGACGAGCAATCGACCCGGCTGGCGGCGAGGTCGGGCGTAACGATTTTTGATGGCCATTTGTCATTTGCGATTTACGGTTTTTGAAACCACGAAGGACACGAAGCTCACGAAGGAAAACCCAAAATGGCTTTCTCGTTTTTCCTTTCTTCGTGTCTTTCGTGCTCTTCGTGGTTCACACATACCTAAACGGTCCCGGCCGCATCGATCAGCTTGTCGAGCTCGGCGTCGATCTGCTCTCGCATCTGCTCGCGGCGGGCCTGGATGCTCCGCTTATGGTCTGCCGTCCCGGTGATCTCCAATTCATCGAGCCACGTATCGACCCGATGCCGGAGGTCCGCCAGGCAGGCGTGCCGGCTGGGATAGCTCTCCATGATCACTTTGCCCTGGGCATAATTGCCCATCTGCACTTGATATTCCAGCCGCCGCAGACCGTCCTTACTTATGACCATCGCGTTCAGCCGCGCCTGCTTCATGCCCTTGCACTTGATCTCAATCCGCTCGGCGGTCTCCTCTGCGCCCCCGGTCGGGACATCCTCAGCGAAACTTTCCGGCTTCGTTGCTGCGGGCGATTTGCCCGCGCACGGTTTGCAGAGGTCCGGCTCGGCCCAATCGCAGGCGGCCGGCCCGCATTGCCTCTGGCCTTCGCAACCTTCGCAGGTCTCGTCGTTCATTCCGCAAACTCGGCAGGTCCGGCCCCGCTTCACATCGTTCGTACTCTTCGTGGTTCCATCCTCCAGTCCCTGGAGCAGCGGCCGCTGGGCATCCTCGATCCCGGCCTTGGCCAGGTCCGAGAGGTCATCCTGCCAACCGTATTTTTTGACGACGGACCGGAAGTCCTCGATGTTGTGTTTCCGGATCCGGCAGACGGGGCGGTTCTGATCGTTGAATTTCGGCTGGCCGTCGACGTCCGTGACGATCTGAGCGTGTTCCAACTCATGGTACATCAGACGTTCGCGATTCGGTTCCTTGAGGCCGATCCAGGCTTCCCGATTGAGGACGACGATGAAATCGTAGCCATCGAGGCTGCGGTCGAGATCGCTTCGCTTGCGGCATTTGCCGAGCGATAACCGGCCGTCGGCATCGGCCCGGATGCCATCCTGCCAGGCGATCCCGATCCGGGCGGGCTTCAGATCCGCCCGCTCCACCGCGATGATCCGCTCCATGATCTCATACGGCGCGATAACCTTGCCCGCATTCATTCGTTCGGCCAGTTTGATTTTGACGACTTTTCGCTTCGGCGGTTTGCCGCCGTCGCTCTTTCTCGGTCTGCCCCGTTTCGCCATCTGTCACCTCCCCGCCCGCACGCCGCAGCGCCGCCAGTCCTCACAGCTCGGGCAGACCATTGCCGCCAGACCTGCGCAGACCGCGACCGCGGCCGTCCTTAGCGTGTGAAAAATCTTCCTTGCCATCATGGGTCCTTTCAGAATTGATGATTTGTGATTTGCGATTGATGATCGTAAAGCTGGCGGGCCGCATCGATGCCTCGCGTGACTGGTCTTCGCCACGCTATACCGTATGCTGCTGATGCGGCACAGCCACGGGCCCGGAGTCCATCGCCGCCAGCGAAACTTCAAAACGCGGCGATCAACCGGTCGCCGCGTTCGGAGGAGGGTGATGAAAATATTGATGATTTATGATTGATGATCGATGATTGAAATAGACTGGCGGGCCGGATTCCCCACCCGGCTCCAATTTCGATTGAGCGGTTTTTCGCCGCTCGCTCCGCCCCCTCGACCCAGCGCTCGAAACGCGCCGCCGCCAGCGATGATGCCGGCCCGGCCTTCCGAGGAAGCCGGGCGTGATGAAGGAGGCTTGCAGCTACTCCTTCGGTATGACCAATGGATTTTCGCAAGTGACCAGGGGATCAGACCAATTTCCTCATAATCCCTTGGTTGTAGGTTCGAATCCTACCGGGCCCAGCGGCAGGTGATTGAACGCGTTACGGGCATTGTCCATCGACAATCGCTTGTCTACTGCGACGTAGTATTGGTTGGTCGTCTGCATGGATGCGTGCCCGAGGATGGACTGGGCGTGGGGCATCGGGACCCGCTGCTCGGCCAAATGCGTGCCGGCATTCTTCCTCAGCGTGTGGAAGGTGCCGGCTTTTATTTTGGCCGCATCGCGAATCCGGTGAAACTCACGCCAGAAATTGCAGTAGGGATAGTTGCGGATCCGCTCGGGCAGCGGCCAGGGCTGGGCCAGGCGAAGCTCGTACGTCACTCGCTTCAGGAAGGGATACAACCAGCCCGCGTGAACCCGCAGCCGCCAGAAAAAATTGACCAGGTCCTCGGACATCGGGACATCCCGATCCGAGCCGCCCTTGGTGCCCCACTGCCACCAGCCCGATGCCCGGTCGTCATCGCGGTACTGGATGCGCAGGATTTCGGCGGCCAGATCGATGTCATGGTCCCATCGCAGATTCCAGATCTCGCCTTCCCGCAGACCGTGTAGGCCGACCAGGAAGAATCCGGTCCACCGCAGCCGCGTCAAGGGGTCCTGGAAACCGGCCCCATCCACCGCATCGAGCATCGCGTGCAGATCGCTCGGCGAGTACACCTGCACCAGCCGCCGGTCCGGCTTCATCCGCTTGACCCCGGTGAATGGATTCACCGTTCCGGCATACTCCGGCTGCTCGCCGAGCCAGCGATAGACCTGGCTGACCGCCGCGCAGTAACTGTGCACCGAAGTCACCGGGTGCCCGTGGGCCTCCCGGCACTTGGCATGATCTCGGAGCCAGACCTGGAACTTCGCCGCCCCAGCACCGGGGTACTGGCCGCAGAACGCCATCCATTTCTTCCAGGCGCTGCGGCACTTGTGCTTCGTCGCCCCTTTCACGGGCGACCACGATTCGAACTCTCGAAACGATTCAGGTAACGTCATAGAGGTCCTCCTTTCATCGAGAGCAGCTGCAAGCCATCTCGCAGACTACCCCGGAGTCCCCGTCAACGCTACCGTTGAGTTACAGAGATATGAACTTGTCAAAGATCATCCTTGATCCTATCGCCGACCGGCGAACCGGGGGGCCGCGCCTTTGGCGCCATGGCCGCCATACCGTTCATTCGCTCGATCTGCAAAGTCATCACTCGCCGGGTGGCGAGATCATTTCACGTGTACCCAGCTTTGTTTGTCCCTTCGCGGCCTTCGTGCTCTTCGTGGTTCGATTTCGGATCTACAGTCACTTCGCATTTGCCCTCGCCCGCCTCCATGATGACGACCTGATTGCCCGCAGCCTCCTCCCGCTCGATCAGGGCCTTCAGGACCGCCTGGTCGCGGTCTGCCGCCACCTGCTGCCGGAATCGCCGGATCGCCGTCCGCTCCGTCATCCACGCCGGCAACTGCACGATCCCGCCCCGGCCAATCACCATCCGCCGCTCGTACCCGTGGCTCGTCATCATGATCAGCAACGAGTGCCCGCCGGTCCGCTCGTACTGGCCCTTCAACGCCTGCTCCAGGGCCTCGATCGCGTCGAAAACTTCCGTGTTGACCATGACGGCTCCGCCTTGGATTTACCATTTACGAGTTACGATTTACGATTGACCGCATCACGGCCACTCATCCTCATCCTCATCCTCATCGATCTCGTCATCATCCTCATCCCCGTTCTCAACATAGTCCTCGTCCACATCGTCATGATGATCTTGTTTCCATCCCGGATCTGGGTCGTCGAAGTCCAGGTCTACCGCCGATCCCTCGGCATCCTTGAGGATAGGCTCGATTATGACTTCTGCCAGGGACTTCATCGGGTCGCCCCCCTCTGAGTCGCGGCCGGCCGCCTGTATCGAACCTCGATACCCAGCCTCCGGAGTTCCTTCTGCGCGTTGGCCGCCCGCTCGAAGTTGCCGCGCTTGCGGGCCAGCTCAAGAACGCAGAACCACGCTACCGGGCTTTCATTGTAGTCAATTTCAACCGGCCGGTCACCGTCATCGATCTTCGATCCATCCCTTCGTGCCATGTGCGGTCCTCAGTCAACCTGAAATCATAAATCACCCGGGCCTCGGCTTGGGGCCTCCTTGCCCCGCGCCGCAAGCCCACGATCAGGAAAGCATCCCTGTACCAGCGAATGATTGCGATGGCGTGCCGCCGGATGTGACCCTCCTTGCCAGCGGCCGCCGGCCGGCGGCTCCATCCGCCGCCCTGGAATCTGAAATTCGAGATCGACGATGTATGGAAAACGGACTGCGCCGAAGACGGGGTAGCGGGTCGCGAGTCGGCGCAGTCCGACGGTATTCTGGGGCAGGCGGCGTTTTGAAATGCCATGGATGGTATCTCTTTTTGCCTGTGACTGCCCCATTTTCGAATGTGGGCCGCGCGATGGAGAACGAAGAGGTAGGTACGCGCGGCCCGCGTGGTCGTGCATGCCGGCCCCGGTCAGTGATGGCACTGGGGCACAGATCGTCACGATTCCGAAAAGCGGATATCGCGCCGAGGCCGGCGACGGTCTTCGATTGTCGATTTACGATTGACGATTTACGATTCAACTTCGGGCCCTTCGTGGTTCAATCCGGTCAGTTCGGGTTCGCGATCTCCCGCTTGATCCAATCTAAAAACGTATCGATCTGCATGCCGAGCGTGACGGCCTTCGACCCGGCCGGAGGGTCATTGCCTGCCGCCGGCGGCGGAATGGCCACGCCGGGCGAGATCAAACCCATCACCGCGGCATCGACCTCCGCCTTGTGCCTCGCCCGGAACAACCCGATCTGGCCCGCCGTCAACATCATAGCAGCCTCCAAACTGGCATCCCAGCCCTGTCGCCTCGCCTCGACGAGCCAGGCGTACACGGCCTCCTGCAGGTCCCGCAGGGTCAGATCGCACATGACGATACTCGATGGATCAACCATAATGATCTCCGGTTTGTCATTTAGCATTTACGATTTACGATTCCGCCGGCGGCAACTGGTCCAGCTCCCGGCGGAACTCCTCACACCGGCCGCAACCCACGGGACAGCGGCCGTCCACCCACAACACACAGGGCCCGTCGCCGGGCACCGGCACCGCCATCATCCGCGTCTCGGCGCCGCCCCAGACATCCAGGTCTTCGCCGCTCCGCGGCGATCCGCGATCCGTGATTTGCGACTGCTGATTCACTTCGTGCCCTTCGTGCTCTTCGTGGTTAAAGGTCCGCTCTGTGAATTTGGGCAATTTACTATTGACATTTCCGAACGCCACGCTATACTGTACCGCTATCGCGAACGGACTCACCGTTACACCCGGCGGCCCGAATCAACTCGGCTCCTCGCAGGGGCAAGGAGGCAATCCCATCAGCACAACTCGTTCGGCCTTCGCGGCGTCTCGTACACGCCTCAAGGGCTGCTCTTCGCCAGGCTCCTCCGAGCCATCCACGGCGATGCTCTGCCGGGACCGTCCTTGATGCTCAGCCATCCATTGCGTGTGAGAGTACAGAGGCGGGGAGGTAATGTCAACTGAAAAGTTGTCTTTTAAGGCAAAATTGTTGTCCTAAAGGATTATCGGATTGTCCAAGACGGATCATTAACTGCCCGTATCATAATGACTTAAACGCAGTTCTGGAGGCCGTCGGCATGGGTGAGAAAAAACGCAAAAAGAGGCCAACCGTCACGTTGCACGCGGGCGTGAACGCGGCAGTTGCAAAAAAATGGAAGGCGATTTGCGGCCGCCGCGACAGAACGGCGTACAAGATGCTCGGCCGCATGGTGACGCTTTACACCATGCTCGAAAAGGATGCGCAGGATGCCGTGTACGACATCACGCGAGAGATCGATGGCGATCTCGTCCAGGGGTTCAGGCGGGCTGTGGATCGGGCTGTCTCTGCCCGGATAATGTCCTTCCTGCCCCAAACGGAAGAGGTGATCCAGGAGTGGCTGCGGATCGCGAAATCCGCCGGGCTACCTCCTGAAGGAGCTGCAGATGATAAGCCGAACAAACTGTCATCGCTGCAGTGAAGCAATTCAGGCAGGAAATCTGTCAGGAGACGAGGGTTGCCGAGGTTGACTCCTCGTCTCCTGGCGACGTTCTCGACGCAGTCGAAGCTCGTCAAGAAGAGCAACCCGGTAGGAGTGGTCATAAAAAAGGAGCTCGTCGATGATCTGCAGGGAGGTGAAATCGATTGTCGAGGGTCCGCTGCGATGGTCGCTCGCTACCATAAGGCTCTCCAGCACATTGTCAGTCAAGATGTCCCCAACCACTGCCGAGCAGAATAGTGCCGTGGGATGTGGATGTCAACACTTTTTAACCACAGAGGGCACGGAGGCCGCAGAGAAAAGGACCGGAGAATGACCGAGACGGTTCCCATGTGTCATCTGTGCCATGCGCCACTGGCGAAGAAAACCATTACGACTGGGAACGCATCGGGCCTCGCCCTTGGGTTCATCTGCCTGGCCGCCGGAATCTGCCTATGCGTGACCGGGGTCGGCATCATCATCGGGGTGCCCCTTATCATCTGTGCCCTGTTCATGGGCGGGAAACGCCAGAAGTTTCTCTGCTGTCCAAATTGTGGGGCGAAGACACCAGCGGTGTGATGCGCGATTCTCGCCGGAATGAAAAGCCTTCAACCACGAAGAGCACGAAGGACGCGAAGAACCCCTTTCCTCTCCTTCCGGCCTTCGTGCTCTTCGTGAGCTTCGTGGTTTGAACTCTTTCCGTCATTTGAGGGCCAGGGTCAATAGCAGGCCGGCGAGGAAGGTGAGGAGACTGATCACGGTCGTCGCCCACAGGGGCAGGCGGTTGCGGATCGTATTGATGGCGGTCCACTGCTGCTCATCGATATCGTGAAGCGCCTTATCCTTTTCCTGCAGGCCCTTGATCGCCTCTTCGTGCCGGGCCCCGATGATACACTCGCCATTCGCCATTCTATCCTCCAGGGTGGGTTTGAAACACGGCCCCTACAAACTCTATCTGAAATCGTAAATCATAAATCGTACATCGTAAATCCCGGCATCAGCCGGTCAGCAGCAGGTTGGTGACGCTGTCGTAATTCTCGCCGTCGGGCAGGATGTATCCACTGCCCTCCTGGACCGGCCGCCAGCCGAGCAGCTTGCCCGTCCCATCGACCGTCGTGCCGAGGAAGTCGATCCGGGCGCGCACCCAGTCGGCCCCGACAGCGCTGAACGTGGTCTCCGCACTGACGAGCTGATAATCGCCCACGCCAATGCCTTCGCCATCCCAATCGATGCCGTCGCTGGCCAGGGGATCGCGGGCATAGCCATCGCCGGCCAGCTCCGCAATTGAGGCGAGAGTCGCGCCGTCGGCCAGGCTCGTGTTCGTACCGAGTCCGCGATAGAAGCTCGCGGGGACGCTCTGCTGCTCCGTGAACGCGACTTCCAGCAGGTACTGAAGGCCCGCCAGGACCCAGCCGCTCGTGATGACCAGGCGGATCTCCACCGTGACGTCGTATTTCTTCGTATCGAGCAGCGTGACGCCGGCCCCACCGTTCAAGGCGCCGGAGGCGATCAGCTTGCCGGCGCCGCCGGAACTCGTCGCCAGGAACCAGCGGCCTGCCGCGGACCAGTTGCCGCCGGCGGCGAGGAACGTGCAGACCTTGCTCGTCACCTTGCGGCCGTTGGTGCTATAGGTTGCGCTGGTCCAATCGACGGCGTCCGAGTTGATCGCGATCCGGGCGTAGCCGTTCGTCGCGGCCAGCTCCGTCAGATCGGCGAGCGAGGCATTCTCGTCGAGCGACGCTTCCGTGCACCAGCCGAGATAGTAGGCGGCGGGCACCGTCTGCGTCTGGCGAATCGCGACGTCCAAGATGAACTGGCGGCCTTCAGTGTGCAGCACGGCAATGTCCTTTAGTAGGGTCCGGTTTCCGTAGCGACGGCGGTGCCGTCCGCCTCGATCGTTCCTTCGTCCAGCGGCCGGTCCGTAATCGTCTCGGTCGGCGGCCCGGCCCCGGCCGCCGGCGGCGTCCCGTAGGACGTATATGCCTGGCCGAAGACGTCCTCGATCACTTCAATGATGCACTCGCCCTCGGTCAGACTGCCGCGGTCAATCGTGACCACTCGAACGATCATACTGGCGATGTTCAACTCGGGGTAGGCGATCTCGATCACGCTGGTCTCGTGCAGGTGGGCCATCGTCCGCAACGCATGCAGGGTCAGCCGCTTGGGCATTGCGGAGATCTGCTGCTGGATTCGGGCGGCGATCGTATTGGCCAAATCGCCGTCGCAGACGAAGGCACTGTAATCGAGCTCCTGGACTATCGGGTGACCGCCCTGCCGGGCCAGTAGGGCGATATCGTCTGCCACCGCCGGGCGGCTCTGATCCGTGGTCCGGTCGTGCCACAGCACCACGGTTCGCGATGGAATCGTGCCGGGCGAGCTGGTCGGCATGGACTCGACCCAGAAGTCGCTCTCATCGAAGATATCCAGCGGGAGGTCGTAATCCTGGCGTATGAGTCCGATCTCGAATTTGCCCGTGGCCGGATCCGTATAGACCTTGCCGTCGATGATCTGCTCGACCTGGTGGATCATGTCGTCGATGCCGTCCGGGGCACTGTCCCAGGCGTACGATAGGCCCATGCCCTCGTCATAGCAGGTCTCGGCGGCCGTCGCGAAGGTGTCCCCGATCAAGCCGGGGTCCTTGCCCATGCCGATGATCGGACAGGTGATCCACTCGTAGATCATGTGGATCGCGTTGAAGTCGGCGTACGCACCGACCGGGGCCTTGGCGATGTACCACATCGCGTCGCCATCGACGAGCTTCTTGGTCGCTTTGACCAGGAACGACAAGGGCTTGAGCTGGGGAACGCTGCCCATATATACGTCAGCCAGAATGACGCCGGTGAATCCGCGATACGCGGGCTGGTCCGCGCCGAGCCAGGCCTCGAGGTAGCTGTCCAGGGTCTGGGTGATGCCGCCGTATTGGATGTGCACGACGCCGGAAACGCCGCCTTCACGTTCGTACCCGCCGAAGCAGTACGGGGCCGCGATCGTCGCCGTAGTGACGCCATCCGTCGCCCGGGCCGTCGGATCGTTCAGGACCGGCCAGACGCAGGTGTCCGCAACCCAGATCTGAAGAACGCCATCGACGTTCGCCTGGCAGATGCCCATGTGCAGACTGAGATTGTAATAGAGCGCGATGGATGCCCCGTGGTTCTTCTCTTTCTTCTCGACGTGATAATTGAAGATGGGACTGATCGCATTGGGTCCGCGATACCGTCGGCAGCCGCGGATCACGGGCAGCGGGCGACCCTCCGTGGCGGTCGGCAGATTGAATGCGGATGAGCCGGCGGGATTGCCCTTTGGTTTCTGGCGTAGAAGATATGCAATGCCGGTTGAAACCGCCGTGGCAATAAGTGTCCAGACGAGCCATACCACCAAAGCCGGCCAAACGGCGAGAATGCATGGAGCCATCATCATCACGCGATCCCCCAGGGACTGAATGGGTCGGTGTCCGGGATGTTCTTCTGGCCGCGATAGTTGTCGCCGTTGCCGAACTTCACATCGCAGGTGGTGAAGAGGTGATCGCAGCCAGGATAGACATCGAAGGTCTGATCTGCGGCCACACCCGGCGCCGAGGGCGAGATCGTGACGTCCTGGCCGATGTGCCGAATGATTTTGCGGCGGCGGCCATTGACCACGATATCGCCGCCGGTCCACCAGCCGTCGGTCTGATATCCGAACGCCATGGCCGTGAGCACGTTGCCGCTGACGGCCGATAGCACGCCGCTCACCTTATAGTCGGCCCGGACCACGCCGCACAGCACGGGAGTATAGAGCTCGACTCCGCACTGGCGGCCGTAGCGAGTGACCAGGCCGGCTCGCTGCATCGCCGCCGTAGCCGGATCGATCACGATCTCGGACCAGCGGTCGCCCCGGCGGCTCTGCTGCCGGAAGACCACGTCGAGAACGTCACCTTTGAAAATCGCTTGGACGTCCGAGCCGTGGCCCTTGTACCGCGCGTAGTGGATGATGTCCTCGGGGGCGGCGACGGTGTACTGCCAGGCGAACGGATTACGCCAATCCATCTTGACGATCGTGCGGCTCTTGAGTGCGGTCGTCCCCTCCTCGATCCGTCCGCCGGTGCAATAGCACTTGGTGTAGTCATTGCCGCCGTAACTCACGTCGGCGGGCGCGTCCGCGTATCGCCACCAGGTGCTCGTCGCGCCGAGTTGGAATGCGTGCAGCTCGAACGGGACGCCCTCGGCCAGCGAGGCCTCTTTCGTCGCGAAACTCATAGGCCCTCCCGGCATTTTCGATTTACGATTGACGATTTACGATTTGAGAGGGAAGAACGACGGACCCTCCCATCGTCGCGGCCCCCGGCTCTTCCCCAATTCGTAATTCGTACTTCGTACTTCATAAATCTCTCACGTCACTCTCACCAGCTTCACGGCGCAGTCCAGGGTCCCGCGGTCCTGCCATTCGAACGTCACGTCATCGCTCGCCAGCCGGCATTTGTCCACCCAGCAGAGACTCTGCCCCGCGTCGAATGCCTGCCCCGGCGCCGTGAGCAGATCGATCCGCTCCTCGGCATCGCTGATGACCGCCAGGCCGGTCACCTTGCTGGGGATGATATCGGCGAGCGGCGGGCGGAACGCCAGATAGGTCCGCAGGGCATTGAACCCCATGTTGCGAGTGAATCCGCGATTGGCGACGTAGAGACTCGTATCGCTCGATCCGCAGGGCCGCGTGAGCGTCAGATCGGCCGCAAACGTCGGGACGAGGAACGCCGTCTGGCAGCCCTTGATCGCGTACAGGAACTGCCGCAGCCGCCAGCATGCCTGCATCGTCCTCGGATGCCAGATGTGGCCCTGGATCGTTGCGTTGAAGTCGGCGTTGCGTACCACGACGAACGGGCCGGTGCCGGCGTCGAGAACGGCGGCATCGGGATCATGCTCGAGCTCGCCGTGATCGCTTGGCCAATAGGCCGGATCCGTCAGGACCGTCATACCGTCATAGGTCATCGCGGCGGCGAAGCCGGTCACGGCGGCGAGATCGACGACGTCGACCTCCCAGGTCAGATCGATCAGGGCGGCATCTCTGTACCGCTCCACCCGACCCGCGCCCAGGCACCAGCCGATCCGGCAGGGCATGATCCACGGGCTACCGCTATAGGCGCGCACCGTGGGCATCGATAGGGTCAGGGCTGCATCGGCCACGCCGGCGACCTCGACGATCTCATACAGTTCCTGTGATTGCCAGATCATGGCGTAACTGCCGACGCGGTAATCGGCATAGCGCGTGTCGATGGCGATGGCACTGCTGCCGGCGGGCAGAACGGCCGTGTGGGCGGTGGACTGCGACCCGAGAGGGATCGGCCAAGTATTCGACAGCCAGCCGTGAAGAACGGCCTCGAAGGCCGCGTAATCCGCGTCCCCGTCGATGAAGACCTGCGTCGTGAACGCCTGGCGGGGGAACCCGAGATGGTGGGCGATCCGCTGCTCGGTCCGGTCGTGGGAATCCAGTATCTCCGTATTGAACCGCAGCCGTTCAGTCACCGGCCAGGTCCATCGGCCGATGGATGGGGCGAAACTGATGACGTTCAGGTCCGCGGTCATCGAGCACTCGGCCCGGAAGTGCGCTTGCCATGAGATCATGTACAGGCCGTGCCGAATGAGATCGATTTCGGCAGGGGTCAAAATGTCATTGAAGACCGCCAACTCATCGAGGTGCATGTCGGAGTAGCCGCCGCCGGCGTCGCCGCGGATCCCGCTGTTGATCCGCGTACTATTCAGCGAGATGCTGTTCGCCGCGTTGCCGGTCTGCAGGGCGCCGCCGCCAAGCCGGGCATCGGCGGCAAGGTCCCAGCACTCGAATTGATAACTCTTGTCGGCGTCGTCGTACGTGTAGGCGACGAAATACCAGGTCCCGATTGCCGGCGCACCGCCTGAAAACGTGATCACCTCGTTCAGTGTGCCCGATGTATGGCCATGATAGACCCGCAACGCAATGGTCCCGCTGGTATTGTTCACGTGGAGCCACAGACTACGCCCGCCGGAAAGCGTGTACTTGCTGTACAGCGTGGCATTGCGACTGGTCAATAGCGCATCGAGACGAAATATGCCGGTGATACTGATCTTTTTGACCGAGTCATCGCTTTTGAGGGGAAAACCCGTGGAAAGATCGGCATCGTTGAGATAGGCGGAAACTCCTCCCGCCGTGGTGAATATCCCGGCGGCATCACCCTCTTTATGATCGGCGGCGTCCGTATCGAGCGTGAGCGCGGAGAAATGCAGATGATTGCCATTGCCCGACACGTCGTAGAGGTGTCCCGCAGTCGGATTATCGAGGTCCGCCGTGTTGAACTGCCAGGCGGCCTTACAGTTCGAATCCAACTGGAATTGATTGGCCATAGTCCCGCTCGCTTACGTCTGAGTCACCGTAATTTCGCCGATAGGAAAGCTCGGCGCGATGCTCGTGCCGGTAACGATCTGGGGGAACGGTAGCGGCGTCGAGTGGATCAAATTGCCGCCGGAGGCGGCGTCGAACAGGCAGACGTGCGTGATCGTGCCCCAGGCCCCCGTAGGTGTGGGAAACGTCACGGCGGCGACGTTGCTCTTGACGCCGGCGGCGGCCGCCGTCCAATCCGTCGTCTCGATCTCGACCCGGTCGTACGATCCGCTCGACGGCTCCGCCAGACCGCCGCCGTCCACGCCCGGATCGGCGGTGGACAATCCCGCCCAGACACTATCGGCGAGCAGGTATTCGACCAGTAGATTTGCGGCATAAGTGCTTAGGCTCATCCTCGGTTCCTCCCGGTGTGGTACATCACCAGTTGCTCACCCTCACGCCCTTCCATATCCTTGCGGTGCAGCAGGTCCCGCCGATCCACGATCGTCGCGTTGATCTGCATCTGCTTGGCGGCGATCTGCTTCAATACGGCGAGCATCTCACCGAAAGCCGGATTACCCCCGCCGCCGGCATGGACGCCCAACCGGCCCGCATTGTCCCTGGCGAGAGGCAGGATGCCTTCCTCGCCCGCCTCGCCCATGACGCCCGTGCCCCGGGCGAACGGGAATAGCGTCGGCCGGTCGATGACGGTTCCCCGGCCGAAGGGGATGATGCCCCGCGTGCCGAAGACGTTGCCCAACCGGCTGACCGGGACGTCGTAATTGCCCGCGGCGGCCCCCGTGGATGTCATACCGCCACCGCCGCCACCGAACCCGCCGGCGATGCTGCCGCCCAGGTTCTTCAGGAACGTCGTCCCCAGGTCCATACCCTGCGTGATGATCGGCTTCCAGAGTTGCTCCTGCATCCAGTATTCGAGCATCTTGAGGCCGACCCGCTCCAGGGACTTGCCGAGGTCCTCACTGCGAAAGACCGCGTCCGAGAGGGACCCGACGATCCCATCCCGCATCTGGACCGCCAGTTGGCCTGCGATCTGGGCGGTCGTCAGGAGCGACTCCTGCATCTCCTCAATACTCTGCGACCAGCCCTCGCCGAACGTCACGTCCGCCAGGTCCCGGGCCCGCTGCATCTCGTTGACGACCCGCGTCAATTCCTCCCGCTGGGCGGCGGTCAGCTCCACACCCCGCTTGAATGCCTCGTTCGTCGCGTTCTGAATGACGGTCTGCCGCTCCCGCTCTTTATTGGTCAACCCGGCCAACCGGGCCTCATCCTGCATCGCCCTCGTCGTCTGCTCGAGCTCGGCGTTGAAGTCCGCTTGCGCCGCCTTCAAGACGAGTCCCTCTATCTCCTGCCTCTCGGCAGCCGTCAGGTCCACCGTGGTGCGCAGACCTTTGTTGTAATCCTCCTGAACGGCGGCGGCGGCCTTATCGAGCGACAATGCCTGCTGCCTCTGGAGTGCGTTCGTGCCGCGAATTTCGGACTCCAGACGCAGTTTATTCAGCACATCGCTCATGGCCGTGAGTTGCGATTCGGCCTGATCGCCCGCTCCTTCACGCCCGGCCCCGCCGGCCGTCGTGCCGCCGGGGAATAGATTGCGGGGCAACATCAGACCCGGACCCAGCACGCCGGGAATCGTTATGGTCTGACTGCGGATGTACTCCATTTGCCGGCGGGCCTTGCTCTCCTCGGCCCGCTTGCGCATCTCCCCGAAAAAGGTCTGCGTCCGCGTCACGTTGTCCGGCTGCTGCGCAATGGACCCGGATGGAGGCTGACCGCCCATCGTGCCAGCTACCTGGTCCACCAGCAAGCCCCTCCGCTCATTACGGAGTTGTCGATGGATTCGCTCGTACTCCGCCGTATCCTGGGGCGGCATCGTCTCAAAATGACCACCCCAACCCTGGCCTCGCCATTCCTCTTTGAATGCCCGCGGTTCTTCCGGGTGCAGCACGCGATATCGTTCTTGAGCCGCCTGCTGAGTCATCATCGGTCCAGCAAGCATCTCCGCCGTCGGACCAGCACCCCGCTGGGCTTCGCGGTATTTATCCACAACCCAGATGAGTGACGCCATAGGCTTCAGGATATCTGTCGTCGTTCGCTCGATCTGCGAGAGGAGATCGAGCACTTTGGCGGCAGCTACGCCGACGCTTTCCATCGCGGTCGTGCCGGTCGAACCGAATCCCTCACCTGCCGTCGCCGCATCCGTGATCTGACCCGCGAAGGCTTCGACGTATGGAGCCAACTCGATGACGGCGCGATACAGTACTCCGGTCATGATCCCGCGCATTTTGGCCAGTTCGACATTCGCGGCCCGCACGGTGTCGACGTCGAGCTGCGTCAGGACCAAACCCAGCTTGCGGCCCTCTTCCGCCTGGGCCGTCAAGGCGGCCGAACCCTTTTCCAACAGATCGAGGACCTCGGACTGACCCCGGCCGAAGACGTCATAGGTCAATCGGAGCCGGTCGCCCCGGTTCGTCACCTGGGCCATCGCATCCGCGACCGAATAGAATACCTGGGCGGAGTCCATCTTGGACAATTGGCGGGCATTCAGACCGAGTTCCGCAAAGGCATACCGGGCCTCGCCGGCGCCCCGGCTCGCTTCCGATAGCCGCCGGGTCATCGCCTCCATACTGCGGTTCACCGTATCGGTTGCCAGGCCGGTCCGCCGGGCCGAATACTGCAAGGCGGTCAGACCCTCCGTCGTGGTGCCGAGTTTCTCGGAGGCGTGGCCGATCTCTCCGATGTCCTTCGCGGTCTTCTGGAGTACGTAGCCTATCGAGCCGATACCGGCCAGGCCCACCGCCGTGACGGCGAGGGACTTCAGCGACCGGCCGAGCGTCGTCATCCCGCGGTCGATGCTCGACAGGCCCGCGGCACCGCGATTGAAAACTTCGAACACGATTCCAACGGTTGTCGTCGCCATTAAAAAACCTCGGAGAGCGAACCACGAAGAGCACGAAGCTCACGAAGGGAAACCCAAAGAAGATTTTTCCCTCTTTCAGTTCTTCGTGTCCTTCGTGCTTGCATCTTTACGTCCTTGTCTTCGGTCCTCGTCGCCGCTTCTTCGGGGCCGGGCCCAGGAGCTGCCGCAGAATCCTCCCGGCTTCTTCCCCGGCTTTCTTATCGCCCAGCATCGCCCGGACCACATCGGCCAGGTAGATCGTTCGCAGGTTCTCAGCCGATTCGCCCCACGGGCATTCCCACTCGGCCAATTCCAGGCGGCGAAGCTCATAGTCGCTGAACCGCGTCTCGATCTCGCCAATAGGCAACCCATAATGAGCGCTCAGGCGAACGAGGAACCGCTCATGAACATCACTGCGAAGTTTTTTAGTATCTCGGGGTCTGCCTTACCCCCGACGGCGGAGACCTTCATGCACAAAGCCGTGAGCGGCGCCAGAATGATGGGGGGCCATTCGATCATCCGCATCAGGTCGATGTCCTTAAACAACAGCGTGCCGGCCTCGTCGCGCACGGAGCGGATGATCAATTTGACATCGGCGAACGCATCGTCGATCCGCTCGTCGCCATCGGGTTCGCGGACCTTGACGCACGAATCATACCATGCCCTCTTCTCGGTCGGCGTGAGGCCCCAGACCCAACCCTGTTTGCCGCTGGGCAGCATGAACGGCTCTTTCGGCCGCGCGTTGCGGTAGACCATGAAGTCATCGGCGGTCGCCTGCGGCGGTTTGGCCGCGGGCCGGGTCTCCGGAACTTTGATTTCTTCGGTCATCGATTCTCCTGTGGATTTACGAATTACGATTTTCCGTCGTCTGCACTACCCGCGATTACGCCGCGGCGGTGTAGGTCCACTTGGTGACGGGGGCGATCGTGACGTCGAAGGTCATCTCGTCGCTCACCTCCATCGAGACGGCGCCGACCTTGGCGATCCGGCCGAGACCCACGTGCGTATTGCCGATGGAGTCGGTGATCGTGAAGGTGTCTTGGGTATTGGCGCCGGCGTTGGTCCGCAGGGTGCCATACAACGTCTTGGTCGTGGCGTCATAGACCATTTTGACCTGGGCGTTGCCCTCATCGAGCGTCGTCGGCAGCCGGGTGCCAATCCGGTCGGTGTCCGTGATGCAGCGGACGACCTTGACTGCGGCCTCCAAACCCTCGATGGTGACGCTCTCGATGTTCGGGAATGTCCCGAGGGCATTGCCTACGACTGAACCGCCGTATCCGGTACTGGGCATGATGAACTCCTTTCTGCTACGCTTGCGCGTATGGGTTGGTGATCAGAACCTTGTAACTGATACTCACCGGCAGCGCGACGACCGTCGCCTGCCGGACCCTGTCGATCCAAATCTGGGCGTTGCCGACCTCGATCCAATAGGCCAGGCCCCCGCACATCCGGTCCGGGCCCGGGTTCGCCGCGATCTCCAGGCCCAGCCGCTTCTCGATGTCCGCGATGATCCTGTTCTTCCTCTGATCCACCGGAACCGCAGGCTCCGCCGAGGCGATCAGATACGTGCTCACCATGAAAGGCTGTGACTTGAACCGGTGGGTCAATGTCGGCTTCTTCGCCTCCACGGCCTCATCATCCTCGATGAACACGGTCAGGTCGCCCACGGTCTCATCCATCCCGTATAGCACTTCGTTCCGGCTGACCTTGAGCCCGTAGTGATAACCCCCGGCCGTCGTGATCCCCTGCAACGCGGCCAGCAGCCATTGTGCGATCCGTTCCACGATCGGCTCAGGCATCGGCGGGGCCTCCGCGATTTACGATGTACGATTTATGATTTACGATTTGAGATCTCATCGCGGCCACTTCCTTTCCAGCTCGTACTTCACCTGGCCGTCGATCTCCTTCGTGAGCCGCTGCTGGCCTTCGCCGTGGACCGCTGCCAAGAGATCGGGAGCATCCGTGACAATCTTGGCGATGGATGGACCCCGCAGGTACATCAGGGGCATACGCCGGACCAGATCGCCGCGACGCGTCAGCATGTCATCGCTGACGCCTTTCTCGCCCTTCTTCTTGCGTCGCCAAGCGGCCCGGCTCTCGATATACTCGCCGCTCTTGCTCTGCGTGAATCCCTCCGTGATGAAGGCCCGGGGGATCAATCGCTGGCCTATGGCGCCGCCGCCGTAGACCACCCCGGCCCGAGTCTGCCGGGCGTTGAGAAAACTCGTTACGGACAATCGCCGGGCGCTCACGTCCAGCCGCCATCGCCAGTGGGTGTAACTGGCCTTCTCGGCGTCGACGATCCGGTCCATGACGCTTCGCTTTCGCAGCGGGGCCCTGGCGCGGATCAACCGGTCGAGCTGGGTCCGGCCGCCGGCGGCCGTGTGCTGCAATGCCCGGTAGACGATTCGGGGCAACACGCGGGGGCAATCCGCCAGGGCACGCTCCACGGCGGCCAATTTCGCCTTATCGAACGTCACTCGGATCATCGGTTCAGCCATGAGTCACCTTGAAACCACGAAGAGCACGAAACACACGAAGAACTGAAAGAGGAGACGGTTTTGGTTTCCCTTCGTGGTTAATTCTCATCAGTTCAGCTCCCACGTCACCAGCCCGCCGTCCTGGGCCACGGGCCGAACGATCCTCAGCTTGACCAGCGCCCCGCCCATCTGGAGTCGCACGCTCATCATGTCCCGATCCGTCCACGTGCCCGGCACGATCCCTTCCGTTGCGCTAGGCTTCGCCTGCACCTGCATGGGCTGCATCCGGGCCCGGGGTTCCGCCTGGCGGTCCGGCGGCTGACGCATGACGATGATCGTAATGGCCCGCTCGACGCCGACGGCCGGGTGATAGATCCCCTGTTCGCCGTACTCCGAGAGGAAGAAGTCGGCGTCGCCGGCCAACAATTCATCGAAGGGACTGAGATCGATCGTCATCCGCTGATCCTACCTCCCGCCACTTGGAACGACTGGCTATCGACGATATTGTCCGTCGCCGCCGGCGCAGCGCCGGCCTGTGCCCTCAACAGCATCCGGTAGAAACCGGCGGGCATGGCCGAAGGCAGGGCGACGCCCATGATTCCGGTTCCCGCGTGCTCCGTCACCGTCAGTGCCGTGTTGCCGTAGGTCGGGGCGGCGGCGAGGGCCCCGGCGACGCCGTCCCAGAGATAACCGTCGCTGGTCCGTATGATCTGGCCGTAATAAGTGGATGTGTCATGCCCTGTTTTCAGGGCAAAAGTGAACTCATAAGCCATGATCGGACTCCTTCATCATCTAATTGGATCGTAGATATCCTGGAACAACTCTTCGATCGTGATGCCGATGCCCGGGATCACAACATCGAGGATCTTCGCCAGATCGATCGTAGCGGTACCGATGTCCGTGTGCAGGGCGCTGAGGCCATAGGTGCCATTCGCCAGAACACTGTTCGCGTCCATATCGACTTGAACCTTGTCCCCGATTTGCGAAATGCCTGCAAGGTCGGTGATGATGAGCGCCCGGGCTTGGGTCCAGTTGACCAGCAGACTGTTCGCGTCCATCGCCGCCTGGACATTGTCTTCGATATTGTTCAACGTCAGGTTGGCCAGCAGACTATTCGCGTCCATATCGGCGACGATCTTGTCCCCGATCTGCGAGATACCTGCAAGGTCGGTGATGATGAGCGCACGGGCTTGGGTCCAGTTGACCAGCAGACTGTTCGCGTCCATCGCCGCCTGGACATTGTCTTCGATATTGTTCAACGTCAGGCGGTCGGTGATCGCCTTGATGAGCGACTGGTTTGGCTCCGTGGCCAGTTCAATGTTGGCACCGACCAGCAGTGTGCGGAGTTCCGACGCAGTATCCACCGCGCCCGTATCGGTCAGAATGTCCGTGATGTTGCTGTTCGCCGTGCCGAGGTTCGTGGCGAGCGTGGCACTGTAGCCATAGGCCGTCAGCGCCGCCTGCGCGGCGGCCTGGGCATCGGCGGCGGTCAGGCCCGGATTTGTGGTGGTCGTATCGGTGACGGTCCCGCCATTCGGCACGAAGGCATAGTAGGTCGTCGTGTCGGGAGTGGACCCAGCCCACGAGCCCGAGATCACCAGCGTATCGTTGGCGTCATAGCTATCCCGGACGGCGTAGACATCCGTGCCGGATCCCGTCCCGCTTCTCAGGGCCACGAGCCCGGTCATATTGTCGGCTCGCACGTCGCCGCTGGCACATTGGATCGTGTTCGCCGTTCCGGCCTGGGCAACGCCCTCACAGGCCAGATAGCTCGACGGCGACATCTCGATCAGGTAGGTCGTCGTGGCGTTCGGCGTCCCAAGCGGCCAGGTGCCCACGATGGTCATTGCCTGAGTCGCACCGTTGTACGACAAACCCGTCTGGCTCGTCGGCGAGCCCGTACCGGTCAGTATTTTGATCGTGCAGGGAATGTAGGCACTGTTGTCTGTAGAGCTTCCGGCTGCCAGCACTATCGTATTGCTCGTTCCGCCCGCTCGCGCTGTGCCCGAAATCTGCAACGGGTCGCCGCCGCCCGCCCTCTGCGCGTACCACGCCAGCGATTGCTTGATCTTGTTGTTGGTGAGCGTGTTGTCGAGAATCTCGTCGATGGCGCCGGTGGCCAGTTCACTCGACCCGATGGCGTCGGCGGCGATGGCCGCCGCGTTGATGGCCCCGCTCGCGAACGTGCTGGTCGTGATGGATGAGTTCGTCGGACTGACCGTGGCCGTGCTCAGGTCGAAGACCCAGGCCCCGCTGGCATTGCCGAACGTCGGGATGTAATAGATTTCGTCTCCGAACAGTGGCGGGGCGCTGGCGTCGTTCACGTCCACCGCGACGACGGCCGCCGTCATTTCCGTGGCGCTGAGCACCAACGAGAAGGACCGGCCCAGGTCAGTGACGGCGTTCGCGGCCCGCGCCTCGCTCGCCCCGTCCTGAAAGACGTGGACGTCCGCCAAAGCGGGCGCAGTCTCATAGAACCGCCACGGGGAGTTGCTGTCGGCCACGGCGAAGTACAGCGTGTATTGAGTCGCGTACTTGGCGGGGGGAAGCCAGTGAACGGTCGCCGAAGCGATTGTCGCCAACAGAAGCCCCAGAACGATTGCGAGTGCCGTCTTTTTCATGGCTTGCATGGTTAATTTCTCCTGCGCCACCACCAGTTGTTGATGTTGGAAGATGCTCCGTATGTCCCGCCGCGTATCTGGTCGATCTCGGCGCTCGTGAGGATATCGTTGAAAACGACAGTCTCGTCGATGAGGCCGTCAAAGCGAAAGGCCCCATCTGAGTTCGCTGCGACAGCAAAGGCTTGAGTTCCTAAATAAATCTGGTTCGTAAATGTTCCAGACGAGGTATAGGCGGTTGCTCCATCCCAGGAATAAAGTGCCCAAGCGTGTGTAACGTCATCAAACGTGAAAGCCAGACTATACCAAGTTCCAGTCCCCACGGTAAACGTAGCAAGGGTTTTCGTCTCTTTGGAATTTCCGGAATTGTATCCAATGGCGAGCGACAGAACATTTTCGGAGGTCGTAAATAAATCTAAAGTCCTTCCGCCTCCTGCCGCGAAGTATTTGCTGAATAGAGTTTGTTCCACCCCGACACTTTCGAACTTCGCCCAGAGGACCACGGAAATCGTTTTGTTCGTAGTCCCGGATTTGAGCGGGAATCCGGCGTCCAGGGCGGCGTCAGCTATCGTGAATCGGTCGCCGTCCGACAACTCGAAATCGCAGGAGGCCGCTCCTTGCTGAAAATTCACGGTGTCCGCAACGGGAGTATTGACGGCGGTGAGTGTATTCGTTCCGATGGAATCGGTGGTCAGCGCCCCGCTCTCGAAATTCCACAGTGCCACGCAGTTGGCATCCCCAGAGAAGTCGTTCGCCCCCCACGCCGCGCTCGACAGGCCCATCAAGATAAGAACAGATGCGAAAATGCGTTTCATGATCTGAATCCTTTCCGATATAACCACTCGCGGTCGATCTGCGTTTGCCGATCCGTGTAGCCGATGAGTCGGCCGATGTCCGGGTCCGGCCGCGACCGGCATCCAGCCGAGAGCAGGGTCAAGACCAGCCACAGGAGCCAGATGGCGACCGCGGCCGCGATGACCGGATATTCGTACCGATGTTTCATGGTCCTTTTCCCCGCTCGTAAATCAATACGGCATGTCGTCAATCGGGGCCATCAGCACGTCGAGGACGATCCCCGCTCCCGTTCAAGTTGCCCATCATTTCTCCGTAACCGAAATGACGGTTTCCGGCGACCCGTTCTGTTTACCCGGCATCCGCAGGTCCAAAATCGTCTGGCAGACCAGGTGCAGCGCCGCCAGTCCGGCAATCAGCAGTTGCGTGGTCAGCGACCCCTCGGGCGTCATTTGGGAGATGATGAACATGGCGGCCAGGGCCACGCCCAGTTTCTTGCTCACGACCTGCTCCAGAATCGCCGTCATCGCAGCCATGGGTTACACCTCGTTTCTGCTTCGTGCTCTTCGCGTCCTTCGTGGTTTCACCGTCACCGTCAATCGAGTCCGAGGGCGATGATCTCGTACGTGTGGGTCGCGCCGGTACTGCCGAACTCGAATTTCAGGTTCTTGTTCGTCGTCAGTACGATTCCGCCGGCACTGGGATCGTGAAAGATCATCGTACCGAGGGCCGGCAGGGTCATGATATCCGAAGCGTTGGCGAACAGCCCGACCGGGGTCGTGCCGCCGCCGATGAGCAATGCCTGAGTCGGCGAGAGGTTCCGAACGAACAGAAACTTCAGGGCCGCCATGGTCAGGACATCCTTGCGCAGATTCAGCAGCGTGCCCGAGGCGTAGAGGTCCAGGACCTCGTTGGCCCCGAGGGCCAGGCTGCGCGTCGCGGCGTAGCCGACGTTGGCCTGGTTGGCGCCCGTGCCGTTCGCGAACGCGATGGCGCGGGACAGGTTCGCGATGAACGACTCGGCTCCGAGATCCGCCGTATCGACGTCCGTGATGCTGAACCCTAAAGCGATCGAGGCTGTGAGTGACATACGATCTCCTTTCCAAGAGTTTCAACCACGAAGGGCACGAAGCTCACGAAGAGAGAACTGCAAAGGGGTTTTCCCTTGGCGTTCTTCGTGTCTTTCGTGCTCTTCGTGGTTCATTGTTTTCGATTCCTCGCGGCTATAGACCAGTCCGCGCAGTCCGGGCATCGGCAGGGGCAGACTCCGCATCCCGGTCCGCCTGCCCCGCCGCATGGTTCACCTCGATCAGCGTCAGTCGATTTTCAGGAGGTGACCGAAATAGGCGTCGCAGATGAACTCGCCCACGTACTCCTGCACGCGGAACACGTCGCTCTGCGTCTGCTCCTCGCGATACTGAACGACGGTCTCCAGGCCGTTGACCAGCACGCCGGCCGGGCCCGTCCAGCGGACCGTCCGGCCCAGGCCGGGCATCGCCAGCGAGCCGTTCTGACGTTTGAAGATCAGGGCGTAGTCGTCGGACCAGATATCCGATGCGCTGAACGTCTGGCCTTCCAGGGCGGAGTCGTAGACCCCGTCGGCCACGAAGATGTTGCGGAGGTCCAGGATCTCGGCGATGTACTGTTTCCAGACGCTCGCGGTGAGTACCTGCGGATTGCTTGAGAACTTGCCGAGGATCGCCGTGTTGTGCTTGAGGTTCTTGTACGTCACCGGCCCGATGACGATCGAATCCGCCACCATGCCCGTATTCCTGCGGATCACCTCGACCGCGGCCTCCACGTGGCCGAGGACATCGGAAGCGGCGGCGTCCCAGGGGGCAGCGCTCACGTCGGTGTACAGGCTGCCGCCGGCCCAGGTCGTCGTATTGAAGATCGCCGCGGCGGCCCGAATCTCCTTGGCCATCTGCATGTGCGTCTTGACCACTTGAACGGTCTCGACCTCGGGACTGTAATCGTCCACGAAGCGTGCGCGATCCTTGTCCGTGAGCTGCCCTTCGAGGCCGTAATCCGCCGTGGTGTAACTCTTGTCCTCGCTGCCGAGAGTCACCCGGCCGAACATGCCGCCGTTGGCGTGCCGGTTGTCCACGGTCCGGGCGTTCTCGCGAGTGATCACGCTGATCGTGGCGGCCTCCTGGGGCACGTCGAGGACGGGAAGGACCTGCTCGGCCACGAAGTTCATGCCGTCCGGACTGAACTCGTGAAAGGCGACGCCCAGATCGGCTCTCGGCGTGCTCCGCGTTGCTTGTTGAATAGGCATTTTAGATCTCCTTTTTCATTGCCCCGTTTTCGGGATTCGGTTCGGGCAAAAGAAAAGCGGCAATCAGATGATCAGGCACCTGATTGCCGCTTTATCTTTCGTGGTGTCTCGCCCCGGGTTTGGACCCCAGCGCGAGCCCGGTTATTCGATTGTCATCAGATCGATCAGGCGGTGCCCTGCGCCACGCGGATCCAGTCCACGGTGACGGTGAAATCGTCGGCGTGGCCCGCCTTGAGGGCGATCGTCGGCACCAGGATCAGGCCCGCCGGGAAATCGGCGACCGCGATATCGATCGCCGTCATCGCCGTGCCGGACAGAACGCCGTTGAGATAGCCCTGAACGGTGGTCCCGTCGTAGTGCATCCCGACGGTGAAATAGGTGTCCGCCGCCTGCGTCACGTAGTCATCGTCGTGCTCGTTCTGCGCCTGGCCCGTCGTGTCGTAGACGAGGTCGACCTTGTCGCCGTCGGCCTCCTTGGCCTGGAACCCGATCGAGCCTTCCGTCTGAAGGGTCGCGCCATCGACGATCAGATCGCCCGTCGGAAACGCCGCGCCCAACATCAGACCGGCGAACCATCCGCACTTGGCGTCGGTGATCACCGACTGCTTGATGCGAATCTCGAAGGCCCACGGGGCCCCGCCCGACACCGTGATCGGGCAACCGGCCCACTGTATCTCGGCCGCCTCGTTGTCCGCCGTGGTGAACAGCTTCACCACGCCCTCTCCGGCGACACCCGGGAAAACGATGATCGTCGAGGAGGCGTCCCTGAAAACGCTGTCGGGGAGTTTCTCGCCGTGCGTGAAGTCCTCGTCGAGGAACGATCCGGTGAACGCATTCGCGCGCATCCCGCAGAGATTGAAAT
>Ga0315289_10001701_pt1 | contig 34152 bp, 38 predicted proteins | sample YL17G11_40_MG_FD_203452 | JGI IMG/M metagenome (GOLD analysis project Ga0315289, IMG submission 203452) | Sediment microbial communities from Yellowstone Lake, YNP, Wyoming, USA - YL17G11_40 | ecosystem: Environmental > Aquatic > Freshwater > Lake > Sediment | place: USA: Wyoming | collected...
TGGCTGCCTTCATGATTCTTCGAGACAAGAACAAGCTATGGGCTTTGACTGTTTTCTCACTATCAGGAGTTCTGGGTCTGATAGTTCTTAGCATGCCTAATCTCAAGGACCCATTGTTTCCTATGCTAAAGGTTTTAAAGTCCTTTTTATCGAAACCTTTATAAATTCGGTTATCTTACCCTTATCTTAGGTGATAAAAACATGGCTTATCAAAAAAAACCCGCAAAACACGAGAAAATAGAATCTTATGAACAACAAATCAAAAGGACCAGGCTCAAAAGAATACAAAGCTTACTTAACAGACCAGGCTTAACCCAAGAACAAAAAGAAACCATGCAAAGGTTTTACGGCTGGCTACAAAGAAAAGGCTTAAGACTAGAAAGCCAAAAAGCCTACCTGCAAAACCTTTTCTTATTATTTAGAGATATGAAGAGCGTTCTTGCCCCCTCAAAGAAAGATATAGACGACTACTTGGCTCTTGTAAGCCAACAATACAAACCGAAAACAGAAACCGAGAGAAGAAAATTCTTGCTGCTATTCTATGAGTGGTATTATGACAAGAAGCATGAGGAGATAGAGCTCCTAAAAGACGTAAGCGTAAAGAAGAGCAAAGGATTAAAACTCCCCGATGAGCTCCTAACCCCTGAGGAGATAAAGAAGATAACTCAGGTAGCCGATAACTTCCGAGACAAAGCCATCATAATGCTATTATACGAAACGGCCTGCAGGAAGGGGGAATTCTTAAAGCTCTGCATAAAACACGTAGAGCTAGAGGAAAGCAAGGGCAAAAAATACGGCTTCATAACTATACCTATGGGCAAAACAGACAGTAGAAAAATACCCTTAATTTACAGCTTACCCTACGTTATTAATTGGCTTAACAGCCACCCTAACAGAGATGACCCTAACAATCCCTTATTCATAACCCTGGGAAGCTACCTTGGGCAAAGCCTAGGAGAGGACGGATTAAAAATGCTGGTCAAAAGACTAGGACGAAGAGCAGGCATAAAGAAAAACATTTACCCCCACTTATTCAGACACAGCCGATTAACAGAACTAGCAAAAGAACTAACCGAGCAAGAACTAAAAATATTCGCTGGCTGGACACCCGACAGTAATATGGCAAGCGTCTACGTTCATTTATCAGGCAATGATGTAAGCAACAAAATCCTAGCGAACGCTGGCCTTATAGATTCAAATATTATAAAGAAAGGACAAAAGATCTTAATGCAAATCGAATGCCCAGGATGTCACAAACTTAACCCTAGCGATACTAAATATTGCTCCTGCGGCAAGGTACTGGACCTAAATGAAGCTCAAAAACTTATTGATAAAAGGGAGAAAGATAAGGATAGTGTTAGGAAAGAATTACAAGAACTACGAGAGCAACAGCGTAAAATAATGGTCCTTATCGCTGAGAATGTTGATAAGAGAAAGAACCTGTGACTATCTTTTATTCTTTATTTTTGCTTTTAGAATACATTCAGAATTTTTTTGCCAGAACATAAAGCCTAATTGGGAATTAATATTATCGGTATCTTTTCTTTTTAGCTCCTGATGTAAGGAAATAAGATGATAAATCCATTTTGTTGCTTTATCAAGACTCTTTTTGCTAATCCGACTCGTGCTGGAATCTGAGTATTCAAGTATTCGTTTATGGACGAAATGTCTTTCTATGACTTTGAAGTCTGGGTGGGTTTTAACATGATTCAGAAAAGAATAGAATATGATGTTTATAGTAATATCTCCACTCCTGCCACTTGCGAATAAGTGTTTATGATAAGAATAATAAGCTGCTAAGTAAGTTATTAGGATAATCTTAAAATCATAGTGCTTTGTTTTTATCTTTTGTATACTGTCAAAAATAATTACGGTTAGCTCCCGACTTTTTTTGAATGATTCCCTTTCCGATATTAATGGTGCTATGGTTCCTTCTTCAAATTGTTTCTTCAATTCTTTTCTCTCTTCCCTATATTTTTCCCCTTTGTATAATTTTTTGAGATTATCTTTAAGCAAGTTAAGGGTTACTTTTTTTTCAAACTTTATTCTTTCTTGCAAGAAACTTATTTCCTTATCATAGTCTTTTTTCAGTACGAACTTAAGATATTCTACGAATTTGATAGTCATTACATGTTCGTTTAATCTACACTCATATTCCTTACGATTTCTTTGAATCTTTGTTATGAAATTATTATTAGCCAAAATACTCAATCTTCTTGATATTTCTGCTTGACTTATTTGTAATTCTTTTTCTAATTGTTTTTGCGTTTTGGTATTGGGATAGCTCAAAGTTAGAATAAGAATGATTTCTGCAAATCTAGGTATGTTTAACACATCTTGTATTTCTTTTGTTTTTCTCTTTTTTCTCCAATGTTTTCTTCTACACTTAGCACATTGATCCGGATACTGCTTTTTTCTGGGAGTCCATGAGTGATCACAGTACTGGCATTTAATTTTTTGATATTTAATCATGTTCTATGTAATGTCTTTTTGGCTTTTTCTCGAGAGTAATAAAAATTTTAATCCTCAATGTAATACAACAAGTATAAATACTATATAAACTTATCGTTTTATACAATGGTTAAGGTTGTGAGATTGGAGGACGATGTCCACCTAAAACTAAAGCTTGAAAGTGTGAAGCGTCAGGTTCGTATGTCAGATGTTGTAAAAGAACTTTTGGGGTTAGGTAAAAAATAATGGTTCAAGAAAATAAAAAATCCGAATTTAGGGATATGAATTTCGATCAGCTTAAAAAATATTTGCAAAATCGCTGGCAAGATTTGACGCCTTTTGAACAGGACCTCCTGAAGCCGCTATTACGAGAAAGCTAGCTAATAAGAACATTTCGCCTTAATTGATTTGATTCCTCGGAAAAAGTCTGTCGTTGTTAACATACGGGGAAATTAGTGGTGCGGGTTGTTAGCTGCTGCTAAAAATTATTTCGTATCGACCGGCACCACTATCATTATTATGAAAGGAAATCGAAAATGAAATGCAAAAAAATAACTTATAATGATTTTGAAGGAAATCGAAGCCCAAGAGTTCTTTTGGGTCGAGTACTTTCTGAAGATGACCAATTTATCAATTTTCTAACCGGAAAAGGTAAAACTTATCGCATAAATAAGAATTGGGTTTTAAGCATCGAAGATAGTGATGCTGACTTCATTCTTCAGGGGGACGCGGTGGCTCTTGACAGCGGGGGTTTCTCAAAATGATTCCTCTTCAACTATCTCAAACTGGCTTTCGCTTCTGCAAGCTCAATGGTAAGATCCCTTGTGAGAAGGACTGGCAGAATACAAAAAACTATTCATACAACGACCCAGAGTTGACTGACTGGCTCACAGCAAGCAACAATATAGGTGTAGTCACAGGATACAACCTGCTCCTGGTGCTTGACTTTGATGACATGGAGTTCTATAACAAATATAAGGACAAGCTGCCAGAAACATTTACTGTCTTGAGTGGGGGAAGAAGCCTACCGCACATGTATTACATAGTCAAGGATTGCGACAGCGCGCCTAACTTTAAGCATGGAAAACTAGACATCAAGGGACTCGGAGGACAAGTAGTCTGTCCAGGAAGCAAAATATCCCGAGAGGACGGCACAATAGGAGAATACGTTGTAAGCAACAACATACCCATTTCTAACATAAGCTACAACCTAATAAAGAAATTATTCGGAATAAAAAAAAGCATAAGCCCAGAAAGGATTAATAATCTATTAAAAATCGGAGCAAGTCCTGGAGAAAGAAACGACAGCTACTTCAAACTAGCCTGCAGCAGAAGAAAAGCAGGAATAGATTATGAAACAAGCCTCAACGAAATAAAATTAATTAATAATAAGAGTGGTAATCCGTTACCAGACATAGAAATAATAAATTCAGTAAATAGCGCCTACAGATACCAAACCGAAGAAAAAAGGGAATCTAAGGAAAAGGAAGAAGATAATGATACTGGACCGATAGACCTTCCTCAACTTCATGAAACATTTAAGAAATGGCTTTACTTAAAGAGCACCAATCGACTAGATCTGATGCTAGCAGTTCATCTCAGCAGACTGCTTAAAGGGACAAAAATCTGGCTCGTAATAGTCGGAGGAAGTGGCGGACTCAAAAGCGAACAAATACGTACGCTAGACGATGACGGAAAAACAACTTACGTATTACAGGAGATAACACCAAACACCCTGGTAAGCGGCAACCCAATGGCAAGGGACCTAGCACCAGAACTAGATAACAAAACAGTCCTCATATACGATGCGGCAGTATTAACAAATCTCAACAAGGATGACAAGGCAAAAATCTGGGCGCAGTTCAGAGAATTATATGATGGTAACTGCAGCAAGGCCACGGGAAGCGGTAAAATAACCCATAGATACTCGGGACTTAACGTAACTCTAATAATGTGTAGCACAGGAGCCATTGACTCTCAAATATTAATCCACACAAACCTTGGCACTAGAGAGCTAATCTACCGACTAGAACCACTCGAAGAAAAGGAAGAAGAAGAAAAATTAATGAAACAAGTGCTCAAGAATGAAGAACACGAAACTCAGATGCGCCATGAATTAAGAACTGCAGTACAACTATTCTTAAAAGACCACGAAGTCAAAGAGATTAAAGTACCAGACAATGTCATGACAGTCATCAAAGAGTATGTTCATTTCTTAACAATTCTGAGAGTCAACCCACAACTAGACAGCTACTCCGGAGAATTGGTAGGAAGCGCAGAACCAGAATACCCTACCCGCATCTTAAAACAACTAAAAAGGCTCTACCAATGCCTCAAAAGCCTAGATGATAACTATCCTGATAAAACAGCTTTAGAAATTCTCAAGGAATTAAGAGATAGCAACATCAACCAAGACAGACTAAATGTTTTAAAGTTCTTAATCAAGAATCCTAATGAATCATTCAAATACCATGAGATAGGAGCAGCCGTTAGACTAGGCAATAGCACCATCAAAAGGCACTGCATGGTATTATGGAACCTAGGGCTTATTAACCGCACAATTGATGAAAGCCTCCAATACAAGGAAAGCTACTTTTGGCAGGTTAACAAGGAACATCATGTGGTAATAGGTATCAGCAAGGAACTGGAACTGCCAGACTTTGATAACTGCCGGTCTACTGTGGTGAGCCCTGTTGATGTACAGGAGGAGGACATTAAATGATGATTTTGGCAAAAACACGAATAAAAAAGGTGTCCAACCTCTCTGATAGGGTGGCGTTGTTGTTATCATCTCTTATTGTGTTGTTAGTGCTACACTTACAGAATCATTGGACAGGTATTTAGGTTGAAAAGACAAAATGGAGGTTTTGAGAACCATGAATAAGCCGTTAGAAGTTGGTGAGAAGTATTTGAGCATTAAGCTAGCAGGCCATGATTACGTGGCTGCTTTCAAGAACAAAAAAAAGAAGAACCCCAAGGAGCCAGACTACAAAGGGAATGGAGTTGCTGTATGGATCGCCACCAAGAAAGAGAATAAGGATGCCCCTAAGGTCTCTGAAGAAGATATACTTTAACTTGAGGAATGTTATGAACAAGTAGCAAAACCTGAATCACCAATATTCAGTGGTGTTTTTCAATGATTTAAGTTCAAAGGGCTTGTCAATATCGGTTTCCCTTAATTAAAAATGGTTTTGTCTATATTTAGACAATGAGAGGTTTAAATGGCAGAAAAATATGCCCATAAGGCAAAAATATCAAGAATGTGGCATTTTGGGCTTACCGCGGAACAATTTGTCAAAGCCAGAGAAAAAGGCATAAAACCAGAACATCTAAGACAGTTTGTAGAAACCTTCAAGACTGAGGTCAGTAATACCATTGATAGCAGTGATTGGAAGCGTCTTAGGAGTGTCATTGAGCGTACGCCAAGTTTGCAATTAACAGGTGATGTTGGTAGCGGCAAAACCTTCTTAGTAACAGAACTTATAAAGAATGATAAGAACCATGTATATATTGTTCTTGACGCGCATAATGAGTTTGATTTCCTGCCAGAAATAACCACCATTACACCAGACCTTAAGGAAAGCCACAGAATTCAGTTACCAAAGCAGCCCCAAGGTGCGATAGGGATGTTCAATGTTTACTACAACCTGATAATGAACCAGCAGTTTCCAAGGCATTATGTCGTGGTGATTGAGGAAGCCCTGCGATATAAGAATAATGGGATATTGAACCTTTTGGCTGAGTCAAGGAAGTTTTTATTCGTGTTAGCAGTAACCCAGGAGTTACTGACCGATTTCTGCCCTCGTATCAAGGTAGAGCCTTACAATGAGTTTAGGCTCTAAAGTTAGTCAAATGCAATCTATATCAGAGAAATTAGAAGATGGGCATAAACCTAGGAAGAGATGTCTGAACCCCCTCAGGTTCTATTATACTTATAAAGCTAATGCTCAACGATGCATCTAAGTTTAGTTTTCCTCGTACAAAAACCCTGTTACCTAAATATGATGAAAGTCTATCACCCAGTAATCTAAGTTCTTCATAACCTTCCAAACTAAAGATGGACTTCTTCTCAAAAATTTTTCCAATTAAAGCCAATTCTCCGCTTTTGTTTATCAATCTTATATGCCATTTTATATCTTCTAAAGTGAAGTAAGGAAAAAGATAAACATAATTCCCTTTTGCAGAATAGGTGTCTTTAATGATAAAAAGATCCTTATCCATACGTTCAGCGTAATTACTTACGGTAGATTGAGGAATATCAAAAACTCTACTCATTTCCAGTTCATAATATCTCCCGGGATAAGCAAGGATTAAAGCAAAAATTTGTTCAGAACGGCAATCAATTTTTTTCACACGACGAATGAATGTAGAATGGTTAGATAAAAAAGCTGCTTTTATCTCAGTCATTTTATCTTTAGCATGTCTGCCAAATTTAATCTCTTTCCCCCACACGGTTTCAATCACAGAATCTTCTTTTATTTTTCTTAACCTTTGTTTTATTTTAAGAATCTCGCCAACATCATCTTTCATCAATTCAGTATACTCTCTGTTATTAGCGAGATAATTGTTGAACTTATCTTTCAAGCCTGGTTTAGAGTAGTTCTCCCGTATCAATTTTTTCACTCGTTCACTTTCCTTTCTTATAATTTCTTTTTTGGGAGAATTAGTGTCATTCTCAGATATTTTAACCTTAAGACGGTCCTTGCTTGACTTACTCTTTACTATCTTTGAATCTAATCGCTCTATGAACCTTTGAGTTGCTTGTGTAGAAATTTCTTCTGCCGTTTCAATATCCAATCCTTTTTTCTTTAGTTCATCCAGAACGGGTTTTCTAACTCCATATAATAATATTAAGGTAAGTGCGTCCAAACTTATGTCTTTTGCGTTCTTCCAATATTCCGAGCGAAGCAAAATTAGTGTGTATGCGTCGTGTTCTTCTGTGTGGGGTTTTTCTGATTCGGTTTTGCCTATTAGGAAAGGTTGTGGTTCTTCAAATTCAATGCCGTATTCTTGCTTGAGGTAAGGGTCTCTTTCTTTGGAAATAGGAATACAATATTTATTATTGAATCTTTTTAATTTGATGTCATCAATCCATGATTGTATCTCAGGAAATAAACGTACTGCAGCAAGAAAACCCAATACTAAAAAAATAACTGTAAGGACATCTGTCATTTTTATGACGCGTAGCTTAATCTGTATAAATCTTCATCAGGATACTGGCTGGCTTGTTTCATAATATCCATAGAATTAGAAATGAAGATTGGTTTTTTGAAAGCTGGGGCTTTGCGAATAATACCGATATTATCGTATGTTATAACCGTTTTTGTCAAAGGACAAATAAGTTTACCTGCTTTAAAATCATCCACCAGTTCGTATCTTTTTAATATTTTTACAAAATCTCTTTTGTTAATAACTCGAACCTCTTCAGGTTTCATTACTTTATAAATAGTATACCCGCCGCCCACCAGAAAGAATCCTACCAGAAAGGATAATAATTCACTCAGCACCATTAAGCCACCTCGTCCCGTACTTAGTGTTTATATGAGCATATATAAAAAATTTACTATTTTAATATTCCCTCAAGACCTAGAACCGCGATCAATATCCGAGCCTCCAAAAGGAGCCTGTTGGGTGCTCGTTATTCTTCAAAGTCGTTATTCTTGAATTTGAGTGTTTTGCAGTTCTCTAATAGAATCCTGACTGTTTTCTCTGGGATTCCTTCAGGTGCATTTGCTGTTATTTCCATTGCGATTTTGACTTCTGATGCTGGAAGTGTTGCTAGGTGTTGTATCACTTCTTCTGCTATTTGCCCTGCATCTCTTGATAGTCTCATTGAATCCAAGTCTACTCTTCCGTAAAACCTCTTAAATGTCTTGGTTTTTGTTTCTTGAAGGATTTCTTTCTCAGATTTTTTCTGATAATCCTCAGGTGCTTCTTTTATTTTTGCTCCTTCTTTTTGTTGCTTTTGTTCTTCTTCTTGAGCTTGTTTTAAGGCAACTTCTTTTTTTATTAGTAGGCTCATAGAGTCAATGATGACGGCAGCTCCAGGGTTCCCAAATTCTAGGCCCAAATATTTCCCGCTTGCATCAATATTTGAGGCGTATCCGAAGAAATCTCTGCTTCTGAGGCCTTCTCTGATGCAATCTATTAGGACAGATGAGTCTTTGAGTCTTGGAAGGTATGGATAAGATGCGAAATACTCCCATAGCTGCTTCATATTGATGTGTTTTTTGTCTTTCCACAGCCACTTATCTAGCTCATTCTTAAGTAGCGCAGGCGACCATCTTATGATTAAGGACTCTTCATTTCTTATTTGTTTAGATGCTCTTGATATAAAGGTGCCTTCTCCTTTAGTGACTCTTTTGGCTTCTATCATAATTGGCTTTGTTCCTTCTTGTACAGGAACCAAAAGCCATATGTAAGCTTCATTTAGTCTTATGTTAACTGTTTTGTCTGCAGTACCAAGATTCTCATTTGCTTGTCTTCTTTGGTGAGCATCTAAGTTTAATGCTTCTTGATCATCAACAACCGAGCGCCATGCAAGATACCTTCTTACATCCACGTTTAAAGCTGAAATGACCTCATTGTCTGCTGCTAGAAATACTAACATGTTCTTGTATTGTCTCGGGATATTGCCTCTGCTTTCTAGTATCTGTTTAGCTTTTATTAATGCTTCAGACAACTGGCTATCCTTCTTATGAGGGGAATTGGGAGACAAAACAACCAATCTTGCTTCATCATCATCAGCGATGTCTTCACTTTCAGCACATAAGTGTATTCCGGAAAAGTCGCCTCTGTCTTTGAAACTATGCAAGCGCTTGACTATTTCTGAATAAACTTCTTCTTTATCTAGTCTTCCGGCTCTGTCATCCACAGTTTTTCTTAAGTTCGGATGAGCATCGTACCAAAACCTGTTGCCCTGATAATACAAGTATGTAGATTTCTGTGCCAATGTGGATAAAGCATCTTTGTAGGTAGCAATCTTGTCCTCTGGCTGCACGACTCCAAGTATTATTCTGACATCTTCTACTCCTCTATTCTTCTGTTCCTTGGATGAAGGAGCAGTACCTAGAAATATGGTTCTCGCTACCTTGCGAGCAGCTGAAACAGCTCCAAATCGTTGATTACTTTCATCAATTTTCTTAGGCTCAGAACGGTCGCCATCAACATCAGTATCAACAATACCGTTCCACTCGTCTGAGAGGTATCCTGTCAATTCATCCCTGACTCTTGGAAAATCAAGTGGAATGCTACCGGGCATTATCATAAATGATTTATCACCACTAATCCAAAGCTGATGGATTGTAGCTGCCATTAACCTTAGAACTCCTCTAGTCCTTTGAAACTTATCCAATGTTGACCAGTCAGAATACAGTCTATCAAACACTTCAGGATGAAGAGGATATGATTCCTTCAATCTTTCTAAATAGGATGCTTCTTTACATTCATCTGGAAATGCATCGCTATCTTTGGAATACATTTTACTGAAAGCCTGGCATACTTCCTCTCTGCCAAGATCATCCTTGCAGTCCTCAAACAGCCTTCTCCTAACTATTTCAAACCCTTCTTTAGAAGTTATTGGTTTCCAGACCGCTTCAATTCTCTTGAAAATGTGCTCAATTCTTTCGAGTGCAGCACTACCGCCTTCCCCGCCTATTTCAATGTCAGATTCAGGGATAGATGCAATAACCATGCTATTTTTGCTTCTTTTTACTGCATCAGTAAGTGCCTGAACAAAAGTCATGATGGAATCAAAAGTTCCTGAAGGTAAATCATTCTTCTTATAGATATTTCTAGTGTAAGCAACTAGCTCATCAATTAAGATAATGCAAGGACCAAACTGATTAAAAAGTTTTAAGAGACTATCTTCTCCCGGAGCTACACTCTTTTGGTCAGCTTCCTTTATAATTGCATACCCTTCTTCCCCTCCTAACTGGTAGGCCATATAACCCCAAAGAGTATTGGTCTTTATCTTTGTTCCAGCAATAACTCGTGGCTTAGCTGAATCAATATCTGTTCCGACAAGAACAGCAACATTTGCTTTTGGAATTTTTGTCAGCTCAACTTCTTTCAATAGCTCTTTCACTGTCTTATGAGACTCCATATTCTTACCAATGAATAAGTGATACAAAGCCAGCATGGAGTGTGTCTTACCACCACCAAAAGCAGTTTTCAATTGGGTTACAGGCTCACCATTAATATTTGCAGCTCTCTTGAGAGCTGTAGTGAGCAATATTCTAATACCTTGCGTTAAGTAAGTCCTATCAAAGAAATTAACAGCATCTTGGTATTCGGGCTCAGCATTGCCAGAGACAACCTGTGCGAGATTCGCAGCAAACTCTGCCTGTTGGTATTGTCCTCCCGCTACATCCTTGTGTGGAACAATTATTTCTCTCCATGGTTTTAACATTTTAGTACCCTCCTATAAATCATTAAGCGTCTTTTGCTCCTTATCTTTGAGTTTCTTCTTTGTTGATTCTGATATTTCTGTTGCAAATTGAGCTTTATCAGTAACTGATTGCCACGACGAAATCAGGTTATTATACGCCAAACCGTCTTCCATCCATCCATTTTTTTCACAAAGAGCATAAAGCCTGTAAGACAATTCCTTTACTGGCTCCGAAAGACCTCCCATTTTTTTAAGAATACTGGCTGCCCCAGCTTCTCCCTTGTCTTCCAAAGCCTTAATTAAGTATTGGACACATTCCCAAATAGTTAGTTTCTTATCAGTTGTCGGATCCCAATCAGAAATAAACTCATTTCTCTTCAGTAATCTAACTTTCCCCGCTTTAGCATAGAGTACTCCTGCTTGTTCGAGAGCATTAATTGCTGTTCCTTTAGCCGTTGCAAGAGTGTTAGCGTCACCAAAAGGAGCTTCACTCCAGCCATATTGTTCATACCAAGCTATGCAAAATCGTGTTTCTTTATCCATGTCAGATTCTTGCTCAGTTAAGTAAGAATCCAATTCTTGATTAATTATTTGCAATGCAGTTCGTATAGTCATCAGTTCTCCATCTGCTTCTAAAACTTTTGAATATCTCGAGAATATACCCATTCCCGGTCCTATTGCGGATTGAGCCATGTCTACCGGAGCAATACCCGCATGCTGAAGATTTTTTAAAGCACTCGGAAGTTCCTTTTTAAGCGCATTAATAAAATCCCGTCGCGTTGAAATGATAGCTGCATCCGATTTTATTCTACATACAATAATTATTGATGAGGCTAAAGCATTTGATTTGTTACCTCTTTGTCTTGCAGCCCTTTCAGTTCTCATTGGCCAAGTGCCGGTAATCATAAAGCCTGACTTCAGGAGTCCCTCTAACATTTTTTCCCAGCCAGTGGAAGACCTTTTACTATCTTCTTCATTATTTTCGTCTTCCTCTTGTTTGAATGCATAATAAACTGTTAATGGATAAGATGGATCAACTTTCTTTTTCATTAACGAGAAAAATTGAATCATACCATCCTCAAAATGTTTCTCTGATTCTTCTTTGTTTCCATCAAACATTCCAGGATCCGCTATGAGTTCACCAGCTTTTGGAGTCATAAGAGTGCTAAAAATGTCCGGATACTCTGATTGCAGAGTTCGTCTTAACCAAATATAAAAGAAATCCGATAAATTTGCATAACCAATATTATCATAATAAGGCGGATCTGTCGAACATATTACTTCTTCAGCTTCATAAAGTGCCTTCGTGGCATCTAATTGCTTAGCTTCACCTGGCGGCATATCTGCAGGGTATCTATCTAAAAATTCAGCAACCCAATCTACATGATTAGACCAATTGCCTGGAGCATTTTCAAGAGGGTTAATTTCTGAAAAATCCCAGCTCATTTGGAGTGTTTGTCTTGGAAAAGTCCATTTTACACCTTCTATTGTTGGAATCCATGAACATAATGTTGAGTTCCATGCTGCAAGTTTATCTAGGGCAAATGCTAAGTAGGTTTTTACAGCTTTTACATACTCAGTACTACCACCATCTTTTTTGATTTTATTCCCAACTTCCTTTATAAGTTCGGAATAAGTAGTCAAAACCTTTAATTGTCTTTTTGAAAATAATTGTGAAAAATCAGTAATACCATATTTCTGAATCCTAAACCCTAATGCGATGTCTGGAATTTTGCCTGATGGGGTCCAATCTAAATCTATTTTTTCAGCTAACTGTTGTTCGTCTTCGGATGCAACGCGATATTTCCGTCCTTGTTTAGTATCTTCTATAGTAGCAATTAGTTTGTAAACAATTTTTCCTTTCTTTCCTTGAGTCCTTATGTAATCAAGAGGTATCGTTGCTTCGCAACAAATACATTTAGCACCGGTTCTTGATACTGTTGCCGATGGAGCGTTATCTTTTCCGTAAATAATTTCAAATCGCTCTATCTTATTATGTTTAACAATTGGTTTAAGATAACAAGGTCGGGATTTTCTCTTTGACAGCCAGAAAGATGCAGTCAATGGTAATTCACAACCACAAGCTGGATTTGGGCATTTAACACTACGCATCCAGATATAAATACTAGGATTAAATGAAGAATTAGGATTTCTGAAATATTGTGATAACTGTTTTTCAGCCTGCTCCTGAATCCCTTTACCGTAATATCTTATATCTGAAGCCAAGCCTTTACATCCAATCCAATTCCCTTTAATTTTTGAACTTTTCATTTCTGGATTAATCGGTTCCTGACCTAGAAATTTAGGAGGAATTTCAACAACTCCTTTCTCTATTAATACAGCCACCGGATTATAGTCACTAGCACAAACCTTCAAGCCGAGTCTTTGCGCTTCAAAAGGAATATTTCCTCTGCCGCTAAAAGGGTCAATAAATATAACCTTTTTATCAACATATTTCGCAATTTCTTCTCTTGCTTTTTCTAAAATTTTCTTATTCCCCCTATTCTCCCACCTAACAAGTCCTTCAATTATTTTAAATAATCTATTTCTTTCTTTGTCTGCTTCTTTTTTTGGTAAAGAATTGGATGGATCATCAACAATAGATGAAAAAGCTACGGACACGCACCCTGCCAAAGGACGCTTAGCCCACCAAGGATGTAATGTTGATGTGTGACCTTTTCGAGGTACGGAACTCTCATCTAAACATGCTTGATTTATCAATTCCAAAGGTATTGCAACTTCAATTAACTTTTTCTTATAGGTTCCTTCTGTCATCTAGGTTCCTCAGATTTAGCTAGTAACTTCTTTATGTCGAAGTTTACGCTTGTTACGTCAAAGCTTATCTCTGTTTTGTCAAATGGCTTTCTTACGTATTTTGCTGGGTTTGAAGTGTCGTTTTCTACTTCAACTATTGCTAGTATGTATCTGTTCGGGTTGTCTTGTGCCACATTTTTGCCTGTTTTTATCTCATTGCTGGTGCAGGTCACTATATCTGCTCCTTTGACTCTCCCTTTAACTTCTATGAAGAATATGTCTTTTGTTTTTGGGTCTATGCTTTCTATGTCCCAGCCATAATTGTTTTCATGGACGTCTTTTGGGTCTCTTCCTAGTATTCTTTCTGTTTTCATGACTTCTTCCATTGCCAGGAGCTCTGTTTTTATCCTGTTTGCTTCATTTTTTGCATAGTCAGGTATTTTGCTTGAGACCATTGATTCTGGTATTACTAGTGCTCCTCCTATTACGAAGGGTTGTTTGTTAATTAATTTCTCTTGTTTCTTAAGATCCTCGGTCCTGGCGTTGAGCCTTGCCTGCAGTTCATCAGCCATTTGCCTCGCTCTGCCAGAGTTCAATCCTACTCTTTCTTTGCCAATAAGTTCTTTATCTTTTAGTTCATTTGCTCGGTTATCCCAGAAGAATATCTCTTTTGTGAGCCTTTCCTTTACTGCTTTCATTGTTTTTTGAATGTATTCCTTTCGCCTTAGGTCGACTATCTTAAATTCTTCAGGCACAATACTTGTTAGTGCATAATCAATAACTGTTTTTTCAGGGGTGTTCTTAATCCAGTCTTCTGTAAGCATTTTTTTGTCAAACTCTCCTAGTTTAGGAGCTCTGCAATCTAGGTAAGGGGCATATCCTGCATTTATTATCTTTCCTGACTTTGTTAGGAATATGAAGTTCATTTGCCTGGATACTGTCTGATTTGATCCGTCACTTGTCTTTCTCTCATCATCTATCTCGTGCTCCATGTAATACAATAGCGCTGGTTCCTGAAGCTTTCCAGATGTATCTATTAGCACAGATCCTTCTCTAAGTAAGGAATAATGCTTATCAAGAGTTATTTGAAGCACTGCGTCAAATAATGGGCTTCCCGGACATAGGAAGTGGGCTGTGGGCTTGGATTCAACATTAATTAATTCCTTATCAAAACACACTCTTTCATAAGAATTAAGGATTTTCTTGGCATTAAGCTTGTCTTTTTGCCTTATGATGGCAGGAACATGCCTTATTTCATAACGGTCTTTTTCACGTTCAGTTATTGTTCCTCCTAGTAGCTTAAATGCTTCGATGAAGAAGGCAGCTATGAAGTGTGGTTGCAGTTTTCTAGCATTGGCCCTTTCTAGTTCCTCCCTTATTGCTTGAATATCTGATCTTGATAAAGAGGTCTCTCCTATTGCGTTCTGCTTTAATACTTCGTTTATTTTATCTAAGTCTAGCACTCCCTTGACTTTTTGTCTGAGCTCTTCCCTTCTTTTAGGGTCTTCTCCATATCTTATAGCGTCAATAAGCATTTCCTTTAGGCTCTTCTCTCTGAATACCTTTCCAAGAACATCAAATACGCGACCATCTAAGGCTTTTCTTTGTTCATCAAGCTTATTGAATAACACTAAGAATACATCTCCCTCCCTAGTGTCTGAGGCAATAAGATTCCATAGGAAACATACTTCGGTTTGCCCGATTCTGTGAATACGGCCAAATCTCTGTTCAATCCTATTGGGATTCCAGGGAATGTCATAGTTAATCATCAGGTTCGCCCTTTGAAGGTTAATTCCTTCTCCAGCTGCATCAGTTGCAACTAGTACAGATACTGCTTTGTCTTGAGTGAATTTATCTTGACGTATTTTCCTTTCTTCTCTTCTTACATCTCCATGTATAGTTACCACTGCTTCTGATTTGCCAAGTAGCTTGCGTATCCTATTTTCTAAGTAAATAAGAGTGTCTTTATGTTCTGTGAAAACTATAAGTTTTCTTCTGTGCCCGCTGGCATCAAACATTTCTTTATTGTTGTCAAGAATATCTCTTAACGCATCCCATTTTGAATCTCGTTCACTATTTCTTATGACTAAAGCATCTTTCTCTAGTTTTTCAAGCGTCTTTATTTCTTTTTCAAATTCAGGAATGGTCTCTGATACTGTTGCTTGATCAACAATTCTCTCTTCAAAATGCTCTGATTCAGTATCAGGATTATCATCATAATCTTCAATGTCTTCTTCAGAAAAGTCATAGAAGCTGTCGGTTTTTTCCTGTAATTTACCTTCCTTAATTAAATACAACTCTTGAAGTTTTTTTTGTAAACGCTCCTTTCTTCTCTTTAGTGATTGATATATTGCCTCAGGGCTTGAGGCAAGCCTTCGCTGCAGAATAGTTAGTGCGAAACCAATAACATTCTTTTTCTTTTCACTTTTTGATTCTGCTTTATTGAACTCATCTTTAACATAATTAGTAACATCCTGGTAAAGCTTACTTTCATCAGGAGATAAGCTGAACTCCTTAGTAAAAGCTATTCTTTGCGGGAAGAGCTTTGTTTCATCAAATTTTAGCAAGTCTTCTTTAACCATTCGTCTCATTATATCAGAAACATCAACTTGATGCACACCACTCCTAAACTTTCCCTCGAACCTATCACGGTCTATCAAAGCTAAAAACAGCTGGAAATCTTCTTCTTTTCCATTATGAGGTGTTGCAGTCATAAGTAGCAAGTGTCTAGTGTGGTCCCTCAGGATTTTTCCTAGCTTGTATCTTTTGGTTTCGTTTACTTTGTTTCCAAAGAAGTGAGCTGCCATTTTATGAGCTTCATCACAAACACAAAGGTCCCAATCCTCAGCTGAGACTTTAGCTTGAAGATCTTCATCTCTGCTTAATTGATCAAGCCTAGCAATTACCATATTCATTTCAGTAAAAGGATTTCCGGTTCTTGCGGTGTCGATTCTATCCCTGGTTATGAGTTCAAAATCAAGATGAAATTTGTCATAGAGTTCATCTTGCCATTGTTCTACAAGGCCACCTGGTGCAACAATCAGACATCTTTTGACATCTCCTCTTACCATTAATTCCTTTATTAGTAACCCTGCCATTATTGTTTTTCCTGCTCCAGGATCATCTGCAAGCAAGAATCTCAATGGTTGCCTTTGTAGCATGCAGTCGTAGACAGCGGTTATCTGATGCGGATAAGGAGTTATTTTTGATGTATGAACTGCGAGCAAAGGGTCAAATAAATAGGCTAAATTTATTCTTTTAGCCTCACTAGCAAGTTTGAATAGTGCAGGATTCGCATCGAATGCCCAAGAAATTCCTGATTGAGCAATTTCTATTTTACTTTCAGAATCTCTGCCAATAATTTGTTCTTTTATAGTGCCATGAATGTCTTTGTATACGACCGTGACGATGTCGCTTCCGTGCCATTCAACATTAATCACAGTAATTGGGCCTTCAGAACTTATGCCCTTCACAATAGATCCTGGTTTTATTTCTTCAAGCGTTCCCATCTTTTACAGCCTAGGTATCCCCCCTGCGTCTGTTAATAATCTCTTATTTATAACTTTTTTCTGTTTTATGCTTGGATTCAGACATATTTTATGCCTTGAGGAGGAGCTAGTCCTTTTATCTCTTCAGGCTCTTCAACTTCTTCAAGGTTTGATATGAAGAACACACTCTTGAATTTTTCGTTTGTAGAAATCCACTTGGAAGGCCGGTGCTTTGTATCTTTAGAAAAAATCTCTGGATTAAATGCTTCCATTTCTTTTACTAATAGAAGATCTCCTTTGTAATATCTTTTTTCCCCAGATATTTTAATAATTATCTTTGCTGGGTACCGGAGATTCTTTTTAACAACGACAGGATGTCTCCAAATTAAGTATTCTTTTTTAGATATATCTAATGCTTCCTGGAAAGGACCATTTTTATCTTCATTATAACATGTATAAAGACCCATCATCTTTAATAACCCCCAAGTATAAACATCAGCAATCTTCCCTTATTCTAATGTTTTTCTGTTTTTTACGAATATTTATATACTTTCAAATACTTCCTCACTTACAAAATGGCAACAAATAAACCCACTATAAACGCTCTAAAGAGAATGACAGAACTGATAGATGGATTAAATGCTAACTGCAGTAAAGAAGTCATTGATGAGTTAATTGCTTGGAATAGGCTATTAAAAGTTCATATAGGACAGCAAAAGAAACAAGGCGGTCTTTGGGAACAAGATTGTTATGAATATGACCCTAATACCAAGAAGATTAATAGGATAAGAAAAGGTAAAATAGTGCATTCACACTAGATCTTATTCTGACTGTGGTTTGAGATTATTAATTATTAACCCTCACACCCATATCCATAAAATATTTGTGTAGTGTGTTAGCTAGGTTCTCTATGTGCCGCAGGTAGGTTGTGTTTGGTCTGAATATATGCTTTTCTTTCTTTATCATTCCTGCTTTCTTTAGCCTTCTTATTAGGAGTTGCCATTCTTGTTGCTTCATTTCTAGCTCTTTCATGACATTTTTCCATTCGGAGTCGTGCAGTCCTCCTGGCTGGCACATCTTCTCAAAGATCTTCTTGGCATTAGTTCTGTAGGTTACTACGCTTTTGTTTTCTCCTTTTGCTGGTCTTATCCTGTAGATCAAGGTTTCAAAGATATAGTCTGCATCCAGAAGCTGTTCGTTGGGTTTTATTTCTATTGTTGTTTTTGTCTCAGTTCCTTTGGGCATTTATTTCACCTTTTATTTTTTCAATTAATGTTGCCCACCTAATAACTATTTCCCACAATGTATTATTAAGTTATAACTAATAAATAAACTTTTGTGTGATGTAATATCTAAGTCATCTAAAATAGGAAAGGGCCAGTAATTTATTAGTCATTATGCAGCCTCGAATACTGGTCCTAGCAGGATTGTTGACCATCAAGGCGGCTAAACTTAAAGGAATAAGCCAGAGGTCTTATTACAAGCATTATAACGCAAGAATCAGTTAATTCAAAGGTTCATAATCAAATTATGATTATGTGAGGTTTATGCCAAGAAAGCCAAGGAACAACAAAAAAAGGGAAGACCTTTGTCCAATTCTGGACAAAGTTTAGATACTCTTAAGAAGGTTTCTGATAAAGCTGGCATTAGCAGGGGTAGTGTTGGTAAGGTTGATTATCTTGAGAGGCGCATGGTTAATGAAGGATTCAGGATTGAGAATGTCAAGGTTACGCGGCGTTACACCATTAGTGAATTGCAGCAGAGGCTTAATTATAAGTAGCCAATAATCGTAACTAAGTCCATAATGATGCTAGGTAGGAATAATCTTGTCAAAATGCATACAGATAGGACTTTTTCATTAGTAATTTGAGCTTCCTTATGTGTTAAACGCAACTATGGGGAAAATCGATTAATGTATGGAAAACGATGCTTAGAAGGCTTAAAACGGGCATTTTCAGAGCGCTTTCATGTTCTCCCACGTACCCCACGGGCAGCCTCTCGGTCCAAGAGTATGAGTTTTAACAGCTCAGCCAATTCTTCCCTACTCTCCAGCTCAAAACGAATGATTTCTCCATCCTTGTTCTCATAAACATAAGCCATGGTCTTATCCGGTCATACCATCGGTGGTTTATATACTGCTATGCTTTTTTTTCGGAGAAAGTTAAGAGAAAGCGGAAAAATTACTGTTAGAAGCGCAAAAATGCAGTAAGGTAATGATAATCTTGTCAAAATGCATGGAGATAGGACTTTTTCATTAACAAATTGATGTTCCTTCGTTGTTAAATCCAACTATGGAAAAAACCGATAAAGACCTGAAAAACATGGCTTACAAGGCTAGAAAAGAGTGTTTTATGATTTATTATTCATTCTTCTAGCTTTACTGGCTTCTTCGCTCCCTTACTTCTTGAAACTTTTTTAACTCTGCCTTTAAGTCCTACAAGAATCAATGCCAAGATTATTCCTGCAATCATCAATATAAGCCCAAAAACAGGTCTTTCTTCGGTAGTTCCACCAACTACTGCTCCTGTGATTTCTGGAGTTTCTGGCACTATTTCGGAGGTTTGAGAAGCGTTTTCTTCGGCTTTTAGGCTTTCTTGAACTCCTTGGATTGATAGGTTTGTTTCTTCAACTGGCTTTACTTGCTCAACTGGCTTTGCAACAACAGCAGCAGTTATTGTCTGGTTTACAGTGCAGTTCCTGGTATTAGTTTTTTTAGCGCTCAGTGTCGTGTGAGTGCAGTTCTGTGTTTGTTTTCCGTTTATACATTCACTCCAGTTAGTGCAGTTCCAGAGCTGTGATTCAGGAATAGTGGACCCTCCTCCGCCTCCGCCACCACCGCCTCCTCCGCCTCCGCCACCACTCTTGGAGCACTGAGACTTGTCAAAGGTGCAGCTGGCAGAACAGATAAGAGTTCCCGTAGTATACCCTAAGGAAGCACATGTTTGTCCATTCAAGTTTGAGCCATCACATTCCTCATTATTATTGACTATGTTATCGCCGCAATAAATGTCTTTTACAGTAATAATTGAACAGTTTGCACTACAATAGGTGCAATTACCATGAGAAGGTGGAGTGCAAACAACACTGTTATTTAATCCAGCATCACACTGTTCTCCTGATTGAGTTATTCCATCTCCACAATAGGGTACTACTTCATATTTACATGTGCAGTTGGCTAGGCAGACATCATTTGTTTGGATGTTTCCGTCATTACAATCTGAGTTTTGGCTGCACGCAGCTCCACAAATGATCATGTTACAAGTATGCATTATGATAACACTGCCATTAGTGCAGATATCACTCTGCTCATTACAAGTGCTCGTGAATAAAGCCCTATAATCCCATGTATAATGGTAGTTGTCTGGATTATTATCACAAATCGCAATGCCTAATATATTCTTACTTGAGCAGTTTCTCGGAGCTGAAATACAGGCATCATTAACTTCGTCACAACGCTCATTTACTGTGCAGTAAAGATTGTCAGAGCAATCCTTTGTAGGACCACTGCAAGCCCCATTAGTGCAAACATCCGGATCGGTGCAGAACAAACCATCATCAGTACATGGAATACCATCCGCCATGTTGCGCGAATTATTAGTACCAATGAGCCTAACATCGGTTATTATATAAGAGCAACTTTTATTACTACAAGTATAATTACGATAATATTCCTTTTTTATTTCCCTTTCCACACAAGCAGATGTTACATTGCAAGGGATTCCAATAATGGTCCCATTAGACAATTTTTGAAGACAGCACTTTACAATCATGCCTCCGAAGAAATAAGGAGATGGAAGACACTGACCGGTCTGTTCATCCCAAATCCCGCCAAATTCATCATACCACCAAACACTCCCACCATTATACCAGCCATTATGAGAAGCACAATTCTCTACTAAAGATTGTGGAATTACAGAATAATCATAACAAGAACCATAAAACATTGACCAAACCTGGCTATTATAACAACCTAAACCAGCATTGCAATCACAGAAATGCAATGTTGGATAACCAGGCAAGACATTAATTGTCTCGCCGAACTCATTAACAGTAAGAGGAAAAAGAGATTGGCTAGCATTACTACAATTCATTGTGAAATTAAGAATGACATTGACACAACAAAATCCTGCGCCCGTACCATTTTGATTATATGGACTTCCTATCGGACAAAATGTGGGACAGTCAGGGTCAGACGCCCCGTAAGTAAAAAGTGTTGTGGAGTTGCATCTAAAGTCTGGCCATAGACCTGTCCATTTGCTAAAAAGATCATCAAGCGTAGGGTCTCCTGGTTGAACACAGCAATCACAAGCCCCAGAGCTATTAACATAACCATGATGACAAACCTGTGTGCTATTAGTGCTATTTGCAGCTAATACGTTGTTAGATGTTAATATGACAATAAGAATAGATATAGTAATAAGCATAGTAGAAAATAATTTTGCTATGGAAGTACTTTTCATCAACAATCCCCCGAAAAGCAAATGTTTGCGCTGGCGGATTCAATCAGATTATTGAATCTTTGTTTTCCCAGGTAAGTGAGAAATATTGCTTGGTTTATAAATATTCTTGAACTATAGTAAGCGACAAAAGTAAACTATAAATACTAGTTGTGTTATTAAGAGGTTATGCTACACATAACTCAACGTGAACTGATAGTTAAATTGTCTAAGCAACATAAGAAACAGCAAGAAATTGCTGAAATAATTGGCTGTAGCCAACCAACAGTTAATTATTGGCTGCAAAGAGAAAAGCAAGGCTTTTCTCTAGCGACCCGACCAAGAAGCGGTAGACCTACACCATTAACCAAGAAAACTCTTGCCAAATTAAAGGCGGAATTTACAAAAGAAGCAAAAGCTGCAAACAAGAATTACTGTTCTATTGACGTGAAAAGATTCTCTGAAATAATCGAAAAAGAAACCAACAGAAAGTATTCAACAAGGCACGTTGAAAGAACATTACACAAACTGGCTTTCTCCAGGATAACCCCAAGACCAAAGCACATTCTAAATGATCCAAAAAAAGTAACTGCCTTTCGAGATAAATTTAAAAAAAACTTGAAACGAAATATTTGGGTTATGAAATTATCGCAATAGACGAAGCAAGCTTCCAACTAACAACAACTTACAAAAAAATTTGGTATCCTCGAGGAGAAACTCCTCGAGCAGCATTCTTTTGGAGCAATAAAAAACTCATAACCTTCGGAGCATTAACAAGTGACCATAAATTTTTTTATGATTTTTATGATGCACAAAATAGCCTGACCTTTAAGCATTTCTTAAGAAGCCTATTCGAAAAGCTAGACAAGAAAAAGAACTATGTTTTAATCTTAGACAATGCTGGATTTCATAAGACACAATGCGTTAAAAGGCTTTTTGAGGAATATCCGAATATAAGTGTGGAGCATATTCCTCCTTATTCTCCTGAATTAAACCCAATTGAGACATGTTGGAAAGTAACTAAAAATTCTGTGACAAAGTCACAGTACTTTACAAAAATAGAAGATATGCAAGAAGCTTTGGAAAACTTTTGGGCAGAGCATATTTTTATGCAAGAATTTATAGGATACTTATGTCGTTAACTACTATGAAGGTCATCCTTTGAAATCTTACTAATCCCATTTAGGATTTCTATTAATCGAAATAATTTTAAACTTAGAATGGCAGTAATCCTATGTTTTCTGCCTTTAGGGTGCAATAGCTATCTGGACTTGTAGCAAACCTAGCCCTCCGGGGGCGAGGGTAACCCTTTTTATCATAATAAAACTTACCCATATTTAACCACCCTTATTACTTTTTCTTAAGTATTGCTTTCTGGCATATACCCACCAAACCACTATGATTATAATGCTATCAATAAACCCTAATAAGCCCAAGATGAAAGGTAATATAAGGCATAGAATTATGAGTATTATCCATGGGGTTCCTGGTTTTTTCTTTATAATGTCAATTAAAGTCAGGATATAAGCTATTAATGGAACTAATCCAACAATTAAACCCAGCCCTATATATGCAAAAGTTCCTAAACCTGTCATTTCTGGTCTTGCACCTAAAGTTGTTTCAGTTTCGTTTCCTGACCAGAACAAACTAGGAGAAACAAAAATCAGGTAAAGAACATTAATTGCTATGATTATGGTTATTATCAAGGTTGAGGGCTTTTGTAACCACTTCATAAATCAGGGTAAGTAAGAAGATTATTTAAATATTATCAAAAGAGGGGGTTTATTCTTGGAAGTGGCATCTTAACCCCCTCTCGTTTCAGCTCCTTTTTTTATGAGATTAAGCAATTCTAACAACTCTTCAGGGCTTTCCAGCTCATAATAAACCCTTCCATCAGTTGTTATTATCTCATATGCCATAACGCTCTATAAGGCAGGGGGTTTTAAATAATGCTATGCCTTTTTTTCGCAAAAGCTTCAGAAAAAACGAAAAATTAAATATAACATCTCTTATTCTGCATTTTTATGAATACTAATAATCCCTCTCTATTGCAAAAATATCTTCAAAAATATCTTATTACTGCACCTGAAAGCATTAAACAATTTATCTTGAAAGAATGCGAAATCATATTTGATGATTCTACAACAAAACTATTTTTGAATGGCGTTCATGGTTGGCATGCAGGAATCGTAAATGGCAAGCATCTAATTAAGTTTGAAAATGCTCATCCCAAAAAAATGACCTTCTTTCACGAAATTGCACACGCTTATCTCAATCATATTGTCACATCTAATGAAGAGATTTATAGAAAGCAAGAAGAAGAAGCCAACCATCTGGCACGAAAATGGATTAATTAGATTTTTAATGGCTAGTAGTAGTCAGGAGCTTAAGGGCTTTCTTCCCTTTGACTGTTAAGCTAAAGTACTTGTACGTGTGGGCTTGAGGAGTGAGTGACTCCACATATCCTTCCTTTATGAGCTCTGCCAGGGCGTTACTGACATTGCTGATGCTTATCTGGCATTCAGCAGCAATCTCTTTGGGGGTTCTGGGTTCTTTAAGAGCTTTAAGGATGGCAAGACGCCTTTTGCCACGCTGGAAGAAGCTGATAATATGATAGTCTTTCTTCATAAGAAGAAGCATGGTTATCAATGTTTATTTAGATAGTCATCACTGACTTACTAATTAATTACCAAAAGATTTATATAGTGTAAAAAGAAAAAATTGATGAGGTGATAAATTATGGCGAACATAATAACAAAAGAAAAAAATATGATGCGTAGGGTAAGAACAATCATTCAGGTTTTGGCCTTAGTATGTTTACTTATAGCATTACTTAACCCATTATTCACTTTCGGCGCAATAATTGTTGGTTTTGCTTTAATCCTAATATCCATGTTTATTGGTTGGTATTATAAAAATAAATAATTTTGGTAAACCATTAAGCGACATCTGCCGATAATCGCTGACTTTGAGGAGGGGTAAGCAATACTCCTATGCTTTCATTTCCTCTAGCATCTCATGAACAAAGTCCAAGAATAGCTTTTCGCAGATGATTTGCTCTTGATTGCTCATATCACTCCCTCCCTCTTCACTTTCTTTATATTCTTCTCAAGCATTTTCACCAGTTCCGGCTGCATATACCTGTAATTGTCAGGTATGTCAAGGACTATTATCTTTTTCTTCAAGTAGAGCTCAGGATATAGCAGCCCGATCTCTTTTCTGTGAGCTTCTTCCATGACTATTACTACATCTGCCCATTCCAACTGCTCCCTAGTGAGTGGCTTTGGGTTGTATAGGCCTGCTGACCTAGTATAATATTTATTCCTAAAAACCCTTTCAGCGGTCTTGCTCCTGTTGATGTTCTGAGCGCAGATGAACAAGACTTTGGTTTTCATCTTCTCACCTTTAAACGAAATCTCTTGCCTCCTTTCATCCCTTTGAAGTCATGCTCGAACAGTATTATCTGTGCCTTGAGCGGCAGTATTATTCCCAAAAGCTGTTCTCTGTTGGGTAGGCTCATTATTGCGAACAAATGGGCGTCTATGACCAGCGGCAGGTTCTTCTTTGTTGATTCTCTCTTCATCAGGATTTTCATTAATGCTGCAAAATCCCTAGAGCTTGTGCTTCGATTATCTTCCAAGTAAGGGTTATCCTCTACGTTCTTTCTTATCTGCTCTTCATCAATGAATATCAAGTCCAAGTTATTTTTGAAATCATCAATCTCTCCTTCCAGACTTATCTTGACTCCAGGAACTTCACTAGCTATGCTTTCCCTCAGAGCATTAAATAATATGGTCTTTCCGGAGCCACCAGGGCCACTTATCAGGTTTAGCCTGTCGCTGAACTTAAAGACGCGCTTGCCTTTGAATAGTTTATAGCCTTTTAGCTCTATCTTCTTGATTTTCATGCTTCCACCTTCTTCTCAGTCGTTCTTGCACTCCCAGCTTTCTGGGATGGCTGGCTCTGGAAGAGGATTACTTATTCTCTCTTTCTTCCTTCTGGGAAAGAATCCTGAGATGTTGAAGATTATATTTTCTGTTTTTCCTTCTCTCAGCATTATCTCAAGCTGGTCAAACCATTCATTCTCCTTTTTGAATAATAATTGTGTTATTAACTGCCAGTCTCGGTTTCTTATCCCGAATTTAAGTTGAACATAAACATATTCCAGTAATATTCCTAGTTCATGGTCCTCGGTGCCTGTTATCTTCACAATTCCGTCTTTTTCTTCGAATATATCCATTTTTCAAATCATCATATTAGCCAACATAATCAGGCACTTCTGGCAGGTGCACCTCAAGCTGCTGCTCATCCTGCTTTGCTCCTTGCTGGCTTCTGCGCTTCTGCAAGGTGTTCTCAATATTAATTATGTCAATGATCCTGCCCTTATCCCTTACCCCAACTGTAAATACCACTGTGTCATCAAGCTCTCGTTGAATGTTGCACATCTTCTTTATCACATCTGTCTTGCTTATTCTTTCAGTTTTTGCCTTCATTTTCAAGCCCTCCGCATGCCTATGGCTAGTTAGGAATGCCTTCTTACGTTGCAAAGCAAATATTTTTCAGAACTCTGCGCGAAAATTGTCGACGAGAAAATACTATTAAGGCTTCTTTGTTTATATTGATTGTTGAACTCAGAGTATTATTTTGACAACTAATCTTTTCAAATGTTTCTTGCCAAGATATGTTTTGCAAAGCAATTGATTCAGACATCATTTATTTACCCTCTTTTCCATCAAAAATCCCCCTGTATGCTAATCCTTTCCTGTCTTTTTTCTTGCTTAAACCCTTGATTCTCTTGTCAATCTCTTTGAGAACTTCGGTTTTGCCTTCTTTGAACTCATTCTCAATCTTCCTTTTGATCCTGAGCTGGGATTTTGCAATCTGTTTTCTGAGCTCAAGAAGCTCTTTCTTGCTTTCTGCGTGCCCTACAACCCTGAACAGACCATTAATATAATCCATTATCTCTTCCAAGGCAGAATGCCTGATGATGATCTCATCAGTTTTTTTAGGCGGCATCTTCCTTAAGGCTGATGTCAATGAGGAGGCTCTGCCTATCTCAAAGATCTTGTCAAGCAATTCTAACTGATAAGGTTTATTTGTTGCTTCGCTTACCTGATGGAACTGAATGTTTGCGCCGCACCGTGGGCATTTGGCGTCTATCTTAATTTCCATTGTATTAACCTCAATATTTCTCCTTTAGCTTTGTTTCCATGGCCTCGTATACATTGCCGGACTTGATGGCTTCATTAACTCCCTTGAAATATTGGTATGCGAATCTCTTAGCTGTTTTTGCATCATTGCTTAGTATTACAGACTCCCTGCCCCACCTGTGCCCTCGCCACTCAATCAGGTTACCTTTGTTGTCAAGCGAAAGAGCACCGTAGCCAGAACCAAACAAAAACACCTCGTCACTGAACTTCTCCTTTAAGACTTTAAACAGGTCCTTGAACTGCTTGGTCTTGACAAATCCATCTCTCCAGGCAAATATCTCATTTAATAGCTGCCTTTTCTTGGGGATGAGCCTGTCTTCTTTCTCCCAGAGCTTCCTTGCTGCTTCTTTGGCTTTCTTCGCATTCTCCCTTTCTTTCCTTAGCCTAGCGCTTTTTCTTCTGTAGTAGCTGTCGATTTCCGATTGCAATTTTTTCAGCTTTGATGCTTGCATTTACGATCCCTCCAGAGACGTAGTGGAACAATATACTCTTTATATGTTTTTCCATTATCAAGTATAATGTTCTCATAATAACAATAACATTTTTAAATCCGGTTAAATTACCACTCTTAATGCAAAATAATATAAATCCTGACAAGGTTCTTGCTGCAGAAGGAGGGGTGAGTCATAACATGGGTAAGAAAGTACTTATAGCGACATTGTATAGTCCAGAGCCCGTTCTCTTGGCAGCTAATAGGCTAGGGCCTGACAAGTTGATTCTATTAATAGATAAGGAACCTGATAAGGAGCAGCAGGAAAGCTTCAAGCTCATAAAGAATTCTCTAGGTAAAGTAATCGAGGTGGTTGAGGAGAAAACCGAGGTTTATGACGTAGTAGAAGTGGCCAGGAGATGCGTCAAGATCATAGATGAGCAGGACAAGGAAGACCTAATATTTGTGAACATCACTTCTGGCAGGAAGACTAAAGCCATCGGGTTGCTGTTAGCAGCCTATGCCAGGCATGACTGCGTCAAGAAAATAGCCTACAATCCAGAAGAAGACACTAGCAGCGTGGTTTATCTGCCAAGGCTGAGCTTCAAGCTCACAGAAAGTGAGAAAGAGATACTGTGCAAGCTGGAGAAAGGAAGCTTCAAGAACACCACAGAACTAGCAGAGAAGATGGAACTAAGCACAGCCATGGTTTATAGACTAGTAAGCGACTTGGAAGACATGGATCTGGTAGAGAAAGACGACGAAGGAATAAGACTAACAGACGCTGGAAAGATAGCGAGGCTGTAGCGACTAGAGGGATATAATGACACAAATGGATAAACAAATCTTGGGTGTTACGGCAGAATTTGCAGTTGCTGCAGAACTTGGCAGAAGAAATATTTATGCTCAATTAACTCTTGGCAACCAGAAAAGAGTTGATTTACTCTTATTTGGAAATAACAACAGAAAACTACTCAAAGTTGAAGTGAAGGGAAAGAATTCCAGAAGCTGGGCAAATCTGAAAGGCTTATTTGACGACACCACTTTGTTCGTTTTTGTGGATTATTTTAATAAAAAAGAGGATGAACCCCCCGATTTCTATATTGTTTCTAAGGGCGACTGGAAAAAATTAATTGAAGATTTATACGGTGAAGGAATAAAAAAGGGTTTTATCAAACTAGATGAGGATGGCACTCCCACGTGGCCTGCACAAAAAACAAAATCTGGAAAACCATATTCCGGAGCAGAATTCACCATTAAAGATCTTGCAAATCATAAAAACAAATGGGAAAAAATCATTAACAGACTTTCCGAATGAGAGTTATTAAAACATGACAAACATATTTGTTGGTTTGACAAAATACTCTGAGACGCCCCAAACAACTCAGAAAGAAAATCAGTTTACTGAGGCTCTTGCGTACATTTTATCTCGAGACAAGATTTTATTAAATCGTTTTTTAAAATATTGTTTTAACATTCAGATTTCAAAACCAATAATCAAAACACAAGCTTCATATAATTTAGAAAATAGAAAACAAAGACCAGACATGGAAATAAGAGGGGATGACACTCTTATTTTTATTGAGAATAAAGTGAACTCCGGGTTAAATACCCGACAGATCGAGAAGTATTTAGCCATATTAAAAAATAATGATGTGAAGAAATATAAATTAATGATTCTAACTAAAAATGTTGAAGATAATATCAGTAGAACTATTAGAAACAACCATATCATACAGAAAAGATGGATGGACCTGTACGGGTTATTTCAAAAATATCTTTCTCACAATAAGAGCAAAGTACAATTTTTGCTTGAGGATTTTCTGGAATTTATGGAGCGTGAAAACATGAAACCATTTGAGACTTTGAAAAAAGACGAATTGGATTCTTGGAAAAAATTTAATAATTTAGTATCAAAATTTGAGTCCTTATTTGAGGGTTTGAGAGATGAATTAAAGAAAAGAAAATATGAGGTTAAGCCGAACATAAATAAGAATCCCGGTGACATTAATATTCACTTTAGACCTAAGAAATGCAGTAAAAAATATGGGGACAAAAAAGCAAGCAAGGAATATTTAAAATGTGAGATTGCTTTAGAACCAGAACATGATACAGATGAGCTAGTAATTTGGTGCTCCATAGCTTTTCATTCGAGTGCCCAATACTATGAGAAATATATTGCAAATTCAAAAGCGAATAAAAGAATTTTTTCTTATTTAAAAAGAAGAGGGTTTGATGTTGAAACTCAAAGGAAGTTTAGTAAAGACACCGATATTGAGGATATTATCAAAAATAAAAAAGATGGTGAGCGTCAGAAAAGGGCAATAATTAAATATTTTTTAAAAGGATTAGATGAAATAGAACAATCCAATTTTATTAAATTATTAATAAGGAAGCAAAGAAAAAAGAAATAACATGGACCTCAACCCTGAAAAGCTCAAAATAATCGCAATCGACGGCAACGTTCTTGTTACGGCCAATCCTGGCACTGGTAAGACTTTGCTTTTGGCTGGTAAAAGAGAATAAATCATGACAATAACCCTTTCCAAGTCAAAGTACCTTGTTGGACTTCAGTGTCCTAAGCTTCTTTGGGTTGTTTTTAATGCTCCTGAGCGTATTCCTGAGGTTGATCAGGCTACTCAGCATGTTTTTGACCAGGGTCATCTTGTTGGTGAGCTTGCTAAGTCTTGGTTTCCTAGTGGAGTTGAGCTTGGCGGCTATGATTTTAAGGAGAACTTGGTGAAGACTAAGGAGGCTTTGAGGCTTAGGAAGCCTTTGTTTGAGGCTGGCCTTATGCAAGGTAATATCTTTGCCAGAGCAGATATTCTTAATCCTGTTGGTAAGGATGAATGGGATATTATTGAAGTCAAGAGCAGTGCTTCTGTGAAAGAGGTTCATTATCATGATTTATCTTTTCAGAAGTATTGTTACAAGCAGGCTGGTCTGAAGATCAGGAAATGCTTCCTAATGCATATCAATACAGCATATGTTAGGCACGGTAAGATAGATCCCAAGCAATTATTTGTTATGGAGGATACCGGTGTAGGTGTGGATAATGCTTTGGTCGGTATTAAGGAGCGGATTGATTTGATGTTTAAGATAATATCATTGCCGAAGTGCCCAGAGATCAAGATTAGTGCTTCTTGCAGCGGTCCGTACGATGATTGTTCTTTACATGAAGAGTGCTGGGCTTTTGTGCCCAAAGGCAGTGTTTTTGAACTCTGGAGAGGAGGAAAGAAAACTTTTGAATTATTAGAGAGCAGCATTGTTTCCCTAATTGACATTCCGGACGGGTTCAAGCTCAATGATAATCAGCGAATCCAGAAAGAATGCTACAAAAACGGCAAGCACCATGTTAATAAGCAGGAACTCAAAGTCTTCTTGGACTCATTAAAGTACCCTTTGTGCTTCCTTGATTTTGAAACCATTAATCCGGCAGTTCCTCTTTATGACAACAGCAGCTCTTACGAGAATATTCCTTTCCAATTCTCATTACATGTACAGGAAAAACCTAACGGCGAATTTGCGCATCATTCTTTCCTGGCAGAAGGTAAAGATGACCCTAGACCCGCGCTCTTATCTGCTCTAAAGAAGGTTATTGGCGGTAAAGGGAGCATTGTGGCTTATAATGCGTCTTTTGAGAAAGGCGTCCTTAAAGACTTAGCAGAAGCCTTCTCAAAGGATAAAGAATGGATTGAGTCCTTATTACCCAGAATTGTTGACTTGATGACTCCTTTCAGCAAGTTCTACTATTATCACCCCAAACAGCAGAACAGCGCATCATTAAAGAGTGTTCTACCCATACTGACGGGCAAAGGTTATGATGACCTAGATATTGCTGAAGGAGGAACAGCCAGCCTAGAATATTTAAGAATAACCTTCGGTGATGATAAAGGAAAACTTCCATCAACTGAAGAAATTAAGAAAGTAAGAAAAAATTTAGAAGAATATTGCTTACAAGATACTGAAGGATTGACATGGATATTAGCCAAGCTACGCCAGGTGATCAATGATGAAAAATGAATTGATGGATAAGCTTACCCTTGTAGGCAAATGCATCTAGCCTCCATGAATGGTACTGTTATTTCTTCTAATAATAAAGTTTCCGCTAGTATGCAGGCGTTGAAGCATACTAGCTTGTAAAGTATTTCATTTTCCTGTGTTGTTTCTTGTTTGCATCTGCAGAAGTCTCCAAACTTTCTTTTCAAGGCAGAAAATCATCATAGTTTTAAGAAATGATACTCATAATGGCTGCATGGTGTGCTTGAATATATGGAATAATTGTGAAGATGAGAGCTATTAATCCAATAATTAACCCCATAATACCAATTACCCACCCACTAATCTTCCAGAATTTGTCTTTCCTAGCATCTGCTTTCAAGGAAGCAATTTCTTTATTAAGGGCCTCTATCTGGGCAGTTGCCTTATTTATGGTGTCTGATAATGCTTGTTTTGTCATCTCTAGTTCCTTATAGATTTTGTCTCTGTGAAATTTTTCATCCATTTCATGCTGAATTTCAGATTCATGATGAACGTAGCTTCTAATCCCATTTCTAAGTTCAGGTGGTAACTCATCTATCAACATATCTCTTACTGCCTTTTGAAATGCTTCTTCACTCATACTTAGAGTGAACTTTTAGGGCTTTTAATATTTTTGTATAAAAAGAGGTTTTAAGCCTTCTAAACACTTTATAGCCAAAATCCGGGTTCATAGCCAAAGCCGCTGATGCTTGGGTTTTATATAATGCTAGGGTCTCAGAATAAGCTTTTTTACGAGAAAAACGAAAAAATATTAATACTTGTTTAACAGATGCTCTTATTAATGAAAACAGGACAAATATTATTTTTGGCAATTCTCTTATTAATTGTATTAACAGGATGTTCTAGAGAAATTGTTTGTAATAAACCATATCTTCAGGTTGGAAAAGATTGTTGCATGGATGCTAATAATAACAAAATTTGCGATAACGATGAAAATTGCTATAATGGACTAAAAGACCAGGATGAAACAGATGTAGATTGCGGTGGAAAGAAATGCTCTTCCTGTGAAATAAACAAAAGATGTATGATGCCTGAAGATTGTAAATCTACCTATTGCCGAAAGGGTGTGTGCCAAAAAGATGCTGTTGACTCAGTTGAAAAAAAATCTCAGATTGTGTGTGAATTGGAGCCTGACTTACAAAAAATAGAAGAACAACGGCTTTACAATATTAATGCGGATGGCATTAGTTCAAATGCTGTTTACTTTAGCATACAAGGACTTAATTGTCATTTTGGAAATGAAGCGGGTGAAAATAAATTTTTCGTATATTGTAGCAGAATGATAGAGTCGCTAAATGCTAACGGCGACGTGGTTGGAGTTCCTACAACACAACAAATCGTATATAATGTACAAACGAATCTATATTTGTGTAATGACAATAGTCTTTATCAATCAGTTTCCTATCCTGATTCGCAAAAAATGAAAATATGGGCTGAGTGTATAAAAACCTCTTCTTCTAGACCAACACAAACAGGCAGTAAATGTTGTACTGCTAGAGAGGAATTTGTCTTGATTAATTATACTTGTGTGCAAAACTAAACTCTTGAATTTCGCAAAAAACACGAAGAAAACGAAAAAACATTAATATTCCCTGTGCCTTCTATTCTCGTAGAGAAGTAAGTGGTAGAAATGAATTATGATTTACTTGCCGCAATAGGATTTGGTTTGTTCATAGCTTCGTGTATTCGTATCTATAAAAAAATCAAAAAATTCTTTTGGCAGATAATAGTGTGGTCTTTTGTTGTGGGCATTATCCTATCGGTTCTTATTGGCTTATTACTTAGTTTAAGCCCTGAAGATGCTGGTAAGATGACCTGGTTTTATATGGCCTTTTCTTTAAACATAATATCAAACTTTTTCATATTTAAATTCGCAAAAGATGATAAAGACAAGAAACCTGCAAAAAGAGAGTTCATAATAGACCTCATAATTTTAGGGGCTTTTTTATTATTTCTGATAATTTCAAGGGCTTATTTCGTCTAAAAAAGCAGGGTAAATGATAAGAATAGGGTAAAAGAATAAAGGTTTTAAACAAAAAAAGACTTCTTTATATGAATGGCAACAAAAAAAGAGCTTAAAGCAATAGATAGAGCTACTCCAGAGGCCAGAAGGCTTTGTTTTGCTCTTAAAGAGAAAGGATTTTATGCACTTATTGATTTTTGGGATGGTCATAAGCATATAGACATAGCAATTCCAGAAGCAAAAATAAATATTGAGGTTGATGGCTTACAGCATAACTTTAAGCCAGAACAAGCTCTTGCCGATTTGAAAAGAACTTACTACTCTTTCAAAAAAGGATACTTTACCTTAAGAATACCTAATTCTTTAATCAGCAACCATTTTGATGAATGCGTTCAATTAATTACCGAGATGATAAAAGAAAATGATTGAGAGGGGTTCAAAATGAAGGCAGGAGTTCAAAACACAGATTGATTTTAAATCGCCAGAGTATAAGTTGCGTATAATGTGAGGCGTTTTCTTAATGTAAAGGAAAGCAAAAGCGAGGGGAAATAAATGAAAGCTGGAATTCAAGCACAGGTTATTAAAGAAGTAGCTAAAGGAAAACCTTTTCCTGTTTGGCCAATATGGATTTTTGTTGTAATACTTATGGTCTTAAGCAAATTTAATAGCTTCGTGGTAGGGGGTTGTCTCATAGGGGGATTTATAGCTCATACTCAAATCCATAAAAAGAATGTTAAGAAATTTGGAAAAGATTATTGGAAGAAAAGAAAATGATTAAGAAAAAAAGAAATTAAATAGCAATATTTTTAAAGTTCTCCTCTATACCTATAAGAAATAACAAGGACTATTAGTCATTGTTTCCCATGCTTTCAGGATTGTTCGGCATCTCAACCCTGCTTATCAGTCTTAATGGCAAGGAATGCTTGCCAGAACAGAAGATAGTGAAGGAAACTCCTCTTGACAAGAAAAGAACTATAAAGGCATTAATCT